>Ga0209706_10000032_pt1 | contig 63522 bp, 51 predicted proteins | sample PPLLaktember2015_6_FD_187263 | JGI IMG/M metagenome (GOLD analysis project Ga0209706, IMG submission 187263) | Freshwater sediment microbial communities from Prairie Pothole Lake near Jamestown, North Dakota, USA - PPLs Lake P8 Core (1) Depth... | ecosystem: Environmental > Aquatic > Freshwater...
GGTCGTCGGCGTGGTCACCGGTGTCGAAGGCAGCTTCGGGCGTGCCGCGCCGGTAACGATCGCAAGACTGGTGCTGGAAGGCTGGGGCGTGCGGCTGCCCACTGCAACTGCCGAGCGTGAGTCGGCAGCAGCCGTTCCCGCTCCGTCGCGTGAGTCGGCACCACCAGCGGCTCCCCCTTCGTCGCGTGAGTCGGCACCAGCGGCTCCCCCTTCGTCCGGCCTGCGCGTCGCGCAGGGCTCGATCGAGATTCTGCACGCGCGCTGTGAGAAGCTGCGCGCCGGCACCAGCTTCAGGGTGACTGTGAATGGGGAGGCGCAGGGGCCAGCGGGAGCGGCGGTACGCACTGCGCTTGCCAAGGACGAGAAAGTGACTGCAACACCCAAAGCCTCCTGCAAAGAGTGGAAGGAATGCCGGCGGGATGCCGGGGCGCCGGAGAAGACGCGCTGGAGCATGTCGACGATCGCGCTGCTCCCCGCACCCACTCACGCGGTGGCCTCGCTCGTACCCGGCGCGCAAGGCGAGGGACAGGCGCCGTACGCCGAGGCCCGGGTCGAGCTGGACTGCCTGGCCTGGTGAGGGGTTAACGAGCGACCCGCTGGCTCAGCCCCGTCATCTCACGACCGCGCCGGCACGCTCCAGGATCACCTGCAGCAGGACGTTGCAGCCGGCTTCCAGGTCCTCCGGTTTCGCATTCTCGACCTCGTTGTGCGAGATCCCGCCTTCGCAGGGCACGAAGATCATGCCCGTACGCGCGACGCGCGCGAGATATACCGCATCGTGGCCTGCGCCACTGACGATATCCATATGCCTATGGCCGAGTACGGCAGCAGCGTCGCGCACGGCCGTGACGCAGCCGGGGTCGAAGCGCATGGCGGCATAACTGCTGACGCGCTCCACACTGCCGATGCGGTCGACCGTAATCGAGCAGCCCGCCTCCCGCAGCCGGGTGCAGACGAGGTCACGACCCTGCCGGTCGAGATCCGTCAGCGCCAGTCGGCGCACGCCACCCTTCTCCGTGGCGCCGATCTTCGCCAAATCCATGAGTGCCTGCCAGAGGCGTTGCCCGTTGACCCGGAGTGGCATGCGTGTGCCTGAGGTAGCTCGAAGCCGATCGCCAGACTTCGATGCGCTGGCGCCGGTCCCGTAGAAGATAGCACGCGCCGATCGGATGCAGCGTCGATTGGGCGAGTGATCTGCAACTTCCGCTCGATTTTCGTGCAGTCTCCCGGTCGCTAGTCTGCGAGCAACCAGCACCCGCATGCTCGACCGGGACGCTATCGGCGGCCGGTTCTGCGGATGCTGGCGCCGAGTCGCACCCTCCGTCGGGATGTGTGCGCCGCTGGCGAATGCCGCAATCGTGTCCTGCTTAAGACAGGTGTCAGATGAACGGCTCCGATCCGAGCCCAGTCGCGCGGGGCAGCACCCCGCTCCACCCTGCCCTGCGCTCGTTCCTGCAGGGCAGGCCGGTCGATCTGCCCCTCACGCTGCCGGGCGAGGCGGCGGCCGGCAATGGTGCTGCGTACACCGACGCAGATGACAAACGACTGAAAACACCGCACTATGCGCGCAGTTGTCAGCCGGATGGAGCGTCCATGCAGGTCCTCCTCGTATCGCCGCCGTCGCCTTTCGTGGCGACCGTGGAGGAGGTCCTGCACCAGATCGATCCCCGCTGCCGGATCGTTCGGGCGGTGCGGGAGCCCAAGGCCGCGCTGGCGCAGGCGAAGACCGCATCTCTGGTCCTGGTCGACCTCGATGACGATACCGAGGGCGCGCGAGCGCTGGTGCGCGCGCTATCCGCCGGGCGCGGCGGGACGCCGATCGTCGCGCTGTCCAGCTCTCTCGAGCGCGGCGTCATAGACCGCGCATTGGCTGCCGGCGCCCTCGGCTATCTGCCCAAGACCTATTCGCGGCTGCTGGTGGAGGGGGTCCTGCGTCTGGTCCTGGGCGGCGAAGGATTCCGGCCGCAGACGAGCAGGCAGTCGGCGCGCCGGGGCCGGCCCCCAAGGCGCGCGGGCGACCGCACCCGGGAGCAGGACGACGCCTCGGGGCTGACACCGCGCGAGAAGGAGGTCCTGGCGGAAGTGGCGCTCGGCTCCACGAACCTGGACATCGGTCACCGTCTTGGCATGCGCGAAGCGACGGTCAAGACCCACCTGCACACGATCTTCGGCAAGCTCAACGTCAAGAACCGCGCCGAGGCGGCGCTGCGCGGCGCCCGCATGAGCGAGATCCAGCAGCAGCAGATCGAGGAGGCGGAGCAAGGCAGGCTCAACCTGAGCTGGCTCCAGCCGGAGATGTCGCACCGGCGGATGCGACCGGGGCAGTGGATCTTCCGCCTCGGTGACGTCGGCAGCGAGCTGTTCTACGTGCAGCGCGGCCGCGTGAGATTGCCCGAGCTCGGCCTGACGATCGGCCCGGGCGAGGTGTTCGGCGAGATCGGCATCTTCACGCCCGACCACAAGCGAACCTGCTCGGCGCTGTGCGAGACCGAGGCCGACCTGCTGTCGCTGAGCAGCGGCCAGGTGCGGCGCATCTACTTCACCAACCCGCATTTCGCCTTCTTCATACTCGCGCTGGTGGCAACTCGGCTCATGGCCGATCGGAGCCGCGCCCGCAGCCAGGCCGGCTGAAAGAAGCGGCGGTCTGTCCGCAATGCCGCACTGGTCTGCGTCGGACCCGATGACCGGTCTCCTCCGCTATCCGGGTCCATACGGGTCAGCCGATAGCAGCCGCTCGCCCTGTGTTTCCAGGTGCAACCCCCACTGTTCGATGTAGAGCGAGCGGTCGATTTTCCCGGACGTGGTCCGCTTCTAGAGTGTCGCTACGCATCGCACTCGCGCTGCCCTGCGATGCAAGGCGACTCGCGTCGTCCTGTCGGAGCGGCGCGTCCTGTACGGAGATCGACCATGAAACAGCTCACAGCCTCACTGGTTTCCATGTTTGCGTTCGTGTGCCTCGGTTCCGGCACTGCGCCGGCGTCGGATTCCGATGTCAGCGCCCCGGATGGCCGCTATGTACCGGTCGACCAGCGGCCGTCCGGTTCCGCTAGCATCTGGAAGTCCTACCAGGACGCAGCGCAGAACTGTCAGCTCGTGCAGAGCTGGATCGATGTCCCGGTCGGATGCAAGGTCGAGGACTTCCGGGGATACCCAACCCTGTTCCTGACCTTTTCCGATACCCGGGCCATGACCACCTATCGCGACGTGGTGCTCGACCGGGTCGCGGCTCCCTTCTGCGATTCATTCAATAGAATGGACGTCCCGGCTCGACTGGTGATGTACGTGCACACCGCCCGGCTCGCCAGTGTGTATGGATGCGACACCGGTGAGCTCAGCGACTGGCTCAGTATCGCGAAGTACTGATCGCTGCACGCGCAGCCATCGGCGCGGCTGCATACGTACAAGGGTGCACAGACTGCCCATGAAGGTCTGTGCGCCCCCGGCGACGAGCCTGGTCGCTCTCGGAGCGGGCTAGAACGCCCGCTCGATTTGACGCTGGACTCATGACCAGAAGACCCATGCACAAATGCGGTGCCGCGCTGCGGGCAGGCGAACCGACCCCCGACCGGTTCGCCAATCCCGTCCTGAAGCTCCTCGCTGCCACACGGCCTGCGTTCCTGAGCGTCACCGCTGTCGGCGCCATGCTGGGCCTAGCTTCGGCCTGGTTCGACCTGGGCAGCATCGCAGCACTCCCGGCCCTCCTGACGCTGGTCTTTGCGCTCGTGGCGCATGCCGGCGTGAACGTCGTCAACGATTACTACGACCATCTCAGCGGCACTGATGAGGTCAACGTCGACCGCATCTTTCCTTTTACCGGAGGCAGTCGCTTGATCCAGAACGGTGTGCTGTCGGCCCGTCAGACCGCCTGGCTCGGCTATGCGCTGCTGACCAGTGTGATTCCGGCGGGGCTGCTGTTGGCGGCACGGTCCGGTCCCGGCCTGGTCGCGATAGGCCTGGCGGGCCTGGTGATCGGCTGGGCCTACTCCGCTCCGCCCCTCAAGCTCAACAGCCGGGGCCTGGGAGAGATCTGTGTGGGAGCCGGCTTCCTTCTCGTTGTGGTAGGGGCCGACTATGTGCAGCGACGCAGCTTCGACTCGACGCCGTTCGCGGCCGGGCTGCCCTACGCGCTATTCGTCACCAACGTCCTGTACATCAACCAGTTCCCGGATCGGCTGGCGGATCTGCAAACGGGCAAGCGGCATTGGGTCGCCCGGCTGGACCCGCGCACAGCACGGTGGGGACACCTGCTCATTGCGCTCGCGGCAGGCCCCGTGACACTGAGCGGAGTGGCGCGCACTTGTCTACCGACTACGGCACTAGTGAGCTTGCTGGCGTGGATCCCGGCAGGCTTCGCTGCTCGGGAACTGTTTCGCTATGCAGACAGCCCCGCGGGCCTCGCGCCCGCGATCAAGGCCACGATTGCCGCCGCGCTCGTTCACGGCGTGCTGATGACAGGCGCACTGATACTGTCCCGCTGACCAGCAGCGAGCCGACGGGTTTGATCGTCAACGCAGCGGCTTGCCGGCTGTCTCCTCGAGACCGAGGATGACGAGCAGGCTCACAATCCCCGCTGCGATCAGGTAGAAGGTGGGGGACAGCGGCGAGTCGGTCCGGGCGATCAGCCAGGTCGCGATGAAGGGCGCGAACCCGCCGAAGATGGCCACGGCCAGGCTGTAGGCGGTCGACATCCAGGTCGAGCGCACTCGGGTCGGGAAGATCTCCGCGATCGCGGCGGGACCGGGCCCCGAGAACAAAGCGATGGCGAGCGCGAAAACAGCCTGCACCAAGACGATCGTTGCAGTCTGGGCCTCGCCCAGCATCAGCGCAAAGAGCGGGTACGGAAGCGCAATGAGGCATGCGCAGGACAGCACCAGCAGCGGTTTGCGGCCTGCACGATCGGACAGCGCTCCGGCGAAAGGCGTCGCGACCATCAGCACGAGCAATCCCACGGTCGTCGCCCACAGGGCATCCGCCTGCGTCAGCCCCGCATGCTTCTGGGTGAAGGTCGGCATGTAGGCGAGCACCAGGTAGTAGGCGACGGTCCAGACGATCGTGAAGCCGAAGGCGCGCGCAGCCAGCTGCAATGGATGACGGCGATCGAAGTTCGCCCGGTTCGGCGGCGCCTGGGTGCTGGCGCGGAACGCAGGGGTCTCGTCGATGTGCCGTCTGAGGTACAGCCCGACCGGCCCCAGCAGGCCTCCGAGCAGAAAAGGTATCCGCCACGCCCATGCCTCGACCGCTTCTGGCGGGAAGAACGTGCTGATGGCAGCAGCCACGCTGGACCCGAGCAGCAGGCCGCCGGCCACGCTGCACTGCTGCAGGCTCCCGAACAGACCGCGTCGGCTCGCGGGCGCCCACTCGACGATGAAGGCGGTAGAGCTCCCCCATTCCCCGCCCGCCGAGAAGCCCTGGATGAGTCGCGCCAGGAACACCAGCAGCGGAGCAGCCAGGCCGATGGTCGCGTAGCTAGGCGCAAGACCGATCATCACGGTGCCGGCCGCCATCAACGTGACGGTGACGATCAAAGCGGACTTCCGTCCTCGGACGTCGCCCAGGCGACCGATCACGACCCCGCCGATCGGGCGCATCACGAAGCCCACGCCGAAGGCCGCGAAAGTCGAGAGCAGCGAGGTGACTTCGTCGGCGGCGGGAAAGAAAGTCTTCGCGAGCACCCCGGCCATGTAGGCATACACGGCGAAGTCGTACCACTCGAGCACGTTGCCCACCACCGCCGCGGTGACGGCACGGCGCGCAGTTTGCCCGTTTGCTTTCATATGCTGTTGCCCGGAGTGGCGAATGCCGCCGGCAAGTGTCCGCGATGTAACCCAGCGCGATGCTAAACTGATTCGGCGGCCGTTGCGCACGAGAAAGCGCGCGCGCCGCATCCGCCAGGCCTCGAGGAGATTCCGCCATGACCCGCCACGTCGTGTGTCTGACCTTCGATTTCGACGTCATGACGGGCTTTATCGCGCGCGGCATGACCACCCCGACCCCCATTTCGCGCGGGGAGTTCGGGCTCGTCGGGCTGTCGCGCATCCTCGACCTGCTGAACAGCCATGCAATCCGCTCGACCTTCTTTGTCCCCGGTGTGGTCATCGACATGTTCCCGGATGCCTGTGAGCGCATCGTCGCCGCCGGGCACGAGATCGGACATCACGGCTATACGCACATGCCCCCGGCCGGTCTCTCGCGCGGGCAGGAGGAGGATGGTCTCGTCAAGGGCAACGCAGCGATCGCGCGGATATCGGGCAAGCCCGCGCGCGGCTATCGCTCCCCCTCCTGGGACCTGAGCCCGCACACCGTCGACCTGCTGCTCGCGCACGGTTTCCAGTATGAGAGCAGCATGATGGGCAACGACTACACGCCGTACTACGCTCGTCGTGGAGACGAGATCCGGCTGGAAGGACCCTGCGTCTGGGGTGCGCCCACGACACTGATCGAGATGCCGATCAGCTGGACGCTGGACGACTACCCGCACTTCGAGTTCGTGCGCACGCCGAGCTACGTGATGCAGGGGCTGATGAGCGCGCACGATGTCCTGCAGAACTGGATCGACGATTTTCTGTACATGCGGCGCGTCGTCGACTGGGGCGTGCTGACCTACACGATGCATCCCTACGTGATCGGGCGCGGCCATCGCATGCTGATGCTGGAGCGGCTGATCGTGCGGCTGGGTGAATTGGGCGCGGTGTTTCTGACGATGGAGGAGGCGGCGGGGGAGTTTGGGCGGAGGGCAGCTGTTTGAAGCCCTGGCACGCTGCGTTCCCACGTGAAGCGGTTGTCGTCGCCGGTCCCCCACAGCAAAAAGCCCAGGCACTTCGGCCTGGGCTTTTCACTTGGGGGACTCTGACGATGACCTACTTTCACGCGGTATACCCCGCACTATCATCGGCGCGGCGTCGTTTCACGGTCCTGTTCGGGATGGGAAGGCGTGGGCCCAACGCGCTATGGTCGTCAGAGAAGACGGCCGTCGGCAAGCAGCGCCTGGCTCACGCGCCTGGGGCTGCACCGACCTGTTCTGGAAGAAGTTTGGGTTTGAACGACTGCGCAACCCTCGCGCATCAGCCGCACAGCAACGCTTGCGGTTATAGGATCAAGCCGCACGGGCAATTAGTACCGGTTAGCTCAACGCATTACTGCGCTTCCACACCCGGCCTATCAACGCGGTGGTCTTCCGCGACCCTTCAGCGAGGTCACCCTCGGGGAAGTCTCATCTCGAGGCGAGTTTCCCGCTTAGATGCTTTCAGCGGTTATCTCTTCCGCACATAGCTACCCGGCAATGCATCTGGCGATACAACCGGTACACCAGCGGTGCGTCCACTCCGGTCCTCTCGTACTAGGAGCAGGCCCTCTCAAACTTCCAACGCCCACGGTAGATAGGGACCAAACTGTCTCACGACGTTTTAAACCCAGCTCACGTACCACTTTAAATGGCGAACAGCCATACCCTTGGGACCGGCTACAGCCCCAGGATGTGATGAGCCGACATCGAGGTGCCAAACTCCCCCGTCGATGTGAACTCTTGGGAGGAATCAGCCTGTTATCCCCGGCGTACCTTTTATCCGTTGAGCGATGGCCCTTCCATTCAGAACCACCGGATCACTTTGACCTGCTTTCGCACCTGCTCGACTCGTCAGTCTCGCAGTCAAGCACGCTTTTGCCAATGCACTATCGAGCACGATTTCCGACCGTGCCTAGCGTACCTTCGTACTCCTCCGTTACCCTTTGGGAGGAGACCGCCCCAGTCAAACTGCCTACCATGCACGGTCCCCGACCCCGTTAACGGGGCCTAGGTTAGAACCGCAATGAAACCAGGGTGGTATTTCAACGGCGCCTCCGGCGAACCTAGCGGCCCGCCATCAACGGCTCCCACCTATCCTACACAGATTCCATCACAGTCCAATGCAAAGCTACAGTAAAGGTGCACGGGGTCTTTCCGTCTAGCCGCGGGTAGATTGCATCATCACAACCATTTCAACTTCGCTGAGTCTCGGGTGGAGACAGTAGAGCCATCGTTACGCCATTCGTGCAGGTCGGAACTTACCCGACAAGGAATTTCGCTACCTTAGGACCGTTATAGTTACGGCCGCCGTTTACCGGGGCTTCGATCAAGAGCTCGCACCCCATCACTTAACCTTCCGGCACCGGGCAGGCGTCACACCCTATACGTCCACTCGACGTGTTTGCAGAGTGCTGTGTTTTTATTAAACAGTCGCGGCTCCCGTTTCACTGCAACCGCCTCAGGCTCCAGGAGCAAGTCCCTTCACCCTACCGCGGCACACCTTCTCCCGAAGTTACGGTGTCAATTTGCCGAGTTCCTTCACCCGAGTTCTCTCAAGCGCCTGAGAATTTTCATCCCGCCCACGTGTGTCCGTCTACGGTACGGTCCTGATGTGACTGAAGCTTAGAGGCTTTTCCTGGAAGCTTGGCATCTAGCACTTCGCACCACTTGGATGCTCGTCATCACGCCTTGGCTAAGCCGCGCGGATTTGCCTACGCAGCACGCCTACACGCTTGAACCGGGACATCCAACACCCGGCCGCTATAGCCTTCTTCGTCCCCCCATCGCATCACACCAAGGTATCGGAATATTGACCGATTTCCCATCAGCTACGCGTTTCCGCCTCACCTTAGGGGCCGACTCACCCTGCGCCGATGAACGTTGCGCAGGAAACCTTGGGCTTTCGGCGACAGCGCTTTTCACGCTGTTTATCGCTACTCATGTCAGCATTCGCTCTTCCGATAGCTCCAGCAAGGGTTCCCCCTCACCTTCACAGCCTTACGGAACGCTCTCCTACCGCATAGATGTCCCGAAGAACACCTACACCCCTAGCTTCGGCGCATGGTTTACAGCCCCGTTACATCTTCCGCGCAGGACGACTCGACCAGTGAGCTATTACGCTTTCTTTAAAGGATGGCTGCTTCTAAGCCAACTTCCTGGCTGTCTATGCCTTCCCACTTCGTTTGCCACTTAACCATGTCTTGGGGGCCTTAGCTGAGGGTCTGGGTTGTTTCCCTCTCGACGTCGGACGTTAGCACCCGGCGTCTGTCTCCCGTGAACCCACTCCCCGGTATTCGGAGTTTGCCATGGTTTGGTAGAGCTAAACGCCCCCCTAGCCATAACAGTGCTCTACCCCCGAGGGTGTATCACGAGGCACTACCTAAATAGCTTTCGGAGAGAACCAGCTATTTGCGGATTTGTTTAGCCTTTCACCCCTACCCACAGCTCATCACCTACTTTTTCAACAGTAGTGTGTTCGGCCCTCCAAGTGGTGTTACCCACCCTTCAGCCTGGCCATGAGTAGATCATCCGCTTTCGGGTCTACATCCAGCAACTGCGGTCGCCCTGTTCGGACTCGGTTTCCCTGCGCCTACCCTATCCGGTTAAGCTCGCTACTGAACGTAAGTCGCTGACCCATTATACAAAAGGTACGCAGTCACCCCAGCTTGATGAACCCTCGACGGGTTCATCCAGCTGGCGTGCCTCTCGCCTTGCACCCGCCGCGCTATCCACGCGTCGGCTGCACGCCGACAGTCACCCACGCTCGACCCGTCAGGATCTATTTCCTAAGAGTTGTTCTTTTGATTCGCTCGCTCACTTGCGCTCACTCGCTCATCGAAAGAACCCCTCGAAGGTTCATCAAGCTGGGGCTCCCACTGTTTGTATGCATGCGGTTTCAGGATCTATTTCACTCCCCTCCCGGGGTTCTTTTCGCCTTTCCCTCACGGTACTGGTTCACTATCGGTCGATTACGAGTATTTAGCCTTGGAGGATGGTCCCCCCATCTTCAGACAGGATTCCACGTGTCCCGCCCTACTTGTCCTCGCCTTAGTTCCACTGCGCAAGCTTTCGCATACGGGGCTATCACCCACTATGGCCGGACTTTCCAGACCGCTTTGCTAGCTGCACAGCTAAAAACGAGAGGCTGCTCCGGGTTCGCTCGCCACTACTGCCGGAATCTCGGTTGATTTCTGTTCCTCTCCCTACTGAGATGTTTCAGTTCAGGAGGTTCGCTCTACCTCACCTATGAATTCAGTGAGGAGTGACCCTCGCGGGCCGGGTTTCCCCATTCGGATATCTGCGGATCAATGCTCGTTTGCCAGCTCCCCGCAGCTTTTCGCAGGCTGCCACGTCCTTCATCGCCTGTAATCGCCAAGGCATCCACCACATGCACTTTACTGCTTGACCCTATAACCGGAAGCACTCTGCGTTCACCGCATCCCACCCCCGAGCTACAGGCTCTTTCTCTCACGCGCTTGGATTGCTCGCACCCGCCCCTTACCACCAGAGCAGGCGCGTCGATACAATCATCAAACCCTTCTCGATCGGCTCGCGCTTCTAATCCAAAGCAATACCCGCCTTGAATCTTCCACACGATCCAATCGCTTTACTTCTTCCAGTTTGTTAAAGAACAGCCGACTCACTCGATGTAAAGAGTGAGGCCTAAGCACCCGAGGAGCGTTTGTACTCCTCACGCCTTACGCCTCACGCCTCACGCTTGATTGGTGGAGCTGATCGGGATCGAACCGACGACCCCCTGCTTGCAAAGCAGGTGCTCTCCCAGCTGAGCTACAGCCCCCCAGGCCTTGTCCCCAATCCTGGTGGGTCTGGGTGGACTTGAACCACCGACCCCACGCTTATCAAGCGTGTGCTCTAACCAACTGAGCTACAGACCCCTCATTGTTCGAGGGGGCTTTGTCGGGCTCGCCCCCGCCGTGATTACAACCGATAGGCTGTGAGCACTTCGCGCCTTGGACGCTTCGTGTCTCTCGAAAGGAGGTGATCCAGCCGCACCTTCCGGTACGGCTACCTTGTTACGACTTCACCCCAGTCATGAATCTCACCGTGGTAGCCGCCCCCCTCTTGCGAGGTTAGGCTAGCTGCTTCTGGTGAAACCCACTCCCATGGTGTGACGGGCGGTGTGTACAAGACCCGGGAACGTATTCACCGCGACATGCTGATCCGCGATTACTAGCGATTCCGACTTCATGCTCTCGAGTTGCAGAGAACAATCCGGACTACGACGCACTTTCTGAGATTGGCTCCCCCTCGCGGGTTGGCTACCCTCTGTATGCGCCATTGTATGACGTGTGAAGCCCTACCCATAAGGGCCATGAGGACTTGACGTCATCCCCACCTTCCTCCGGTTTGTCACCGGCAGTCCCACTAGAGTGCCCCGGTTAAAGTGGCAACTAGTGGCAAGGGTTGCGCTCGTTGCGGGACTTAACCCAACATCTCACGACACGAGCTGACGACAGCCATGCAGCACCTGTGTCCAGGTTCCCTTTCGGGCACACTCGCCTCTCAGCAAGCTCCCTGGCATGTCAAGGGTAGGTAAGGTTCTTCGCGTTGCATCGAATTAATCCACATCATCCACCGCTTGTGCGGGTCCCCGTCAATTCCTTTGAGTTTTAACCTTGCGGCCGTACTCCCCAGGCGGTCAACTTCACGCGTTAGCTTCGTTACTAAGGAAGTTGCCTTCCCCAACAACCAGTTGACATCGTTTAGGGCGTGGACTACCAGGGTATCTAATCCTGTTTGCTCCCCACGCTTTCGTGCCCTCAGCGTCAGTGTCGGCCCAGGAGGCTGCCTTCGCCATCGGTGTTCCTCCACATCTCTACGCATTTCACTGCTACACGTGGAATTCCACCTCCCTCTGCCGCACTCAAGCTGTCCAGTCCTCAATGCCATTCCCAGGTTAAGCCCGGGGCTTTCACATCAAGCTTGAACAACCGCCTACGCACGCTTTACGCCCAGTAATTCCGATTAACGCTCGCACCCTACGTATTACCGCGGCTGCTGGCACGTAGTTAGCCGGTGCTTCTTCTGTGAGTACCGTCATTGAGCGCAGGTATTAGCCGCACCCGTTTCGTTCCCACCGAAAGAGCTTTACAACCCGAAGGCCTTCTTCACTCACGCGGCATGGCTGGATCAGGGTTGCCCCCATTGTCCAAAATTCCCCACTGCTGCCTCCCGTAGGAGTCTGGGCCGTGTCTCAGTCCCAGTGTGGCTGATCATCCTCTCAGACCAGCTACCGATCGTCGCCTTGGTAGGCCTTTACCCTACCAACTAGCTAATCGGACATCGGCCGCTCCACCAGCGCGAGGTCGTTGCCGATCCCCCGCTTTCCTCTCCCGAGCTTATGCGGTATTAGCCTGGCTTTCGCCAGGTTATCCCCCACTACAGGACACGTTCCGATGTATTACTCACCCGTTCGCCACTCGCCACCAGGGTTGCCCCCGTGCTGCCGTTCGACTTGCATGTGTAAAGCATGCCGCCAGCGTTCAATCTGAGCCAGGATCAAACTCTTCAGTTCAAATCCTAAATCTCGACGGAATGTCTGACCAGTTCCACCCCCCAGCCCCCCATCAACCCGGAAGCCAGAGCGCAAAACCGCAAAACTTACCGTGCGAGCACTTCATCTCGTCAACCTTCGCCCAGCTCCATCCCCGCCTCGCGGCAGAGCAAACCAGGCTCCGCGCCTCGACCCGAAGCACTCACACCTATCGGCTGTAGATTGTTAAAGAACGATGGTTGCGGGGGCAGGATTTGAACCTACGACCTTCGGGTTATGAGCCCGACGAGCTGCCAGACTGCTCCACCCCGCGCCCGAAGCTGCAAGAGCGGAATGTTAGCAAGTCGAGGGGGGAATCGTCAACTTTGGGCGGGAGCGCCCTATCCGCCTGCGTCCCGACGCACCCACTCCAGGACAGGCTGCCAGTGCTCCTGCTCCCGCGCCGCCAAGGACGGGGCAAGATCGAAGATGGTCAATCCGTTGAATGCCGCGTTCGCGTAGAGCTGGCTGTCCCGCAGATAGGTCAGCACCGGCAGGTCGAACTGGCCGAGAAATGCCTCCAAGGTCGCAGCCGCCTTGGTTCTGGGATCTACCCGGACGCCCAGCACGCCAACGAACGCCTTGCTCCTGCGCACTACCTTCTCCTCCATGAGGATCTGCAGGAAGGCGCTGGTGGCTGCCATATCGAAAACCGACGGCTGCACGGGAACCAGCACCTTCTCCGCGTGCTTCAGGGCATGCGAGAGGCTCTTGCCGTGCAGGCCAGCCGGCGAATCGATGACCAGCCAGTGGGGCTTGGACTGGATCCGTCCGGGTTCGTCCTCGCGGCGGTCCAGGCGCACGATCCGCGGCAGATGGGCGGGTCGCATCGCGAGCCAGGTCAGGGCGGACTGTTGCCGGTCGAGATCCCAGAGCAGGACCTCGCGCTGCGCGCCCGCCAATGCACCGGCCAGGTTGGTGGCCACAGTGGTCTTGCCGGCACCGCCCTTTGGATTGACGACCAGGATCGAGCGCACGAGGTGGGAAGGATCAGTACATCAACCGATTACCGGACTCGATTCCTGCGTATGCAAGCCTTCCGCCTGGCCTTCCTCACCCGGACTCGCGGCGGCGCTGCCCACACGCAGCTCTTGGCCCGCTTCGCTCGTGACGATGTCCAGCGACGGCTGCTCTGCCGCCTCGACGAGGCTGCCCAGATCGTCCAGTGACGGAAGCTCGTCCAGAGAGCGCAGCCCGAGGTCATCGAGAAACGCCCGGGTCGTGGAATAGAGCGCCGGCCGCCCGGGGACCTCCCGGTGCCCGACCACGTCTATCCAGCCTCTGCCTTCGAGCGCCTTGAGCACGCCGGGCGAAACCGATACGCCGCGGATATCTTCGATGTCCCCGCGCGTGACGGGCTGCCGGTAGGCAATGATTGCGAGCGTTTCGAGCACCGCCCGCGAATACTTGGGTGGCTTTTGCGGGTTGAGACGATCCAGGTAACGCTGGAACTCCGGTTTGGCCTGGAAGCGCCATCCGCTGGACACGCTGACCAGCTCGACGCCTTTTCCTTGCCAGCTGGCGCGCAGGTCCTCCAACAGCCGCCGAACCGTATCCGCACCGATCTCACCGTCGAACACCTTGCACAGTTCCGCCACCGGGAGCGGTTCCTGAGCCGTCAGCAGTGTGGTTTCCAGTATCGTCTTGGCCTGCTCCAGATCATCCATCCACGGTTCCTGTATTGAGTCGCACGTAAATCGGGGCAAAGCTGCCCTGCTGGGTAATCTGCACCAGGCTCTCGCGGGCCAGTTCCAGCAGGGCGAGGAACGTTACAACCAGGTCCGCGATGCCTCGGAGTGGGTTGAACAGCTGACTGAACTCCATGAAACCGGAACCCTGCAGCCGGCGCAGCACCGTGCTCATTCGCTCCCGGACCGACAGCTGCTCGCGGGTAACCCGGTGGTGGCGGGCTGCTTTGGCACGCGCGACGAGCGCCAGCCACGCGTTGCGGAGATCCTCAGGATTCACCTCGGGCAGCCGCTCCACCACCACTTTGTCGATCCACACACTGACCAGGGAGTAGTCGCGCCCGACCTGCGGCATCTCGTCGAGCTTGCGGGAAGCCTTCTTCATCTGCTCGTATTCGAGCAGCCGGCGCACAAGCGCGGCGCGCGGGTCGAGCTCTTCCGCTTCCACCTTAGCTGGGCGCGGGAGCAGCATGCGCGACTTGATCTCGATCAGCAGCGCCGCCATCAGGAGATACTCGGCCGCCAGCTCGAGCTGATGCGCCCGCATCATCTCGACATAGCCCATGTACTGGGCCGTAAGCTGGGCCATCGGGATGTCGAGCACGTCCAGGTTGTGCTTACGGATCAGGTACAGCAGCAGATCCAGCGGCCCTTCGAAGGCCTCCAGGATCACCCGCAGCGCATCCGGAGGGATGAACAGGTCCGGGGGGATCTCGGCAAACGGCTGCCCGTAGAGCCTGGCAATCGGTTCGATCAGGCCTTGATCTGTGATGGTCTCGTAGGTCATTAAGCTGTCGTAGGTAGGAGACGCTTGCCTGCCGGCGGACGTGTGCGCAGGGCGATTATGGGCCAAACCTCTCTGGGTAATCCAGCCGGCATGCCGGGGCTGCCACTCCGGCCGCAAAGAGCGGCGCGAACTGGCTGTTTCCGTATCCGATTGCATGGCGAACCGTCCGTTTCCCGGAGCGGATTAATGTTTGCCCTGCCGCTGCCGAAATACTGCGCTGACTGGGCAGGTAGACCCGCTCCCCCGACGCTCCAAGCAGCGGACCCCGTGCTCGGGGCGATCTGCACGTGCTGAACCACGTGGTCGATCCACCCTGGTCCGTGGGCCCCGCACCTTCCAAGCCGATGAACGACACAGTCCTGCTGCGCCGGCAGCCCATCGTCACCCGTGTCCAGGAGCCGGTGGGCTACGACCTGGCGTTGATCTCCAACCATGGCGAGCATGCACCGACCGGCGGGATGGCCGCGCTGGTCGTCGGCGCAAACAGGGAAGACGGGTTCTTCGCGCGCATGCCCCACCGCTTCGCACTGGCAGAGTGTACGCAGGTCGAGGTGGAGCGCGCCGAGGGTGGCTCGGCTGGTCGCTTCGTCGTGTCGCTGCGTGCCGAGGACGCCTTGGAGGACTCAGTCGGGCTCGCGCGCAGATGGAGGGCGGCCGGATTCGGGCTTTGTGTAGACTGCTCGCCGGGTTCCCGGCCGCCCCCCGACCTGTTGGACCTCGCCGGGTACCTGCGCCTGGACGCGGGCCAAAGCTACGGTTCGCTGAACAAGCTCGCCAGCAGCCTGCGGCGGCATCCGGGCAAGCAGATCGCCAACGGCATTCACACACGCAGCGCCTTCGACGCCGCCGTTCAGGCCGGCTGCGACCTGTTTCAGGGCTACTTCTTCCTCGAAGGTTCGGGCTCCGATGCGCAGACAGCGAGCCCCACCTACAACACCATCGTCGGGCTGATGAAGCTAACCCAGGACGATGCACCGGTGACGAAGATCGAGGAGGCGCTCAAGCGCGACGCCGCGCTCTCCTTCAAGCTGTTGCGCTACATCAACAGTGTGGGCTTCGGGCTGTCATGCGAGATCCAGTCGTTCAAGCACGCGGTGGCGGTGCTTGGCTACCAGAACCTGTACAAATGGCTCGCCCTGCTGCTGGTGACAGCGGCGCGCCAACAGGGATGCGCCGCGCTGGTCACGACAGCGGTGACGCGCGGCCGTCTCGCCGAGCTGCTCGGGCATGCGCTGTTCGACGCCCAGGAGCGCGACAATCTTTTCCTCGCCGGCGCCTTCTCATTGCTGCATGTGATCCTGGCCCTGCCGCTGGAAAAGATCACCGAGCAGGTGGCGCTGCCCGAGTCCGTGACGGACGCGCTGTATCACCACGCCGGGCCGTTTGGCCCGATACTCGAGTTGGTCGAGCTCCTCGAGCGCCTGGAGGGGCCCGGCAACGCCGCGCGCGCGGACGATCTCACGCTGAGCCTGGGCTTGGAAGCAGATGCCGTCAATCGGGCCCAGCTCGACGCCATGGCTTGGGCCGAGGGGCTCGGCCGCTAGCCCCCGCTAGCCCGCATTTCTCATACTGGCGCCAGGCTCCGACGGGCATCGGGCATCCGCCCTCCGCGTTAAGCCGCCTTGGCTTCCTCGGCCGGGCGCCGGGTAAACACCACGCGCCCATCCTTCAGCTCCACCAGTACTGAATCTTTGGGCGCGAAGCGCCCTTCCAGGATCTCCTTGGCGAGCGGGTTCTCGATGTTCGACTGGATTGCCCGTTTCAGGGGCCGTGCACCGTACACCGGGTCGAAGCCGACGCTGGCCAGCTCGCTCAGAACCGCATCGCTCACCTCGAGCTTCAGATCCAACGCGGCCAACCGCTTCTCCAGGTGGGCAAGCTGGATTCTGGCGATGGACTTGATGTGCTTCTCGTCCAAGGCGTGGAACACGACCACCTCGTCGATCCGGTTGATGAACTCCGGCCGGAAATACGTCTTGACCTCGGCCATCACGGCCAGCTTGATGACCTGATAATCGTCGCCGGCCATCTGCTGGATCATCTGCGAGCCCAGGTTGGAGGTCATGACGATGACCGTGTTCTTGAAGTCCACCGTGCGGCCCTGGCCGTCTGTCATGCGACCGTCGTCCAGCACCTGGAGCAGGACGTTGAACACGTCGGTGTGAGCCTTCTCCACCTCGTCGAGCAGGATCACCGAGTAGGGCTTGCGGCGGATGGCTTCGGTCAGATAGCCACCCTCCTCGTAGCCGACGTATCCCGGTGGCGCACCGATCAGGCGGGCGACCGAGTGCTTCTCCATGAACTCGGACATGTCGATCCGGATCAGGTGCTCCTCGGAATCGAACAGGAAGGCGGCGAGCGCCTTGCACAGCTCCGTCTTGCCCACGCCCGTCGGCCCCAGGAACAGGAACGAGCCGTAGGGACGATTCGGGTCCGACAGACCGGCACGGGACCGGCGGATGGCGTCCGACACGAGGCGCACGGCCTCGTCCTGGCCGACGACCCGCTGGTGCAGCTTCTGCTCCATCTGCAGTAGCTTCTCGCGCTCGCCCTGCATCATCTTCGAGACCGGAATCCCGGTGGCCCGCGAGACCACTTCAGCGATCTCTTCCGCGCCGACCTGGGTACGCAGCAGGGTGTGCTTCTGCGGCTGCGCGCCCGAGGTCTCGGCTTTCTTCAGCTGTGCCTCCAGCTGTGGGATGCGCCCGTATTGCAGCTCCGACACCTGCTGCCAATCGCCCTTACGCTTGGCCGCTTCCATCTCGAGCTTGAGACGCTCGAGCTCCTCCTTGATGTGCTGGGAGCCTTGCACCTGGGCCTTCTCCGCCTTCCAGATCTCCTCGAGGTCGGCGTACTCGCGCTCCAGCTTGGCGATCTCCTCCTCGATGAGAGTCAGGCGCTTGCGCGACGCTTCGTCCTTCTCCTTTTTCACCGCCTCGCGCTCGATCTTGAGCTGGATCATCCGCCGCTCGAGCTTGTCCATCTCCTCCGGCTTGGAGTCGATCTCCATCTTGATGCGCGCGGCGGCCTCGTCGATCAGGTCGATGGCCTTGTCGGGAAGGAAACGGTCGGTGATATAGCGATGCGACAGCTCGGCCGCCGCCACGATCGCAGGGTCGGTAATCTCGACGCCGTGGTGCACCTCGTACTTCTCCTGCAACCCGCGCAGGATGGCAATCGTGTCCTCGACCGAGGGCTCGTCGACGAGGACCTTCTGGAAGCGCCGCTCCAGTGCCGCATCCTTCTCGATGTACTTGCGATACTCATCGAGCGTCGTTGCGCCGATGCAGTGCAGCTCCCCGCGGGCGAGCGCCGGCTTGAGCATGTTGCCTGCATCGATCGCCCCTTCGGCTTTGCCGGCGCCGACCATCGTGTGGATCTCGTCGATGAACACGATGGTGCGCCCTTCGTCCTGGGCGATATCCTTCAGGACGGCCTTGAGCCGCTCCTCGAACTCACCCCGGTACTTGGCGCCGGCGAGCAGTGCAGCCATGTCCAGGACCAGTACGCGCTTGTCCTTGAGCGTCTCGGGAACCTCACCGTTGACGATCCGCTGCGCCAGTCCCTCGACGATGGCGGTCTTGCCAACTCCTGGCTCGCCGATCAGCACAGGGTTGTTCTTCGTACGCCGCTGCAGGATCTGGATCGTGCGGCGGATCTCGTCGTCGCGGCCGATGACCGGGTCCAGCTTACCCTGCCGGGCACGCTCGGTCAGATCGAGTGTGTACTTGGCCAGGGCCTCGCGCTGGCCTTCGGCCTCCTGGCTGCCGACGTTCTGGCCGCCGCGGATCGATTCGATTGCCCGCTCCATGTGCGGCTTGGATGCACCATGCTGCTTGAACAGACGACCGGCCTCGCCCTTGTCCTCGAGTAGGGCAAGCAGGAACAGCTCGGAAGCGATGAACTGGTCGCCACGCTTCTGCGCTTCCTTGTCGGTAAGGTTCAGAAGATTCGACAGTTCCCGGGAGAGGTTCACCTCGCCCCCGTGACCTTCGACCTTGGGGAGCCGGTCGAGGGCAGCCTTCAGCGCCTCGCGCAGCGGCTGCACATTGACGCCAGCCTTGGCAAGCAGCGCGCTGGTGCCGCCGTCCTGCTGGTCCATCAGGGCCAGCAGCAGGTGGACCGGCTCGATGTACGGGTTGTCCTTCCCGATGGCCAGGCTCTGGGCGTCGGCGAAGGCCTGCTGGAACTTGGTGGTGAACTTGTCGAAGCGCATAGTGCTCCCCCCGGTCTCGGATCTGTCGGGGCAGATGCGGCCTTGCCAGCCGATTTCAATGGCTTGCCCGTTGCGCCAAAGCGCGCAGGCTGGCACAGTCCCAAGCGCTGCTGCGCCAATGAGGCTGATCCGCGACAGCCAGACGGCGGAGAGGTGATCGCGAAGTCCCGGCCACACTAGCAAATCGGAGCAGGCACACGATGAGAAGCATTTCCGCAGTCATTTTCGCTGTTGGCTGGCTGGCGACGCCGGCTGGCGCCCAGAGTACCGAGGACCTGCTCGCAGCCAGCCGTGCCGCATCGGCGGAGCTGGTCCAGCAGCTGAGCGCGGAGCTGAAGAAAGAGCTGACGCGTGGCGGTCCCGAGAGCGCCATCCGGGTGTGCCGGGACATGGCGCCCCAGATCGCGGGCAACCTGTCGCGGCAGTCGGGCGCGCGCATTGCCCGCGTCAGCCTGAAGACCCGCAATCCCTTGCTCGGCACCCCGGATGCCTGGGAACAGAAGGTGCTGGCCGGCTTCGATCGGCGCGCCGCGGGCGAGGACCCGCAGAGCCTGGAGCACTGGGAAACCGTATCGGAGCCGCAGGGCCGCTACTTCCGCTACATGAAGGCGATCCCGGTGCAGCCACTCTGCCTGACCTGCCATGGTACCGAGGACACGCTCGCCCCCGCCGTTAAGCAGATGCTGGACAGCGACTATCCGCATGACAGGGCGCGTGGCTACACGCCGGGTCAGATCCGCGGCGCGGTCACCGTCAAGCGACCAGTTGACTAGCCCGGATTGGTGAGAAAGGCGCGAGACTTGGGCTTTCGCCTGGACGCCGCGCTGCCACGGCTCGGAAAGCGATCCCCGGCTCTCAGCTCGCCAGCCCGGCGTGGCTCCGGATAGGGACACAGCGTGTTGAGCGCCACGCTCTCGTAGGCACTGCGAACGATGCGCACATGCTCGCGGCGGAGCTCGCGCGCATGCTTCAGTCCACAGGAGTGCGCGATCATGTCGATCTCCTTGTTCATGTTGCGCACGTAGTTCGCCACGCGCAGGTACTTCTCCTCAACCACCAGGCCACGCTGCAGGCGCCGGTTGTGGGTGGTGATTCCCGTCGGGCAGGTATTGGTATGACAGCGCAGCGCCTGGATGCAGCCGAGGGCGAACATGAAACCACGCGCAGTGTTGATGAAATCCGCCCCGGCACAGAGCGCCCACGCCACCTTGGCCGAGGTGACCAGCTTTCCCGAAGCCACCACCCTGATCCGGTCGCGCAGCCCCCACTCGATCAACCCGTCCACCACGCGGGGAAGGGCCTCGGCAATCGGTAGCGCCATGTGGTCCATCAGGGCCTGCGGGGCCGCGCCGGTGCCGCCTTCTCCGCCGTCGATCACCAGGAAGTCCGGGGCCATCGCGAGGCCGCGGCGGTGCACGGCGTCGCACAGCTCCTGCACGAACTCCCATCCGCCGATAGCGGTCTTCACGCCCACGGGCTTGCCGGTCGCATCGCGCAGCCGGGCGATCTGGTCGAGCAGCTGGTCGGCATCGGCGATGTCGCGGTGGCGGTTGGGACTGATGGAGTCCTGATGCGGCGGGATGCCGCGAATGCCGGCGATCTCCGCTGTGACCTTCGCGCCCGGCAGCACCCCGCCCTTGCCGGGCTTGGCGCCCTGGGAGAGCTTGATCTCGAAGGCCCGCACATGCGACGCAATCTCCCTGATCCGGTCCATGCTGAGATTCCCGGCACCGTCGCGCACACCGTACTTGGCGGTGCCGATCTGCATGATGACGTCGCAGCCGCCCTCGCGGTGGTAGGGCGAGAGCCCGCCCTCGCCGGTATCCATCCAGCAGCCTGCTTCCCTGGCCCCACGCGACAGCGCGCGCACAGCCGGCGCGGAGATCGCGCCGTAGCTCATCCCGCTGATGTTGACCAGCGAGCGGGCTGTGAAGGGTTCACGGCAGAACCCCTGGCCGATGGTCAGCGGCGGCGTAGGCACGAGTTCCTCTTCCAGTACGGGAAAGCCGGCGTTGACGAAGATGATGTTGCCCGGCTCGCTCATGTTGTTGGTGGAGCCGAAACCGATGGTCCCGCCCTCGTCCTTGGCCAAGCGGTACACCCAGGAGCGCACCGCACGGTTGAAGGGCATCTCTTCGCGATCGTTGGCGAAGAAGTATTGACGGAAGTACTCGCCTTGCCGCTCGAACAGATAGCGCAGCCGGCCGATGACCGGGAAGTTGCGCAGGATGGTGTGCTTCTTCTGGGTCACATCCTGGATGAACCAGAACGTCAGCACGACGACGAGCACGAGGCCCAGCAGCGTGCCCAGGCCGTAGGTCACGACGCCCATCGCACCGTCCATGGCTATCTCCTGAACGGTGGCGCGGGGCGCCGACCGGATCAGTCCGGCTTGCGCGCCACCAGGTCGATCAGCGCGGAGCGGCCTACATGCTTGGTGCCCTCCGCCAGTGTGTCCTCGTGCTCCCGCAGATGCAGGATCTGCAGCTCCGCGAAAGCCTGCTCCAGCATCTCACGGGTGTACATGTGCGCCGCGTCGGGCGGACCACCAGTCTTGTACTCCACCTGTCTGGGGGTATAGCCCTGCAGGACAAGCACGCCGCCGGGCCTGAGCGTGGCCTTGAACCCCTCGAACAGTCGGCTGCGCTCGGCCGGCGCGGCGAACTGGATGAAGATGCAGACCACGACATCGAATGCCGCGGGGCTCCACTCCCATTCGCGCACGTCGGCCTGCCGGAACTGCGCGCGCACATTCTGGTTTTCGGCCAGTCGCTGGGCCTTCTTGAGCGCCAACGGGGAGATGTCAATGCCCAGCACGTCGCAGCCCTGCCGAGCAAGCCAGACGCTGTTGCGGCCCTCTCCGCAGGCGATCTCCAGGACCCGTTGGCCGGCCGTGAACAACCCGGCCTGGGTGGTCAGGAACACATTCGGCTCGGTGCCGAAGATGTATTCAGGGGCGCTGAAGCGCTCATCCCAGAATTTGCGCGCGTCGTCGAATCCTTGTGCCATCCGAACCCAGCTCCTCAGGCGTGGCAGTGGCGGGCGATGAAGGCCTTCACCGCTTCGGCGCTCGGGTCGATGATCTCGACTCGCTGCGGCATGCGTTCCAGGCTTTCGAAGCCGGCCGGGACCTCGGGATCGCGTCCGAGTGCCTCGCGTATGGTGGCGGCGAACTTCGCCGGCAGCGCCGTCTCAAGGCACACCAGCGGGATGCCCGCCTCCCGATGGTCCAATCCCACTTTGAGGCCATCGGCGGTGTGCGTGTCGATGATGACATCATAGTCCCGGGAGACGCGACGGATCGTCTCGAGCCGGTCCGCGTGCGCAGAACAGCCCGAGACGAAGCCGGTCGCCGCGATGCTCTCGGCGAACCCGGACCCAGACAGATCGAAGCCGCCTTCGACATCCACCTTGCGCCACAGCTCGACGACCTTGGCGGGATCCCGCCCCACCAGGTCGAAGATATAGCGCTCGAAGTTGGAGGCCTTGGAGATGTCCATTGACGGGCTGGAGGTCTGCTGCACCTCGGCGCCAGTGCGCACGCGGTAACGGCCGGTTTGGAAGAACTCATCGAGCACGTCGTTCTCGTTGGTCGCGAGGATCAGCTTGTGAATCGGCAGCCCCATTCGCCGGGCGATGTAGCCGGCAAAGATGTTGCCGAAGTTGCCGGAGGGCACCGCGAAGGACACCGGGTCGCCCACCTTGCGCGTGACTGCCAGATAGCCTTTGAAGTAGTACACCACCTGGGCCACGATGCGGCCCCAGTTGATCGAGTTGACTGCGCCGATGCGATAGCGCGCCTTGAAGGCCGCGTCGTTGCTGACGGCTTTGACGATGTCCTGGCATTCGTCGAACACGCCGCGCACGCCAATGTTGAAAATGTTCGGGTCTTGCAGCGAGTACATCTGCGCGGTCTGGAACGGGCTCATCTTTCCGTAGGGCGAGAGCATGAACACGCGCACGCGACGCTTCCCGCGCAGGGCGTACTCGGCCGCGGAGCCGGTGTCTCCCGACGTGGCGCCCAGTATGTTGAGCTCGGTCCCGGTCCGGGCGAGGACGTACTCGAAGACTTGGCCAAGGAACTGCATAGCCAGATCCTTGAACGCCAGCGTCGGACCGTTGGACAACGCCAGCAGATGCAAACCGGGCTCCAGCGTCTTGACCGGCGTGACCTCCGGCGTGCCGAACGTCGCGGCTGTGTAGGTCCGCTCGAGCAGGGGCTTGAGGTCTGCCGCTGGGATGTCGTCCGTGTAGCGACGGATGACCTCGAAGGCCAGCGCCGCATAGGGAAGTTCTCGCCAGCGCGTCAGTTCGTCCGGCGCGACCTGTGGATAACGCTCGGGCACCACCAGCCCGCCGTCGGGCGCCAGCCCTTCCAGCAGGATCGCGCAGAACGGCTGGGGCGGCATGCCGCCCCGGGTGCTGATGTAGCGCATCAGGCCGCCAGCTCTTCCAGGCGGATCCGCGTGACGGCGCCCAGGTTGGAAGGCAGCCCTTCGATCCGCACGATCGCTGCGTTCACGTTGCGCTCGATGGTGCGATGGGTGAGCATGATGATATCGACCTGCTCCTCGCCTTCGCCAGGCTCCTTCTGCAGCATCGCATCGATGGAGATGGACAGATCGGCAAGGATGCGCGTGATATCCGCGAGCACCCCCGGCCGGTCCAAGACACGCAGCCGCAGGTAGTAGGCGGTTTCCACTTCCTCCATGGGCAGGATCGGCGTGTCCGACAGCTGATCGGGCTGGAACGCGAGGTGCGGCACCCGGTTCTCGGGGTCGGCGGTATGCAGCCGGGTGACGTCGACCAGGTCAGCAACCACTGCCGAGGCCGTGGGCTCCGAGCCCGCCCCTGCGCCGTAGTACATGGTCTGCCCTACCGCATCGCCCTTCACCAGGATGGCGTTCATCACGCCCTCGACGCTGGCAATGAGCCGGCGCGCCGGAATCAGCGTGGGATGCACGCGCAGCTCGATACCCTTTGGCGTGCGCCGCGTGATGCCCAGCAGCTTGATGCGATAGCCCAGCTCCTCCGCATAGCGGATGTCCTGCCGCGTCAGCTTCGAAATGCCCTCGGTGTAGGCGCGGTTGAACTGCATCGGGATGCCGAAGCTGATCGCCGAGAGGATGGTGAGCTTGTGCGCGGCGTCGATGCCTTCGATGTCCAAGGTCGGATCGGCTTCAGCGTAGCCCAGGCGCTGAGCGTCCTTGAGCACCTCGTCGAAGCTCGCGCCCTTCTCGCGCATCTCCGACAGGATGAAGTTGCTGGTGCCGTTGATGATGCCGGCGATCCACTCGATGCGGTTGGCGGTGAGCCCTTCCCGCAAAGCCTTGATGATGGGGATCCCGCCCGCCACCGCGGCTTCGAAGGCCACCATCACCCCTTTGCGACGGGCCGCGGCGAAGATCTCGTTGCCGTGCGTGGCCAGCAGCGCCTTGTTGGCCGTCACAACGTGCTTGCCGTGCTCGATGGCGGCGAGTATCAGGTCCTTGGCCACCGTGTAGCCACCGATCAGCTCGACGACGATGTCGATATCGGGATCGCGCACCACTGCAAAGGCGTCGTCGATCACTCTCGCAGCATCCCCGACAATGGACCGCGCGCGCGTCAGGTCCTTGTCTGCGACGACCGTGATCTGGATGCCGCGCCCGGCACGCCGCGTGATCTCGCTCTGGTTGCGATTCAGCACCCGGAAGGTTCCGCCACCGACGGTGCCGATGCCCAGCAGTCCGACGTGGATCGGTCTCATGGGAGCTTCTTTCTGAACACGAAGGCGGGAATCACGTAGCCCTCGCGGAAGTAGAACCGGTGGGCGCGCGTGCGGTGCGTGCCCGAGTCGAGGTCGATGCTGTCGCCGCCACGGGCACGCGCGAGCCGCTCCAGAAAACCGAGAAGTGCATGCCCCACCCCGCTGGAGCGATAGGCCTCGTCGGTCACCAGATCGTCGACGTAGAAGCGCCTGCCCGCATGCGTGTTCTCGAACGATCGGAACACCGCGACGCCGACCACGGCGTCCCCGATCAGGGCGACGCACATCTCGCCGCCCGTCTCGAAGATGCGCTTCATCCGGCCCGGGTAGTCCGCCGGCAGGTCGGGGCGAAGCTGTCTATGCACGGCCTCAGCCACGGCGAGCAGCTCCGGCTCCACCACCCTGCACTCGTCGTCGGTGATGCGAACGATCTCCATGGCGCGAGCTGGCGGGTCAGACCGGGGCGGAGACGAGCCGCGTCGCCGGCGCCTGGCTCACGCCGTCCTTGCGGAACATCTCCTTGATCCCGCGCAGCGCCTGGCGTGTCCTGGCCTCATTCTCGATCAGCGAGAAGCGCACGTGGTCGTCGCCGTACTGGCCGAAGCCGATCCCCGGCGACACCGCAACTTTGGCATCGGCCAGAAGCTTCTTGGCGAACTCCAGCGAGCCGAGGCTGCCATAAGTCTCAGGAATCGGCGCCCAGATGTACATCGACGCCTTCGGGATCGCGACCTCCCAGCCAAGTGCATGCAAGCCGGCGCACAACACATCGCGCCGCCGCTGATAGGTCTGGCGGATCTGCTCGACACACTCCTGCGGTCCTTCCAGCGCGAGAATGGAGGCGACCTGGATCGGCGTGAAGGTGCCGTAGTCGTGGTAGCTCTTGATGCGCGCGAGCGCCCCCACGAGATCGCGGTTGCCGACCATGAACCCCACGCGCCAGCCCGCCATGTTGTAGCTCTTGGACAGCGTGAAGAACTCCACTGCCACATCCTTGGCTCCCGGAACCTGCAGGATCGAGGGCGCCCGGTAGCCGTCGAACACGATGTCAGCGTAGGCGAGGTCGTGCACCACGAAGAGGCCGTACTCCCGGGCAATCGCCACGATCCGTTCGAAGAACTCCAGCTCCACGCACTGGGTCGTGGGGTTGCTCGGGAAGTTCAGGATCAGCATCTTGGGCTTGGGATAGCTGTCCTTGAGCGCCTGAGTCAGCTCATCGAAGAAATCGACCCCCGGCAGCATGCGCACGTGGCGGATGTCGGCCCCGGAGATCACCGGCCCGTAGATGTGGATGGGGTAGCTGGGGTTGGGCACGAGCACGATGTCGCCGGCGTCCAGCGTGGCGAGCGCCAGGTGCGCGATGCCTTCCTTCGAGCCGATGGTGACGATGGCCTCACGCTCCGGATCCAGCTCCACCGTGTAGCGCCTCTGGTACCAGTTGCAGATCGCCTTGCGCAGCCGCAGGATGCCCTTGGACACAGAGTAGCGATGGGTGTCGCCGCGCTGCGCCGTCTCGATCATCTTGTCGACGATATGGCGCGGCGTGGGCTGGTCCGGATTGCCCATGCCGAAGTCGATCACGTCCTCCCCCCGCTTGCGAGCCGCTGCCTTGAGCTCGCCGGTGATGTTGAAGACGTAAGGCGGCAGGCGCTTGATGCGCGAGAACTGCTCCATGGAGTCGGTAAATCCCTGATGGAAAAAGGTAGAATGTTAGCGGACCGGCCGACCGGCGGCAAATCGTGCCCGCCTGGCGGCGGAAGAACTCGGACATGAAGTTCCATCTCACGCGCCCCGACGGTCGCAACCTGTTCACCGGCTACGGCCCAGGATACGTCGTGATCAACGGCGTGCGGCACCGATCCAGCATCCTGGTGACTGCCGACCAGGTGCTCGCCTGGGATATTAGCGGCACGGATGCGCTCACCGAAGAGGTGTTTGTGCGGCTTGCGGCGCTCCCCGTGGAGGTCCTGCTCCTGGGCACCGGCGACGCCCTGCAGTTTCCGCACCCGCGCTTGAGCCAGCCTTTGCGCGATGCGGGCATCGGCCTGGAGGTGATGGACACCGCAGCCGCCTGCCGCACGTACAACGTCCTCGTCGCCGAGGATCGTCGCGTGGCGGCGGCACTGGTCGTCCGCCCGGGCGACAACCGGGGCCGCGAGGACGGATAGCGAAGGCGGCGACGCCGACCGTGCTGACCATCGGCTTCGCGCTCCGGAGGGGCTGAAGAGGTCGTTGACCCAGGAGACACGTCGATCCCCTTCCCGGTACACAGGCACGCTGCCGGTGCCGGGTCGATAAGCCTCGGTTCTCCCTCTGTCTCCGGGCCTGTCTGGTTCGCTGATACGACGGCGCCTACAGGTCTGCGAGCACGCGCAGGTGCGCGACCGCGCTGCGGCCGAGGGCGCTCAAAGCGTAGCCGCCCTCCAGCACGGAAACAATGCGGCCCTGCGCATGGCGGTCCGCCACGTTCTTGAGCTGCTCGGTGACCCAGGCGTAGTCCGCCTCGACCAATCCGAGGGAAGCCATGTCGTCTTCGCGATGCGCGTCGAAGCCGGCGGAGATGAACACCATCTCGGGCTGGAACCGCTCCAGAGCAGGCAGCCACCAGGTCTGCACCGCCTCGCGGAAGCCCTGCCCGTTGGTGTAGGCCGGGAGCGGAATGTTGACCATGCGTTCGGAACGCCCCTCGACGCCGCTGTAGGGATAGAACGGATGCTGAAAGGTCGATACCATCAGGACGCGCGGGTCGTCGCGAAAAATATCCTCCGTCCCGTTACCGTGGTGCACATCGAAATCGGCCACCACCACGCGCGTCAGCCCATACTGCTCCAGCGCGTGGGCCGCGCCAACCGCCACGTTGTTGAAGAAGCAGAATCCCATGGCGCGGCTGCGTTCGGCGTGATGTCCGGGGGGCCGCACGCAGCAGAATGCGTTGCGTGCCTCTCCGCGCAGGACCACATCGGTCGCATGCACCACAGCTCCGGCCGCACGCCGCGCAGCATCGAGCGAGTGCGGGTTCATGGCGGTGTCGGGGTCCAGATGCACCAGCCCGCGGGCGGGAACACTGGCCTCGAGCGCATCGAGATAATCCACCGCATGGACGCGCGCAAGCTGCTCCCGGGTAACCACGGGCGCCTCGCACTCCATCAGGTAGCCACTGAGACCGGATGCAATGAGCTGGTCCTCGACGGCATGGAGGCGGTCCGGGCATTCGGGGTGATGCTGCCCCATGTCGTGCAGCAGGCAATCTCGGTGGCGAATCAGAGCTGTGTGCATAGGTCCGCTCGATCACAAGCCCGCATGGTAAGCGGCCGCCGCACCGGCGTAAACGGCGCGGGGTGGTTCCCGGAGAATGGCATGGTTCCTGCATTTCGGGCTGGGTTGCTCCGGCCGCGGGCACCGCGCGGGCCTCGTCTCACCAGCCTGCCCGAAAGAACATGCTAAGCTCACTCGGCACCGGCGATCCCCACATCCACCCCTGCGCCCAATGGGCGACGACGCTCCAGCTCTGTCCTCCCGGGCTGCGCACGCGGCACCGGCATTCACCCGCCGCGGACTGCTTCGGGATGGTACGCCTGTGCTCATCCGGCCGATCGGGCCCGGGGACGCGGCGCGTGAGCAGGCCTTCGTCCGCGCGCTGTCGCCCGAGTCGCGCTACCTCCGGTTCATGAACACGCTGCGTGAGCTCAGCCCGGAGATGCTGGACCACTTTACCCACCCGGACCCCGACCGCGAGATTGCGCTGGTGGCCCTGACCGGTTCACAGGGTGACGTGGAAGCAGCCAGTGAACCCGTGCAGATCGGCGTGGCGCGCTGCGTGCGTGGGCCGGACAGGCAGCGAGGCGAGTTCGCCATCGTGGTGGCGGATGCGTTCCAGGGCAAGGGCCTGGGCACGCTGCTCATGCAGGCGCTGTTGGAAGCCGTGCGTGCCTGCGGGCTCCAGCGCATCGAAGGGCTGGTTTTGGCGACCAACCACCGGATGCTGGCGCTGATGACCGCACTCGGATTCGCCATCCGCACCGCACCCGACGACCCGCGCATGCGCCTCGTCGTCAAGCAGCTCTGCTGAGCCAGGGCGCAAGCGTTCAGCCAAGTCAACGTACAGAGGATACAGAGCAGATGCACCGGGACAGCCTCGCGGAGCGACTACTCAAGGCCGAGCGCGGACTGCGCAGCTTCAAACCGGCGGACACCGCGACGTCAGGCTCCGACCCGACGCTCGAACGCGCCGCACAGGCCTTGCACCTGGCCCTGGACCAGGTTGCCGGGATCATCCTCGGCAAGGAACGCCAGATCCGGCTGACCCTGGCCTGTCTGCTGGCCAGGGGCCACCTGCTGATCGAAGATCTGCCCGGTGTAGGGAAGACCACTCTCGCCCATGCCATCGCGCGCTCCCTGGGGATGCAGTTCCAGCGCATCCAGTTCACCAGTGACCTGCTGCCCGCCGACATCATCGGCGTGTCGATATTCGACAGTCAGCACGGCGGGTTCCGGTTCCATCCCGGCCCCATCTTCGCCCAGATGATTCTCGCCGACGAGGTCAACCGGGCCACGCCAAAGGCGCAAAGCGCGCTGCTCGAGGCAATGGAGGAGCGACAGGTCACCACCGAAGGTGAGACGCGCGCCTTGCCGCAACCGTTCTTCGTCATGGCGACGCAGAACCCGTCGCACCAGGTCGGCACCTTCCCGTTGCCCGAGTCCCAGCTCGACCGCTTTCTCATGTGCATCCGGCTCGGCTATCCCGATGCGCAGGCCGAACGCCGGCTGCTCGAGGGCAGCGATCGGCGCGACCTGGTCGCCTCCTTGCCGCCGTGTCTAACACCGGACCAGTTGCTCACCCTGCAGCAGGCGGCGCGGTCACTGCACGTAGCGCCGGCGCTGCTCGATTACCTGCAGGCTATCCTTGCCCAGAGCAGGCAATCGCCCGACTTCGCTAGCGGTTTGAGCCCCCGCGCCGGGCTGAACGTGCTGCACGCGGCCAGAGCCTGGGCGCTGCTGGATGGTCGCAACTTCGTCATTCCGGAGGACGTGCAGGCGGTGCTGCCCAGCGTCGTCGCGCATCGTCTGCAGCCCTCGGGCGGGCAGCGCACAGCGGATGCCGACGACGCTGTGCGCCGTCTCCTCAGCCAGGTCGCAATCCCCTGACCCAATGTCGGACAAACCAGGCCAATACTGCATTCTTGCCGCCGAACCAATGTCTGCTTACGCTCGATCAGGCAGTTGTTGCGCGCCTGCGCCCCGCAAAAAGCCCGCGGGTGCTCGCGAGGTGGCTTTTTCAACAGCCTGTTAGCGCCCCTGCGCGCACCAACGGCCGGACATGACCGCGCTGCGCGACCACATCGCCGACTGGTTGTTGCGGCGGCGCACCCCCGACACCCCGCCGGTGCGCCTCACCCAGGGGCGCATCTACATCCTGCCTTCCAGCGGCGGCCTGCTGCTGGGGATGACCTTGCTGCTGATGCTCATGGGCTGCATCAACTACAACCTCGGCCTGGGCTACATCCTCACGTTTCTGCTCGCGGGGATGGCCATCGTCTCGATGCTGCACACCTTCCGCAACCTCGCGCATCTGGAGTTCCGTCCCGGTCGGGCGGATCCCGTGTTCGCCGGCGAGGAGGCGGTTTTTCCCATGCTGCTCGACAACCCAACCGCGCTGCCCCGCATGGCAGTGGCCCTGCTCCCTGTGGACGCGATTCCAGCCGAAGCGAATCCCGCCTGGTGCGATCCCGCACCCCACGGGCAAACGCGCTGCGACGTCCGGCTCCCAGCGCACCAGCGCGGCCGCATGCGGTTGCCGAGGCTGCGGGTGTTCAGCACGTATCCGCTGGGGCTGTTCCATGCCTGGTCCTATATCGAGCTGGAGATGAGCTGCCTCGTCTACCCCAAGCCGGAGACCGGTGTGGTGCCGCTGCCGCAACCACAAGGCGGAGAGGGCGAGGGGGTGCAGTCGGGCCGCGGCCAGGACGATTTCGTCGGGCTGCGGCGTTATGCACCGGGCGACTCGCTGCGCCAGGTGGCCTGGAAGGCGGTCGCCCGCGGCCAGCCCGTCATGACCAAGCAGTTCAGCGGGCTGGAGGCCGGCGAGCTGTGGCTGGCCTGGTCGGCCTTGCCGGCAGACATGCGGCTGGAGGCGCGCCTGTCCAGGCTGACCCGCTGGGTGCTGGATGCGGCGCAACTGGGTGTTGCCTTCGGGTTGGAGGTGCCGGGCGTGCGCATTGCGCCCGACGTTGGGCCGGCTCATCGGGAGCGCTGCCTGACTGCTCTCGCGCTGTTCCGTGCACCGTAACCCGCCTGCAGGCAGCTTCTTTCTCGGGTGATGGATCCGCAACCGCTACGTAAAGGCAGCATCCTGGCTCTGATCGCCGGATTGGTGCTGGTCGCCGCGCCGCATGCCATGCGCCTGCCGACGTGGGTGAGCGTGCTGGTGGCCGCGCTGCTGGGCTGGCGCGCGTGGCTGGCTTGGCGCGACCGGCGCCTGCCGCCGCGCTGGCTGCTCATCATCCTGGCGATTGTGATCACGGCGGGTGTGATCGCTACCTACCTTCCGTTCCTGCGGCGGGACGCGTCAGTGGCCCTGCTCGCATCGATGATGGCGCTGAAGTGCCTGGAGCTGCGCACGCTGCGCGATGCGACCGTGGTCATCTGCCTCGGCTACTTCCTGATCATCACCAATTTCCTGTACTCCCAGACCATCCCGACGGCCGTGTTCATGGCGGTCGTGATGGCCTGGCTCACCGCCACCATGGTGAGCCTCCAGGATCCGCGGCGCCGAGTGGCGCCCGAGCAGGCCGTCCGGACTGCCGGCGTGCTGATGGCTCAGGCCGTCCCGCTGATGCTGGCGCTGTTCCTGTTCTTTCCTCGCATCCAAGGGCCGGTGTTTGGCTTGCCGCAGGCAACGTCGGCGGGCGTGACCGGTCTGAGCGACAACATGACTCCGGGCGACCTCGCCAACCTCGGCCTATCCGATGAGGTGGCGTTCCGCGTGGAGTTCCGCACCCCGCCGCCGAAGACGGCCGACATGTACTGGCGCGGTCCGGTCCTGTGGGACTTCGACGGACGCACATGGACCATGGGTAGCGTGGCGCCTAGCCTGGAGCACGTCCGCAGCCAACGCTCGGAGGCAGTGCAGTACGCCGTCACGCTCGAGCCGCATCACATGCGCTGGCTGTTCGCGATAGACCTTCCCGACATGGTTCCTCCGGAGGCGGCCCTGACCTCGGATTACCAGCTGCTCAGCCGGCGGCCTGTGCGCGTGCGTCAGCGCTACGAAATGACCTCGCGGCTCGGCAACCGGATCGAGCACGAGGAGCCGCCCGCACAGCTGCGCCGCGCCCTGCGGCTTCCGCGCGGATCCAATCCGCGCGCAGAAGAGCTGGGCCGCGAACTGCGCGCGCAATCGGGGAGCAGTGCTGAGGTCGTGAACAGGGCGCTGAACATGTTCCGCACTCAGCTGTTCTTCTACACTCTGGTTCCACCCGAGCTTGGGCGCAACCCCGTGGACGAATTCCTGTTCGACACCCGCCGCGGATTCTGCGAGCACTATGCTTCGGCGTTCGTTTTCCTCATGCGCGCGGCTGGTATCCCGGCCCGCGTCGTGACGGGCTATCAGGGTGGGGAAATGAACCCGCTGGCCGATTACCTGATCGTGCGCCAGTCCGAGGCCCATGCGTGGGCAGAGGTGTGGCTCGATGGACAGGGTTGGCTGCGCGTCGACCCCACGGCGGCGGTGTCACCGGCCCGCATCGAAGTCGGCCTGGCGGCAGCAGTACCGCAGGGTGAGCCGCTGCCGCTCGCGGTGCGAGGCGACTTCCGCTTCATCAAGCAGATGCGATTCACCCTGGATGCCATCACCAACTCGTGGAATCAGTGGGTGCTCGGCTACACGCCGGACCGACAGTTGCACCTGATGGAGCGCCTGGGTCTGGGCAAACCGAGCTGGCAGACGTTGGTGTTGCTGCTGATGGGGGCCGCCGGCGCCGTGCTGCTGGTTCTGGGAATTCTGATCCTGCGGCGGCTGCGAGGCGCGATGGCGGACCCTGTGCAGCGCGCCTATCGCCGATTCTGCCGCGAGCTCGCCAGAGGAGGGCTGATCCGGGCCGCATCCGAAGGCCCGCGCGACTTTGCGCAGCGCGTAGTTGCACAGCGGCCGGCGATTGCGGGCAAAGTCCTCGCCATCACCCAGCTCTACGTCGATCTGCGCTACGGGCATGCTGAAACGGCCGAGCTGCAAACGCTGTGCAGACTGGTGCGCGCGTTCCGCATCTAAGGCTAACCCATCACCGCAAAGGCGCAAAGACGCGAAGAGCTGCGCAAAGCCAAGACGTGCTTCGGTTTGGGGGCTGCCCCTCTCACTCGTTGGTGGTTCTGCGTGGCGATCCCTTTTGCGCCACCTTTGCGCCTTTTCGCTTCTGCGGTCCTTGCAGCAGCAGTCAGAGCAGGACGTCCTTCGACAGCCCGTCCCTGCGCAGCATCCGCCGCAGGCTGGAGAGCGCCTCGAGCTGGATCTGGCGCACGCGCTCCCGCGTCAGCTTCAGGTCCTTGGCCAGCTGCTCCAAGGTCTGGATCTCCGAGCCGTTGAGCCCATAGCGGCGCTCTATTACGCTGCGCTGCCGGTCGGAAAGCTGGTCGAGCCAATCCCGCATCCGCTCCTCGATCTCCAGGTGTGCGAGTTGCACGTCGGGTGGCGGGCTGCTCTCGTCGGCGAGCGACTCGCCGACCGACAGCAGCGGGTCGATCTCCAGTGGTGCATCGAGCGAGCCCATGCGCTCGTTCAGCGCCAGCAGCCGTCTCACGTCCTCCAGCCGGCACTCGATCAGGTGCGCGACGTCCCCCGCAGTGGGCTCGCGATCCGAGTGGGTTTCCAGATGCCGGCGAGCGCGCAGCACCGTGTTCAGCTCCTTGATTACGTGCACCGGCAGGCGGATGGTGCGCGACTGGTACATGATCGCGCGCTCGATGTTCTGACGGATCCACCAGGTCGCGTAGGTCGAGAAGCGGAACCCCCTCTCTGGATCGAATTTTTCAATGGCGTGGATCAGCCCCAGGTTGCCTTCCTCGATCAGGTCCAGCAGCGCCAGCCCGCGGTTGGTGTAGTGCTTGGCGATGTTGACCACCAGCCGCAGGTTGTGCTCGATCATCTTCTGGCGGGCGGAAAAGTCGCCGGCACGCGCCAGCCGGGCGAAATGCAGCTCCTGCTCGGCGCTGAGCAGCTCGCTGTGCCCGATCTCGTTGAAGTAGATCTGCGTCGCGTCCGACAGGAGGTCTGCGCTGGCGTAATCCTCTTCCGCCGCCTCCTCCTCCGCAGGAAGGGGTTCGTCCGCCTCCTCAGCCGTGCCCGCTTCGATGTCGCGCGTCATCACGCTCCTCCCCCCGGAAGATACTGGAGCGGATCCACCGGCTTGCCGAGGCGGCGGATCTCGAAGTGCAGGGACACTCGCTGGGAATCCGAGTCGCCCATCTCCGCGATCTTCTGCCCCCTGACCACCCGCTGCCCCTCCTTCACCAGCAACGCCCGGTTGTGGGCGTAAACGCTCAGGTACGTGTCGCTGTGCTTGATGATGATCAACTTGCCGTAGCCGCGCAACCCGCTGCCGCTGTATACCACTTTGCCCGCCGCACCTGCGAAGATCGCCTGCCCGAGCTCACCGCCGATGGCCACGCCCTTCGGGTTGGATCCCTGATTGAAAGCATGCAGCACGGGCCCTTTGGTCGGCCAGATCCAGCCAGAGTCGGAGACCGGCCCTGAAGCACTCGGGGCGGGCTCGGGCTTGCTGGCGGGAGTGGCGGGTGCAGGCGTGGGTGGTTTTGCCGGTGCTGCCGGCACCGGTTTCGCCGCGGCCACGGCGTTGCTGTCGGCCCGGGGCGGGGGCGACGCCACCGCCGGCTTCACTGGCTCCCCGCGCAGCAACGCCAGTGACTCCTCCGAATAAGGCAGCTTGACCGCTTTGGGTCCGCTCTTGACGACGAGCGGCGCCAGCGGTTGCGCCGGAATGTCGGGCGCAGGGGTGAGAGCCTTTGCCTCGACGTCGGGCGACGGGGTGAGCGCCCTCGCCTCGACGTCCGGTGGTGGCGTCATAGCCTGGGACACAACTTCCGGAGCGGGCGCCGGTTCGGGCGGCGGCCGCCATCCTGGCGGGGCATGCAGCCGCAGCGTCTGGTCGACCCGGATCACGTTCGGATCGGCGAGCTCGTTCCAGGACGCCAGCTCGCGGTAGTCCAGTCCGTGGTCCAGGGCGATGCTGTAGAGCGTGTCGCCCCTGCGTACCGTGTAGGACTCGGGCCGCCAGTCGCCCCGCTCGCGAGGTTCGCTCGGCAGCGCTGCCCGCCCGCCCACGCCGGGGCCGGCTGTGGTGCTCACGGGCGGCTCATCGCGGACCGACCGCACTTCGACCGGGGCGCCAACGCGCGGCCCGCCGCAGCCCAGTGGCAGCAGCGTCAGCAAGACCAGGCCTGCCCTCGCCCGGCCCCGCGACACGTTCCCAGTGCGGGGACGGGTGCGCATCAGCGGGCCGCCCCGGGCAAGAGCGGAACGAATCGCACCGGATCCAGCGCAGTCTGAGAGAAGCCTTGGGCGCTGCGCTCGATCAGCACGAGGTGCTGCTCGCGCGTGCCCACCGGCAACACCATCCGGCCGGCCGGGGCAAGCTGCTCGAGCAGCGCGTCGGGCACCGCGGGCGCGGCGGCCGCCATGATGATTCCGTCGAAGGGAGCGGCATCCTTCAGCCCCAAGGCGCCGTCGGCGTGCTTCAGGCGCACGTTGTTGACGTTCAGCTCGCGCAGCTTGACGCGTGCTCTCATCAGCAGGGGCGAGAGCCGTTCGATCGAGAAGACCTCGCGCGCCAGCCGCGACAGCAGCGCGGCCTGATAGCCGCAGCCGGTGCCGATCTCCAGGACCTTGCCTAGAGGCTGGCCGGCCCGCACCAGCTCCAGCATTCGCGCGACCACCCAGGGGTTAGAGATGGTTTGACCGAAGCCGATGGGAAGGGCGATGTCCTCGTAGGCCCGGTGCGCTAGGGCCTCGTCGACGAAGATGTGGCGTGGCACCTCTGCCATCGCGGCGAGCACGGCCTCGTCGCGTATGCCCTGATCGCGCAGCCGCTCCACCATGCGCAGCCGCGTGCGCTGCGAGGTCATCCCGATGCCGGAATGCCGGTTCATCACGTGCCGCGCCCTGGCGCAGGGCCGGCTAGTCGCCGGCTGCCTCCGCGACGGAGGCCGGAGCGGGTTGCGCGCCCAGCCAGCCGCGCACCAGGTCGAGCTGACCATATTGCGTGAGATCGATTTGCAGCGGCGTGATCGACACGTACCCGCTTGCCACGGCGTGAAAATCTGTGCCTTCGCCCGCATCGGCAGCGTCGCCGGCCGCCCCGATCCAGTAGACTGTGTCACCGCGCGGATTGATCGACTGCACGACGCGCTCGGCCTTATGGCGCCGGCCCAGGCGCGTCACCCTGCGACCGGCCAGCCGCTCATAGGGCAGGTCCGGCACGTTCACGTTCAACAGCATCGGCTGCCGCACTGCTTCACGCTGAAAGTGGGAGACCAGATCTACGGCCACGCGCGCGGCGGCGGCGTAGTTGCCGCTGGCTTGCTTCGCCAACGACATCGCGATCGCAGGGATGCCGAGCAGAAAGCCCTCGGTCGCGGCAGCCACAGTCCCGGAGTAGATGGTGTCGTCGCCCATGTTGGCCCCGTGGTTGATGCCGGAGACCACCATGTCGGGCAGCTGATCGAGCAGCCCCGTGACAGCCAGATGCACGCAGTCCGTCGGCGTGCCGTTCACGTAGAGGAAGCCCAGGTGAGACTTGCGCACCATGAGCGGACGATCGAGGGTCAGCGAGTTGCTGGCGCCGCTGCGATCCCGCTCGGGTGCCACCACGATGACCTCCGCGACCTTGGACAGGGCTTCCGCAAGCACAGCCAGACCCGGCGCGAAGTAGCCGTCGTCGTTGCTCAGGAGAATGCGCATTCGGGCAATGGGCCGTGATGACCCCCGCACGGTGTGCAGGAATCGGGCGAAGGTCGCGCGGGAGAAGTTTGGTCGGGGCGACTGGATTCGAACCAGCGACCACCTGCACCCCATGCAGGTACGCTACCAGGCTGCGCTACGCCCCGACTTGCGCAGGAGTATATCAGAGATGCCTGCGGCGACGACCGCGTACGGCTAACCCAGCGAGTCGAGTACGTTCTTGATCTCGCTGCGCAGTGACGTGGCGCTCATTTTCGGCTCACCCGCGGTCTTCGCGGACGTCTCACCGGCACCCTGATCCAGGCGGTGGCGTGCCCCACTGATCGTGAAGCCCTCGTCATACAGGAGCTGGCGGATGCGGCGGATCAGCAGCACCTCGTGATGCTGGTAGTAGCGGCGGTTGCCGCGCCGTTTGACCGGCTTGAGCTGGGTGAACTCCTGCTCCCAGTAGCGCAGGACGTGCGGCTTGACGCCGCACAGCTCGCTCACCTCGCCGATGGTGAAGTAGCGCTTGGCGGGAATCGGCGGCAGGCTAGCCTTGCTGTTCGCTGGGCTCGAGCTCTCGTCCATCGTAGTTCTTGTCCACCATTGCCTTCAGCTTCTGGCTGGCATGGAAGGTGACCACCCGACGCGCCGTGATCGGGATCTCTTCACCGGTCTTGGGGTTGCGCCCCGGACGCTGGGGCTTGTCGCGCAGCTGAAAGTTGCCGAAGCCGGAGAGCTTGACGCCCTCACCCGCCTCGAGGGCCCGGCGCACCTCCTCGAAGAAGCACTCGACCATGTCCTTGGCTTCGCGCTTGTTCAGGCCAACCTTCTCGAACAGCAGGTCGGCGAGATCGGCTTTGGTCAGAGTCATGGGCATACCTCGACGGGCAGCGCTCTAAGCTGGCTGCTACTGACGGAACTCTCCACCGAACCTCTCCTGCAGTCGCTGACGCACCTGTTGCACTGCGGCGTCGACCTCGGCATCCGTCATGGTTTTTTGAGTATCTTGCAATAACACTCGGAAAGCAAGACTTTTTTTCCCACTTTCGATGCCCGCGCCGCGGTAATGATCGAACAACCGGACGGCCTCCACCGACGGCGGGCGATGCGCCATCAGATCCGCAAGCACATCCTGCACCCGAATCCCCTCCAGGACCGTCACGGAGATATCCCGGATAACCGGCGGGAACCGGGACACCTCCGAATACGCCGGAACCGGCACTCGCTGCAGCGGGGCGGCATCCACTTCGAACAGGACCACCGCGCCCGGCAGCTCGTACTTTTGCTGCCACTTGGGGTGCAGCTCGCCGACCCACCCGATGGGCTGGCCGTCGAGGACCACCCGCGCACAGCGACCGGGGTGCAGCGCGGGATGCGTGGCCGGCTCGAAGCGGGCGACCAAGGGGGCGAGCAACTCCTCTAGGTCGCCTTTGACGTCGTAGAACTCCACAGCACGCGTCGCGACGCCCCACTGCTCCGGGACCGCCGGCCCAAACGCTGCTGCCCCTATCCGCATCGGCTGCCGCAGGCCCGCCACCTCGAGCGCTTCCTCTGGCACCCCGGGCTGGCGCAGGAACACCCGGCCGACTTCGAACGCACGCACCCGCGTCGCCCTGCGGTTGACGTTGTAGCGGACGTTGTCCACCAGGCCGGCCATGAGGCTGGTGCGCATGACGGAGAGCTGGCTGGCGATCGGGTTGAGAAGGCGGATCGGATGGGCACAGCCTGCCAGGTCGGCTTCCCAGGCCGGTTCGACGAAGCTGAAGTTGATCACCTCCTGGTACCCGCTGGAGGCGAGCGCCGCCCGCAGGCCGTGCAGGGACCGGTGCCCTTCCCGCTGGCTGCGCATGGCAGCACGGGCACGCGGCGGCTCGGCGGGAATCCGCTCGAAGCCATGGACGCGGGCGATCTCCTCGATCAGGTCCTCCTCGACGGCGATGTCGAAGCGATACGAGGGAGGCGTCACCGTGAAGGCCGCCTCGGCACCCAGCTCGTCCAGCGCCGCCGGCAGGCCCAGGCGCGCAAAGATGTCGCCCATCTCGGGCGTGGGGACATCCACGCCGATTACACGTCGCGCGCGCCCCACCCGCATGCGAACGGGCGGGCGTTCCGGCAACCGGGCCAGCGTGTCCACCACCGGCCCCGGCTTGCCGCCGCACATCTCCAGGATCAGGCGCGTGGCGCGCTCGATGCCGGCGACGTTGTTGTCGAAGTCCACCCCCCGCTCGAAGCGATGCGAGGCGTCGCTCACGAAGTTGTAGCGGCGCGCACGCCCCGCGATGGCGTCGGGATAGAAGAACGCCGCTTCGAGGAACACGTCGCGGGTGTCCGCATCCGCCTTCGTGCTGTCCCCGCCCATGATGCCGGCGAGTCCGATCGGGCCGGAGCCGTCGGTGATGGCCAGCACGTTGCCATCGAGCTCCACGATCTGCTCGTTGAGCAGTTTGAGCCGCTCGTCCTTGCGACCGAAGCGCACGTCGATGGCGCCGCTCAACTTGGCGAGGTCGTACACGTGCAGCGGACGCCCCAGCTCGAGCATCACGTAGTTGGTCACATCCACCAGCGGCGAGATGCAGCGTTGTCCGGCACGCTCCAAGCGCTGCCGCATCCAGTCGGGTGTGGTCGCCCGCGCATCGACGTCACGGATGACCCGGCCAGTGAAGCGCCCGCAGCCTGCCGGGTCGGAAATGCGCACGGGGAACGTCGCATCGATGGTCGGCGGAACAGGTTCGATGCGCGGCGCACACAGCGCGCTGCGGGCGAGCGCGGCCACTTCGCGCGCCACGCCCAGCACCGACAGACAGTCGGCCCGGTTAGGGGTGAGCTTGATGATGAACACATGGTCGTCGAGCTGCAGCCAGTCGCGCACGTCGCGGCCTACGGGGGCGTCCGGCGCCAGCGCGAGCAGCCCGCTGTGGTCCTCCGACAGCCCCAGCTCGCGCGCCGAGCACAGCATCCCCTGGCTGTCCACCCCGCGCATCGCGGCAGCGCGGATGATCACGGGCTCCTGCGGCGAGACGCCCGGCAGCCGTCCTCCAACGAGCGCGCAGGGTGCTTTCATGCCGAGGGTAACGTTGGGCGCGCCGCAGACGATGGTCAGCAGGCTGTTGGCGCCGACGTCGACCTGGCACACCCTGAGCCGATCGGCATGGGGATGCGGCGCGACTGCACGCACCTCACCCACCACCACGCCGGAGAAAGCCGGCGCAACCGGCTCGCAGTGCTCGACCTCGAGGCCGGACATGGTCAACAGATGGGCAAGCTCTTCGGTGGTCAACGCCGGGTTGACCATCGAGCGCAGCCAGCTTTCGGGGAACTGCATACGATACTGTCCGAGGTAGCGCTCAGGCGAACTGGCTCAGGAAGCGCAAATCGCCATCGAAGAACAGGCGCAGATCATCGATGCCATAGCGCAGCATGGTCAGACGCTCCAGGCCGCTGCCGAATGCAAAGCCGATCCAGCGCTCCGCGTCGAGGCCGAAGTTGCGCACCACGTTCGGATGCACCTGGCCCGCGCCGGAGATCTCCAACCAGCGGCCCTTCAGCGGCCCGGATGCGAAGGCCATGTCGATCTCGGCAGAGGGCTCGGTGAACGGAAAGAAGGACGGGCGGAAGCGCACCTGCAACTGGTCGGTCTCGAAGAACTGTTGCAGGAAATCGGTGTAGACGCCCTTGAGATCGGCGAAGCTGATGTCCTCGTCGATCCACAGCCCTTCGACCTGATGAAACATCGGCGAGTGGGTGGCGTCGCTGTCTACGCGGTAAGTCCGGCCCGGTGCGATAACCTTGAGCGGCGGGCGGTGCTGGCGCGCGTAACGCACCTGCATGGGACTGGAGTGCGTGCGCAGCAGCAGCCCGCCCTCGACGTAGAAGGTGTCGTGCATCGAACGGGCGGGATGATTCTCAGGCTGGTTCAGCGCCGTGAAGTTGTACCAGTCGGTCTCGATCTCCGGGCCGTCTGCGACGTCGAACCCGATGGAGCGGAAGATCTCCTCGATGCGCTGCCAGGTGCGGATGATCGGATGGATGCTGCCTGCCCCGCGAGTGCGCCCCGGCAGCGTCACGTCCAGTGCCTCCTGGGCCAGACGCACCTCCACCTCGCGTCCCTTGAGCGCTTCGCGGCTGTGCGCCAATGCCGCTTCGATCGCCTGCTTGGCCTCGTTGATCAGGCTGCCCGCGCGCGGGCGGGCTTCGGCCGACAGGCGCCCGAGCCCCTTGAGCAACTCGGTCAGCGCGCCGGCCTTGCCGAGATAGCGCGCTTTGACCTGCTCCAGCTCAGCCGGCGAGCCGGCCGCCTGGAAAGCGGCGCGGGCCTCGCCGACCAGGCGGTCGAGTTCCTCGGGTGTGGGATGCATCGGCTCGATTTGCGTCACCAACAAAAAAGGAGGCGGGGAAGCCTCCTCAGATTGCGCTGCTGCCGTGTCTCAGGCGCCGAGGCTGGCTTTCGCCTGAGCGGCGATCTTCTCGAAGGCCGGGCGATCGAACACGGCAAGGTCGGCGAGGACCTTGCGATCCAGCTCGATGGACGCTTTCTTCAGTCCGTTCATGAAAGCGCTGTAGGACAGCCCGAACTCGCGCGCCGCCGCATTGATTCGCGCGATCCACAGGGCGCGGAACTCGCGCTTCTTGACGCGCCGGTCGCGGTAAGCGTACTGCCCCGCCTTCATCACCGCCTGGTTGGCGACCCGGAACACGTTTTTCCGGCGGCCGCGGAAACCCTTCGCCTGATCGAGGACCTTCTTGTGGCGCGCGTGCGCCGTCACCCCACGCTTGACTCTCGGCATGGTCGTCCTCCTTTACGAGTAGGGCAGCATCGCCTTGACGGCGCGCTTGTCGGAAGCATTCACGAGCGTGGTGCCGCGCAGATGGCGCTTGCGCTTGGTGGTCTTCTTGGTGAGGATGTGACGCAGATTGGCCCGGCTGCGCTTGATGCCGCCGCCAGCGAGCGCACGGAAGCGCTTGGCCGCCCCGCTCTTGGTCTTGACCTTGGGCATGTCGAACTCCTTATGCATGAAACCGGGTGGCCCGCTGCGCAGGCGCTTCGACGACCACGGCATCACTTGTTTTCATCCGGCTCGCGCCGGGAACTGCTACTACGCCGGTTTCTTCTTCGGTCCAAGCATCATGACCATCTGCCGGCCTTCCATTCTCGGCATCTGCTCGACCACGGCGTAGGGGTCGAGATCCGTACGCACACGCTCCAGCAACTTCACGCCGAACTCCTGATGGGCCATCTCCCGGCCCCGAAACCGCAAGGTGACTTTTGCTTTGTCGCCCTCTTCGAGGAACCGGATCAGGTTGCGGACCTTGATCTGGTAATCGCCCTCGTCGGTGCCGGGCCGAAACTTAACCTCCTTGACCTGGATCTGCTTCTGCTTGAGCTTCGCTTCGTGCCGCTTCTTGGCTTCCTGGTATTTGAACTTGCCATAGTCCATCAAGCGACATACTGGAGGCTTGGCCGTGGGCGCGATCTCCACCAAGTCCACCTCTGCTTCCTCCGCCATCTTGTTGGCGGCCGCCAGACTCACGATACCGATCTGCTCGCCTTTCAGTCCGACCAACCGGACCTCCGGCGTGGTGATCTCTTCGTTTATCCGCGTATCCCGATCCTGAGCGATAAGTCACACCTCCATCAAAAAATTCAGGCCGCACTGTCGGGAGGCGCTGCTTGCGCCTGCAGGCGTTCGATCAGGGCTTGCAACGGTATCTGCCCAAGGTCGCCGCCTCCCCGAGTCCGCACGGCCACGGCACCTGCTGCCACTTCCTTGTCGCCGACAATCAGCTGGTAGGGCAGCTTCTGAAGACTATGTTCGCGGATTTTATAGGTAATTTTCTCGTTTCTCAAGTCCGCTATGACACGCACTCCGCCCCCCCGCAGGCGCTCGGCCACGTCAGCGGCATAGGTGAGTTGCCCCTCGGAGATATTCAGCACCGCTGCCTGCACAGGCGCAAGCCACAGTGGCATGGCCCCGGCATGGTGCTCGATGAGAATGCCGATGAACCGCTCCAGCGATCCCAGGATGGCCCGGTGCAGCATGACCGGCGTCCGCCGGCTGTTGTCCTCGGCCGCGTACTCGGCCCCCAAGCGGCCCGGTAGGGCGAAATCCAGCTGCAGCGTGCCGCACTGCCAGACCCGGCCGATCGAGTCCTTCAGCGAGAACTCGATCTTGGGGCCGTAGAAGGCCCCCTCACCTGGGGACAGCTGCCACTCCAGCCCCTTGTCGTCCAGGGCCTGTCCCAGGGCAGCCTCGGCGCGGTCCCAGCTGTCCTCGGCGCCGATGCGCTTGACGGGACGCGTGGCGAGCTTGATGAGGATCTCCTCGAAGCCGAAGTCCCGGTAGACCCGGCGCAGCAGGTCGATGAAGGCGGCCGCCTCGGACTGGACCTGCTCTTCCGTGCAGAAAATGTGGGCATCGTCCTGCACGAACCCGCGCACCCGCATGATCCCGTGCAGCGCCCCCGATGGCTCGTTCCGATGGCAGGAGCCGAACTCGGCCAGGCGCAGCGGCAGATCTCGGTAGCTCTTGATGCCCTGGTTGAAGATCTGGACGTGACCAGGGCAGTTCATCGGTTTCACCGCGTAGTCGCGCTTCTCGGACTCCGTGGTGAACATGAGGTCGCGGTAGTTCTCCCAGTGCCCGGAGCGTTCCCACAGCGTCCGATCCATGACCTGCGGCGTGCGCACTTCCTGATAGCCGTGGCGCGCCAGCATGCGGCGCATGTACTGCTCGACCTGCTGCCAGATGATCCATCCGTTGGGATGCCAGAACACCATCCCGGGCGCTTCGTCCTGCAAGTGGAACAAGTCGAGCTGCTTGCCGAGCTTGCGGTGGTCCCGCTTGTCCGCCTCTTCCAGGCGGTGCAGGTAGGCGTCCAGGTCTTCCTTCCTGGCCCAGGCCGTGCCGTAGATCCGCTGCAGCATCTCGTTGTGCGAATCGCCCCGCCAGTAGGCGCCGGCAACCTTCATGAGCTTGAACACCTTGAGCTTGCCGGTGGACGGCACATGCGGCCCGCGGCACAGGTCGACGAAGTTGTCCTGCTGGTACAGGCTGATGGCCTCGTCGCCCGGAATGCTCTCGATGATCTGGGCCTTGTAGTGCTCGCCCTGGTCCTTGAAGAACTGGATCGCCTGCGAGCGGTCCCACACCCGGCGCTCGACCTTGAGGTCGCGCTTCGCGATCTCGCCCATACGTTTCTCGATGGCCGCGAGGTCTTCTGGCGTAAACGGGCGCTTGTAAGAGAAGTCGTAATAGAAGCCGTCCTCGATGACCGGGCCGATCGTGACCTGGGCGTCGGGGAACAGCTCCTTCACCGCATGCGCCAGCAGATGCGCTGTGGAGTGGCGCAGGAGATCGAGCCCCTCGGCGTCCTTGTCCGTAACAATGGCCAGCGCGGCGTCCGAATCGATGCGGTGGCTCAGATCGACCAGCTGGCCGTTGACCTTGCCGGCCAGCGCAGCGCGGGCCAGGCCCGAGCCGATGCTCGCGGCCACCTCGGCCACGCTCACCGGCTGGGGGAAGGATCTGACGGAGCCGTCGGGGAGTCGGATGTCAGGCATGGTTCTACCGGCTCATTCAAAAAAAAAGTGCGGTTGAACCGCACTTTTTCGCACACGCGGGAAGGGTTCAACACTCGGGCTCGAGGACGCCGGTCGTGCAAGTTCGAAAACCCATTCTCTCGTCTGCTCTATGGAAGGCTGGTAGGCGCGATTGGACTCGAACCAACGACCCCCACCATGTCAAGGTGATGCTCTAACCAGCTGAGCTACGCGCCTGCAAGGCCAGGATTGTAGCCGAAGCCGGCTGCGGACTCAAACGCCGTCCCCGGCCGGCACACCCTGCCGTCATTTGATGGTGAAAAGCTTGGCGAAGTTGGCGATGTCGAGGACCTGGCGCGCCGCGCCCCGGCAATTACGCAGCGACACTGTCTTGTTGGCGGCCTGCGCCTTCTCGCGCAGCATGAGCAACATGCCCAGGCCCGAGCTGTCCAGGTAGTCCACCTCGGCCAGGTCGACTTCCAGCTCGCGCACCTGCGCGGATTCGAGGGCCGCCGCGTAGGCCTCCCGGAACGCCCGATGTGCGCTGAAATCGAATCGCCCGTTCAAGCCGATCGTCGCCTTGCCTTCCGCGATCTCGATCTGGGCCTGCATGCTCGTGTCCTCGCGTCGGCGTGCTGGCCGGTATCCGAGCCGGCCGCAGGAAAATGAACGCGCAGGTTGGCCCCGCGCACCGTGTCAGGGTTTCTTGCGTTGCCCCGCGCCGGGTCTGGCCGAGGGCTCCTGGTGCCGTCCCGTCGTGGCGGCGTCCACCGCCGTCCCGGCCGGCCACACGCGGTCGTTTGCCCGGCCAGGCCCGCGTCGTCCTTGCCCGCGCCAGCCGGCCGGCAAGATCGTCGGATCGGCTGGTTCCGAGCGCGCCGCGGTCCGCGCTGGCCCGGGCGAAGTCGCGGTAACTCTGTGTCGACCGGCCACCGCCTGCAGGCGCCGGCGTGCACGCTCTGCGGAGGCGGTTTCCACCGCTCCCGTGCCGCGATGCGCCGCAAGCAATGCCCTGAGGACGGCGCTCGCCTCCACCCCGGCGTCGCGCACCTCCGCGTTCACCACGAGCTGCTGGCGCCGCATGCGATCGAGCAGGCGCTCCAACTGGTCGACGAGCTCGGCGACATCCGCCAGTCCCAGGGTGATACTGCTGGCCTTGGCGGAGCGCGCCGCGCGGTACATAAGCTCGAGGCCCGCGGGGTCCGGCACCCGCGTGTCGAGGGCCAGCAGCGCCGCCTCGAGGTCGGTCAGGTGCTCGGCGGCCTCGTCGTAGAAAACGTCCAGAAGCTGGCGCAGGTCGACGGTCACCGGAGCCTGCTACGCAGTCGCAGTTGTCCACGGGCACCATGGCGCCCGGGCGGTTGTAGTGCGGCCTTCATGGTGGGACGGTGGAGTTTCTTGGTGGTTGTATCGGGTGCCACGCGGGCCGGTAGATGCGCTCAGCGCGCGTTGGCTGCCTCGGTACGTGTGTCGCCGTGCGCCGCTGGACCGCGCTGCGCGGTCTCACCAGCCTGCCGGAGCACGCGCTCCAGTTCCTCGACCGCTCGCCGCAACCCCTCTCCGCCGCCGAGCTGGTCTGCATCATCGTCGAGCAGCTCGCAGAGCTCGCGCATTGCTTCGGCCGGCGCCTTGAACGTGCGGCCGACGGCGCTCGCCCGGGCCAGCTCGATGGCCAGGTTCAGTGCGAGGAGATTGATCCGCAACGAAACCGGCTCGGTGTCAACCGCAGTGTGCTGTGCGCTGGAGGTCTTCATGTTGGCGTGGTACCACCGTTGCCTTCATAACGGTGTCGGCCGGGGCGAACTTTAGGGCTTGCCGGCTCAGGCGCGCCGTGCCTGGGTCACGCCCGGCAGTTCCCCGACCAGTGCCAGCAGGCGCCGCAACTGGGTCAGGTCGCCGATCTCCAGGGTGAAATAGAGCCTGGCGCGTGCATCCCGGGCATGCGAGCGGGCCGCCAGGATCCGCACTTGCTCGCGGGCGAAGATGTCCAACACATCGCGCATCAGCTCGGGCTGGCTTCCGCCGTCGACCTCCACGTCCACTGGAAAGGCGCCATGGACGGCCTGCGCGCCCCACTGCGCTTCGATCAGCCGCTCGGCAGCCAAGCGCACGACATTGGGGCAGGATGGACGGTGCACCGTAACCCCCCGACCCCGCGTGACGAAGCCGATAATGGGATCGGGCGGAGCTGGCTTGCAGCAGCGGGCGAGCACCGTGAGGAGCTTGTCGACGCCGACCACCAGGATATCGCCCTTGGTCTGAGGCACTGGCGCGGGCTTGGCCGGCGCCGGTTCGGCCGCCGGCGTCGGTGCGGGCTCCTGCAGCACGGCCTGGATCTGTCGCGCGGTCAGCTCGTTGCGGCCGACTGCGGCGAGCAGGTCCTCCACCTTGTCGAACTGCAACTGGGCAGCGAGCTTGTCCAACCCGAGCGCAGTCATCCCCGCGCGCTGCAGGACGCGCTCCACGATCTGCCTGCCCTGAGCGATGGCGGCTTCCAGGTTCTGGCTGTTGAACCACTGTCGCACCTTGGCGCGCGCTCTGGAGCTGTGGACAAAGCCCAGCTCGGGATTCAGCCAGTCCCGGCTCGGACCTCCGCTCTTGGCCGCCAGGATCTCGACGGTCTGGCCATTGGAGAGGCGAAAGCTGAGCGGCACCATTTCGCCGTCCACGCGAGCGCCGCGGCAGCGGTTACCGAGGTCGGTGTGCACGTGATAGGCGAAATCCACGGGGGTAGCACCCTGCGGCAGGTCGATGACCCGCCCCTGCGGCGTCAGCACATAGACGGTGTCCTCGAACAGGCCGGTACGGAAATACTCGGCGAGGTCCGCCACGTCCGCCAGGCCGTCTCGCCAATCCAGGATCTGCCGCAGCCAGCCGATGCGCTCCTCGAAGCTAGCCGCGCTGCGCCGGCCATCGCCGCGTCCACGCACGGCATCGTTGCGCACGGTTGCGCCGGCTTCCTTGTAGCGCCAGTGCGCCGCTACGCCATACTCGTTCTGCTGGTGCATCTCGTGGGTCCGGATCTGCACCTCGAGCACCTTTCCGTCAGGGCCGACCACGGCGGTATGCAGCGACCGATAGTGGTTCGGCTTCGGCTTGGCGATGTAGTCGTCGAACTCCTTGGGCAAAGGCGTCCAGAGGCTGTGCACCAGACCCAGCGCGGCATAGCAGTCCTTGACGTCGTCCACCAGCACGCGCACGCCGCGGACGTCGAACAGCTCCGTGAGCGTGAGGTCCTTGCGTCTGAGCTTGCTGTAGATGCTGTAGATGTGCTTGGGCCGGCCGGTCACTTCGGCGCGAATGCCACCGGCAGCCAGCTCGTGCTGCAAACGCTGTATGACAGCCGCGATATAGGCCTCACGGTCGGGCCGCTTCTCGTGCAACTCGCGCGCGATCGCCTTGTAGGTTTCGGGCTCCGAGCAGCGCAGCGCCAGGTCCTCCAGCTCCCACTTGAGCTGCCACACACCGAGTCGGTTGGCGAGCGGCGCGAACAAGTCGAAGGTGTCCCGCGCGGCGCTGTCACGCGCCGCAGGTTCGCCGCGCCCCGCCAGGAAGCGCAAGGTCTGGGTCTGGTCGGCCAGCTTGATCAGCACCACACGCGCGTCCTGGACCATGGCGAGCAGCATCTTGCGCAGCGCCTCGAGCTGGCCGGCGCGCTCGGCCGGCCGGCTGCCGCCCGCGACTTTGGCCCGCAGCCCCTGGATCTGCACCATGCGCGCCACCCCTTCGACCAGCGCTGCGACCTGAGCGGACACGCGCTCGCCGACGACCTTGGACCAATCCGCCGCGATGTCCGGCATCCCAGCCAGCAATGCCGCGGCGAGCGACTCGCCTTCCATGTCCAGATCCGAGAGGATGCTGGCGACCTCGCGCCAGTGGCCGAGCAGCGGCTCGCCATCCCGGCAGAGACGGTCTGCATATCGCTCCGATGCCAGCGCCAAGGCGTGCGCGACCAGGGTCTGCTCGCCGGAGGTTAGACGCCGGCCGACCCCGGCCAGCCATTCGGACGGCTCGGCGTCGATCACCGCTTCGCGGACCTGGATGGTCATTTAACGGCGCTCCTGCCAGTAGCGGCGCCGCAGCGCGCGCCAGGCGTGGACCGCAACACCAGTCTCGATCCGCATCAGCAGCGCGCCGTCACGGTCAGTGCGATGCACGATCGCCCCCAGTTCGGCGTAGCGTGCCAGGACGGGCTCCACAGGATGGCCGAACCGGTTGCGGTACCCGACCGGAACGACAGCAATGCGCGGGCGGATCTGGCTGAGGAAGGCATGACTGGAAGACGTGGCGCTGCCGTGGTGGGGGACCAGGAGCACCTCCGAGACCAGGGGCCCAGAGGCCCGCGCGAGCAACTGCGTCTCGGATCGTTGCTCGATGTCGGCGGTCAGCAGAAGGCTGCCGCCCGCGGCCACCACGCGCAGCACGCAACTGCGATCGTTGTCCCGGGTCGCCCGAGCATTATAGCCGTCCCAGGCCGGATGCAGCATCTCGAAGCGTACTCCATCCCATTCCCAATGTTGACCGGCGAAGCAACGCATGCGCCGCGCAGCCAGCGCAAGCTGCGGGTGCCCCGGGTCGAGCGACGAGCCGACCCAGGCCACCGGCAACGCCTGCAGCACCGAGAGCGTGCCGCCGCTGTGATCAGCGTCGTCGTGGCTGACGATCAGGCCGTCCAGACGGGACACGCCTTCCCCGCGCAGATAGGGCACGACGATCCTGCTGCCGCTATCAGCGTCGCCCGAGGAAGCCGGGCCGGTGTCGTACACTAGCGTGTGGTTGGCCGTGCGCACTACTGCAGCGAGCCCCTGCCCTACATCCAGCACGTCCAGCCAGACGTTGCCGGGTGCGGGGCGCGGCCCGGTCACGCTGACCAGCGGCAACAGAGCAACCACACCCAGCCAGCGGGCTGGATAGCCGCGCGGTGCCAGCAACCAGAGCACACCGATCAGGGCAACAAGCAGCGTCCACCCAGGCGGCGCGGCCTGCTGCCACACCGCTTCGGGCAGTGTGCTGAGTCCCTGCAGGAACGAGTGGCACGCAGCCATGAGCCTGCCGGCCAGCACCAGCAGCAGGTCGGTAGGCACGGCCAGTCCCAGCAGCGTCAACGGTACGACCCCCAGGCTCACCACTGGGATCGCGACTGCGTTGGCGACCGGCGATACGATCGACACCTGCTGGAACAGCGCGAGCAACAGCGGGATCAATCCCAGCGTGACCGTCCATTGCACACGCGCCCAGGTCAGCAGCCAGCCGGAACGCCGCAGGCGGCCCTGCCCCACGTACAGAATCAGTGCGACCGCGCCGAAGGAGAGCCAGAACCCGGCGGAGAGGATGGCCCACGGGTCCAGCAGCAGCACCACGAACAGCGCGGTGGACAGGACGACAGCCGCGGACGTCGCGCGGCCCATGAGCAGCGCCGCCGCGACCACCGCAAGCATATAAACCGTACGCTGGGCCGGAACCCCGAACCCGGACAGCAGCGCATAGAGCAGGGCCGCGCACAGGCCGGCCATCGCGGCCGCCTTGTGTGCCGGGAGGCGCGAGGCCGCGTGGGGAATGCGTCGCCAGCCCCAGGCCACCACGCCGAAGACCAGTCCCGACACCATGGTGATGTGCAGCCCGGAGATGCTCATCAGGTGATTGACCCCCGTGCGGGTGAACACAGACCACTGCTGCGTCGCGATCGCCGGCTGGTCGCCGATAGCCAGCGCGACCAGGATGCCGGCCGCCGGATCACCGGGCAAGGCCGCCAGGATGCGGGTGCGGATCCGCTCTCGCAGCAGCTCGATCCAGTAGCCGGGCCGGTGAACGACCCGATCGAGCAGCACCGGTGAATCTGCCGTGCGCAGATAGCCGACCGCGCGCAGGTTGCGCTCCAGCATCCACACCTCGGAGTCGAACCCATGAGGGTTGGCCGTGCCATGCGGGCGGCGCAGCCGTGCGGTGAGCTGCCAGCGTTGTCCGGCGTGCAGTTCCGGGATCGGCTGGCCGGGCCCCCGATACCACGTGAGCGAGATGTGCCGCGGCACGCGCGCGAGCGGGGTGTGGACGGCTTCAACGTCGAAGCGCGCCCGTGTGCCTCGCTCGCCCTTCCGGGGGAGCTCGGCCACTACGCCGGTCAGTTGGACGTCGCGCCCCTCCCACTGCGCAGGCAGCGCGTCGGCCAGACGCACGTGCGCCGCCAGATTCGCCCAGAGGAACCCTCCGGCCAGGAAGAACAGCGGCAAGGTGGCCCGCTGGGCAGGCGACCCCGAGCGCACCAGGAGCGCGCCAGCAAACACCAGTAGCGGCAGGGCATAGCACCACAGCAGGCCGGGGAGATCCGACTGCCACTGCAACAGCCCCACGCCGGCCGCGAACGCGAGGAAGCTCAGCGGCATCGGGCGGACCGAGGCAGCGCTGCCCGCGGGTCGCGGACGGATTGCAGTAGAATTCTTGGCGGCTCGCCTTTCCCGCCAAGATGTTGCACAAGCGCTTCCAGAAGTTCCTCCCCAGCCACGAATCGGTCCGACGGAACCGCTATATCGCCTTCTTCGGTTCGGCGCTGCACCACCACAACCTGTGGCACCTGAATCGCCGGTCCGTGGCCGGCGGCGTTGCCGTCGGGCTGTTCTGCGGCCTCGTACCCGGACCGCTGCAGATGCTCAGCGCTGCGCTGCTCAGCGTCATCGTGCGGGTCAATCTGCCGGTTGCACTGGTGATGACCTTGTACACCAACCCGTTCACCATCGTCCCGCTTTACTTCGCGGCGTACAAGCTCGGCGCTCTGGTGATGGGGCACGACGCTGCAGCACTCCCCCCTTCGCAGCTCGAGCTGTCGCTGTTCAACCTGCGCGAGTGGCTCCCCATGCTGGTCGACTGGACGACCGCCATGGGCAAGCCTCTTGCCGTAGGCCTGCTGCTGCTCGCGAGCATTCTGGCCGCGACCGGCTATCTTGCCGTGCTGGGGGCATGGCGCCTGTCTGTGCTGGCGGCCTGGCGCAAGCGCGCGCTCGGCCGGGCCGGACCCCACCCCCCGAGGGTCCCGCCGAAGGCATGAGCCCGCGCTACTGGCTGCAGGCGGCCGGCGAGCTTGCCGCATGCGATCCGGTGATGGCAGCACTCATCGCCGGCGCTCCGGCCGCTCGGCTGCGCCGCCGCAGCGATCCCTTCTGCGCGCTCGCCCGCTCCATCGTGGGCCAACAGATCTCGGTCGAGGCGGCGGCGGGCGTGTGGCAGCGGCTGTGTGACGCGCTGGGTGACGTCACCCCCCAGCGTGTAGCCAGCCTGTCGGAAGAGCATCTGCGCGGGCTGGGGCTGTCGCGCCAGAAAGCTGCCTACCTGGGCGATCTTGCGCGGCGCTTCCAGGATGGACGCCTGACCCCGGAGCGTTGGCCACGCCTGGACGATGAGGCGGTCATCGCCGAGCTTACGCAGATCAAGGGCGTGGGGCGCTGGACGGCAGAGATGTTCCTGATCTTCTATCTGCTGCGCCCGGATGTCCTCCCGCTCGGGGACCTCGGCTTGCAGCGCGCCGTGAGCCTGCACTACAACCGCGGCCGTGCCCTGACCGAGAGGCGGCTGCTGCGCATCGCCCGGCCCTGGACGCCTTGGCGGTCGGTAGCGACCTGGTATCTCTGGCGCAGCCTCGATCCGATCCCTGTGGAGTACTGACAGGCGGAAGAAGCGCCCCAGGGTAGCACCCCCGGTACTAGGCGTTCACCAGCACCCCATCCTCCAACCGCATGACGCGGTCCATGCGCCCGGCGATGCCCATGTCGTGCGTCACGATGATCAGGCTGGTGCCCAGCGTCCGGTTCAGCTCCAGGATGAGATCCAGCACCCCCTCTGCGGTATGCCGGTCGAGGTTGCCGGTGGGCTCGTCGGCCAGCAGGCAAGCCGGATGGGTGACCAGCGCACGGGCCAGCGCCGCGCGCTGGCGCTCGCCGCCCGACAACTCGCCTGGCGTATGGGTCAGCCGATGCGACAACCCGACCCGGTGGAGCATGTCGGCAGAACGCTGTGTGGCCTCCAGCGTCGTCAGGCGGCGGATGAGCAGCGGCATGGCGACGTTCTCCTGCGCAGTGAACTCCGGCAGCAGGTGATGGAACTGGTATACGAAGCCCAGCGAGGCGTTGCGGATGTGCCCCTTCTCGCTCTCCGCAAGCCGCGCGGTGTCGCGGCCGAGGATCTGCACCTCGCCAGCCGTGGGCTGGTCGAGGCCGCCGAGCAGGTGCAGCAGCGTGCTCTTGCCGGAACCCGACGCTCCGACAATGGCCACGCTCTCCCCGCGGCCGACCGTGAGATCGACTCCGAGCAGGACCTCCACCCGGTAGGGCCCCTGCACGAACACCTTCTTCAGCCCGCGGCAGGCGATGACCGGCACTTCACTCATAGCGCAGCGCCTCCGCCGGATTGACGCGAGCCGCGCGATAGCTCGGATAGAGCGTCGCCGCGAAGCTCAGCACCAGCGACACGGCGCAGATCGTGATCACGTCGGCCCATTGCAGCTGGGACGGCAGATCGCTGATGTAGTACACGTCCTTGGCCAGGAACTGGACGTTGAAGGCGCCCTCGATAGCCGGCACGATGGTCTCGATGTTGAGTGCCACGATCACGCCGGCGACGGCGCCGATCAGGGTGCCGACGGTGCCGATGAGCGAGCCCTGGATCACGAAGATCTTCATGATCGAGCCGGGCGTGGCCCCGAGCGTGCGCAGGATCGCAATGTCGGCCTGCTTGTCCGTGACCGTCATGACCAGGGACGACACCAGGTTGAAGGCCGCCACCGCCACGATCAGCGTGAGGATGATGAACATCACGCGCTTCTCGATCTGCACTGCGCGGAAGAAGTTGGCGTGGCTGCGCGTCCAGTCCGTCACCAGCACGTCGGCGCTCAGGCTGCGGGTGAGCGCTCGGGCCACGCCGGGCGCGTCGAACATGTCGCTCAGCTTGAGCCGCACGCCCGACACGCGGTCGCCCAGCCGATACAGGCGCTGGGCGTCCTCCAGGTGGATGAGCGCGAGCCCGGCATCGTATTCGTACATGCCGACTTCGAAGATTCCGACCACGGTGAACTGCTTGATGCGCGGGAGGATGCCCGCAGGCGTCACCTGCCCCTGGGGCGAGATGAGCACCACCTTCTCGCCCAGGCGTGCGCCCACCGCGAACGCCAGCTCGGACCCGAGCACGATCCCGAAGCGGCCGGGCTGCAGATCCTCCAGCCGCCCCGCCTTCATGTGCTCGCCGATATCGGCCACGCGCTCCTCCTCCTGCGGCAGAATGCCGCGCACCAGCGCGCCCTGCACGCTCGGCCCGTTGGCCAGCAGACCCTGCTGGTTCACATAGGGTGCTGCGGCCACGACGGCCGGATTGGTGGACGCTTCGCGCGCGACCTGTTGCCAGTCGGCCAGACCGCTGTCGAAGCCCTGGACTTGCACGTGCGACGCGACACCGAGGATGCGGGTGCGCAGCTCCTGCTGGAAGCCGTTCATCACCGACAGCACCACGATCAGCGCCGTGACGCCGAGCGCGATGCCGACCATGGAAGCAATGGAGATGAAGGAGATGAAGTGGTTGCGGCGCTTCGCGCGGGTGTAGCGCAGGCCGACGAGTAGCTCGTAGGGACGCAAAATGTTGTGCGGGGGCCGCGGACAAAGGCGCGAGTGTGCCACATCCCCGGGGTTGCGGCGAATCGCGTGCTAGACTCGGCGCAATCCGACGCACCTCCATGTCATCGGCGCCGCCGCTTACGCTTCAACTCCTGGTCCCTGCCCTCGTCCCCGAGCCGCTGGATGCGTGGAGGGCCGCGCTGCCGCACCTGCCGGCACTGCAACGGCTCCTCGCCCGAGCCGAGAAAAGCGCCTCTTCCTGTGACCACCTGCCGGCGCTGCTGCTCGCCAGCTTCGGTGTGGAGCGCCAGCAGGACTGGCCCGCAGCGCCATTCTCGCTTCTGGGGGACGAAACGGATCCGGGCGCAGACACCTGGCTGCTCGCCGAACCGGTTCACCTGCTCGCGCAGCGGACCAGCCTCGTGCTGGCAGACCCGCGCCGGCTGCTGCTGTCGACGCAGGAGAGCGAAGCACTGCTGGCCACGGTGAACCGGCATTTCGCACACGCAGGCCTGGCCTTCTGTGCCCCGCAGCCACACCGTTGGTACCTGCGCCTGCGGCAGGACCTGCGCGCTCGCACCACGCCACCTTGCGTGGCCGTGGGACGCAGCATCGATGCGTTTCTCCCGCAGGGTGCCGACGCGCTGATGCTGCACGGCTGGTTCAACGAGATCCAGATGCTGCTGCACGATCATCCGGTGAACGCGGCGCGCGAGGGCCGCGGCGAGGCCGCAGTCAATACCCTCTGGATCTGGGGGGCTGGCCGACTGGTGGAGCCGGCTACCGTAGCGGCAACCTGCGTGTGGGCCGAGGATCCGCTGCTGCGCGGGTTGGCGCGGGCGAGCGGCCTTCCGGCTCACGCGCCACCGGCAGGCGCCGCGGAGTGGCTCGTGCAGGCGCAGCCCGGCGAACACTGGATCCTGCTCGATGCTCTCGCAGGCTCGACCGCCGAACCGGGCTCGGAACGCAGTGCGCGTGCGCAAGCCCTAGAGCGTTCGTGGTTCGCGCCGCTCCTCGCAGCGCTGACCGCCCGACGCCTGCGCAACCTGACGCTGGCCACGCACCATCAGGGGCAGGCCCTGCGCTTCTCGGTTAGACCCGGCGACCTGTGGAAGGTCTGGCGCCAAAGCAGCGGTCTCCTCCATGGGTGAGATCGTCGACCGGGCTTACCAGGATGACGTATGCGCTGCCCTGGTGCGCGCCGGCCTTCATCCAGTGCTGGCCCGCGTGTATGCGGCGCGCGGCGTGCGCACCATCGACCAGCTTGAGCCCTCCCTTGGCCATCTTCTGCCGCCCGACGGCATGCGCAACCTGGCGCAGGCCGCGTCCCTGCTCGCCGATGCCATCGCCCAGGGAAACCGGCTGCTGATCGTCGGGGACTACGACTGCGACGGCGCGACGGCCAGCGCAGTCGGGGTGCTTGGACTGCGCGCGTTTGGCGCAGTCGCCGACTATCTGGTGCCCAACCGATTCGACTTCGGTTACGGGCTTACGCCGGAGATCGTGCGACTCGCCGCCGAGCGCCATCCCGACATCCTGGTCACGGTGGACAACGGGATCGCCTCCGTGGAAGGAGTCGCCGAGGCGAACCGGCTGGGCATGCAGGTCATCGTGACCGACCATCACCTGCCTGGCGAGCGGCTCCCCGAGGCTGCCTGCATCGTCGATCCCAACCAGCCGGGGTGCGGTTTCGCGAGCAAGCATCTGGCCGGCGTTGGCGTCATGTTTTATGTGCTGCTGGCGCTGCGAGGGGAGCTGCGCCGACGCGGCGCCTTCGCCGGCCGCGCGGAGCCGAACCTGGCCGGGCTGCTGGACTTGGTCGCGCTCGGCACCGTGGCCGACGTCGTGCGGTTGGACGACAACAACCGCGTGCTGGTGCAGCAAGGCCTCGCGCGCATCCGCGCCGGCCGCAGCCGCCCAGGCATACAGGCGCTGCTGCGCGTTGCCGGGCGGGATCCCGCGCGCGCATCCACCTACGAGCTGGGCTTCACCGCCGGTCCGCGCCTCAACGCTGCGGGGCGCCTCACCGACATGACGCTGGGGATCGAGTGCCTGCTGGCCGAGGACCTCGGTCGTGCCGCGGAGCTCGCCCAGCGCCTGGACGAGCTCAACCGCGAACGCCGCAGTATCGAGTCGGACATGCAGGCAGCCGCCCTGCTGCACCTGGAGGACATCGACCCCGGCGAGGCCTGGGGGTTGTCGCTGTACGACCCGCACTGGCATCAGGGCGTGATCGGCATCCTCGCAGCCCGCATCCGCGAGCGCTTCCACCGCCCGGTAGTCGCCTTTGCGCCAGCGAAAGACGGCGAGCTTAGGGGCTCGGGCCGTTCCATCCCGGGGCTGCATCTGCGCGATGCCCTGGATCTGCTGGACAAGCGTCATCCTGGCCTGCTGCTGCGTTTCGGCGGGCATGCCGCCGCGGCCGGACTGTCGATCCGCGCAGAGCAGTTCCCGAGCTTTCGCGCCGCCTTCGATGCGACGCTGCACCAGCTGCTCACACTCGATGACCTCGAGCGGCGCATCGAAACCGACGGCGAGCTCGGCAGCCGGGACATCGCCCTGCCCCTGGCGCAGCAGATCGCAGACGGGGTATGGGGACAGGGCTTCCCACCCCCACGCTTCCGCGGGCGTTTCCGCGTTGCCGAACAGCGCTCCATCGGCGGCCGTCACCTCAAAGTGCGCCTGGCCCCGGTGGCCGCTATGCCCGCCAGCCTGCCGCACGAGGCGGTGATCTTCGGGCAGGATGCACCGCTCCCGGACACCATCGACGCGGTCTATCGACTCGACGTCAACGAATGGAACGGTACTCGCAGCGTGCAGCTGGTCCTAGATCACGTGCAGCCCGCTGCCGCCCGCGCGCGAGCGGCGGCTGGCACGCCCTGATTCGCAGTGTCCACGGCACGACCCCAGCTGAGCTAGAATTACGCTTTTTTTTCGCGCGGTGCGCCGCGCGGGAGTGCCCGCAATCATGGACGCAGAACGCATCAACGCCGTGGAGCACGCGCTGGACGATCTGGACAAGCGTGCCGCCGAGCTGCGGAGGTTTCTTTGACTACCCGGGCAAGCGCAGCCGCCTGGACGAGGTAACCCGCCTGTCCGAAGACCCGGCCTTGTGGTCGGATCCCAAGCGTGCGCAGGAGATCGGCAAGGAGCGCAAGTCCCTCGAAGGTGTTGTCGGCACGCTGGAGCGGGTCGCACTGGCGCTGAAGGACAACCGCGAGCTGCTCGAGATGGCGCGCGCCGAGGACGACGAAGCCACTCTCGAGTCGGTCGCCCGGGACGTGAAGGAGATCGAGACCGCCGTCGCGGACCTGGAGTTCCGCCGGATGTTCTCCAACCCTCTCGACCCCGGCAACTGCTTCCTGGACATCCAGTCTGGTACCGGCGGGACCGAGGCGCAGGACTGGGCGTCCATGCTCGAGCGCATGTACCTGCGCTTCTGCGAGCGGCGCGGCTTCACTGTCGAGGTCCTGGAAGAATCGCCCGGCGAGGTGGCCGGGATCAAGAGCGCGTCACTGAAAGTGAGCGGGGATCACGCCTACGGCAGGTTGCGCACCGAGACCGGTGTGCACCGCCTGGTGCGCAAGTCGCCCTTCGACGCCAATGCCCGTAGGCACACCTCCTTCGCCAGCGTGTTCGTCTACCCGGAGGTCGACGAGAGCATCGAGATCGAGATCAACCCGGCGGACCTGCGGGTGGATACCTTCCGGGCCAGCGGCGCGGGCGGACAGCATGTGAACCGCACCGACTCTGCCGTGCGCATCACCCATCTGCCGACCAACATCGTGGTGCAGTGCCAGAGCGACCGCTCGCAGCATCGCAACCGCGCGGAGGCGATGGCGATGCTGCGCTCGCGCCTGTACGAGGCGGAGCTGCGCAAGCGCGAGGCCGAGAAGCAGAAGGTCGAGGACGCGAAGACCGATATCGCCTGGGGCCACCAGATCCGCAACTACATTCTCGACCAGTCCATCGTTAAGGACTTGCGCACCAACGTGGAGACCGGAAATACGCGCGCGGTGTTGGATGGCGATCTCGATCAGTTCATCACGGCCAGCCTCAAGCAGGGCGTTTGACGCTACACCTCAACGCAAAGACGCAAAGAGCGCAAGGGCCGCAAAGGAATTCTTGATGCTGGAAGCGATGCTCGCATGCCGTACGCATGTCACGCCCGGAACGTCTCACGGCGGGAACCGGATCACGTCCTTCATGCAGTTCTTTGCGCCCTTTGCGTCCTTTGCGCCTTTGCGTTGAGAAGTTGAACCAGGAATGGACGACGACACCAAACTGCCGCGGGACGAGACTCAGGCTCCGGAAGAGAACCAGATCGTAGCCGAGCGGCGCGCCAAGCTCAGGGCGCTGCGGGGCGAGGGCAACGCCTTCCCGAACGACTACCGGCGCACCCACCTGGCCGGCGATCTGCACGAGGCCTGCGCGGGCAAGACCAACGAGGAGTTGGAGCCGGCAGCCATGCGTGCGGCGGTGGCGGGCCGCATGGTGCTCAAGCGGGTGATGGGTAAGGCGAGCTTCGCCACCATCCAGGACATGTCCGGGCGCATCCAGCTCTACGTCACCCGCGACGCGCTCGGCGAGGCTGCCTACGAAGCGTTCAAGCACTGGGACCTGGGCGACATCCTGGGTGCCGAGGGCACGTTGTTCCGGACCAAGACCGGGGAACTGTCCATCAAGGTCGCGCAGCTGCGCCTGCTCGCCAAGTCGCTGCGGCCGCTGCCGGAGAAGTTCCACGGCCTGAGCGACCAAGAGCAGAAGTACCGCCAGCGCTATCTCGATCTCATCACCAACGAGGACACCCGCCGGGTGTTCGCGGTGCGCTCGAAGGCGATCCAGGCGATCCGCGATTTCTTTGTTGCACGCGGCTATCTCGAGGTCGAGACGCCGATGATGCAGCCGTTGCCGGGGGGCGCGGCAGCGCGCCCGTTCGTCACCCATCACAATGCGCTGGACATGCAGCTGTACCTGCGCATCGCGCCCGAGCTGTACCTGAAGCGCCTGGTGGTGGGCGGGTTCGAGAAGGTATTCGAGATCAATCGCAACTTCCGCAACGAGGGGATCTCGACGCGCCACAACCCCGAGTTCACCATGCTCGAGTTTTACGAGGCCTATCAGGACTACACCTACCTGATGGACCTGACCGAGCAACTGCTGCGTGAGGTCGCGCTGAAAGCGGTGGGGAGCACGAGCCTGTCCTATCAGGGCGAGGGTATCGACCTGTCCAGACCCTTCGACCGGCTGACGATGGCACAGGCGATTGCGCGCTACAACCCGCACTATCCCCTGCATGAGTTGGAGAAGCCCGAGTACCTGCGCGTGGCGCTTGCCCCGTTCGATGTGGAGGTGTTTCCCACCGATGGCGTCGGGCTGCTGCAGCTCAAGCTGTTCGAGCAGACCACCGAGTCCAAGCTGGTACAGCCGACCTTCATCATCGCCCACCCGACGGACGTCTCGCCGCTGGCCCGCCGCAACGACGCCAACCCCGCGGTGACCGACCGCTTCGAGCTGTTCATCACCGGCCGCGAGATGGCCAACGGCTTCTCCGAGCTGAACGACCCGGAGGACCAGGCTGAGCGCTTCCGTCAGCAGGCCGACGCCAAGGCCGCCGGCGATGAGGAGGCGATGTTCTACGATGCCGACTATGTGCGCGCGCTCGAGCACGGCCTGCCCCCGACCGCCGGCGAGGGCGTGGGCATCGACCGGCTGGTCATGCTGCTCACCGACAGCCCGAGCATCCGCGACGTTATCCTGTTCCCGCAGATGCGTCCGGAGTAGCTACTGCACCATCTCAACGCCTTCGCGTTGAGTATTTTTGGGTTAGCCCGGAATGACGAGAGAAGCCCCCATCCCGCTCTGGCAGCCCTCGCCGGAGCGCATGCAGCAGGCCAACCTGACCCGCTTCGCGGCGCTGGTGAACCGGCGCTGGACCGCCGGCGCGACGGATCACGCATCGCTCTACGACTGGTCGATCCGCCACCCGGTGCAATTCTGGGAGTCGATGTGGGACTTCGGGGAGGTGATCGGCGACAAGGGCAGCGCCCCGTATCTCGTCGAGGGCGACCGCATGCCCGGTGCGAGGTGGTTCCCGCAGGCCCGGCTCAACTTCGCGGAGAACCTGCTGCGCCGGCGCGACGCCGACACCGCGATCGTGTTCTGGGGTGAGAACAAGGTGCGCCGCAGGCTCACGTTCGCCGAGGTGTACGACCAGGTCTCGCAGCTGGCCCAGGCCCTGCGTGCGATGGGCGTAACACCCGGCGACCGCGTCGCCGGGTTCCTGCCGAACATGCCCGAGGCGCCCATCGGCATGCTCGCCGCCAGCAGCATCGGCGCGATCTGGTCATCGTGCTCCCCGGACTTCGGCGTGCACGGCGTGCTCGACCGCTTCGGCCAGATCCAGCCCAAAGTGCTGCTTTGCGTGGACGGGTACTATTACGCAGGTAAGACCATCGACACGCTCGGCCGGATCGAGGAGATCGCGCGCCAGCTGCCCGCGCTCGAGAAGGTCGTGGTGGTGCCCTACATCGCGGCGGAGCCGCAGATCGGGTCGATCCCCAAGGCGGCGCACCTGGCCGACTTCCTGGCGCCCTTCCGTCCGCGCGACATGGCCTTCGAGCGCCTGCCCTTCGACCATCCCCTCGCCATCCTCTACTCCTCGGGCACCACGGGCGTTCCCAAGTGCATCGTGCACGGCGCGGGCGGCACGCTTCTGCAGCACATGAAGGAGCACCAGCTGCACACCGACCTCAAGCGCGGGGACCGGTTGTTCTACTTCACCACCTGCGGCTGGATGATGTGGAACTGGCTGGTGTCGGGTCTCGCCAGCGGCGCCACCTTGCTGCTCTACGACGGGTCGCCGTTCTACCCGAATGCCAGCGTGCTGTTCGACCTGGCCGACGCCGAGGGAATGAATGTCTTCGGCACCTCGGCGAAGTATATCGACGCACTGAGCAAGCTCGACGCGCGGCCGCAGCAGACCCACCGGCTCGCGGACTTGCGCACGATGACTTCCACCGGCTCACCGCTGTCGCCGGAATCCTTCGAGTACGTGTATGCCAGCGTGAAAGGGGACCTGCTGCTGTCCTCCATCTCGGGCGGCACCGATATCGTGTCGTGCTTCGTGCTGGGCAGTCCCTGGCTGCCGGTGTGGAAGGGCGAGATCCAGTGCCGCGGCTTCGGCCTGAAGGTGGAAGTGTATGACGACGAGGGCAAGGCCGTGGTCGGGCGGAAGGGCGAGCTGGTGTGCTCGGCGCCCTTCCCCTCCATGCCCGTGGGCTTTTGGAACGATCCGGACAGCGCCAAGTACCATGACGCCTACTTCGCCAAGTTCCCCGGCGTGTGGTGCCACGGCGACTACATGGAGATCACGCCCCGCGGCAGCGCCATCATCTACGGCCGCTCCGATGCCGTGCTCAACCCGGGCGGCGTGCGCATCGGCACCGCCGAGATCTACCGGCAGGTGGAGCAGCTGCCCGAGGTGGTGGAGAGCCTGGTAATCGGTCAGGACTGGGAACGGGACGTACGGGTAGTGCTGTTCGTGCGGCTGCGCGAGGGGGTTACACTGGACGAGGCGCTGGTCAAGAAGATCAAGCTGCAGATCCGCAGCAACACCACGCCCCGCCACGTCCCTGCCAAGATCATCCAGGTCGCCGACATCCCACGCACGAAGAGCGGCAAGATCGTGGAGCTGGCCGTGCGCAATGTGGTGCATGGACGCCCGGTGAAGAACCGGGAAGCGCTGGCGAACCCCGAGGCCCTGGACCTGTTCCGAGGGCTTCCCGACCTGCAGCGGTGAGTTCCTGCAGCCGAGGTGTCTGCGACCGGCGCAGCAGGCCGTCCGGCAGAGCCGGGCCACCTGCAAGGACATGGCCAGACTCTGCCGTCGCCTCGTCGTCATCTCATCCAGAGGCGCTTGGCCAGCAACCTTCCGGACACCAGAGGATAACGGCACGGGCGTGCGTAGCTTGAGACCAATGTCATGCCCGATCCGCTTCGGCGAAAGCAATAGGCCGCGGCCGCGGATAACCCTACCCACGACTGGCACTTCCATCGCGCCCCCGCGGCCCCATATACGATGCTGGAGCATAATCCGACGAGACCGGCCGTCCCTGCCGGGGGCCGGGCTCGAGGATAGACCTTTCCAGCTATGCGCATGAACGATCCCGATCCTGCACCCACCGGCCACGCGCACCTCGAGCTGCCCGTTTCGGGCATGACCTGCGCGGCGTGCGCAGCGCGCATCGAGAAGGTGCTGAACAGACTCCCCGGCGTGCGCGCAGAGGTCAGCTTCGCCGCTGAGCGCGCGAATGTCAGCTTCGATCCCTCCCGCAGCTCGCCGCAGAGCATCGCCGAGGCGGTCGCGCATGCCGGCTATGCAATCCCGGAGCAGACAGTGGAGCTCTCGGTGGCTGGCATGACCTGCGCCGCCTGCGCCGCTCGCATCGAGAAGGCGCTCAACCGGCTGCCGGGCGTGCAGGCGAACGTGAATCTGGCCACGGAGCGAGCTCGTGTCCGCTATGTTCCCGGAAGCGTAACGCCAGAGCTGTTGATCGCCGCGGTCGAGCGTGCGGGCTACGGCGCAGAAGAGGTAGCGGGAGTGAGCCGCGCTGCCGACCAGGCTCGGCGTGCGGCCGACTATGCGCACCAGCGGCGGTTGTTCTGGACCGCCGCCGCCCTCACCGTGCCGCTGGTGGCGCAAATGGGCTGGATGTTCGGCGGCCAGCACACCGAGATGCTCCCGCGCTGGCTCCAGCTCCTCCTGGCCACACCCGTGCAGTTCTGGATCGGCAGCCGGTTCTACGTCGGTGCATGGCATGCGCTGCGCGGCGGTGGCGCCAACATGGACGTGCTGGTGGCGATGGGCACCAGCGCGGCCTACCTGTTCAGTGCGGTGGTGACGCTGTTCGGCTTGCACGACCAGCACGTGTACTTCGAGGCGAGCGCGGCCATCATCACGCTGGTGCTGATGGGCAAGCTGCTGGAAGCGCGCGCCAAGAGCCGCACCTCCGCCGCGATCGAGCAGTTGCTGCGCCTGCAGCCTCGGCACGCCCGGGTCGAGCGGGCCGGCGGCGTTGAGGAAGTGGACGTGAGCCAGGTTCGCCTGGGGGACGTGTTTCAGCTACGCGCAGGCGAGCGCGTGCCGGTGGACGGGGAGGTGCTGGAGGGCAGCTCGTCCCTGGACGAAAGCATGCTGACGGGCGAGAGCCTGCCGGTCGAGAAAGGCCCGGGTGCAAGGGTGTTCGCCGGGACCCAGAACCAACACGGCTGGCTGCGCTGCCGAGCCATGCGCGTAGGCAGCCACACCCAGCTCGCGGAAATCGTGCGGCTGGTGGGTGAAGCGCAGGGCAGCAAGGCGCCGATCCAGCGGCTGGCCGATCGGATCTCGGGCCTGTTCGTTCCGGCCGTCCTGGTCGTGGCCCTGATCACCTTCGCGGCGTGGTGGTTGGCGACCAGCGCGTTCACCGCCGCTCTGATTCCTGCAGTCGCGGTCCTGGTCATCGCCTGTCCTTGCGCGCTCGGCTTGGCTACCCCCACCGCGATCATGGTTGGGAGCGGGCGCGGCGCGCAGTCGGGCGTGCTGGTGCGCAACGCGGCGGCGCTGGAACGAGCGGGCCAGATCCGCACCTTGGTGGTCGACAAGACCGGCACACTGACGGAAGGA
>Ga0209706_10000033_pt1 | contig 62944 bp, 59 predicted proteins | sample PPLLaktember2015_6_FD_187263 | JGI IMG/M metagenome (GOLD analysis project Ga0209706, IMG submission 187263) | Freshwater sediment microbial communities from Prairie Pothole Lake near Jamestown, North Dakota, USA - PPLs Lake P8 Core (1) Depth... | ecosystem: Environmental > Aquatic > Freshwater...
TGCTGCGCACGCTGCTCCTGTTCCTGTTATTCATGTTCCTGGCGCGCGCGGCGTGGCGCCTGTTGGATGGCGTGGTGCGCGGGGCGTCAGGGGAGCCGGGATCGCGGGTGCCAGGCGGGCGCCGGACGCCGTCGCAGCCCACGGCGGTGAAGATGGCACAGTGCCCCGTCTGCGGCACCTACGTCGTGCCCGACAAGGCCCTCAGCGGTGTCGGACGCGGCCAGGGGCTCTACTTCTGTTCCGAGGAGTGCCGCGCGAAGTACGCGGCGTGAGGTAACGGTGCGGACCGAGGAGCAGATCCGGGCGGACATCGTCGAGTGCGGGCGCCGTCTCTGGCACCGTGGCTTCGTGGCGTCGAACGACGGCAACATCAGCGTCCGCCTGGACGACCATCGCGTGATCACCACGCCCAAGAGCGTGTCGAAGGGGTTCATGACCCCCGACATGATGGTGGTCACGGATCTCGACGGCAAGAAGCTGGCCGGCGAGCGCGATCCTTCCTCCGAGCTGAAGATGCACCTCGAGGTGTACCGCAACCGTCCCGATGCGCGGGCGGTGGTGCACGCGCACCCGCCCACGGCGACCGGATTTGCGGTGGCGGGCATCCCGCTGGACCGTGCGGTGCTGGCCGAGGTCATCACCACCCTCGGCAGCATACCGATTGCCGAGTACGCGACCCCGTCCACCGAGGAACTGCCGGCGGTCGTTCGGAAGTACATCAAGGCGCACGACGGGCTGCTGCTGGCCAACCACGGCGCGCTGGCCGTGGCCGGCGATGTCTACGCGGCGTATTACCGGATGGAGACCATCGAGCACTTCGCCACCATCAGCCTCGTGGCCCGCACGCTGGGCCGCGAGAACCTGCTGTCGCGTGGCGAGGTCGACCGCCTGCAGGGGCTGCGCGGGATGTACGGCATTGCGTCGCCGGCGCCCATCTGCACCGACGAGACGCTCTCGCCGGGGGCGGGCGGGCAGCTGGAATGCCAGGTGGTGCTGGCGCCCGACACGGCCGGTGCGCGGCTGGTGCCCGACAGCCCCGGCGTGCCGGCGGCGGGCGCATCCGGCAGGGATGCGGAGATTCGGCTAACATACCGGGAACTCACCGCACTGATTGAAGACGCGGTCAGGCAGTTGAAGTAGGTCTGGAGGCAGCTACATGGGCGAAGCACTCGGCATGGTCGAAACCAAGGGGCTGGTCGCGATGATCGAAGCGGCCGACGCCATGGTGAAGGCCGCCAAGGTGACGTTGGTCGGATGGGAGAAGATTGGCGCCGGCTACGTGACCGCCGTCGTGCGCGGGGACGTGGCGGCCGTGAAGGCGGCCACCGACGCGGGCGCCGCCGCCGCGCGGCGCGTGGGCGAGCTCGTCTCGGTACACGTCATTCCGCGCCCGCACGCCAACCTCGAAGACGTCCTGCCCATCGGCAAGGCCAACGCGAAGAGCTAGGCCCGGCGGGCCTCGGTCATGCTTCTCGCGCGCATCGTCGGCACGGTTGTCGCGACCCGAAAGGATCCGCGCCTGGTCAGCAACAAGCTGCTCCTGGCGCGGCCCGTGGATCCCGTCGGCAAGGCTGAAGGCAACTACCTCATCGCGGTCGATACCGTTGACGCCGGCGTCGGCGAAACCGTGCTCATCGTCAGCGGCAGCTCCGCGCGCATGGCCGCGGGCATGAAGGACTGCCCGGTGGACGCCGTCGTGGTCGGCATCATCGACCACGTGGACGTCCCGGAGTAACGGCATGCAGATCGCCCGCGTCATCGGCGACGTCGTCGCCACCCGCAAGGACCCGGCGTTCGAGGGCATCACGCTGCTGCTGGTGCAGCCGCTGGCCGCCGACGGCCAGCCGGTGGGCCGGCCGCTCGTCGCCGTGGACTCGGTGGGCGCGGGCGTCGGCGAGCACGTGTTCTTCGTGCGCGGCAAGGAAGCGAGCTTTCCCTTTCATCCCGTCGAGGTGCCGGCGGATGCCGGCATCGTGGGCATCGTGGACCACTGGACCATCCCATGATCCTTGCGCGCGTCGTCGGCCAGGTCGTCTCGACGATGAAGCGCCCGCAGTTCGCGGGCGCGACGCTGCTGCTCGTGCAGCCGGAGACGCCGTCGGGTGAGGCGCGCGGGGCGACACTGCTCGCCATCGACTCGGTGGGCGCGGGCGTCAGCGAGCGCGTCATCGTCGTGCTCGAGGGGCGTGCCGCCGGCGAGGCCCTCGGGCGGAAGCTCTCGCCCGTAGACGCCGCCATCGTGGGCATCGTGGATGAGGTGGAAGTGGAGGCAGGGCAGTAGGCCTGCCCTCGGCGCATCATGACGGACGAGGAGATTCGCCTGCTGGTTCGGACGGCCATCGCGAAGCACCTGGGCGCAGCCGCCGCGCCCGTCCCGGACCCACCCCCCGTCCCGGCTCCGATTGTTCCGCTCAGCTTTGCCCGCTACGCCATCGCGCGCGCGGCCGACGATGTGATGTGCGTGATCGAGCCGGAGGTGCGGTGCAACCATTGCGGCTATTGCCAGTGCCATGGCCACTAGGGCGGGTGCCAACGGGTGCGAACGGGTGTGGCTGAGGGGCGTTGAGTGAAGCCTGGCGTTCTCGTTACCCGAAAACTCCCATCGTCGGTCATCGCGCGCCTCGAGGAGTCGTGCGTGGTGGACCTGTGGACCGGGCGGGAGGCGATTCCGCGCGACGAGCTGCTCGCGCGCGTGACCGGCAAGCAGGCGCTCGTATGCCTGCTCACCGACACCATTGATGCCGCGGTACTCGACGCGGCCGGGCCGTCCCTCGCGATTGTCGCGAACGTCGCGGTCGGCTACAACAACATCGATGTCGCGGCGTGCCGCGCGCGTGGGGTGGTGGCCACCAACACGCCGGACGTGCTGACCAACGCCTGCGCCGATTTCACGTGGGGGCTCATCCTGGCCATCACTCGCCGGCTGGGCGAAGGCGAGCGCGTGGTGCGCGCGGGGAAGTGGGAGGGCTGGGGGCTGGATTACATGCTGGGCATGGAGCTTCGCGGCAAGCAGCTGGGCATCGTGGGCATGGGGCGCATCGGGCAGGCGGTGGCCGAGAAGGCGCCGGCGTTCGGCATGCGCGTGGCGTATGCCGCGCGGACGCCCGTGGACGTGGCGGGCGCCGAGCATATGGCGCTCGACAAGCTGCTGGCGACGTCGGACGTCGTCTCGCTGCACTGTCCGATCACCGACGAGACCAGGCACCTGATCGATCAGAAGGCGTTGCTGCGCATGAAGCGGACCGCCTACCTGATCAACACGGCGCGCGGCCCGGTGGTGGACGAGGCGGCGCTGGCGTGGGCGCTGGCGGAGGGCCGGCTCGCGGGCGCGGCACTGGATGTCTACGAGCGCGAGCCCATCGTGCACCCGGACCTGCTGCCCCTCGAGAACGTGCTGCTGATTCCGCACCTCGCAAGCGCGACCACCGAAACGCGGACGGCGATGGCCGACCTTGCCGTGTCGAACGCGCTGGCGGTGCTCGCGGGCCAGCCGCCCCTGACACCGGTGTGAAAAGAGACCACGGAGGCACGAAAGAACACGAAGTGCACGAAGGTTTTGGGTCGTGGGTCCTGCGTCTTGGGGCCTGAGGCCGTAAGCCCGGCTGACTCATGAGACGTCCCAGATCCGCGGTGGTCGAACACGTGATGCGCACGCTGGCGCGCGAGATTGACGGCATGGAGCTGCCGGCCATCGAGAAGATCTCCGAGAGCCAGCAGGAAGATCCCTTCCAGGTCCTGATCGCCACGCTGCTCTCGGCCCGCACCCAGGACGCCACCACGCACGCGGCCTCCACGCGGCTCTTCCGCCGCGCACGCACGCCGAAGACCATGGCGAAGCTCACGGGGGAGGAGATCGAGGAGCTCATCTATCCGGTGAGCTTTTACCGGAACAAGGCCCGCCACGTGAAGGCGACGGCCGAGGCGCTGGCGACCCGCTACGGCGGCCGCGTGCCCGGCACGCTGGACGAGCTCGTGACGCTGCCCGGCGTGGGGCGGAAGACCGCCACGCTGGTGCTGATCCTGGCCTTCCAGAGCCTGCGGCACATCTGCGTGGACACCCACGTGCATCGCATCTCGAACCGGATGGGCTGGGTGCAGACGAAGACACCCGAGCAGACCGAGCAGGCCCTCTACCGGCACACGGATCCGCGCTGGTGGCCCTACCTCAATCGCTACCTCGTCACCTGGGGGCAGAACGTGTGCCGCCCGGTGTATCCTCGATGCGGGGAATGCGCCATTGCCGACACGTGTCCGCGCCTGGACGCGCGCGCGCAGGCGGCGATCGAGACATCAACCAGGCGCCGGCCGACGCCGGCGCGACAGACCCGGATACGACGCACATGATGACCAAGGTGCTGGGATCGACCCTGTTCGCTCTCTTCTGTGGAATGCTCGTGCTGATGGGACCCTCGCGCGCGCGGGCGCAGGCGGCGCCGGCCGCCACTTCTCCGGGCGCCGGCCCGGTAGTCGTCGTCGAGACCGTGAAGGGCACGTTCGAGTTCGAAACCTACCCGAACGAGGCGCCGAAGACCGTGGCCCGTATCGTCGAGCTGGTGAACAAGCGGTTCTACAACGGCCAGCGCGTACACCGCGTGGTGCCGAACTTCGTGATGCAGTTGGGTGATCCGGCCACCCGCGACATGACCAAGCAGGCCGACTGGGGGCGCGGGGGCAGCGGCACGCCCATCGGCGTGGCCGAGATCACCAAGACGCGCACGCACGTGCGCGGCGCCGTCGCCATGGCGCACGCGGGCGACGCCAGCAAGGCCGACAGTCAGTGGTACGTCACGCTCAGCCCGCAGGCGAGGCTCGACGGTCAGTACACGGTATTCGGGAAGGTCATCTCCGGCATGGACGTGGTGGCCAAGCTCGCGGTGACCGACCGCATCGTCAGAGTAACCGTGCGGGGGGCAAAGTAGCGACCTTGCCCTCGAGCATCGGGTAGCGAGCCACGAGTTCGCCCGGCATCCTCGCGGTGACGGGCTGCCCGATGAGGTGACGCACCATCGTTGCGTCGGCCACGGCCTGCGCGGCGAAGTGGTTGTTCATGTAGAGATAGAGCTTTCGCACCTGGGCGCGCGCCGCTCGCAGCTTCTCGACGATCGGCGCCAGTTCCTTCTCGCCGTACAGGTAGTTGTAGCGGTCCTCGGGCTGCTCGTGGGTCCACCACTGGGCGGCGTTCCGGCCGTGCAGCCGCACGTACATGAGGCGCGGGGAGTTCGGTGCCAGGTCCTGCTGGATGGACGACTGGAACTTCGGCTCGTCGATCTGCACCCATGCCGTCCCGGCGTCAGCCAGCAAGCGCTCGGTCGCCTGCCGGGCGTCGCTCCACGAGCGATGGCGCAGCTCCACGGCGAGCGGGTAGTCGCCGAACGTGCGGAGCAGCCAGGCGAGGTACTCGCGTGCCTCGGCGGTGTCGTGGAATCGGGACGGGAACTGCGCCAGCAGGGCCCCCAGCCGTCCCGCCACCGCGAGGGGCTCGATGCCCGCCTTGAACGCGTCCACGTCGGCCTGTGACAGCGCCGAGGTGTCGGCTGCCGTGGCCGGATGCGTGAACTTCTGGAACAGCTTCACCGAGAACTCGAAGCCCGGCGGCGACCGGCGGACCCATCCCAGGCTGACCGCCGCCCGCGGCGGCCCGTAGAAGGTGCTGTTCACTTCCACCGTGGTGAAGCGCTCCGTGTAGAAGGCGAGCTCGTCGAACCCGCGCTGCCGGTCCTCGGGCCGGGGGTAGAAGATGCCGTCCCACGTCCCGAGCCCATCGGGATAGTGCCAGCCGGAGGTGCCGATCCGCAGGTCCATGGCGCGTTCTACAATTATGGATTCAGGTTGCGCCGGTGCTGACCATCAACGAGATCTTCCATTCGATCCAGGGCGAGTCCACCTATGCGGGCGAGCCGTGCGTGTTCGTGCGGCTCACGGCCTGTGACCTGCGCTGCCGCTGGTGCGACACGCCGTATGCCTTCCACGAAGGCCGCAAGATGTCGGTGGACGAGGTGGTGCGCGCCGTGGAGGCGTACGGGTGCCCGATGGTGGAGATCACGGGTGGTGAGCCGCTGCTGCAGCCCGACGTGGTGCCGCTCATGGAGCGCCTGCTCGCCTCGGGCAGGACGGTGCTGGTGGAAACCGGAGGCCACCGCAGCATCGCCGGCGTGCCCGCCGGCGTGATTCGCGTGATGGACGTCAAGTGCCCCGGGTCGGGCGAGGCCGGTCGAAACGACTGGTCGAACCTCGCGCTCCTGACGCGGAACGACCAGGTGAAGTTCGTCCTCGCGGATCGAGTGGACTACGAGTTCGCACGCGACGTCGTGACCCGCGAGCGCCTCGCCGAGCGATGCGGCGCCGTGCTGTTCTCGCCCGTCCACGGCGAGCTCCCTCCACGCCAGCTGGCCGAGTGGGTGCTGGCCGACCGCCTGCCGGTGCGCGTGCAGGTGCAGCTGCACAAGTACATCTGGGATCCTCAGACGCGGGGCGTGTAAGAAAGAAGTGAGAAGTGAGAACTGGGAAGTGAAAGGCCAGGGACGGTGTTCGCTCGCCCTGTTCACTTCCCACTTTCCATTTTTCACTTTGCGTACAATGTGACCCCATGACCCCAGCGGTGGTTCTGCTGAGCGGGGGGCTCGACTCCTACACGGCCGCCGCTGTTGCCCGTCGGGACGGATTCGACGTCCACGCGCTCAGCTTCCGGTACGGCCAGCGGCACCGGCTCGAAATCGACGCAGCACGCCGCGTGGCCTCGGCCCTCGGGGTGGCGCGACATCTCGTGCTCGATCTTGATCTGTCGGCCATCGGGGGATCGGCGCTCACTTCTCCGGACATTGCGGTGCCGAAGGACCGCCGTGTGGATGCCACCGATATCCCCTCCACCTACGTGCCCGCCCGGAACACCATCTTCCTGTCCGTCGCACTCGGCTGGGCCGAGGTGCTGGGCTCGGCCGACATCTTCATCGGCGTCAATGCCCTCGACTACTCGGGATATCCCGACTGCCGGCCCGAGTTCATCCACGCGTTCGAGCAGCTGGCGCGCGTGGCCACGCGCGCCGGAGTGGAGGGGCGCGCGCTCAGCGTTCACGCGCCGCTCATGCGGCTGACGAAGGCCGAGATCATCGGCCTCGGTGTCGGGCTCGGGCTCGATTACGGCCTGACGCTCAGCTGCTACGACCCGTCGCCCGACGGCGTCCCGTGCGGGCACTGCGACAGCTGCCAGCTGCGGGCCGCGGGCTTTGCCGCCGCTGGCGTCCCCGACCCCGGGGGCCGGCCGGTCGCGCGCTGATCATGGTGTTCTCGCTGCGACAACAGGTCCTCGCCATCTGCGCGGCGCTCACGCTCGTGGTCATCGGCGCGTTGCTCTATGCATCCCGGCTCACCTACCAGGAGCAGGTGCTGCAACTGCAGGGGGAGACGCTGGCGATGACCGCCACCGTGGTCGCCTACCTGGAGCGCAATATCCAGTCGGCCGACGCGGTGGCACAGACGGCCGCGCGCCACCCGGCCGTGCAGCAGCTGGATCCGGATGCGGCGGTCGAGGTCCTGCGACCTCTCACAATGAACGGCCGCGGGTTCCGCAACATCGTGGTGGCCGACCTCTCGGGCCGTCCCATCGCCTGGGTCTCTCCGCCCGCGGCAGAGGTCGAGGGACAGATGTCACTGGACTGGCTGGCCGGTGTGGGCGCCAGCGGGCGGCCCGGCATGAGCGCGGTGCTCGGTCCGCTCGCTCACGGCGCGCACGCCATCGTGTTCGCCTATCCGATTGGAGACGGCGCCGGGAAGCCGGTCGGCGTGCTGGGGCTCGTCGTGCACCTGGAGGCCCTCGAGGACGTCCTGACGAACATCCCGTTGCCCCAGGGATCGGTGATTACCGTGACCGATGAGCGAAGCGTGGTGGTGGCGCGCAGCCTCGACTCGGTGCGTTACGTGGGCCGGCCGGTCGAGGAGACGCAGCAGACGCTTCGTCCCATCCGGCAGGTGCCGCGCACCGCCCTGCGAACGGGCGTGGATGGGGTCGAGCGCGTCTACGGCAATGCCGTGGTGGAACGAGGGCCCTGGCTGGTGAGCGTGGGCATCCCGACCGCGGTGGCCGTGGCGCGGACCGCGCCGATCTACCGTCGCGACTTCGCCATCGTGCTCGGCGCCATGGGCATCATCCTCGCCCTTGCGCTGTACCTGGTGCACCGCTGGCTGGCGGCGCTGCACGAGGTGGGGCGCGCAACCGAGCGCGTGTCGAAAGGCGATCTCTCGCCCATCGAGGCGAAGAACCTCGGATCGGTCGAGATCAACCAGCTGCACACCGGCATCGCGGGCATGATCAACAGCCTGCGCGAGGCGCAGGAGGCGGTGGCGGCGCAGATGTCCGAAGAGCGGCGCGTGCGCGAGGAGAAGGAATCGCTGCAGCGGCAGCTCATCCGGCAGGAACGACTGGCGGCCATCGGCGTGCTCGTGTCGGGCGTTGCTCACGAGCTGAACAACCCGTTGCAGGCCATCATGGGTTTCGCCGAGCTGCTGCAACTGCAGCAGGACGTGCCCGAGCCGGTGCGGCAGGACCTCTCCCTGATCCGGCGTGAGAGCGCGCGGGCCAGCGGCATCATCCGCAACCTCCAGCGCTTCGGCCGCCAGACGTCCGAGCCCTCGCCCGTCAGGCTGAGCGATGTCGTGGCCTCGGTGCTCGAGCTGCGGCAGCGCAAGATCGAGTCGCAGGGCATCCGCCTCGACATCGAGGACCAGTCCGAGGCCATCGTCTCGGCGGTGTTCACCGAGCTGCAGCAGGTGGTGCTGAACTTCGTGATCAACGCCGAGCAGGCCGTCATGGCGCTCGACGCGCCACGCCGGCGCGTGAAGATCCGCACCAGCGACGCCCGGAACTCCGCGCGCCTCGAGGTGGAGGACCACGGCGACGGCGTGCCGCCCGCCGACGAGGCCAAGCTGTTCCAGCCGTTCTTCACCACCAAGCCCGTCGGCGAGGGCACGGGGCTGGGGCTGTCGGTGAGCTACGGCATCATCACCTCGCACGGCGGCGAGATCGGCTACCGTCGCTCCCACACCGGGGGCGCCATCTTCTACTTCGAGATGCCGACGAGATGAAGACCGAACGCCTTTACTACACCGATGCCTATCGCACCGCGTTCGACGCGCAGGTGCTCGCGTGCGCACCGCGCGCCCCCTCGACGCCAGGCGCGCCGACGGCATACGCCGTGGAGCTGGCCGCCTCGGCGTTCTACCCGACGTCGGGAGGCCAGCCATTCGATACCGGCACCCTCGGCGACGCGCGCGTGGTGGACGTGATCGACGAGGGCGATGGGCGTGTGGTGCACGTCACCGACCGTGCGCTGGGGCCGGGGACCGTCGTGGCCGGAACGGTGGACTGGGCGCGGCGTCTCGAGCACATGCAGCAGCACACCGGCCAACACGTGCTGTCGGCGGCGTTCGAGGCCCTGTTCTCGAACCGAACGGAGAGCTTCCACCTCGGCGCCGACTCGTGCTCGATCGATCTCGCCGGCGAGGTGTCGGCGCAGGACGTGTCGCGCGCCATCGACGAAGCCAACCGCATCGTGTGGGAGGACCGCCCGGTGACCGTGCGGTTCGTGTCCGAGCAGGAGGCCGCGTCGTTGCCGCTCAGGAAGGAGCCGGCCCGTGGCGGCACGCTGCGGCTCGTCGAGGTGGCCGACTACGACCTCTCGGCCTGTGGCGGCACGCACGTCGCCCGCACGGGCGCCATCGGCATCATCGCGGCCAGCGGGTGGGAGAAGTTCAGGGGCGGATCGCGCCTGCAGTTCCTCTGCGGCGTGCGTGTCCGGCGACGGTTCGATCTGTGGCGCGACGCCCTGGCTGCGACGATGACGCACCTGTCGGTGGCGCCGGAGGAACTGGCCGCGGGCGTGGAGCGGCTGCAGACCGAGAACAAGCTCGCGCAGCGCGCGCTTCGTACGGTCCAGGAGAAGCTGGCCGGTTACGAAGCGCGAGCGCTGGTCGCCCGTGGCACGCGCGTGGGGTCGCGTCTGGTGATTGTGGAAGCACGGCCGGACCTGGACGCGGTCGCGCTGAAGGCCATGGCCGTCGCCGCCGCGACCGAGCCCGGCGCGGCCGTGGCGCTGTTCAGCGCCACCTCGCCGTCGCTGGTCGTGGTCGCGTGTGGCCAGGGCGCGGGCGTGGACGCGGGCGCCATGCTGAAGGCGCTGGTGGCGCAGTTCGGCGGGAAGGGCGGCGGCAAGCCAGACCTGGCGCAGGGCGGGGGGTTGCAGGGCTCGTCAGACGCACTCGTCGCGGCTGCCCGCGAGTTGCTGTCACGGTAAAGAAACCACGAAGCCGCGAAGAACCACGAGGGACAGCACTTGGTGTCCTTCGTGCCTTCGTGGTTTCTCTATCAGCGCGGCGCCATGCGCAGGGCGCCGTCGATGCGGATGACCTCGCCGTTCAGCATCTCGTTCTCGATGATGTGTCGTGCGAGGGCCGCGTACTCGGCGGGGCGGCCCAGCCGCGACGGGAACGGGACCTGCTGGCCCAGCGACACGCGGGCCGCCTCGGGCAGCGCCGCCAGCAGCGGCGTGTCGAAGATGCCGGGCGCGATGGTGACGCAGCGGATGCCGATGCCGGCGAACTCTCGCGCCACGGGAAGGGTGAGCCCGACGATGCCGCCCTTGGATGCGGCGTAGGCGGGCTGGCCGATCTGGCCGTCGAAGGCGGCAATCGACGCGGTGTTGATGATGACGCCGCGCTCGCCGGTCTCGAGCGGCGCGTTCCGGGCCATCAACGCGGCCGCGAGGCGGATGACGTTGAACGTGCCCACCAGGTTGATGCGGATGGTCTTCTCGAACAGGTCCAGCGGATGGGGGCCGTTCTTGCCGAGGACCTTGGCGGCCGGCCCGATGCCGGCTGCGTTGACCACGCCGTAGAGGTTGCCGAAGGCAGAGACCGCGAGGTCCACGGCGGCCTTTACCTGCTCCTCGCTGGTGACATCGGCCTGCGCGAACCGCGCCTTCGCTCCCAGCGCCTGTTCGGCGGCCTGGCCCGTTTCGGCGTTGACGTCCAGCAGCACGGCGTTGCCGCCAGCCCCGAGGATGGCCTCGGCCGCCGCGCGGCCCAACCCCGATGCGCCCCCGGTCACGATGAAGGTATGTCCTGAAATGTTCATGATGAGACAATGATGTAGTCCCATGACTTCATACGACAAGCACTACTACGACGGCGCCTGGCAGTCTCCCTCCGGCGCCGAGACGATCGATGTCGTCTCCTCGGCCACTGAGGCGGCGATAGGCCGCGTGCCGCGCGGAACCGCGGAGGACGTGGACCGCGCGGTGAAGGCCGCGCGTTGCGAGTTCGAGTCGTGGAGCCGGGTCCCTCTCGAGGAGCGTGCCGCGTGGCTCGAGAAGCTCGCCGCGGCGATGAAGCCGCGCGTCCCGCAGGTCGCGGAGGCCATCTCGCACGAAGTGGGCACGGCGCTCGGCTACTCGAAGAAGGTGCAGGTCGAGTTCCCGGTGATGATGATCGGGATGAACGCGCGGTTCATCCGCAGCGCGAAGCTCGAAGAGGAGCTGGGCAACTCGCTGGTCGTGAAGGAACCGGTGGGCGTGATCGGGTGCATCACGCCGTGGAACTACCCGCTGCACCAGGTGGTCTGCAAGATCGCGCCGGCGCTGGCGGCAGGGTGCACGGTGGTGCTGAAGCCCGCGGAGGTGGCGCCGCTCAGCGCCTTCATGCTGGCGGAGGCCGCGCACGAGATTGGCCTTCCCGCGGGCGTCCTCAACATCGTCTCGGGCGAAGGCCGGGTCGTGGGCGAAGCCATCGTCGGGCATCCGGACGTGGACATGGTGAGCTTCACCGGCTCGCTCCAGGCGGGCCGGCGCGTGGCGTCGCTCGCGGGCGACGGCATCAAGAAGGTGTGCCTCGAGCTCGGCGGCAAGTCCGCGTTCATCGTCCTGGACGATGCGCCGTTCGACAAGGCAATCCCGGCGGGCGTGAACAACTGCATGCAGAACTCCGGGCAGACCTGCTCGGCGTGGACGCGCATGCTGGTGCCGCGCGCGCGGCACGACGAGGCGGTGGAGATGGCGAAGGCCCAGCTCGCGAAGCTGACACTGGGCGATCCGTTCGATCCCAACACCAGGCTCGGGCCGCTGTCGTCGGCGAAGCAGCGTGACACGGTGCTGGGCTACATCGAGCAGGGCCGCATGGAAGGCGCGACGCTGGTGGCGGGCGGCGGCCGGCCCTCGTCGCTCCCAACCGGCTACTACGTCGAGCCGACCATCTTCGCGAACGTGGCGCCCTCGATGACCATCGCCCAGGAAGAGATCTTCGGCCCCGTGCTGGCCATCATCCCGTACGACACCGAAGCCGATGCCATTGGCATCGCGAACGACTCCATCTACGGACTGGCCGGCGGGGTGTGGTCGGAGACGAAGGAACGCGCGATGGCCGTGGCCCGACAGCTGCGCACGGGCCAGGTAGACATCAACGGTGGTCGCTTCAACCCGCTGGCGCCGTTCGGGGGCTACAAGAAGTCGGGCGTTGGCCGCGAGATAGGCCCGCTGGCCCTGGACGAGTTCTTCCAGCTGAAGGCCATTCAGCAGTAGGAGCCCGCGCCCACGTGATCAAGAACCTGCCCGGCATCGTCGCGGCCGTGGTCGTGATGCTCGCCGGATTCTGGCTGGCCGATCAGATCGGTCATGCCATCCTCGCCGCGCAGGGCCTCAGCGGCAGCAGCCCGGTGTCCGGCGTCCCGGTGGCCATTGTCCTGGGCCTGCTGCTCCGCAATACCCTCCCGCTACCCGCATCGCTCACACCGGGCCTGAAGTTTGCCACGACCACCGTGCTGCGCCTGGGCATCGTGCTGGTCGGGATCCGGCTGAGCTTCTTCGATGTGCTGAAGCTCGGGCTTGCAGGGCTGCCGGTGGTGATGGCCGCCATTGCCACCGGTCTCATCTTCGTCACCTGGTTCAATCGCAAGCTCGGGCTGCCGCCGCGCCTCGGCACGCTCATCGCCGCGGGCACGAGCATCTGCGGCGTCACCGCGATTGTGTCCACGGCGCCCGCCATCGAGGCCGACGAGCGAGAGGTGGCGTATGCCGTGGCCAACGTCGTCGCTTTCGGGCTCTTCGGGATGCTCGTCTATCCGTACCTGGCGCACGCCCTGCTCACGGGCTCCGAGACGATTGGCCTCTTCCTCGGTACCGCCGTGCACGACACCTCGCAGGTGGTGGGCGCGGCGCTCACCTACAAGCAGATCTACGCGGACGACGTGGTGTTGAGGACGGCGACGGTGACCAAGCTCACGCGCAACATCTTCCTGGCGGCGGTGATCCCGATTCTCACGTGGATGCACGTGCGGTCCGCGCACGGCCATCGACGCGCGATGCAGATGTCGTGGACGCAGTTCGTGCCGGGCTTCGTCGTTGGCTTCCTGGGGATGGCCGTGGTGCGTTCCGTCGGCGATGCCACGCTCGGGTCGTCCGGCGCGGCCTACGGGCTGCTGGACGCGCAGAGCTGGCGCTGGCTGACGACGTGGGTGGGCGACTTCTGGGCCTCGCAGCTGTTCCTGGGCACCGCGATGGCCGCCGTGGGCCTGAACACCAGCTTCAAGGTGTTTCAGGGGGTGGGCCTCAAGCCCTTTGCCGTGGGCCTGGCTGGCGCGCTGGCGGTGGGAGCGGTGGGGATGGGGATGGCCGTGTTGCTGGGCCGCTTCGTGACCCTGTGATGCGGTCACTCCGTGCCGCGGCGTGCACCGCCGTGCGCCTCGTGCCAGAATTCACGACACCCCGAGGGGCGCCCGCCCTATACTTCCCGAACGTGTCGGGGAACACATGAGACAGCTTCTGGCGGTAGCGGTTGTCGTCGGCGGGTTTGGCCTCGGGTTGACAGCCTGGGAACAGGCGCCGGCCACGCCTGCCGGGGGCGTTCCTGCGGCGAGCGCCCCGGCACCGGCCACGCCGGCACCTGGCGCCCGTGCGCGGCTGCCGCCGGCACCCGGGCACCCCACCGCGATGCCGGCCGCGGCCCAGGCCGAACTGGTGGGGCAGTACTGCGCGACCTGCCACAACGACCGGGCGAAGGCCGGAGGGCTGACGATGCAGGGCTGGACGCCGGCCCGCGCGGACGAGGCGCCCGAGTCTACCGAGAAGATGATCCGCAAGCTCCGGGCCGGGATGATGCCGCCCGCTGGGGCGAGGCGCCCGCCGGAGACCGAGCTCGGACGGCTCGCCGCGGCGCTGGAGCAGCGGATGGACCTGCTGGCCGGCGCGACGCCGGATCCCGGCTGGCGCCCGTTCCAGCGGTTGAATCGCGCGGAGTACGCGCGCTCGGTGAAGCAGCTGGTGGGCCTCGACGTGGACGTCACCGCGTTCCTGCCCGCCGACACCATCAGCAACGGCTTCGACAACGTGGCCGACGTGCAGACCTTCTCGCCGGCCCTGATGGAGGGCTACCTGCGCGCGGCCAGCCGCGTGGCGATGCTGGCCGTGGGCGACCCCGAGAGCTCCGCCACGCAGGCGACGTTCAAGCTGCCGAAGACGGCTTCGCAGCTCGAGCGGGCCGACGGCGCACCCTTGGGCACGCGCGGCGGCCTCTCGGTTGAGCACGCGTTTGCCGCCGACGGCGACTACGTGTTCAGCATGGATTTCTACGCCGAGCCGCTGGGGCTGCTCTACGGCAGTACCGCGGCCGACGAGAAGATCGAGGTCTCCATCGACGGCTCGCGCGTGGCCATCTTCGACATCGACCCGCGGATGAGCGAGGAGAAGACGGGGCTCACCGTGAAGACCGTGCCCATCCACGTGCGTGCCGGCACGCACCGCGTGACCGCGGCCTTCATCCAGCGCTACGAGGGCCTCGTCAACGATCTCATCGCGCCCGTCGAGCACACGATGGCCGACACCGAGATCGGCACCGCCTTCGGTATCACCACCCTGCCTCACCTGCGCAGCCTCAGCATCCTCGGTCCGCACCGGGTGACGGGCGTGTCCGACACGCCCAGCCGCCGGATGATCTTCACGTGCCGGCCCACCGCGCTCGACGAGGAGACGCCGTGCGCCGCCACCATCGTCCGGCAACTGGCGACGCAGGCGTTCCGCCGCCCGGTGAGCGACCGCGATTTCGAACGACTGATGGCGTTCTACGCGCGCGGCCGCCGCGACAAGAGCTTCGAGTACGGCGTGACGAAGGCGCTTGAAGCCATCCTTGCGAGCCCGCAGTTCCTCTTCCGCGTGGAGGAGGCGCCCGCGCGCCTCGCCGGGGCCACCTACCGGCTGGGCGACTACGAGCTGGCCACGCGTCTGTCGTTCTTCCTCTGGGGCAGCGGCCCGGATGCGGAGTTGCTCAAGGTGGCCGGACAGGGCCGGCTGAGCTCGCCGGCTGTGCTGCTCTCGCAGGCTCGTCGCATGATTGCGGACCCGAAGTCCGACGCGCTCTCCACGCGGTTTGCCGCGCAGTGGCTGCGCCTGCAGGACCTCGAGCGCACGACGCCGGATCCCATCCTGTTCCCCTATGCGGACCAGACGCTGGCGACGGCGCTGAAGCGCGAGACCGAGCTGTTCTTCGACAGCCTCGTGCGCGCCGACCGGAGTCTCCTCGAGTTCCTGACCGCCGACTACACGTTCGTGAACGATCGCGTCGCGCGGCACTACGGCATCCCGAACGTCACCGGCCAGACGTTCCGGCGCGTCACGGTGCCCGCCTACCGGAGCGGCATCCTCGGCCACGGCAGCATCCTGACCTTGACCTCCATCGCCGACCGCACGTCGCCCGTCATGCGTGGCAAATGGGTGATGGAGGTGCTGCTGGGCACGCCGCCGCCCCCGCCGCCGCCCAACGTGCCGGCCCTGGAAGAAACCAAGGGCACCAACGCCTCCGGGCGTCAGCTCACGGTGCGCGAGCGGATGGAGCAGCACCGCAGCAACCCCGCGTGCACGTCGTGCCACCGGGTGATCGATCCGATGGGGCTGGCGCTCGAGAACTTCGACGCCACCGGGCGGTGGCGCCTCAAGGACGGCACGGCGCCGGTGGACGCCGCGGGGACGCTCTTCGACGGCAGCACGGTGGACGGGCCCGGCGGACTGCGGGATGCGGTGCTGCGGCACAAGGACGCGTTCCTCCAGAGCTTCACCGAGAGCCTGATGACCTACGCGCTCGGACGCCGGGTCGAGGCCTCGGACATGCCGACGGTGCGCCGGATCATCCGCGATGCCGCGGCGAAGGACTATCGCATCAGCGCGTTCCTGGCGGGGGTCATCGAGAGCCCCGCCTTTCAGCGCGCGCGGGTGCCGGAGACGGCGCCCGGCCTGACGACGACGGCGGCGGGCAGGCAGTGACGGGATCGGGGATTCGAACATGTTCATGACGCGTCAGCACCTGTCCCGCCGCATGATGCTCCGGGGCCTCGGGGTCGCCATCGCGCTCCCGTTCCTCGACGCGATGGTGCCTGCAGGCGCCGTGCGAGCGCAGGCGCGCCGCAAGCCCGTGCGCCTGATTGCCATGGAGATGGTCCATGGCGCGGCCGGCAGCACCGCGTACGGCCTCAAGCAGCACATGTGGTCGCCCGCGGCGACCGGCAGCGCCTTCGACCTCTCGCCGACCAGCCTCCGGTCGCTCGAGCCGTATCGCGACTATCTGACCATCGTCAGCAACATCGACTGCCGCAACGCGGAGGCGTTCCTGCCCCCGGAGATCGGCGCGGACCACTTCCGCTCGGCCGCCGTGTTCCTCACGCAGGCCCGCCCGAAGCAGACGCAGGGCTCGGACGTCTACGCGGGCACTTCGTTCGATCAGATCTATGCGGAGAAGTTTGGTGGCGAGACGCCGATCCCGTCCATGCAGCTCTGCATCGAGAACGTGGACCAGGCGGGCGGCTGCTCGTACAACTACTCGTGCGTCTACACCGACACCATCAGCTGGGCGTCGCCCACCGACCCGCTGCCGATGATCCGCGACCCGCGCGCGGTGTTCGACCAGTTGTTCGGCGTGGGCGCGACGCCCGAGGCCCGGCGGACGCGGCGCCAGGACGACCGGAGCATCCTCGACTGGGTCACCGAGTCGGTGAACGATTTGAAGGCCAAGCTCAGCGCCGCGGACCAGGCCCGTCTGTCCGATTACCTGGACGATGTGCGGGAGATCGAGCGGCGGATCCAGAAGGTGGAGGCCTCGAACGCGAGCGGCGAGCCGCGCGAGCTGCCAGGGGCGCCGGTGGGCGTGCCCGATTCGTTCGCGGAGCACGTCAAGTTGATGTGCGACCTGCAGGCCGTGGCCTTCGCGTCAGACATCACGCGCGTCTTCTCGTTCAAGCTGAGCCGAGACGTGTCGAATCGCGTGTTCAAGGAGAGCGGCTCGTCCACGGCGTTCCACACCTCGTCGCACCATCTCGACCGCGATGACCGCATCACCGACTTCCAGAAAATCAACACCTATCACGTCGGCCTGCTGCCGCACCTGCTCGAGAAGCTGAAGAACACGCCGGACGGTGACGGGAGCCTTCTCGACAACACGCTCGTCATCTACGGGTCGTCGATGGGCAACTCGAACGTCCACAACCACAAGCGGTGCCCGCTGATCACGCTGGGCCACGCCGGCGGGATGCTGAAGGGCAACATGCACGTGCGCGCGGCTGACGGCACGCCGATGGCCAACGCCATGTTGGGGATGCTGCAGGGCCTCGGCGTCGAGGTGGATCGATTCGGCGACAGCTCGGGCACGATGGACCTGAACAGCCCGGGCGCATCGTCAAGCGTGGAGGCCGGCCGGTGACCTGCGCGCCGATGAGCCGCCTGGCATCGTCCGCGATGGTGGCGATGCTGCTGGCCGCAATTCTCCAGGCGGCACCCGGAGATGCCACCGTGGCCGATGCCGCCCGCCGCGGCGACGTGACGGCGGTCCGCGCCCTGCTGAAGCAGGGGTCGGACGTGAACGAAGCCTCGGGCGACGGCATGACGGCGCTCCATTGGGCCGCCGAGGGCGGCGACGCGGAGCTCGTGAGTATGTTGCTGTCGGCGGGCGCCAATCCCCGGGCCACCACCAGGCTCGGCGGGTATCTGCCCATCCACCTGGCCAGTCTTGGCGGGCACGCGCGTGCCACGGCCGCGTTGATTGCCGCGGGCGCGGACGCCAACGTCGCGACCACCACGGGGGCTTCGGCGCTGATGCTGGCGGCGCGGTCGGGCAGCACCGACACGGTCACGCGTCTGATCGAGAACGGCGCCGAGATCAACGCGAAGGAAAAGGCGCACGGTCAGACCGCACTGATGGTGGCGGCAGGCCTCAACCGGGCGGAGGTCGTGAACCTGCTGCTCGCCAGGGGCGCCGACGCGACGCTGGCGTCGAAGGTGGTGGACCTGAATGCGCTCACCGCGGAGGTCGATGTCGACCCGGTGAACGGTCAGATCGTGCAGCGGGGGCCTGCGCCCGTCCCGTCGGCCGGGGAGGTTGCCGGACTGACGCGGCCCTACCGCTACAACGAGCTCATTGGATCGCAGGGCGGTCTCACGGCGCTGCACTTCGCCGCACGTCAGGGTGCGACCGACGCCGTGACCGCGCTGGTGAGCAGCGGCGTCCCCGTGAACCTGCCGAGCCCGGGGGACAAGGCCTCCCCGCTGCTCGTAGCCCTCATCAACGGCCACTTCGACATCGCCGCCCTCCTGCTCGAACGCGGTGCGGATCCCAACATGGTGAGCGACGCCGGCGTGTCGCCGCTGTACGCCACGCTGAACGTGCAGTGGGCGCCGATTGCCGCCTACCCGCAGCCGCGCGCGCACCTGCAGCAGAAGCACACCTACCTCGACATGATGCGCCTGCTGCTCGACAAGGGAGCCGACCCGAACCAGCGGTTGAAGCGCAAGGTGTGGTACTCGAGCTACAACTTCGACCAATCGAGCGTGGACGAGATTGGGGCGTCGCCCTTCTGGCGCGCCGCCTATGCCGCGGACCTCGAGGCCATGAAGCTGCTGGTGGCCGCGGGCGCCGACCCGGCCATCTCGACGATGAAGCCGATGGCGCGACGGTTCGGCCGGCAGGGCGGCGGCGGTCCGGATCCCTCGGGCCTCGAGCCCGTGCCGGTGGGCGGGCCCAACGTCACGCCCCTCCAGGCCGCGGCCGGCGTGGGCTACGGCTTCGGCTTCGCGGCCAACTCCCACCACTACGCGCCCACGGGCCTCCTGCCGGCGGTGAAGTACCTGGTAGAGGAAACCGGCGCCGACGTGAATGCCGGGGACGCCGACGGCAACACCGCCGTGCACCACGCCGCCGCGCGCGGCGACAACGAGATGATTCTCTACCTGGTCTCGAAGGGCGCGGACGTCAAGCGCGTGAACCGCTCCGGCCAGACGACGGTGGACATGGCCAACGGCCCGGTGCAGCGCACGCAGCCGTTCCCCGAGACGATTGCCCTGCTCGAGAGGCTCGGCGCGAAGAACAACCACAAGTGCGTGTCCTGCTAAGGGGCCGCGCCTTCGGCGCGGTGGGGCCCTTCGGGTGGGCCGCCCTTCGGGCGGTAACCCCTTCGGGCGGGCCGAAGCGCGGGCCTACTTCCGCCGGAACGCCGCTATCCGCGCGAGCGCCTTGTCCATGATGTCGTCGACCTCTCGCGACGGCACGGTGTAGTTGTTCGCGAGGAACGAGAACACCAAAGGCTCGTCATCCGCCGTGAGCACATAACCCGAGAGCGTGCGGATGTTGAACATCGACCCGCTCTTCGCCCAGACGCGGTTTTCCGCGGGCGTGCCCTTCATGCGCGTCTCGAGCGACCCGGCAGCGCCCGCAACGGGCAGCGCGTTCCGGTAGGGGCCCAGGAGCACCGGGTCGTTCCAGATCCGGGTCAGGAGCGCCGCCAGCGTCTCGGCGCTCACCATGTCGTACCGCGAGAGTCCCGATCCGTCGAAGGCGGCGTAGGTCTCGGGTGCGAGGCCCAGCGTGGCCAGCGTCTCGCGCAGCGCCTTCAGCCCCTCGACCTCGCTGGCCGGCGTGCCGGGCGGCGACAGCGACCACAGCAGCGTCTCCGCATACCCATTCCGGCTCCACTTGAGCAGCGCGTCCACAATCTCGAAGACTGGCGCCGACTGGTCGGTGACCCAGGTCTCGGCCGCCGAGAGGTCCAGCGGTTTCACCAGCGCATCGACGTCCATCGCCGATCCGCTGACGAAGATGCCCTTGCGCGCGAGCGCCTCGCGGAACGCGTTCACGAAGAGCTGGGTCGGGTTCTCGACCGCCGCGTACTCGATGCGCGGCTTCGCGCCCACGGCAATCTGCCCCCGCACCGTCAGGATCGTGAGCCCCGCCACGCGTTCGAGGACAATTCTCGTGGGCTCGCCCTCGGCGACGGTGGTGACGTCGTGATCGATGAGCAGCCCGCTGCCTGGTGGCGAAGTGCTGATGATGGCGCGCGCGCCCGGCTCGAGGCCGGGGCCGATCATCAGCTCCAGCTGGTTCTCGTGATACTGCAGGGCACCGATCGGCGAGCCGTAGCCGACGGCGAGGTCTTCCCACGACCAGCCGGAGCCCCAGCCCGGCTCGGCAAAGGCGTTGTCGTCGCCGATGAGGTTGCCGCCGATCACCTTTACCCCGCGCGCGGCAATCTGGCCCGCCCAGTCGTCCAGCGCGGCCCATCGGTGTGGATGGCGCGGGTTGATGGTGGGATCGCCGCCGCCGACGACGACGAGGTCGCCCTCGAGCGTGCCGTTGTCGAGCAGGGTCCCGTTGGCCAGGACCCTCGTCGTGTAGCGATAATCCCAGCCCAGCCTGCTGGCGGCGGCCGCCGCCGTCAGCAGTTTCTGGTTCGACGCCGGCACCATCATGCGCCGTTCGTTCAGGCCGTAGAGCGTGTCGCCGGACATGAGCGAGCGCACGACGACGGCCAGGTGCGCGTGGTCCAGGGCGGGGCTCGTGAAGAGCCCCGCGAGGTCGGCCTGCAACTGCGCGGTGGGGGAAAGAACCGGCGCGGGCGGCGGCTGTGGCGGCGGCGCGGGCGTGCGAGCCGCACAGGCTCCGGCCACGAGCGCCGTGGCCAGCGCCAGGACGACCGCCCTCCCGCGCGCCGCCGTCACGGCTTGGCCGGCGCCTCGGTGCTCGGAGTCGGTGGAACCAGCGCCGCGTCGAGCGCCTGCCACACCGCCTCCACGGACGCCTGGTCAACTTCGCCCGTGGCCTCCTCGCCCTCGCGGTTCCCGTAGTGCTTCGCGCCGGACCTGCCCACGCGCACGCGCTCGAACTTCCCGCCGTCGTAGCTGATGCCCACGTTCAGGATCGGCGCATTCAGCCCCGTGCTCACGGCGCTGGTGACGAACGCCGACATGCGCAGGGCCGCCAGCTTGTTGAGCAGCTCGTCGGCCTTCGCCCGGTCCACGTCGGCGGGCTGCCCGCCCTCGGGCGTGACGCGCCATTTCTCGCTCTCACCGTCCTTCACCTTCTCGAACGTCCAGGTCCCGGTCGAGCCCGTCGTGGCGCGGCCGATGCGCACGCGCTCGGCCGAGAAGGGCCGCGATTCGAAGAGGTCCTTCTTGTGATACTCGTCGAACGGCTTCTTCAGGTCGTCGGCCAGCGTGGCGTCGAGCGTGAAGACCATCGACCGCGCCTTGTCCCGTGCGTAGGGCTGCTCGCCCTCGGTCCGGCCGATCTCGAGCACCGTCTGGCTGCTGCCCACGCCCGCCATGATGCGCATCACCGGGGCATCGAGGCCGTACTTGGCGAGGTCGGTGGCGTTGTCCTCCACGATCGACGCCATGCCCGCAGTGGAGAGCCGCGTCAGCAGGCCCTCGACGGCCGCGTAGTCCGCGCGACCCGTCATCGGCGTCTCGATCTTCCAGTCGCTGTCGGACCGCGTGAGCCGGATGGAGTCGGGCCCGCGAGTCAGCTCGACGCTGTCGACCTTGTCGCGCTCGAACTTCACGACGCGCTTGTCGCGCAGGTCGAACGGCTGCTTGTCGAAGGTGGTCTCGATGTACGACGAGACCAGGAACACCTTCTTCTCGCCCGGCTTCATCGCGTAGAGGTCGCCCTGCATCGGCGTCTTGTCGCCGAGGTGCACCTCGCCGCTGACGTTGCCGTCGGCCTTGAACGCCACCTTGATGCGCGGCTCGGCCAGGCCGTAGGGCGCCAGGTCCGAGGCGTTCTCCTCGATGACGCGACTGGTCTCGAGGGACGCCAGGTTCGTCGCCAGGCTCGCGGCCTCGGTCGGGTCGGCGTCGGTGGCCATGGGCTCGGTGATCTGCCATCCGGTGTCCTTCTTCACGAGGACGGTGGTGGCGCCGCCCGCGGTGACGCGCACCTCCTGGATCTTGTCGGACTCGACCGCGAACACCTTCTCGTTCGGCTCGAGCCCCGGCGCGGGCTTCTCGGACTCGACGAAGTAGATGTAGGCGCCCAGTCCCGCCAGGACGAGGACGAGCGCCATCGTGGACCACAGGCCGCGCATGGGTTATCGCCTCCCGTACCAGGAGTAGATGCCAGCCGCGAAGACCAGGCCGGGAATGAGGAGCACCGACAGCATGAAGATGCGGCTCTGCTGGTCGGCCGTGAGCGTGAGCCGGCGATCCTCGGGCTCGCGCGGGCGGATGGCGATGAGGTTCTCCTGCTGCGCCAGCCAGTTCACCGTGTTCATGAAGAAGTCGCGGTTGCCCTGCACGCCCAGCACGCCGTTGGAGGCGAAGTCCGAGTCGCCGATGGTCACCAGGCGCGACTCCGGCTTGGGCGGTTCCTGGCCGGCCGGCGTCTCAGGCTTGAGCTCGGCAGGTGGCGGCGCGTCGGTGGCCGGTGCCGACACGGCGGCGCCCAGCGAGATGGGGCCCGGCTTGTCGCCGTTCTCGGGTTCCAGTGCCACGCGACCGTCGCCCTTGGCCAGGGCGGCGATGTCGGCCTCGGCCCAGCTCTGCGCGCTCGTCTGGACGAGGGACTGCGGCGTGCGGCCGTTGACGCCGCCTTCCACCGCCCCCACCGACTGCGCCAGCGGGTAAGCGGTCATCAGCTGGAAGTTCGTCGTGATCGGGTGCGGCGGGTAGTTGGCGGCGACCGGCACCGAGGCATCGGTCCCGAGCAGCTGCCCGATGCCGCTGGCATCGACCACGATGTTCGAGCCGATGTCGAAGCCCCATTCGCGCAGGAACGCGTGGAGCAGCGGCGAGCCGGGGCGCGACGGATCGTCCGGCGGGTCGACCAGCGCCAGCACCTTGCCGCCGCGCGCGACGTACTTGTTGAGGGCGTCGATCTCCGGCTGCAGGAAATCGGTCTGTGGACCGGCGATCACGAGCACCGTGGCATCGGCCGGCACTTCCCGCGCCTGTGCCAGCACCAGCGGCGCGACGCCGTAGTTGTCCGCCGAGAGCGCCTGCGCCAGGTCGCTGTAGCCCGAGCGGCGGTCCGAGTTCGCCGTGTCCTTCTCGCCGTGTCCCTGCGTGAAGTACACCTTGCGGGTCTCGCCGGTCACCGCCTTGATCAGCGCGTTGGCGATGGCCTGCTCGTCGCTGCTGGTGGCGCGCTCGGTGCGGTCCTTGTACTCGATGACGATCGTGCCGAGCGACTGGATCTGCGCCGCCTTCGCCCGGAGGGGGTTCTTCTCCGGGTCGATGTACTCGGCCGTCACCTGCGACGACTGGTAGGTATAGGCGTCCAGCCGGTCGCGATAGCCGTCGAGCGCCAGCTCGCGGTCGAACACCGTGAACTTCACCGGCGCGTCGAGGTTCTGCAGGATCTTGATGGTCTGATCCGACAGGCTGTACACCTGGTTGGCGGTCAGGTCCCACCGCTTGTTCTGCCGCGAGGCCAGGTAGTTGACGGCGACGAGGATGCCGGCGAACACCAGGATGCCGACGAGCGACAGCGTGCCGTAGCGCGCGCTGCGACCCTCGTAGAACGTGGCGATGTCGCGCCACTGGCCGCCGAGATAGACCAGCACCAGGGCCAGGCCGCCCCACGCCGCGTACTGCTGGTACTGCGCCCATTCGGGGCGCAGGAAGCGGATGGCCACCGACGCGAAGACCAGCAGCGTGCCGATCCAGCCGATGACGCCGAACACTGTCGGCCCTCCCGCGTTCGTCTTCCGGGTTTCGGTGCTCATGTCGTCAGCCCCTCCACCGCTCGCTGTCCACCGACTTCATCGTCAGGAACAATCCCGCGGCGATGAAGCTCAGGTAGTAGACAACGTGCTTGGTGTCGATGATGCCCTTGGCGAAGTCGTCGAAGTGCTCGGTGATAGACAGGTAGTTCAGCACCGTCTGCATCGTCGGGCCGACGAAGGTCGACACCCAGTTGATGACCCACAGCAGCAGGAACACCGAGAAGGTGATCATGCCGGCGACGATCTGGTTCTTCGTGAGGCTCGAGATGAAGAGCCCCAGCGACAGGAAGCTGCCGCCCATGAGCAGCAGGCCGAGATAGCCGGTGGCAATCGGCTTCCACTCGGGCGTGCCGAACACGAACAGGATGGCGACGTGCACCAGCGTCACGGCCAGCATCACGGCATAGAGCCCCAGGGCGCCCAGGAACTTGCCGAGGATGATCTGCCAGTCGGTGAGCGGTGAGGTCAGCAGCAGCTCGATGGTGCCCGAGCGCTTCTCTTCCGCGTAGGTCCGCATGGTGATGAGCGGAAAGACCAGCAGCATGATGACGGTGGCGTTCATCAGCAGCGGCGCCACCAGCATCTGGTTCACGTTCATCGCGCTGCCGGGGCCCCCGGCCGACATCTGCATGCTCTGCCGCTCGAAGAAGGCGACCAGCGTGTAGAAGAACCAGCCGAAGAGCAGCGCGTAGAAGCCGACGAGCACGTAGCCGATGGGCGAGGCGAAGTAGCCGCGCAGCTCCTTGCCCGCAATGGCCAGCAGGTTACGCATTTGCCACCTCCTCGGTGTTCGCCGCGGGCGCTTCCGTCGATTCGTCCGTGATGACGCTGAGGAAGATGTCCTCGAGGCTCATGCGCATGGGCCGCAGCTCCAGCAACCCCCATCCGCGCGCGACCACCGCCGACGCGAGCTCGCGCCTGACGTCCACGCCCTTCTCGGTGTCGACCTCGAAGCTGGCGACCGTGCCCTGCGGCTCGGACCGCGTGACGCGGGTGACGCCCGGCACGTGCTGCAGCGCGCCCTGCACGTCGGCCGCCGGGCCGTCGGACTGCACGAGGATGGTCGCCGCCCCCTGCAGCCGCGAGGTGAGGTTCTCGGGCGAGTCCACGGCCACCACGCGTCCCTTGTTGATGATGACCACGCGCTGGCAGGTCTGCGACACCTCGGGGAGGATGTGCGTGCTGATGATGATGGTGTGGGTGCCCGCCAGCTCGCGAATGAGCTGGCGCGTCTCGATGATCTGCTTCGGGTCGAGGCCCGCGGTGGGCTCGTCGAGAACCAGCACGTCGGGGTTGTGAATGATGGCCTGCGCCAGACCCACCCGCTGCTTGTAGCCTTTCGAGAGCTTGCCGCAGTGGCGGTCGCCCATGTCGGCCACCCACGTCCGCTTCATCACCTCGTCCACGCGGTCCTTGACGTGCGAGCGGATGCCCTTGATCTTCGCCACGAAGGTCAGGTACTCGCGGACGGTCATGTCCGGGTAGAGCGGCGGGGTTTCCGGCAGGTAGCCGGTGCGCCGCTTGGCCTCGAGCGGCTGCTCGAAGACATCGTAGCCGGCGACGATGGCCCTCCCGCTGGTGGCCGGCATGTAGCCGGTAATAATGCGCATTGTTGTGGTCTTCCCGGCACCATTGGGACCCAGGAAGCCCAGGATCTGTCCCGATTCAACACGGAAACTAATATCGTCAACGGCCGTGAAGGGCCCGTAGCGTTTTGAGAGGTGGTCAACCTCGATCACAGTGTCGCTCCGATGATTGGGAAAACGGTGTAAGCTCTAGACCTGTCGTCACATAGTGATGACAGCCCCCCATCCTAGTCGAACCGCCACGGGGCGGCAAGCGCGCCCGGGAGACGGCTGACGTTGAAGCGCCTGATCGTAACCGGTCTGCTGGTCCTCCTCGTCGCCCTGGCTGGCGGCGCCTGGTGGTGGGCCAGACAGTCCCTGCCCATGTTGGACGGCGAACTGGGGGTCGCCGGCCTTGAAGATCCCGTCGAGGTCGTGTTCGACGGCCACGGTGTGCCCCACCTGTACGCGCGCAATCCCGAGGACGCCTGGTTCGCGGCCGGCGTGATGCACGCCCGCGACCGCCTCTGGCAGATGGAGCTGTACCGCCGCGTCACCCTCGGTCGGTTATCCGAGGTGATGGGCGAGACGACGCTGCCCATCGACAAGCGGTTCCTGTCGATCAACCTGCGGGCTGGCGCCGAGGCCGAGTGGAGGCGCCTCGTGCCCGACGCACGCACGGCGCTCGAGCGGTATGCCGCGGGTGTGAACGCCGTGGCGAGCCGGATGATCCTCCGCGAGCGGCCCCTCGAGTTACAGCTGCTGGGCATCCCGCCCGCGGAGTGGACCCCGGTGGACTCGCTGGCGATTGGACGCCTCCTGGCCTGGCGCCTGGCCGAGAACCATCAGGGCGAGCTCGTGCGGGCCGCGGTGGCCGCAAAGCTGGGGGCGGATGCGGCGCGCCAGTTGGGCGGACGCTATCCCTCGGATGCGCCGACCATCCTGAAGAGGCAGGGCAGGGCTCCAGCGGCGGAGACCGACGGGGGCGCGGCGCCTTCGCAGGGGGGACCGCCTTCGGCGGGAGGGGCCGTGGAAGGCAAGACCTCCCTTCGGGCGGGAAAATCGGACATGACCGCGCTCCGCCCGGTGGGACCGGCCTCCGCCCGGCAGGATATGGGGACCGCGGCGGGCGCCCGAAGAGGGGAGTGGCCGGCCGGACTCGAGTGGTTGCGGCCGATGGCGAAGCGAGGGAACAGCAACAACTGGGTGGTGTCCGGAGACCGGACCGCGAGCGGGCGTCCGATCCTCGCCAACGATCCGCATTTGATGGTGGAGTTCCCGGCGGCCTGGTACGAGATGCATCTCGTCGCAGCCGGGCTCGACGTGGCGGGCGTGACCCTGCCGGGCGTGCCATTCGTGGTCATCGGTCACAACGCGCGCATCGCGTGGGGGTTTACCAACTCCAACGCCGACGTTCAGGACCTCTATCTCGAGCGCATCGACGTGGCGCGCAAGCGCTACCAGTCGGCGGGTGGCTGGCAGCCGGCGCGCGTCACGCGCGTCGAGATTCCCGTGCGGGGACGTTCCCGGCCCGAGGCCTACGACATCTGGGAAACCGGGCACGGACCGATCTACGCGGACACGTCGCTCGACTGGGATGCGCCACCGGCGTGGCTGACGCCGGGCGCCGGCGGCGAGGCCGCCCCTGAGGGCCTGGTGTCGGCCTACGCGCTCCGGTGGGCCGGAACGAGCGGCGACATCGCGGGCAGCTTCGATGCGCTCAACAAGGCCACCGACTGGGCCACGTTCGAGGCCGCCATCTCCACGTTCGACCTGCCGTCCCAGAACATCGTCTTCGCGGACGTGGACGGGAACATCGGCTACGCGCTCAGCGGCCGGTTGCCCGTGCGCACCAGCGGCGACGGCACCATGCCGGTGGCCGGAAATTCAGGCGCCGGATGGGCGGATGGCGCGGCCGGCCCCGCACTGCCGCGCGTGCTGAACCCCGTCTCGGGGTACGTGGCCTCGGCCAACAACGAAGTCGATCGGGCGGGCGCGATGATCACCCGGGACTGGGCCGCCCCCTACCGCGCCACGCGGCTTCACGAGGTGTTGTCGGCGGGCCGCGGCCTCGGCATCGAGCAGATGACGTCGCTGCAGAACGACGTCAAGAGCGCATCGGCGGCACGCGTGCTGGCCGGCGTGAACCAGGCGCTCGCGACGGCGAAGGCGCAGGGCGCGGAGGCGTCGGTCATCGAGGCGCTGACCGAGCTGGCGGCCTGGGATCACGTGGTGGACGCGCGCCCGGTGGTGACGTTGTATCAGGCCTTCGAAGACGCCGTGTGGCGGCGCACGTTCGTCGACGAGATGGACGAGCCGCTGTTCCGCGTGTTCTACGAGTGGGCCGGCGCCGAGCGCCCGGCTGGCCTGCACGCCATTCTCGACGAGCGGCAGTCGCGGTGGTTCGACGACATCGCGACAGTGGAGAAGCGCGAGACCCGCGATGACATCTTCGCGCTGGCGGCCCGCGACGCCGCCGAGCGCGTGAGCGCGGAGTTCGGCCGCGGGGCGGGGCGCGCGTGGGACCGGGTGCACGCCATCCGCTTCGAACACGCGCTGGGAGGGGGGTCGTGGGCGCTGTCCTGGCTGCTGGACAAGGGCCCCGTGCCGGTGGCCGGCGACGGCACCACGGTGATGCGGGTGAGCTGGAACCGCGTGCGTCCGTTCGGGGCCTGGGAATATCCGTCGTGGCGGCAGGTGCTTGACGTGGGCCGCTGGGACGACTCGCGCGTGGTGCTGCCCACCGGGCAGTCGGGCCACATCCTCAGCCCGCACTACTTCGACCAGAACGAGCTGTGGCGCACGGGCCAGTACCGCCCGCACGCGTTCTCGCGCGAGTTGGTCCTCCAGGCGCGCGCGCACCGGCTGGTGCTGGTGCCATAAGGGCCTGGATCAGGGATCAGATGGGGTCGGGGGCAGTCCTGATCCCTGGTTCCTGACCCCTGATCCCAGAGCCCTGATCCCTGCTAACATATGAACACCTGCTCATATGTTCAAGTCTCCCGACTCCTGCGAGGTCATCCAGATCGACCTGCCCCGCGTCCGGCGGCTGCGCGCGGCGCTGGTGGGCGGCGACACGGTCACCGGCCTGGCCGACACGTTTCGGGCGCTGGGCGATCCGACGCGCGTGCGCATCCTCGACGCGCTGTCGCACGGTGAACTCTGCGTCTGCGATCTCGCGGCCGTGCTGTCGCTCTCGCAGTCGGCGGTGTCGCACCAGCTGCGCCTGTTGCGCGGCCTGCGGCTCGTCCGCGCGCGCCGCGAGGGGCGGATGGTGTTCTACGCCCTCGACGATCTGCACGTGGTGGATCTCCTGCGCCAGGGCCTGAAACACGTCGGTGAGGCGGTGGCGCGTCCGACCCAGAAGCGGGCCTCCGCACGGGCACGGAGCGCGCGGTGAGCGCCCACGCCCACGAGTCGGCGCTCGGCTGCGACCACTGCGTGACCGAACCACCGCGCTCCACCGCGGCGCGCTCGCGTGGCGCGCTTGCCGTCCTCGCGGCAGTGCTCCTCGGCGCCGGGTGCGTGGCCGACCTGGTGTGGGGGGCGCCGGCATGGTCGCAGCCACTGTTCCTGGCGGCCGTGGCCGCCGGCGTCGTGTTCCCCGCACAGCGGGCCTTCACCGCGCTCGGCCGCGGCTCGCTCGACATCAACGCCCTCATGGTCATCGCGGTGGCCGGCGCCATCATCATCGGCGAGTGGGAAGAGGCCGCCATGGTGGTGTTCCTGTTCGCGGTGGCGCAGTGGCTCGAGTCGCGCAGCGTCGAGCGGGCGCGCACCGCCATCCGGTCGCTGCTCGATCTCGCGCCTCCGCAGGCGCGCATCGACGAGCACGGCGCCGAGCGCCTGGTCCCCCTCGACCTCGTCGTGCCCGGCCAGACCATGCGCGTGAGGCCCGGCGAGCGTGTCCCGCTCGACGGCACGGTGCTCGAAGGGCGCTCGGACGTCAATCAGGCGCCGATCACCGGTGAATCGGTCCCAGTCGAGAAGGCCGCGGGCGACGAGGTGTTCGCCGGCACCATCAACGGCCACGGCGCCCTGGCGGTGGCGGTGACGCGGCGCCGCGACGACACCACGCTGGCGCGCATCATCCACCTGGTGGAGCACGCGCAGGCCGAGCGCGCACCCCTTCAGCAGTTCATCGATCGCTTCGCCGCCTGGTACACGCCGGCCGTCGTCGCCCTGGCGGCGCTCATCGGCGTGGTGCCGGTGATGGCCGGCGGAGATGCCGAGACATGGGTCTACCGCGCGCTCGTCGTGCTGGTGGTGGCGTGCCCCTGCGCTCTCGTGATCTCGACCCCCGTCTCGATGGTATCGGCACTGGCCGGCGCAGCCCGGCACGGCGTGCTCATCAAGGGCGGCGCGGCGCTCGAACGGCTGGCCGGCGTCACCACGCTGGCGTTCGACAAGACCGGCACGCTGACCCGTGGCGAGATCGCGGTGGGCGGGACCGAGCTGCTGGACGGCATCGGCGAGCGGGAACTACTGCGCCTGGCCGCGGGCGTGGAACAGCACTCGGAACATCCGGTGGCCACGGCCATCGTGCGCGCGGCTCGCGACCGCGACATCGCCGTGCCTTGCGCAGGGACCGTGCGGGCGCTCCCCGGCCTGGGCGTGGAAGGCGTCATCGACGGCGCCACCGTGCTGTGCGCGGCGCCGCGCCTGCTCGGCGAGCGTCAGCAGCTGAACCCCGACCTGGTCGCGCGCGCCGACCGGATCATCGCCGCCGGCATGTCTCCGGTCGTGGTGTTGCGCGATGGCCGTGCCCTGGGGCTCATCGGCGTGGCCGACCGCGAGCGCGAGACGGCGCGTGACACCGTGTCAGACCTCCACCGGCAGGGCATCTCGAAGGTGGCCATGCTCACCGGTGACCACGCCGCCACGGCCCGGGCCGTCGCGGCGCGCGTAGGGGTGGACGAGGTGCGCGCGGATCTGATGCCGGCCGACAAGGTCGCCGCCATCGGCAGCCTGCGGAACGGCGGCCGCATTGCCATGGTCGGCGATGGCATCAACGACGCGCCGGCCCTGGCTGCCGCCGATGTGGGCATCGTGATGGGCGCCATCGGCAGCGATGCGGCTATCGAGACAGCCGACATCGCGCTGATGACCGACGACCTGGCGAGAATCCCCTATGCGATTCGCCTGAGCCGCGCGACGGTGCGCAACGTGCACGCCAACGTGGCGATCGCGCTGGGGCTGAAGGCGGCGTTCGTCGTGGCCGCGGCCGCGGGGGTGGCCACGCTGTGGATGGCAGTGCTGGCCGACACGGGCGCGTCGGTCATCGTGCTCGCCAACGCGCTACGATTGCGGCGGTTTGAATAGCGCGCCGCTGAAGGCGTTCACGGCGCGCTGACTCCGCTCACGTCTCGCTTTCGCTCTTCACATCCTGCCGCTCCGGGGTCGCATCGGCCTTCGACCTGTCGTCTGAGAAGTGAGCGTCGACGAAGTCGTCGATGGCCGACTGGTCCACGGCGTCCACCCGTGTAAAGGCCAGGCCCATGCCGGCCTTCGCATCGCTCCAGCAGACGCGCGCGTCGAGATCGATGTCCTTTTTCGACCCCGGCAGGCGGAAGCGCAGCTTGACCTCGGTGTCGCGTTCGAGCGGGCTCGTGGTGCGGATCGCCATTCCGCCGCGGTTGATGTTGAGCGTCAGCGCCGCGGCGATGGTACCCCCCGCGCGGTAGGCGATGGGGATGCCGAGCACCAGGCGCGGGGAGCCGCGCCGGTTGAAGTTGTCGGGGAACAGGTGCGGTGCGAGCGACGGCAGGATGTGCTGGGCCGCGCTGTACTCGTTGATGTAACCGCTCACCCCGAGGGCCGCCAGGTCCCGCACCTCTTCCGCGCTCGACACCGTCCCGCTGAATACGAGGATGGGCAGGCGGCCGCCATCGAGCTTCCGCACGGCGCGGATGAGCTCCACGCCCGACTGGTGCGGCAACTTCAGGTCGACCAGGAGCAGGTCGATGTCCTCCAGGTCGGCGCGCACGCGCGCCAGCAACTCCGCCGCGCTCCTGGCGAAGGTCGCGCGATGCCCCGCGCCTTCGAGTGCGGCCATGAAGCGCTCGCGCACGAAGGGCGTGTCGTCTGCGATCAGCACGGTCTTGCCCGGCCCGGCAGATGACGTCATACGCCCGTGAGTATATAATCCCTTCAGGTTTATTGGCCGCAAGGAGCCTTTTTGATGTCTGCCATCTGTCCCGAGTGCGATTCCGCCATCGACGTCGACGAACTGGACGTCGATATCGGTGACGAGCTCACCTGCTCGGAGTGCGGCTCGTTGCTCCGCGTGGCCAACGATTCGCCCGTCGAGCTCGAAGTTGCCGACGACGACGACCTCGACGACGACGACGAGGATGAAGACGAGGACGACGTCGAGGATGAGGATGAGGAGCTCGACGAAGACGAAGACGAGGACGAGGACGACACCCTCGACGACGAAGACTGACGCCGCCGGCGAGAAGGCCGCCCGCCTCGAGGCCCGGCTCGCCGAGCTGGGTTCCGTGATCGTCGCGTTCAGCGGCGGCGTCGACAGCGCCTACCTGGCCATCACGGCCGCCCGCGTGCTCGGCCCCCGGGCGCTGGCCATCACGGCCGCCAGCGCCAGCTACCCGGAAACGCATCGGCAGCTCGCGCTCCGCGTGGCGCGCGAGTTCTCGCTCCACCACGAGTTCATTGCGACCGGGGAGATCGACCGCCCCGACTATCGCGCCAACCCGTCCAATCGCTGCTACTTCTGCAAGGACGAGTTGTACGTGCACCTCACCGCCGCGGCCCGCGCGAGGGGCTTCGCCTGCGTGGTGGACGGCAACAATGCCGACGATCGCGGCGACTACCGGCCCGGCAGGCAGGCCGCGCGCGACCACGGCGTGCTGAGCCCGCTGGACGACGCGGACCTCACCAAGGACGACATTCGCGAGTTGTCGCGGCGCGCCGGCATGAGCACGTGGGACGAGCCCGCCTCGGCGTGCCTCTCATCCCGCATTCCCTACGGCAGTGAAGTGACCCGCGAGAAGCTGCAGCAGATTGAGCGTGCCGAGGACGCGGTGCGCGCCCTCGGCTTCCGCGTCTTCCGCGTGCGACATCACGATGTCACGGCCCGCCTCGAAATCGCCCGCGGCGAGATGGCGCGTGCCCTCGAGCCCGGGGTCAACGAGCGCCTGGTGGCGGCCCTGAAGGCGCTGGGCTACCAGTACGTGAGCCTGGACCTGCAGGGCTACCGGTTGGGCAGCCTCAACGAGGCGCTCAGCCTGCGGCTCGTGCCGTGAGCCCCCGACGCGCGCTCATCGCGCTCGCCCTGGCCGTCGGGCTGGCCCACCTGCCGTTCCTGGCATCCAGCCTCGAAGACATCGACTCGGTGAACTTCGCGCTCGGCGTCCGCGACTTCGACGTCGCAGACCATCGTCCGCACCCGCCGGGTTATCCGGTCTACATCGCGATGGGAAAGGTGGTCGCGGCCCTCACGGGCCCGTTGTCCGGCGGAGCCGGCGCGTCCACGGTCGAAGCGCGCGCTCTCTCGATCGTGTCCCTGCTGGCCGCCATCGCCGCAACGTTCCTGGTGTTCCGCGTGTTTGCGGCGCCGCGGGCCACGCGCGCCGAGGAGCCCCCGTGGCGCACGCTCGACGTGCCCGCGCTGGCCACGACGGCGCTGACGCTGACGTGCCCGATGGTCTGGGCGCTGACCATTCGTCCCATGAGCGACCTGCCGGGCCTTGCGCTGGCCCTCGCCGCGCAGGCGTGCTTCCTCGCCGCGTGGTGGTGGCAGACGACGCCGGAGGGCGGCGACTCGCGGATGTCGCCCGACACGCTGACCGCCTCGGGCCGCATGATCGTCCTGGGCGCGCTCCTCGCGGGCCTGGCGGTGGGACTGCGCACGCAGACGCTGTGGTACACGGTGCCCCTGCTCGGCGTGGTGCTGGTGGATCGCATCGGCCGGGGAGTAGCGGGCGCCCTCATGGGCGCGACGATGACGTTCGCCATCGGCGCGCTGGCGTGGGCGGTACCTCTGCTGGTGGCGAGCGGCGGGCTGGGCCCATACCTGGCCGCGCTCGGCACGCAGGCGGGCGAGGATTTCGCCAGCGGCGAGATGCTGTACACCAACCCGGCGCCGCGACTGGTGGCGATGGCGCTGGTCCACACGTTCGTGGACCCCTGGGACTCGGTGCCGCTGGCCGCCGTGGTGCTGGCGCTGGCCGCGGCCGGGGCGCTGGGCCTGCTCGTCCGCGAGCGCCGCACGCTGGTGGTGGTGGCGGGGATGAGCCTGCCCTACCTGGTGTTCCACCTGCTGTTCCAGGACACGTCGTTCACGCGCTATGCGACGCCCCTGGTCCCGGTCGTGTCGTATCTCGCCGTGCGGGGCCTGGGATTCGTCTCCCCGCGGGCGGTGGCGCCCGCGGCTGCCGTCCTCACTTCGTGGGCGGTGGCCCTCGCCGCGCCGACGCTGTTGGAGTATGCCGCCGCCCCTGCGCCCGCCGTTCGTGTGGTCGCCGCGATGAACGCCGAAGCCAGGACGTCGGCGCCTGCCGCGTTGGCCATGCACCAGACCTTCCGTCGTCCCCTGCAGGCGGAGACCGTCACCGTCACGCCGGTGTTGCCGGCGCCGCCCAGGCGCGAGTGGCTCGAGCTGGCGAAGTTCTGGAGCGACGGGCACACGGGCCCCGTGTGGTTCCTGGCCGATCCGCGGCGCACGGACCTGGCCCTCGTCGATCCGCAGAGCCGCCGCGACGTGTCGGCCCTGCGCTGGGCCCCTGCATCGCGCCGCATCTTTGGTGACATGCGCCCTGCCGCGGTGGACTGGGTGCGCATGCCGCCCCCGCGCTGGTTTGCGGACGAGGGATGGTCGCTCACGCCCGAGACGGCGGGCATGGCGCGCCTCATGGGCCGCGGGCCGCACCTGGGACCGATCGTCGCCCGCGTACGCCGCGACCCGGCGGCCGTGCGCGCGATCGTCGGCGGCCGCAACCTTGCCGCGCCCGGGGATCCGGCCGCGCGCTTCACGCTGGCCATCGACGGGCGCGCGATCGACGGGTGGGACGTTCGGCCGGGGTTCTTCCTGCGCACGGTGGATCTGCCGGCGGGCGCGCTGGCGGGCGAGGGGGCCTTCGCGGCGTTGACGCTGCAATCGGCGGCGGCGACGGGAGGGGTGAGCCTTCCGACGGCGATCGAGCAGTTCGATCTCCAGGCGCTCGGCACCCTGATGTGGGGCTTCGATACCGGATGGCACGAGGCCGAGTACACGCCGGCGCTTGGCGTGTGGCACTGGTCCAGCGAGCGCGCGGCCCTCCGCATCGTCAATGCGACCTCCGCGGTGCGCGTCGATTTCGAAATCGAATCTCCGCTGACATATTTCGACGCGCCGAGCCAGGTAAAGGCCCTCGCGGGCAGCCGCGAGCTCGCAAGCTCGACCATCGGCGAGGGCGGTCGGTGGTCGTTCGAGGTGCCGCTCGACGCCATCGAGGCCACGGACGGTGTCATCACGATCGAAACTGCACAGAGCTTCGTGCCCGCCGAGCGCGGAAGCGGCAACGATCGACGCAGATTGGGCCTGCGCGTCTTCGATATTTCGATAAATCCGGTCGGTTTGCGTTGACACCACCGGAAGGCCCGCCGTATTCTCGCTCGCATGATCCGACGGATACTTCAGATCACATCGCTCGCTCTCGTGCTTTCGATCGGCGCGGCAGCATGCGCGAAGAACCCGCCCCCCGCGCCGCCACCGCCGATGCCTCCGCCGGCTGCACCGGCTCCGCCGCCACCACCGCCGCCACCGCCGCCACCGCCACCGCCAGCGCCGCCTGCGCCGCTCACCGAAGATCAGATCTTCGCGCAGAAGACGCTGGACCAGCTCAATGCCGAGCGGCCGCTGGGCGACGTCTTCTTCGATCTCGACCAGTCCACCATTCGCGACGATTCGCGTGCGGCGCTGGCGAAGAACGCCGAGTACCTGAAGCGCTGGGCGACCACGCGGATCAACATCGAAGGCCATTGCGATGAGCGCGGCACCGCCGAGTACAACCTCGGGCTCGGCACGCGTCGCGCCAACGCCGTGAAGGACTATTTGGTTAGTCTCGGCATCGCCGCCGACCGGATTGGCGTCGTGTCGAAGGGCAAGGAGTCGCCCTTCTGCACCGAGTCGAACGAGACCTGCTGGCAGCAGAACCGCCGCGGGCACTTCCTGTTCACGGCGAAGTAACGCGCCGCCCCGTACATGAAAAGGGCCGGGTCCCTGGAGGGATTCCGGCCCTCTTTTTTCAGAGTGGCCGGCCGGTCAGGCCGTCTCGGCTGCGATGGCCTCGGCGGCAGCGCGCGGATCCGGGGCTGCCGTGATGGGCCGCCCAATCACGAGGTAGGTGGCCCCGGCCGCCACCGCTTCCGCCGGCGTCAGCGTGCGCGCCTGGTCGTCCTTGCCCGCCTGGCCGGCGGGCCGGATGCCGGGTGTGACGATGACGAAGTCGGGGCCGCACGCCTCGCGGATGGCGGCAATCTCGAGTGGCGAGGCCACGACGCCGTCGAGCCCCGCGGCCTGCGCGAGCCTCGCCAGGTGCACCACCTGCTCCATCACCGGTCGCGAGGTGCCGACCTCGGCGAGCGCGGCCTCGTCCATGCTGGTGAGCACGGTGACGCCAATCACGAGCGGCCGGACGGCGCCAGTCCTGACCGAAGCCTTCGTCGCTGCCTCGGCGGCGGCGCGCATCATGGCCGAGCCTCCCGAGGCGTGCACGTTGACCATCCACGCCCCGGTCGACACCGCCGACGACACTGCCCCCGCAACCGTGTTCGGGATGTCGTGGAACTTCAGGTCGAGGAACACACGGTCGCCGCGCCCCGCCAGCGCGCGCACGATGTCCGGCCCCTCGGCGGTGAACAACTGCTTGCCGATCTTGTAGCCGGCCACCGCGCCGCGGAGCTGGTCGGCCAGTTCCAGCGCCCTGGCGCGCGAGTCCACGTCGAGGGCCACGAGAATCCGGTTCACGCGTGCACCGCCTTCGGGGGCGTGGTGTCGAAGGCCCCGATCAGATCGGCGAGCCGATCGAGCCGGTGGCGTTCGAGGTAGTCGTTCAGGCCGGCCAGCACCTTCGACCAGACGAAGGGGTCGACGAAGTTGGCGGTGCCAATCTGCACCGCGGTGGCACCCGCGAGGATGAACTCCAGCGCGTCGCGGGCATTGGTGATGCCGCCCATCCCGATGATGGGGATCTTCACCTCCTGGAAGCACTCCCACACCATGCGGACCGCGATGGGCCGGATGGCCGGGCCGCTCAGGCCGCCGAGCACGTTGGTGATGGTCGGCCGGCGCGTCTCGACGTCGATGGCCATGGCCAGGAACGTGTTCACCAGCGAGACCGCGTCGGCACCCGCATCCTCGGCCGCGCGTGCGAACGACGCCACGTCAGTGACGTTGGGCGTGAGCTTGGGGATGACGGGCAGGTGGGTGGCCTTGCGGACGGCCGACACCACCGCGCCGGTTCCGATGAGGCTGCACCCGAACTGGATGCCCCCCTCCTTGATGTTCGGACACGAGATGTTCAGCTCCAATGCGGCCACGCCCTCGGCCTGGCTGAGCACCTTGCTCACCTCGACATACTCGTCGACGGTCGTGCCGCAGACGTTGACGAAGACGCGTGCGCCGCGCTCGCGCAGCAGCGGCAGCTTCTCGTTCACGAAGCGGTGGACGCCGATGCCCTGCAGGCCGATGGCGTTGATCATGCCGGCCGGCGTCTCGACGATGCGCGGGGGCGGGTGGCCCTCGCGCTCGGTCATGAACAGGCCCTTGACGCAGACGCCGCCCAGCGCCGACAGGTCGGTGACCTCGTCGTATTCGAGACCGTAGCCGAAACACCCGCTGGCCGCGATGAGCGGGTTGGGCAGCTCCAGCGACCCGATGCGGACGGAGAGATCCTTTGCCATCAGTCCCACACGATCTCGGCGCCGTCGAAGACGGGGCCGGCAATGCACGATCGCACGAACTGCGCGGGCCCGGCGCCGTGCTTCACCTTGATGACGCAGCTGTAACACCCGCCCAGGCCGCAGCCCATGGTGCGTTCGACCGACACCTCGCAGGGCTGCCGATGGCGGCCGGCCACCTCGGCCACGGCGGCAAGCATGGGCTCGGGGCCGCAGGCGTAGATCATGGTGCTTCCGGGCGCGCGGGCCGTGAGGGCGCGATCCAGAGGCGCCGTGACGCGGCCGCGTTCGCCGCGCGATCCGTCCTCCGTGGCAAGGACGAGCGTGACACCGAGGCGCTCGAAGAAGTCGATGTAGAAGAGCTCCTGGTCCGAGCGGGCGCCGTAGAAGAGCGTGGAGGGCGTGCCGGCGGCGGCCAGGGCCTCGGCGAGCGTGGCGAACGGCGCCAGGCCCACGCCCCCTGCCACCATCCAGGCCTCCTTCGGCGGGGCCACGCTGGTGAACGGCCGGCCGAGCGGCCCGAGACAGGCGATGCGGTCGCCGGGCTCGGCCTCGTAGAGGCGGTTGGTCGTGCGGCCCGCGCGCTTGTTCAGGATGGTGATGGCCGTGGGGGTGCCGCGCTCGTCGCGCGCGACCTCGAACACCGAAAAGGGCCGGCGCAGCAGCGTCTCGGTCATGTCGGCCGGGCGCACCATGACGAACTGTCCCGCCCGGGTGCGCGCGCCGACCTCGGCGGCCGAGAGCGTGAGCACGTTGTAGTCGCGCGACAATCGCCGGTTGGCGATCACCGTCGCGTCGACGTCGATGGGCGGCATCAGGACAGTATACCCACCGGGGATCGGGAGGTCGGGAGTCGCAAGAGCGCCGGGCCGCACCCGTGTTCTGCGACTCCCGACTCCCCGCCCCGGCTCCCGACTCCCGACTCCCGGTTCCAGACGAGTTCCTGTACGATCCCGCCGTGCGCTACCTGCGGATGCTCTCCAACTCGGTGATCGCCGGCGGCCTGGCCGCGGGCTACCTCACCGTGGTGATGCTGCAGCTCAACCCGCAGTACCCGATCGACCCGGGCTCGGTGACGCCCGTGGCACTGATGATGGGCGCCGCCTATGGCGCCAACCTCACCGTCGTCTTCTATGCGCTCATCGTGTTCAGGCAGATCCTCGCCGTCGAGGTGCTGTCGCCCGGGTGGGTGAGCGTCCGCCTGCTGTCGTGGCTGCTGACGATGGCGGCGGCGGGCGGGGCGACGGTGATGTGGCTGAACCTCCGCGGGTTCGGCCCGGTGCTCGACGTGGAGACCGTGCGCCGGATGGCCGCCGGGGCCATTGTCGTGTCGGCGGCCGCGGGGGTGTTCCTGATGATCGGGCTTGCGCACCTTCGGCGGCGTGGCGGGCGCTCGAGCGCCACCATCCTCGTGCTGACCGCCATGCTCTCGGTGGTCATGCCGACGGTGCTGCGCGGGCCGGCCCGTGGCGCGCCGCTGCCCGCGCGTGTGCCCGCGCCTGTCGTCAGCGGGGTGCTGCCGACGCCAGTGCACGGCCGGGTCGTGATGCTGATGCTCGACGGCGCCTCGCTCGACGTCATCTCGCCGGCCGTGGCCGAGGGCCGGCTGCCGAATCTGGGCCGCATCTTCGATGGCGGGTCGATCGCGCACCTGGCCACGCTCAGGCCGACGCAGGCCGAGACGGTGTGGAGCGCGGTCGCGACCGGGCGCGGGCCGATGCAGAACGGCGTGCGTTCATCGGCGTCGTATCGCGTGCTGGGCGTGACGCCCGTCGTCTCGCTGCTGCCCGACTACTGTTTCGCGCAGGCGCTGGTGCGCCTCGGCTTCCTCTGGGAGGAGGCGCACACGGCCGAGGACCTCGGGGCGCGGCCGCTCTGGAGCATCCTGAGCGACCAGGGCGTGTCGGTGGGCGTCATCGGCTGGCCGCTGACCCAGCCCGCGGCGCCCGTGCACGGCTTTCTGGTCAGCGAGGCGTTCCACCGGATGAGCGGCGCCGAGCTCGACCTCGACGGGCCTTCGGCGGTCTGGCCGCCGTCGATGCTCGAGACGGCGCGCGCCAGCCTCGGGGTCGCGCCCGACCCCGATCCAGTGGCGCTGGTCTCCGTGATGGGCGGGCCGCCCGCCGGCGACTACGACATGGCCAGCGACCCGGAGCCGGTGGTGGCCGATCGCGTTCACGCCACGATGCTGGACGTGTTCGATGCCTCGTCGCCGCGCTTCCTCGCCGTGCGGTTTCCGGGCGTCGATGCCGTGGGGCACTACTTCCTGCGATACGCCACGCCGTCGGCGTTTGGCGACGTGTCGGACGACGAGCGACGCCGCTATGGGCGCATCCTCGAGCAGTATTACGGCTTCCTCGACGCGCAGGTGGGCCGCTTCCTCGACGGGCTGGGGCCCGACGACGTGCTGCTGGTGGTGTCGGCGTTCGGAATGGAGCCGATGAGCCTGAGCAAGCGGCTGCTCGAACGCGTCGTCGGCAACGCCGCCATCAGCGGCACGCACGAGGGCGCCCCGGACGGCTTCGTCCTCGCCTACGGCTCGCCGGTGCAACCCGGCCGGCCGGGACGCGCGTCGGTCGTGGACATCGCGCCAACCATCCTCTATTTCTTCGGCCTGCCCGTGGGCCGCGACATGGAGGGCTTCGCCCGGACGGAGCTGTTCCGCGGGACGTTCACGGCGGAACGCCCGGTGACGTACATTCCGAGCTACGGACGATGAAATGAAACCACGAAGGTACGAAGACCCACGAAGGGCACGAAGTCGGTCGTGGGTCATGGGCCTTGGGTCTTGAGGCCTTGAAGGGTCTTCGTGATCTTCGTGTTGCATCGTGTCTTCGTGGTTTCTTCTCGTCGGTGCGGGCGACACGCTCGGCGTGTTAGACTGAAGGCCTCTTTAATCGCGAACCCGCGAGTTCGCAAAGAGGGACAAATGAAACGCACCCGCTACGAGGTCCCGCCATGCCGGTAGTCATGGATGCGGACCGCATCGCCCGCGCGCTCACGCGCATCGCGCACGAAATCCTCGAACGCAACCACGGTGTCTCGGGCGTCGCCCTGGTCGGTGTCCGCTCGCGCGGCGTGCCCCTGGCGCGGCGCATCGCCGCCACGCTCGGCAGTGTGTCGGGCGAGGAGGTGCCCACGGGCGCCCTCGACATCACGCTCTACCGCGACGACCTGATGCGCGCCGCCATCGGCCCACAGCCCATCGTCCGTAAGACCGAGATCCCGTTCTCCATCGACGACCGCACCATCGTCCTGGTGGACGACGTGCTCTACACGGGACGGACGACGCGCGCGGCGCTCGACGCGCTCATCGACTTCGGCCGCCCGAAGGCCATCCAGCTGGTGGTGCTGGTGGACCGCGGGCACCGCGAGCTGCCCATCAAGGCCGACTACGTCGGCAAGAACGTGCCCACGTCGCGCAAGGAGAGCGTGCAGGTGCGCCTGCAGGAGCTGGACGGCGTGGATGAAGTGACCGTCGAGGCCGGGGAGTAGCGCCGTGGAAGCCGTCGCCGCCGCCATCGCCCTCAGCCAGAAGAACCTGCTCGGCATCGCCGACCTCAGCCCCGAGGAGATCGTGCTCATCCTCGACACGGCCGAGGCGATGAAGGAAGTCGGCCAGCGCGCCATCAAGAAGGTGCCCACGCTTCGCGGCCGGACGGTCGTGAACCTGTTCTTCGAGCCGAGCACGCGCACGCGCACCTCGTTCGAGATTGCCGAGAAGCGCCTCAGCGCCGACACCTTGAACGTCGCCATCGGCACCTCCAGCGTGGTGAAGGGCGAGACGCTGGTCGACACGGCGATGAACATCGAGGCCATGTCGCCCAGCATGATCGTGCTGCGGCACCCCTCGTCGGGCGCCTGTCACCTGCTGGCGCGCATCTGCAAGGCGGCCATCATCAACGCCGGCGATGGCATGCACGAGCACCCCACGCAGGCGCTGCTCGACGCGTTCACGATCCGCGAGCGGAAGGGCCGCATCCAGGGGCTGAAGGTGGCCATCTTCGGCGACCTGCTGCACAGCCGCGTGCTGCGGTCGAACCTGCTGCTGCTCACCAGGCTCGGGGCCGAGGTGTGGGTCTGCGGCCCGGCCACGCTCATCCCGCCGGGGCTGGACCGCCTGGGCGTGCGCGTCACGACGAGGGTGGACGAGGCCGTGGAGGGCGCGGACGTCGTGATGATGCTGCGCATCCAGCTCGAACGGATGGAGGGCGGCTATTTCCCGTCGCTCCGCGAGTACTTCACGACGTTCGGCATGACCGAGGCGCGGCTGAAGCGCGCGCAGCCGGACGTCATCATCATGCATCCCGGGCCGATCAACCGCGGCGTGGAGATCGCGTCCGAGGTGGCTGACGGGCCGTTCTCGGTCATCCTCGACCAGGTGTCCAACGGCGTCGCGGTGCGCATGGCGGTTCTGTACCTGCTGGCGGGTGGAGCGGAAGATGAAACGGTTGCTTAAGGGCGGACGCGTGGTCGACCCGGCGAGCGGCCTCGACGGCCGGTTCGACGTGCTCATCGACGGGGATCGCATCGCGCAGGTGGGGAGCGACCTGCCGGTCTCGCTGGCCGAGGGTGGCGAGGTGCTCGAGCTCGGGGCCGGGCTGGTCGTGTGCCCCGGCTTCATCGACATGCACGTGCACCTGCGCGAGCCCGGACAGGAGCACAAGGAGACGGTAGCCACCGGCGTGCTGTCGGCCGTGACGGGCGGGTTCACCGCCGTGGCGTGCATGCCCAACACGAGACCCGTCAACGACAACGCCGGCGTGACGCAGCTCATCCTGCAGAAGGCGCGCGAGGCGAACCTGGCGCGCGTCTATCCCATCGGCGCCGTGTCGCGCGGGCAGAAGGGCGAGGAGCTGGCCGACATCGCGGAACTGCGTGACGCCGGCTGCGTGGCCGTGACCGATGACGGCCTGCCCATCGCGACCGCCATCCTCGCGCGGCGCGCGCTGGAATACACCAGCATGTTCGGGATGCCCGTCATCGAGCACTGCGAGGATCAGTCCCTGAAGGGCGACGGTGTGGCGCACGAAGGGCCCGTGGCGGCCTCGCTGGGGCTGCGCGGCATTCCGGGCGTGGCGGAGGCCATCACCGCCGGCCGCGACATCCTGCTGGCCGAGATGACCGGCGGGCACGTGCACGTCGCGCACATGAGCGCCTGGACGACGCTCGAGGCGGTGCGGCAGGGCAAGAGCCGCGGCGTGCACGTGACCGCGGAGGTGTGCCCGCACCACTTCACGCTCACCGACGACCTGCTGACCGCGCCCATCCCGTACGACACCAACGCGAAGATGAACCCGCCGCTTCGCGAGGAGCGGGACCGCAAGGCGATGATCGACGGCATCGTCGACGGCAGCGTGGACGTGATCGCCACCGACCACGCCCCCCACCACTACGACGAGAAGAACGTCGAGTTCGATCGCGCGCCCTTCGGCATCGTCGGGCTCGAGACCGCGGTACCCATCTGCCTGGATCGGCTGGTGCGCGTGGGCCTCATCCGCCTGCCGCGCCTGGTCGAGCTGATGTCGGTGAACCCCGCGCGTATCCTGAAGGTGCCGGGCGGCACGCTGGCGCCCGGCTCGGTGGCCGACATCACCGTCCTCGCCCCCGACCTGCAGGTGACCATCGACCGCGCGAAGCTGCGCAGCAAGTCGAAGAACACGCCCTACCACGGCTGGACCTTCACCGGCGGCGTGGCGGCCACGCTGGTCGGCGGGCGGGTGGTGTACTCGAACCCGGAAGCCGGCTGGCCGGCCGGACGCGCCTGATCGACGGCTGACACGCATGGACCTGCTTCTCTGGCGGTGGAGCACCGCGGTCCAGTTCACGTCCCTCCTGATGGTGGCCGCGTTCTTCGTGGCCCTGGGCCGTTCGTCGCGGCGCGCGGAGCTGCGCTGGTGGATGCTGGCGTGGTTCGCGAACGTCGCGGCGCTCGGCACCACCGTGTTCTTCTGGTTCGTCCAGCCCCGCGTGCACGTCGGGTGGGTCATCGCCGCCTACATGGCCACGAAGCTGGGGTTCGTGTTGTGGCTCCTCCGAGGGACATGGGCGGTCGGCCGCCCCGGCACCGATCGCCCGTCGCAGCGCACCATCGTCACCGCGATCATGGCCTACGGGTTTGTCGGCGGGCTCTTCATCCCGTCGATCTCGGCCCTCGGCGTGGTGCAGCACCTGGTGATGGGAGTGCTGCTGCTGGGCGGCGTGCTGGCCCTGGGGCGAGGGTGCCGCCACGTGGCCTGGCTGGCTACGGGCCTCGGCATGCGAGGCACGCTCGCCCTCGCCGAGGCCGCCGCCTACTGGGTGGATCTCGACGCCGGCGGGCCGTTCTCCGCCGAGCTGCGGCAACAGGCCAGCTGGTTCCTCTCCGCGACCTCATCCCTGGACGCGGGCGTGGAGTGGTTCATCGCCCTGGGCTGTGTCCTCTCGTTCTCCGAGCGCGCCCAGCGCGAGCTGACGGTGACCAACCGCTACCTGCTCGAGGCCCAGGAGAACCTGCGGCGGCTCGCGGACCGCGACCCCTTGACGGCGCTCGAGAACCGGCGCGCCCTGTCCGAGGTGTTCAGGACCGTGCAGCCCGAGGGCGCCACGGTGCTCTTCCTCGACCTCGACGAATTCAAGCAAATCAACGATGCGCACGGGCACGCCGTGGGTGACGCGTGCCTGGTGCGGTTTGCCAGGGCCGTGCGCGATTCGTTTCGTCCCACCGATGCTGTCATCCGCTACGGCGGCGACGAGTTCCTCGTCGTGGCGCCGGGTCTCGATCACGTGGCCGCGATGGAGCGGGTCGACAGGCTGCGCGCGCGCCTGGCGCTGGAGCCAGAGCCGCACATCCACTTCACCTGCGGGGTGGCCAAGCTCGACGCCGGCGGATCGCCTGACGAGACCCTGCGGGAGGCGGACCGCGCCATGTACAGGCTGAAGAGCCGCGCCTGATGGTACAGTTTCGAGGATGAGCAGTGTCCCGACGGGACGAGATCGCGTCCTGCCGGCAGCCATGGGCCTGGCGGCGGTTCTCGGGCTGGCCGCCGTGCTTGGCGCACAAGCGCCAGCGTCCGGGGCGGATCCCGCCACCGTGTCGGCGGACGCGCTGATGACCACCCTCCGCACCCTGGCCTCCGAGGAGTTCGAGGGACGTGGCGCGGGCACGCCTGGTGGCGCGAAGGCGCGCGCGTGGGTCCGGGAACGCTTCACGACCATCGGCCTGCGGACCGCCAGCGATTCGTTCGAGCATCCCTTTTCGTTCACGCCGCGCGGCCGCGGACAGCACGGCGGTGATCTGCCTCCCGTGAACGGCGTGAACCTGGTGGGCATGTGCCCCGGCACCAACCCGGCTCTTCCGGTCATCGTTCTCTCAGCCCACTACGATCACGTGGGCGTGCGCGGAGGGCGGATGTTCCCGGGAGCCGACGACAACGCCTCGGGCGTGGCCGTGCTGCTCGAGGCGGCGGCCTCCTGCGTGCGGCAACCCTTCCGGCGCACCGTGATCGTCGCCGCGTTCGACGCCGAGGAAGTGGGCCTGCAGGGAGCGCGCGCCTTCATCGCCTCGCCGCCGGTCCCGAAGGATCGCGTCGCCGTCAACGTGAACCTCGATATGCTGGCCCGCGGCGACCAGGGCGAGCTCTATCTCGCAGGCCTGCACCACCACCCCACGCTCCGGCCGGTGCTCGAGCCGGTGGCCGCACGTGCGCCGATCAGGCTGCTGTTCGGACACGACACGCCGGGATCGGGAAGCGACGACTGGACGATGCAGTCGGACCATGGCGTGTTCCACGAGGCCGGCATCCCCTTCGTCTACTTCGGCGTGGAGGATCATCCCGATTACCACCAGCCTACCGACACGGCGGACAAGGTGAACCCCGAGTTCTTCGCCAAGGCGGCGGCCACCGTCCTCGACGCGCTCCGCGCCCTGGACGCGGGGCTGAAGTAGGGCTTCGCGATTCACGAGATCCGTGTCCGATCTAAAAGCCCGGCTCGATCATCTGTATTCGGCGTTCGATCTGGAGAACGTCGTCTCCGATCCCATCTGGATCGTCCGTCGGTTCCGCCATCCCGCGGACCGCGAGATCGTCGCCTTCTGCGCGGCGGCGCTGGCGTTCGGGCGGGTCCAGAGCGTGTTGAACTCCATCGAAGCGCTGGTGGCGGTGATGGGCGAGCACCCGGCGGAGTACGTCCGGCGCTTCGAGCCCGAGGTGCACGGCGCGGCGCTCTTTCCGCTGGTGCACCGCTGGACGCGCGGGGTGGACCTGGTGGCACTGCTGTGGCTCCTCCGGCAGATCCTGGAGCGCGGCGGATCGGTCGAGGGCTTCTTCGCCGAGGGGCTGGACCCGCACGCCGAGACCGTGGAGCAGGCCATCGAGTCGTTCTCGACCCGCGCAATGGCGTTGGACCTGACCGAGGCCTACGGGCGCGTGCCGGCGAAGCCTGGCGTGGCCTACTTCTTCTCTCGTCCCTCGTCTGGCGGCGCATGTAAGCGGCTGAACCTGTTCCTGCGCTGGATGGTTCGCATCGACCGCGTGGACCTGGGCCTGTGGTCCCGCGTCCGGCCCGCGCAACTCGTCATCCCGCTCGACACGCACGTGATCCGCGTGGGCCGATGCCTGCGGCTGACGCGGCTCACCAGCCCCGGTTGGCGGATGGCCGCCGACATCACGACGTCGCTGCGCGCGCTCGAACCGCGCGACCCGGTCAGGTACGACTTCTCGCTCTGCCACCTCGGCATGATGAGCGCCTGCGGGTTCGGCACGAAGCAACGGGACAGCCAGTGCCCGCTCAGGGGCGCGTGTCATCCTGCGCCGAGGGCTCCGAAGAAGAAAGTGAGAAGTGAGAAGTGAGACGTGAGAAGCACAGAGGCGCCAGGCCGGGTGCTTGCGCCGCACCATGGTGCTGGCGCATCATCCCGTCGAGGTTCCCATGACCACTGTCCTGCTGCTGACGACGCACCTGCTGCTGGCACAAGCGGTGGCGCCCATCGACGCCGAGGACGCGGACAAGCTCACGCAGCTGATGCGCGCGTCCGCGCAGGGTGACGTCAAGCTGGTCGAGGGCCTGCTGGGGAAGGGCGCCGACCCGAACGCCCGCAGCTCGGCCCAGAGCCTCACCGCGCTGATGTTCGCCGCCTACCACGGGCACGAGGCCGTGGTGAAGGCGCTGCTCGGCAAGGGCGCGCGGCTCGACTTGAAGGACAATCTCGGCGCCGCTGCGGTGGACTGGGCGGCGTTTGCCGGCCATACCGAGCTCGAGAAGCTCCTCACCGGGCGCGGCGCCGCGCTCAACCCATTCCTGAACGTCGGGACGCTGCCCGTCGGCACCATGGACAAGGCGGCCGCGAAGCCGAAGTAGGCGGCGCGGTCCCGATTTGATGCCCGATCGATCGTTGCTCGAGCGTATCTCTGCGGCCCTGGCGCCCGACGCGCGGATCACCGTGATGACCGGCGCCGGCGTCTCCGCGGCCAGTGGGGTGCCCACGTTCCGCGGCGCCGACGGGTTGTGGAAGGCCTTCCGCGTGGAGGACCTGGCCACGCCCGAGGCGTTCGCGCGCGACCCGCGCCGGGTGTGGGAGTGGTACGACTGGCGGCGCGCGACGATCGCCGGCTGCGAGCCCAACCCCGCCCACCACGTCCTGACGTCGTGGAGCCTCCGCTTCCCGCAGTTCACCTTGATTACTCAGAACGTGGACGGCCTGCACGAGCGCGCGGGTGCGGCCGACGTCTTGCGCCTGCACGGCTCGATCTGGGAGGTCGGCTGCTGGCACGAGTGTGGAGCGGCACCGCCCCGCTGGCGCGACGACACCGTGCCGTTACCTGTCCTTCCGCCGCCGTGCCCTCACTGCGGTGGTCCGCTGCGTCCGGGCGTGGTGTGGTTTGGCGAAGTGCTCGATGCCGATGTCGTGGATCGATGCCTGGAAGCCACGCGGTGCGACGTGTTCTTCACCGTCGGCACCTCGGCCATGGTCTATCCCGCCGCGGGGTTTCTCGATCAGGCGCGCGGTCATGGCGCCATGACGGTCGAGATCAACCCCGTGGCCACGCCAGCCTCGTCTTCGGTCGACGCGGTGCTGGCTGAACGGGCAGAGGTGGCACTGACAACGATCGACGCCGCGCTCGGGCCGCATCCGCTGGCCCTGGCGACACCCCGGCTGCGCATGGAGCCCCTGCTGCCGAGGGACGTCGAGGCCGCGCACGCCCTCTGGACCGATCCCGAGGTGCGCCGCTATCTGTGGGACGATCGGATGATTCCTCGCGACACCGCGGAAGAGGTGACGCGCGCCAGCGCGCACGACTTCGCCGGGCGCCGCTTCGGGCTGTGGCTCCTGTTCGCGCGCGATGCGCCGGGCCCGCCGATGGGATTCTGCGGGCTGCGGTCGGCGGGTGTGGGGAACGAGCCGGAACTGCTCTTCGGGCTGCACCCGGACTACTGGCGACGCGGCCTGGCGCAGGAGGCATCGCGGGCCGTGCTCGACTACGCCTTCACGACACTCAGGCTGCCGCGGGTGATCGCGGCCACGGACGCGCCCAACGAGCGGTCGGCTCGGACGCTGGCGGCGCTCGGCATGCGCTTCGAGCGCCGAGCCGAGCACAAGGGCCTCGACACGCTGTTCTACGGCATCGAACCGGGGCCGCCGCCTCGCGGCGGCCGGGCATAGGACCGCGCCGTCGCGGTCCTGTCCATGCGCATGGTGGGTTACCGCCGTTCCCGCCGCGCAGCGGCGGTCCCACCGCCCGAAGGGCGGTCCCCTCCGGCGGTCCGCTGTGGCGTGTAGGTGCTGAACCCCCACAAGAACCCCTCGAGGTCCTGGACGAGGTACGAACGCGCGCCGTACGGCGTGTCGTGCGGCGCCTTGACGATGGAAGCCCCCGCCGCCTCCGCTCGCGCGAAGTGGGCGTCGGGATCATCCAGGCGCACGTGCGTGCACTGCCGGCGCCCGCGCCAGAGGCTGTCCGGGTCGTCGCCAGCCGCCACCATCAGCACGCTGTCGCCCAGCCACACCTCCGCGTGACGCACGTCACCAAGCGGGTCGCTCACCTGCAGGCCCGGCTCCAGGCCGAAGGCGCGCCCCAGGAAATCCACGGCGGCGCGGCCGTCCGCGTAACGCAACTCGGGGAAGAACACGGGCACGCCCGTCTCGTGGCTCATGCTGTAGGTGCCGAAGCTCCACAGGTGGCCTTCGAGATCGCGCGCGGTGTAATCGCGCGAGCCGTAGTCCATGTCCTGCAGCCCCCGTTCGATGGCCGCGCCGGCCGCGCGGGCGCGCGCGTGGTGACGGTCGGGCTCGGTGATGCAGGCGTAAATGCCCTCGCGGACCGTCGTCCACACGTTGGCGGGATCGACGGGGCCCGCGGAGCTGAGGCCCAGGGTGCCGGTGCCGAACGTGAGCTCGGCATGCGCCACCGTATTGCCGGGACCATCGAAGACCGCCTTCGGCTCGAAGCCAAAGGCGCGGCCGAGCCAGTCGATGGCCTCGCGCGCGTGCTGGTAACGGGCAACGGGATGGATGTGTCGAGTCATGGGCGAAGACTAGCGCCCGCGGAAAGGCCCCGTCTTGGATGAAATTTACCTGGCGCGCGCCACGCCACCCGCATCGGGCAGCCGGCTCTTCAGGAATTCGGTCGGCGTGAGCCCGGTGAACCGGCGGAAATCCCGGGAGAAGTGTGCCTGGTCGTAGTAGCCGCAGTCCGCGGCGACCTCCGCGAGGCGCACCTCGCCCTCGCGCTTCAGCGTGTCGACGGCGCGGCCGAGCCGCAGCACGCGAGCCATCGTCTTCGGCGCGAGGCCGAATTCCGTCTGCACGCGCGCCGCGAGGTGCCGGGCGCTCCATCCGGTCTCGCGCACGAGGCGGGCGATGCGGACCTGGCCGGAGGTGGCCATCAACGTCTTCATGGTCCAGGTCACCGAGGGATGCACGGGCTTTGCCGCGGACATGCGCGCCTCGATGACCCGGTCCAGGATGGCAAAGCGCTCATCCCAGTCCGGCGCTTCCGCCAGGCGGGCGGTCAGTCGCGGCCCGTCAGCGCCCCACACGTCGTCCAGGTTCACCATGCGGTTGGCGAAATCCACGAGCGGCCGGTCGAGCAGCAGGCGGGCGCCGATGGGCGAGAAGTTCACCTGCACGCCGGCCATGGGACCGCGTGAGCCGACCAGGGTGTAGGTGTCGTACAGCCCAGCGACGAAGCTGCCGAATGCGGTGGTGCGCTCCGGCACCTCGGGATCAACGGCGAGGACCGGCGAGTCGAACAGGATGATGAGCGGCACATCGCTCGAGGGCGGCTCGATGCGGCACAGCGGGGCCTTGGTGTGCTCGCGCCAACCGCAGTAGCTCCGCACCACTCCAGCGAGCGACAACGGCGGCGCGGCGAACGCCATCTCCCACCACCCGAGCGCCGAATCGTGACGAACGATGCGCACGCGGGAAGGGTGCGGTGTATCCTCGCTCCGGAGCTTGCTCATCTATGCCTCGTGGCACCTCGCGACGATGGGTCGCGATGGCCGTGCTGGTGGCCGCCACCACGCTGGCCCGCGCCCAGACTACACCCACTGCGCCCTTCGACGTCATCATCCGGGGCGGCACCGTCATCGACGGCACAGGTAGCCCGCGCTTCGCGGCCGACGTCGGGGTCGTGCGTGGCTACGTGGCCCGCGTGGGCGACCTCCGCGGCCAGAAGGCGGCCACCGAGATCGACGCCACCGGCCTCTTCGTCACGCCCGGGTTCGTCAACATCCACTCGCACGCCACGCCCGACGGCCTGCCCCGTGCGGAGAACATGCTCGTCCAGGGCGTGACCACCGAGATCATCAACGCGGACGGCGGCGGCGCCACCGATCTCGACGCGCAACTGCACCGCCTCCGCGTGGCGGGACTGGCGTTGAACGTGGGCGCGAACATCGGCTTCAACGCGATCTGGGCGTCGGTGATGGGCCCCACCGACAAGCGTCCCACTGCGGACGATGTCGAGAGGATGCGCGAGCTGGTGCGGCGCGGGCTCGAGCAGGGCGCGTACGGCGTGTCGGCGGGCCTCGACTACAAGCCGGGCTACTACGCCTCCGCTGAAGAGGTCGGCCGCATCGTCGAAGTGGCGCGGCCCTGGCGAACGAACTTCCCGAACCACGATCGCCTGACGCCCGAGTCGGGATACAGCTCGCGCGCAGGGGTGGCGGAGACCATTGCGATTGCGGCGCGCTCGGGCCTGCTGCCCGTGGTGACCCACATGAAGTCGCAGGGCCGCGAGCAGCGATCCGCGCCGGCATTGTTGACGATGATGGACGAGGCGACCGCGAAGGGCACCTACACGGCTGCCGACGTGTACCCCTATCTCGCGGGGCAAAGCGGGCTCGCCGCGCTGCTCATCCCGGGCTGGGCGCTCGATGGCGGTCGGGAGGCGATGCTGAAGCGCATCCAGAATCCTGACGAGCGGGCGCGCATCATCAAGGACGCCGAGGACGCAATGCAGGCGCGCTTCGGCGGGCCGCAGGGCGTCTTTGCCACCGGCCACAAGAAAGAGCTCACGGACGCCATGAAGGAGTTCGGCGGCACCTCACCCGGCGAGGCGTTGGTCCGACTGCTCGAGCAGGCGGACGGCGGCGCGATCCTGCGCTTCGGCGTCGAGAGCGATCTGGTGGCCATCCTCAGGCACCCCAACGCCTCGGTGGCGTGCGATTGTGGCGCCGTGGCCGGAAACGCCACCCACCCACGTTATTACGGCAGCTTCCCGCGGGTGCTCGGCCGCTATGTCCGCGAGCAGCAGGTGCTCTCGTGGGAAGAGGCCGTGCGCAAGATGACCGGTTTGCCGGCCGCCACGGTCGGCCTGGTGAACCGCGGTCTGCTGGCGCCGGGCATGGCAGCGGATATCGCCGTCTTCGATCCGGCCACCATCATCGATCACGCCACGTTCGAGGCGCCCACCGCGCCCCCTGTCGGCATGCGTCACGTGCTGGTGAACGGCGCGTTGGCGCTGCACGATGGCGTGCCGACGGCCGAGCGCAAAGGGACCGTGCTGCTTCGGGGCCCGCACGAGCCCAGCCGCCCCATGAGCACGACGATGGCACGCAAGGTGTCGGGGCGGGCGCAGGCCTCGGAGGTGGACGTGAACATCAACATCGAGCAGTCGGCGGGCCAGCGCGCTCCCAGGGGGCGGCTTCGCCTGCTGGAACGCACGTCGAAGACGTCGGTGGAGATGACCGCGCCGGGCTTGCTGCAGGTGGCGCCCGGCTGGGCCGCCGTCACGGGGCGGGGCCGCATCGGAGACGACGAGCGCGCATTCACGGTCGTCGTCGAGCAGGCGGACCCGCTCGACGAGCAGCACTCCACCACCATCACGGTGCTCGGCGAAGACGGCTACCAGTTGAGCCGCGTCGTCCCGAAGAACAGCCTTCGCGTCTCGCCCTCGCGCTAGTCGACCCCGGTCCTCCCATGCTCGTCAACTGCGTTGCCTACGAGAACGGCGAGAAGGTCGCCGACATCCCGCTCCAGCAGATCCGCCAGTACATGAAGGGCCGCGACGCCTTTGTGTGGGTGGCCCTGAAGGACCCCGACGACCACGAACTGCAGTCGCTCGAGGACGAGCTCGACCTTCACGAGCTGGCCGTCGAAGACGCGCGCCACGGGCACCAGCGCCCGAAGCTCGAAGAGTACGGAGCCTCGCTCTTCGTCGTGCTGCACGTCGTGGCGTATGGCCGCGACGAGCTGGCGCAGGGCGAAGTGGCGGTCTTCGCCGGCCCCGGCTACATCGTGTCGGTGCGGCGCAACACCGAGATGGGGTTCACCGACGTCCGGCGGCGGTGCGAGCAGGAGCCGGAGCTGCTGCGGCATGGCCCGGCTTATGTGCTCTACGCGCTGATGGACGCGGTGGTGGATCGCTACTTCCCGGTGCTCGACGCGCTCACCGAAGAGGCCGAAGGCATCGAGGAGCGCATCTTCAGCGGGCAGAACACGCGCGCGCAGATCGAGGCGCTCTACGAGCTGAAGCGCAAGCTCGTGCTGCTGGACCGCGCCACCGGCCCGCTGCTCGAGGTCGCCGGCAAGCTGCACGGCGGGCGGGTGCCCCCCATCTGCATGGGGCTCCACGATTACTTCCGCGACGTTTACGACCACCTGATCCGGCTGAAGCAGTCCGTCGACAGCCTGCGTGACATGGCCACCACGGTGATGTCGGTGAACCTGTCGCTCATCACCATCCAGGAGAACGAGGTCACCAAGCGCCTGGCCTCGTATGCCGCGCTGGTCGCGGTGCCGACGATGATCGCGGGTGTCTACGGCATGAACTTCGAACACATGCCCGAGCTCGGGTGGCTGTGGGGCTACCCGGCTGCGATCAGCGCGATGGTGATCATCGACGCGTACCTGATTTACCGCTTCAGGAAGGCTGGATGGTTCTGAACGTCCGCCCGGCGCTCGTCGCCGATCACGAGGCGGTGTGGCGCGTGTTCCACGAGGTGGTGACGGCCGGCGATACCTACGCATACCCGCCCGATACGACGCGCCAGCAGGCTCTGGCCCTCTGGTTTCCTGAGGGCGGGTGGACTTATGTGGCCGAGGACGGCGAGGTGGTGGGGACCTACCTGATGAAGCCGAACCAGCCCGGGCAGGGCAGTCACACCGCGAACTGCGGCTACATGGTGGCGCGCGCGGCCTCGGGACGGGGCATCGGCGAGGCGATGTGCCGCCACTCGATGGACGAGGCGCGAAGGCGCGGCTTTCGCGCCATGCAGTTCAACTTCGTGGTGTCCACCAATACCCGCGCGATCGCGCTGTGGCAGAAGTGCGGCTTCGAGATTGTCGGTACCGTGCCCGGTGCGTTCAATCACCCGACGCAGGGATACGTGGACACGTACGTGATGCACCGTTTCCTCTGAGGTCTTGGGTCTGGGGTCTTGGGTCTTGGGTCTTGGGTCTTGGGACCCGGGACCTGGGGCTCACGTCGCGACGTCACTCCCGTCGGTGTTCTACGTCGAGGGGCGACTCCCGACAAGATCCCGATACACCGCCAGGGTGCCTTCAACAAGGCGATCGACGCCGAAGTGCTGCTCCACGCGTGTCTTCCCCGCGTGGCCGTACTGTGCGCGCAGCAGCGGGTCCTTCAGCAGGCGCACGATGGCGGCCGCCAGGGGTTTGGGCTCCCCCGGCGGCACCAGCAGCCCCGTGCCGCCGTCAATCAGCGCCTCGGGAATGCCGCCAGCCGTGGTGCCGACCACCGCCAGGCCCATCGCCATGGCGTCGAGCACCGTGGAGCCGAGCCCCTCGGTGACCGAGCTCATGACGAACAGGTCCGCCGACTTCATCAACGAGAGCACGTCGTCACGGAAGCCTGGCAGGCGCACGGCCTTCTCGAGGTGCAGGTCCTTGATCTGCTTCTCGAGCGGGGATCGCAGTTCGCCTTCGCCCAGGATCACCAGGTGCGCGTCCGGCATCGCACGCATCACCAGCGGCCAGGCGTCGAGCAGGTGCTTCTGGCCCTTGTGCCCCACCAGCGCGCCCACGTTCACCACGACCGGCACGCCGTGTGGCAGCCAGAACGCCGCATGGATGTCCGAGGCGGGCCAGCGCTGCACGCGCGCGACGTCGATGCCGTCGTGCACCACGGTCACCTGCGCCGCTGGGATGCCGTCGTCCACCAGGATGTCCCGGATGGCGCCCGACGCCGCGATGAAGCGCGTCACCTGCCTGTACTTCCAGCGCGAGAGCGAGTTGCCGCTGAGGTGGAAGTCCACGCGCCGCGACGCCACCAGCGGTGGCGGCGGCGACACGGCGCCGAACGACAGGGCCGTCGCGGCCATCGACACCGCGTGCGGATCGTGGGCGTGCACGACCTCGGGCTGGTACTGCCGAACGACACGGGAGAGACGCCACGCCGCGGCCAGGTCGATCTCGTTCGCCGGCGCGAGGCCGACCAGATCCGGCCCCTCCGACGCGCGCCTGTACAGCTCGCCTTCGGGGTGCGCCACGAGCACCGCGCGGTGCCCGCGTTCGCGCAGTCCCAGCACCGTCAGGAGAGCCTGCTGCTGTCCGCCGCGCCAGGTCCTGGCGGTGTCGATGTGGAGGCTGAGCACAGTTCCCAGAGCTTGGCGAGCTTCAGGCCGACGTACCGCGCGTTCATCGCCGAGACGATGAGCCCGGGCACGCCGTCGCGGAAGCCGCCGCGCAGGACGTAGTTGCGAAGGAAGGCCGCCGGCGGGTGCGTCGCGAGGTCCCACCACCCGGCGCGGCGCCCGTCCTCGAACATCTGCCGCGCGGCGAGCGCCGTGTAGCGGTCCATCGTCTGCAGGTGATGCGAGAGGTCGCGGTAGGCGTAGTGCAGGATCTCTCCGCGGAGCCGGCCCACCGGGCCATCCACCATCACCGACTCGTGCACGTGGCGCCCCGTCCACCGCGCGTGCCGCCGATCGTAGAGCCGCAGCTGGAAGTCCGGATACCAGTCGGTGGATCGCATCCATCGTCCCAGGTGAAACGTGACGCGCGGGATGCGATAACCGGCGGTGCCGTCGCCCGCCAGCGCCCGGATCTCGTCGGCCAGGGGCTCCGAGATCCGCTCGTCGGCGTCGAGCGACAGGATCCAGTCGTGGCGGGCCTGTTCGGCGGCGAAGTTCTTCTGCGCCACATAGCCCGGCCACGATCGCACGAACACCTTGTCGGTGAAGGCGCGCGCGATGGCCACGGTGTTGTCGGTGCTCTGGCTGTCGACGACGATGATCTCGTCGGCGAAGGCGAGGGAGGCGAGGGCCGCCTTGATGTTGGCGGCCTCGTTGAAGGTGATGACGGTGGCCGTGACGCCTGTCACGGCCTAGAGTCTAGCAGGGGTTCTCGCCGCTCGACGAGGCTCGCGAGCGCTCCTGAGACTCGCGAAGGGTCGAAGGGTGCGGTTCACACCTACTGCTGCTGCTGCTGTTGCTGGGGCTGCTGCTGCGAGCCCGTCGTGGCGCCGGTCGTGCCGATGCCCGTGCCCGTCACCCCGGACGTGCCCGCGATGGGCGCCTCCTGCACGGCTTCGTAGTTCACCACCGACTTGTTGTAGTCGAGCAGTGCCTGCAGTTCGTTGTTGCGCGCCTGGTTCAGGTCGCGCTGGGCCTGGAACACCAGGAAGCTGGTGGTCATGCCGGCCTGGAACTTCTTCTCCTCGGCCTCGAGGCGCCGCTCGGCCAGCGTGCGCGAAGCGCGCGTGGCGTCCACGCGCTTGGCGTTGGTCTGCACCTGGCGCGCGTACTCGCGGACCTGGGTGGCCACCTGCAACTCCTGGCTCTGGAGCTGCCTGCGCGCCTGCTGGTCCTGCAGTCGCGCCCGGGCCAGCGACGCATCGGCGTTCGACTGGCCGATGGGGTAGTTCACCTGCAACCCAAGGGTCCACGTCGGGAAGTCGCCGGCGAACATCGTCTTCAGGGTGCTGCCATAGCCCTTCTCGACCTCGCCGGTGATCGGCCCCGGGAACCCTTCGCCGCGGATGAACGCCGTGCCGCCGATGGCCTGCGCGAAGTAAGTGACCGACGCGTTCACGTCGGGCATCGTCTGGTTCTTGAAGTACCGGATGTTCACGTCGTTCGCCTCGAGCTGCTTGCGCGAGGCGAGAAGGTCGGTGCGCTTCTGCAACGCATTGCCGACGGCGCCATCGATGTTCACCGTCGTCGGGCGGAACATCACCGTCTCGGTGGGTTCGATGCGGATCTGCCAGAAGTCCGGCGCACCGGGATTGAACACCAGGGTCCGCAGCAGATCCTCCGCACGCGAGATGGCTGCCTCGGCCAGGATGACGCTTTCCTCGCGCTGCGCCACTTCGGCTTCGGCCTGCACGATATCGATGGGCGCCATCGTCCCGATCTCCACGCGCGCGCGGTTGTCCTTCAGCGACTGCTGCGCCAGGTCCAGCGACTGCCGCTGCACGTTCAGGTTGCCGATCGCGTACATCAGGTCCCAGTAGGCATTCCTCACGCTGCGCGACGTGAGCGCGATGGACTGCTGCAGCTGCACATCCGAGATCTCGCGGTTCGTCTGGCTGACGAGCAACTGCTGCCGCGTACCGTCGATTCTGAAATTGCGGAGCAGCGGCTGCGAGTAGCCCAGGCTGATGTTCGAGTTCAGCTGCGGGTTGAAGTTCGTGAAGATGTTGTTCGTCGTGGCCCGGGCGTTGTTGAACGACACGTTGTAGTTGCCGCCCCACCTGGTGAGCGCGCCCACGCCGAAGTCGAACCCCGCGTTGTTTCCGACGAGCTGGTTCTGGTTACCTGACAGGAAGCTGGCCGGGGGCTGCGTCTGGTCGTTGAAGTCGATGGCGGTGCGGAAGTTGGGCGTGTAGCCGGAGCGAACCTGGGATACGGTCAGGTCCTGGAGTTGGGGGTTGATCCGGCTCACCTGGAGATCGAGGTTGTTCTCGAGCGCCAGGGCCACGGCCTCGTCGATGCTGATCTGACGGACCTGGCCCTGCGGCGTGGCCGCGGGCGCTGTCTGCGCGCGGACAGTCGTCACTCCGAAAACGGACAGGCTGGCCAGGGCGACCACCGCGGCCAGGACCGCTTGCGCACGAAAACCTTTCTGAACACGCATCACCTTTGCGACTCCGTGAGAAATGGGCACTTGCCTGACGGGGATGGACCAACCCGGAGACAGCAAGAAGGGTGCCGCGAAGGGCGGCCCCCGACCCTGCCCGGTATAGACGTCGCGGCCGGGGCGCGGGTTCAGCCGGCCACGATCGCTATACTACCGCCCGATGACCGAAGCCGACCTGCTGTCCCTGTTCCGCCGTTCCGGTGCCCTCCTCGAGGGCCATTTCCGGCTGTCGTCCGGGCTCCACAGCCCGGGATATCTGCAGTGCGCGCTGGTGCTGATGCGCCCACGCGATGCCGAGGCGCTGGGCGCGGCCCTGGGCCAGCGGGTACGCGCGCTGGGTGCGACCCACGTGCTCTCGCCGGCCTTGGGAGGCATCGTCGTCGGCCACGAGGTGGCGCGGGCCCTGGACCTGCCCGCCCTGTTCGCCGAGCGCGTGGAGGGCACGCTCACGCTGCGCCGGGGCTTCACCATCGCCCCGTCCGATCGCGTGCTGGTCGTGGAGGATGTGGTCACCACGGGAGGCTCCACACGCGAGACGATGCAGGTGGCCCGCGCGGCCGGAGCCACCGTGGTGGGCGCGTGCGCCATCGTGGACCGGAGCGGCGGCAATCCGGGCCTCGACGTGCCGTTCCATGCGCTTCTGCCGATGGCCCTGCCAACCTACCAGCCCGACGCCTGCCCCCTGTGCGCGCAGGGGCTGGAGGTGATCAAACCGGGCTCGCGCCCAGGGGCGGCCGGGAAGAGTTGACGGTGGCGGGCGAGGCCGGGCCGCGCGCCATCCGGTTGACGCTGGCATACGAGGGCACTGCCTTTGCCGGCTGGCAGCGCCAGCCCGGTGCGCGCACGGTGCAGGCCGCCATCGAAGACGCGCTCGCGGTCATCGAGGAACGTCCGGTGGCGGTCGTCGCCGCCGGCCGCACCGACGCCGGCGTGCACGCGCTGGCACAGGTGGCGAGCGCCGACGTGTTCAACCGCCTGCCACCGCTGGTGCTGATGCGCGCCATCAACGTGCGCCTGCCCGAGGATGTGCGGGTGACCGAGGTTGGCGAGGCCCGGCCCGGGTTCAACGCGCGCCACGACGCCCGCGCCAAGGTCTATCGCTACACCATTGCCGTGGGCGACGACCCGGGCCCGTTCGTGCGGCGGGTGGTGTGGCACATCCCACACCGGCTCGACGTGCCGGCCATGACACGCGCCGCGGCGCGTCTCGTCGGCGAGCACGACTTCTCGGCGTTCCAGGCGGCGGGAGGGGACGTGAAGACGTCGGTCCGGCGGCTGCTGGCGTCGGAACTGCGGGACGAGCCCGGCATGCCCCATTACCTTCGCTACGACGTGACCGGCACTGGTTTCCTCCGCCACATGGTCCGCAACATCGTCGGGACGCTGGTGGACGTCGGCAAGCACCGGTGGCCGCCCGACCACATCGTCGACATCCTGGCCTCGAAGACGCGCCACCGCGCCGGCGCCACGGCGCCGCCCCAGGGTTTGGTCCTGGTCCGGGTGGTCTACTGATCCCCTCCCCACCGCTTCGCTCGCCCGGCGAGCCACGCGCGAGCGTCGGCGCGGCCAGCCCGCCCGGACCTGTGGCACCCGCCCGCACCCGTCCGCACCCAGATGTACAATCACCCCTTACGCTCATGTCCCTCGACCAGTTGATGGCGTGGATTCCCCCCGGCTCGGGGGATCTCGAGCTGGCCCGGCAGATCCAGCCGGATCGCCTGCCGCAGCACGTGGCCATCATCATGGATGGCAACGGTCGCTGGGCGGGCAAGCGCCACCTGCCGCGCGTGGAGGGTCACCGCGCGGGCATCCAGTCGGTGCGCGAGGTGCTCGAGACCTCGGCGCGGCTGGGGTTGAAGGTGCTGACGCTCTACGCCTTCTCAGTGGAGAACTGGAAGCGCCCGGCCGCCGAGGTCGGGACGCTGATGATGCTGCTGAAGCGCTACCTGCGCTCGGAGCTGTCGACGCTGCTCGAGAACAACATCCGGTTCCACGTGATCGGGCGCCCTGAGGGCCTCTCGCCCGATGTCCGCAGCGAGCTCGAGGACGCGGCGTGCCAGACGGCGGGGAACACGGGCCTGCTGTTCAACATCGCGCTCAACTATGGCGGCCGTGCCGAGATCGTGGACGCGGCGCGCGCGGCCATGGCATCGGGGATGTCGCCCCAGGAGCTGGACGAGGAGCGCTTCGCACGGCTTCTGTACACGGGCGGACAGCCCGATCCCGATCTGTTGATTCGCACGAGCGGGGAGATGCGCGTCAGCAACTTTCTGCTGTGGCAGATTGCCTACGCGGAAATCTACGTCACCGACACCCTCTGGCCCGACTTCCGGCGGCACGATCTGCTGGAAGCCATCGTCGCTTACCAGAAGCGCGACCGCCGCTACGGCGGCATTGCGCCGCCCGTTGCCGCGGGCGTGAAGTAAGCGGTCACATTCGCATGACCCGAGTGCTGAGCGGCGTGGCCATGGCCGCCCTGGCCCTGGCCGTTGTGTGGTTCCTCACGCCCGAAGGCCTGCTGGGGGTGGTCCTGGGGCTGGCGGTACTGGCCTTCATCGAGTACGCGCGCATCGTCGACCGGATTGGCGCGCGCGTGCCATGGTGGACCACGCTGGTGGCGACCCTCGGCGCCTGCGCGATGGTGCCGTTTCCCTGGGTGTCGGTGGAGGTGGTCATCGTCGTGGGCCTCATCGGGACGGCGGCCAACGTGCTGCTGTCGGATCGCGTGGGCCCATCGACGCTGCTGGACACATCGGCCGCCGTGCTGGCGCCGGTCTACATCGGCCTGCCGCTTGGCTCGCTGGTCGCCATCCACGCGGTCGCCGGCCGCGAGGCCGTCCTGGTGCTGATGGGGACGGTGGCGGTGAGCGACACCGCGCAGTTCTACACCGGGCGGCTCTTCGGCCGCACGCCGCTGTCGCCGCGGCGCAGCCCCAAGAAGACCGTGGAGGGCGCCATCGGCGGGTTCGTGGTGGCGCCGGCCGCGCTCATCGCCGCCGGCACGGCGTGGTTGCCCGGCATGGATCCGCTGAGCCTCGGCCTGCTGGGCGTGCTGATCGTGGTGGCGGGCATCATCGGCGACCTCTTCGAATCGATGCTGAAGCGCGCCGCGGACCTGAAGGACAGCAGCCACCTGATTCCCGGGCACGGCGGCGTGCTCGACCGGATTGATGCGCTGCTGTTCGCGGCGCCGGTCTTCTATTTCTTCATCCGGTGAGGAATGCGATCGATGACGCGCATCGCCATCCTCGGCTCCACCGGCTCCATCGGCACCAGTGCGCTGTCGGTCGTGGATACGCACGCCGATCGGCTGCAGGTGGTGGCGCTGGCCGCCGGGAACAACGTCCATGTCTTCGCGCAGCAGGTGCGGAAGTACCGGCCGCGTGTCGTCGCCATGGCCGCGGCCGAGGGGCTGCACGCGCTGAAGCAGTCGTGCGACCTGCCCACGGCCGCGGCGTCGGGGCCGGAGGGCCTCGTTGCCGTCGCCACGTGTCCCGAGGCCGACATCGTGCTCTGTGCCTCGTCTGGCACCGCGGCGCTGGAGGCCGTGCTCGAGGCCATCGAGTGCGGCAAGACCATCGCGCTCGCCAACAAGGAAGTGCTGGTGATGGCGGGCGGGCTGGTGATGGAGGCGGCGCGTCGCAAGGGCGTGGCCGTCCTGCCCGTGGACAGCGAGCACAACGCCATCCACCAGTGCCTGCACGGCCGTCAGCCGGATGAGGTGCGCCGGCTCGTGCTCACCGCGTCGGGTGGGCCGTTCCGCGGCCGCACGCGCGACAGCCTGCGGGGCGTGACCGCGGCCGACGCACTCAAGCACCCCACCTGGCAGATGGGGCAGAAGATCACCATCGACTCGGCCACGCTGATGAACAAGGGCCTCGAGGTCATCGAGGCGCACTGGCTCTTCGGCGTGCCCGCCTCCCGGATCGATGTCGTCGTGCACCCGCAGTCGATCGTCCACTCGATGGTGGAGCTGAAGGACGGCTCGGTGATCGCGCAGATGGGCATCACCGACATGCGCCTGCCCATCCAGTACGCGTTCTCCTATCCCCATCGATGGGACGCCCCCGTGCCGTTCCTCGACCTCACCCGCATGGGCGCGCTCGAGTTCCACGAGCCGGCCTGGGACGATTTCCCGTGCCTCGACCTCGCCTACCGCGCGCTCGACGCGGAGCGGAGCCTGCCCATCGTGCTCAACGCGGCCAACGAGGTCGCCGTGGCATCGTTTCTCCAGGGGCGCCTCGCATTCACCGAGATTCCGGACGTGATCGCCCGGACGATGGATGCCCACCAGGCCAGCCCGGCGGGCACCCTGGCCGAGGTGCGCCGCATCGACGCCTGGGCCCGGGAGCGGGCCGAGACGGGGGTGCGGGGGTTACAATCAAAATAGAGGTAATTTCGCGTGACGACGATGCTGGCTTTCCTGTTCGTGCTCGGCGTGCTGGTCTTCGTCCACGAGCTCGGTCACTTCATGGCGGCGCGCTGGAATGGCGTGCGCGTCCTCACGTTCTCGCTGGGGTTCGGCCCCAAGCTGCTGAAGTTCCGCCGTGGCGAGACCGAGTACTGCGTGAGCGCCATCCCGCTGGGCGGCTACGTGAAGATGGCGGGCGAGAACCCTGAGGATCCGCGCTCCGGCCAGCCGGACGAGTTCCTCTCGAAGACGAAATGGCAGCGGTTCCAGATCCTCATCATGGGCCCGGCCATGAACCTCGGGCTCGCCGTGATCATCCTGGCCATCGTCTTGATGCAGGGCGCCACGGTACCCGCCTACATGGACAAGCCGGCCCTGGTGGGCGTGGTCGAGGCGGGCTCGCCGGCCGAGAAGGCCGGGGTGAAGGCGGGCGACATCATCACCAGGCTCGGCTCGGCCGAAGTCGCCACCTGGGAGCACCTCGAGATGGCCGTCGCCTCGCGGCCCGAGCGCGAAGTGGAGATGGTGGTCATCCGCGATCGCCGCGAAGAGCGGCTGACCATCCGGCCGGATCTCACCGAGCTGCGCACCAGGAACGACGCGCGCTTCGAGGTGGGGACCATCGGCGTGCTGCCGGACGTCAATCCCCTCATCCGCGCGCTGGTGGCCGGCGAGCCGGCGGAAAAGGCCGGTCTCGCCGCGGGCGACGTCATCGTCTCGATCAACGGCGAGCGCATGGTCTTCGCGTCGCAGGTGTCCGAAGCGATTTCAAAGTATCCCGAGCAGGAGATCCAGGTGGTCGTCCGGCGCAACGGCGCCGAACAGGCCATTGCGGTTACGCCGGCACGCCAGGGCGAGACGGGCCGCATCGGCATCAACATCAGCGACGCGCTCGAGTCGTTCACGCCCGGTCCGCTGCAGGCGATCGGGATGAGCGTGCAGCGCAACATCGAGATGTCGGGGATGATCCTGCGGACGCTCGGAGATCTCTTCACCGGCGAGGCTTCGCCACGTCAGCTGATGGGCCCGGTCGGCATCGCGCAGCTCTCCGGTGAATCGGCGCAGGCGGGCTGGATTACGCTCTTCGGCCTGATGGCGTCGCTCAGCCTCAACCTGGGCCTGCTCAACCTGCTGCCCATCCCGGTGCTCGATGGCGGGCACATCTTCATCATGGCCATCGAGACGCTCGTCCGCCGCGACTTCAGCCTCGCCGTGAAGGAGAAGATGCTCTTCGCCGGCTTCGTGGCGCTGATGGCCCTGATGGTGACGGTCATCTACAACGACCTGACGCGAATCGCCTGGATCGAGCGTCTCATGCCCTGGAGGTAGGGCGGGCACCATTGGGTGATTGAATGATTGCAGATTGAGCGATTGATTGGCGATTGGGGAATCGGAGATTGGGTGATCAACGCGCGATTGCGGGATTGGGGCATTGGCGATTCGGCCGCCGTCGACGCCCGCCACCGCTTGGCCGCACGATCGTCACTCACCGAATCACCGAATCACCGAATCACCGAATCACCGAATCA
>Ga0209706_10000034_pt1 | contig 62636 bp, 97 predicted proteins | sample PPLLaktember2015_6_FD_187263 | JGI IMG/M metagenome (GOLD analysis project Ga0209706, IMG submission 187263) | Freshwater sediment microbial communities from Prairie Pothole Lake near Jamestown, North Dakota, USA - PPLs Lake P8 Core (1) Depth... | ecosystem: Environmental > Aquatic > Freshwater...
ATATCGTCGCTAAAATGTATATTCAGGAAGACTTTAAAGAAATTATTACTACAGAATTATAAAATGTATGGGTACAAACAATGTTATAGCCATAAGTGGTTGCCATGGTTCAGGTAAAAGTTCAGTAGTTTTATTGTTGGCAGCTGCTTTCAAACTTAATGGTTATAACATTGCTGTTCTTGATGAAGTAGCTCGTCGCTGTCCATTACGTATTAATAAAGAATCAGATGTAGATACAGAAAAGTGGATTATATGCACACATATAGCACAGGAGATAGAGCTTACTAGAAAATTCGAGTATGTAATTTCAGATAGAAGCATTATAGACCCATATAGTTATGCAAAAGTAAGTTATCCCGACTATGCAGCCACTCTAAACCAGGGTCTTTTATCCTTTATAAAAAAACATATTGAGGATAATTATTTAACTACTATTATATTAGATAAGGATTCTTTCTCCTACCAAAAAGATGATGGGGTGAGAGACCTGGATCCTGTCTTTAGAGCTAACGTATATGATACTATACTAGCTGTTACCTTAAACTTAAATATCCCTCACAAGGTAATACACGATACCGAAGATTTATTGTTAGAATTAAATAAATACGGTCTCAAGATACGATTACCAGTGGGCTTAGGTAAGACCTATGTACCAAACCACGCGTTTAGCCCCTTTTCAGATGCCAATTGTGCGCCCGGTACCTATACAAACAAAAGGGCTTAATTATATACATAGATTTTTTGTGTGTATGTCCAGTGCTCGTACTTTTGAACTTATAGAAGATTGGTATATTTATATACCCGGTTATGGTCTATGTTTAATACCAAAACGTTTTGTTTTTGATGGGGCTTCTGTTCCTCGCTTTTTTTGGTGGTTATTCTCCCCTATAGGGGTTCTTTTTTTACCGGGGCTTGTTCATGATTTTATGTATAGATTTGGTTATTTGTTAGTGGTTGTTTCTGGACAGAAGGCTATAGCCAGGAAAGTTACAAGAAAAGACGCAGATTGTGTATTTTCAAAACTAAGTACTTATCTAAATGATATCGTTACTGTGCCTGCGATCGCTTGTGCTGCTTTGAGGCTTTTTGGTTTTTTTGTTTGGAATAAGAATGTAAAGAGGGGTAAACACAATATTTTAAAAGATCAAGAAATTCCCGTAGAAGGAACGTTGGTTTTACTAAGGGGTGACCTATGATAAATGAGGATAAAGTGATTATATTTATATGTGATTCAGATAAAGATTATATTGAAATTACAAAAAATACAGTAACTGGAAGTAACTCAAACCATTTGATTCAGACCTTTGAATCTCCTCGTGATCTACTAAAAGCATTAAAAGACGCTCATAGTGCTCTTCGTCCAGCTCCCGACATATTAATAACCTCTGTTGAATTTGAAGCCTTTGAAATTGATGGTGTACAGTTGACTACCATAGCCAAGGCTCTTATAGAAGGTGTTGTAGTAATTTGTATAAGTAGACGTTTCGGGTTACATGAAAGCTCTACTTCCACAGCAATAGAGGCGCTAAAATTTGGGTGTGATGCTTGGGTTAAGAAAGACCACACATACAGAGAAGAGTTATTTTATAAGTTACGTCACTGGATTTATTATGTAAAAGAAAAGTCAAAACTAACTAAGTTATATAGTGTGGTTAGGGAACAATCTGCGTAAGTGATTATGGGATCAAAATGGTTGAAAAAAACACAACTAAAGGAGGATTTAACGCCACAGAGTGTTTTTTGTATAGAGAGAACTTTCTTGAAAAACTCAAGGCAATTTCTGACCATATAAACTTAGTAGAAAGAAATTTACTAGAAACAATAAAGCAGTCCAATAAAGTATTAGAAATTGCTAGTAATGGACATAAAGATAGTTTGCACGCTACGCTACAAAGTATACATGATACTTTTGAGAGAGGAAGTGAAAGATTTAGGGCACAGGAAGTAAGAGTAACAGAATTAAATCAGGATCTAGTTACAGCTATTAATGATCTTCAAACAGTTAAACTTAAGATACAGTTTTTATTAGATCATAAAGAAGAACTTAAAGAAATTTTAGAATTAAAAAAAGAGTATGTAAGGTTCGTGGAACTGATAGATGTTAAATTAGAAGGTGTTAGTGGAAGTATTAGTTCAACAAACAAGCTGGTTAAACGTAGTGTTATTTTAGTTTCTGTATTAATGATCGCAGTTCTTGTCTATGAAACTACAGGGCATGATTTTGAACGTATTTGGGATCTTTTATTAACTTTTCTATCGAAGGTTCTATGATGACTACATTTATTATTATACTTCTTTTTGTAATAATATTTTTTTTAATTTTTATTACATATTTCTTGACTACTACTGTTTGGAGTCAGAAAAAACGTGCGTATAGTCTTTTGGATACTCTTCCTGATCTTATCTGGTTGACTGATAAGGAGGGAAGATTTGTTTATACAAACAATGCTTTTTTAACAAGAATTCTCCTTTGTTCAAAGAAAAATGCAGAAGGTAAAACAATACACCAACTTATAAATGAACAATTAGCTAAAGGTTGTATAAATAATTTTGATACAATATTTTCTGCTTCAAATGATGATGTAGAAGAATTAAAAATTACTAAAAAATTTTTAGAGATAGGAAAGATTGGTGATGAGTATGTAGCGCTTGAAACTACAAAAACTCCTTTATATAGTAATGGTATTTTTGCGGGTATATTGGGTTCGGCCAGAGATGTAACACGTGAAGTGAAAGAGCATTCTGAACTAGAACGGCTGATTGAAAAGAACGATCTGGTTGGATTTAAAAAACTGTTCAATGAACATAAATTTAAATATATAACTACCCCATCGAAAAGTTGTTATCCTGATTTTATTAAAAATTTAAATCCCTAAAAAACATGGTGCATACTTTTGCGGCCGGTCCAAAGAAGGTTCAAGTCGTTTTGATAAAAAAAAGTTAGTTGTAACAATAATAGATTAATGCAAACAATAGGTATAAGGTATACTCAGTCAGAGATATCTAAAATAAGACATAGTAATTTTATTGTAGCAACAGTACACCAAAAACTTAAAGAACTAATTCAGGTTGGAATTACTACGGAGGAGTTAGATAGAGAAGCTGAAACTGTTATTGAACAGTTAGGGGGCAAGCCTGCTTTTAAGGGGTATAAAGGATTTCCATATGCTACATGTATTTCTGTGAATGACACCATAGTTCATGGTTTTCCGTCTAAGTACCTATTAAAAGAAGGAGATTTAGTTAGTGTAGATGTGGGTGCAGTGAAAAGTGGTCACTTCGGTGACTCTTGTTTTTCAGTCGTTGTGGGGGAAAATGACGAGGCTTTACGCCTCGTAGCTTCTGCCTATGACTGTCTTTTTTCAGCAATCTCTATCCTTAAAGATGGAGTTACTACTGGGGACATCGGTAGTGTTATTGAATCTACTGCTTCTAATTCCGGTTATGATGTTGTTAGAGATTTTGTAGGACATGGTATAGGTTGTATTTTACATGATTTACCTCACATAAAGAACTACGGGAAACCTAAATTTGGATTTACATTAAAGGAAGGAATGGTCATATGTATAGAACCGATGTTGACCATAGGGTCAGCAGAGTCCTATAAGGATAAAAATGGATGGGAAGTTCGAACTAAAGACGGTAAGCTAGCAGCTCATGTGGAACACTGTGTATTAATTACAAAGAACGGTTATGAAATTTTAAGTCTCGTCCCTTGACTACTCAAACATATATGAGGTAATGGTTTCTCGAAGTTTTCCATGACTATCATAATACTGAAAATATTCATAATCATCATATAAATGGAGTAGTGCAGGGCAGCGAGCTTCCTCCCCAAATCGTGACACGACTTTCTCAACACCCTCAGGATTATGAAGATACTGTCTATGTTTATGTAAACCTACTTTGTTTGCAAACTGATCAAGAAACCTATGAACCTCAGTGAAAGGTTTACCAAAGAATTCTATGCAACGTTGCTCATGTTGTTCTATCCACACTACGTTCTCTTTACCACAAGATTTGGATTGTCTGGTTTGTTAGTCATGATGGCTCTTAAATCATCCCAAGAAAGTGGGCTAAATTCATTATTGTCTACACCTATATCATGTGATTTCCCTATAGACTCAAGCTTTCCGTGTGAATGCCCATACAGGTGCCACGAATTATAATGACTGGCAGCCCAAGTTCTCATAGCATAATGACACACAACAACTAACTGTCCATCTATTCTTTTTTCCCATATTTCATGTGTAGAAACTCGGTTAGGATCATTTCTAAGCCATACATCATGGGACCCCATAAGGAAAATATGATGTCCGTTTAGATATTTTATATAATTGTATGCTTCAGCATATGACTTACCAAAACAGAAGTCTCCAGCATGAACTGTAAAGCTTTGATTTGAATCTGGAACCTTTTTATTAAAACGAGCAATCAAGTCTTTGTTCATTTCTTCAACGTTTTTATAGGGGCGGTTGCAATATTTAATTATATTTGCATGACCAAAATGTTCGTCCGCTGTAAAAAAGAAGTTCATGTTATCAAATCCTCGTCTATATCCTCAGCTTTACCATCTAAAGCCAAAGCAAAGTTTAATGTAAAATAAGGAAACATAGCGTCGAGAGTCCATTTATTTAAAGAAAATGTTAAGGAAAGAGGTTTGATGTATTTTCTAGATACAGTAATCAAATCCACTGTATTCTGTTTTGTTTTTTCAATAAAAGCAGCTATCTCTTCTTCTTTTTTTCCCTGAAGGCGCATATTTTTTATTTCAATCATTTTGGTTTCTTCATATTTATCGAGAACTGCACCTATTATATTTTGAAACAAGCGAATTTTTCTGGAAACTATAATACAACGAAAAATGAAAAGTATTAATAGAATTTCTGCTGTAAAGATAAAGGCATGTAACGTAAAAAAATCCATAGATATATCCTAATTATAATAAGGTTAGCTGAGTACGAAGCTTAGATTCGCACCCAGCTAACTCTGATGTTGTTATTCAGCAGCAAAAGCGGAGATGGCTGCGGGGGTGTTGGTATCAAATCCTACAAAATCCATAGATCCAAGGTCAGCAGGATCAGCAATAGAGAATCTTGTTGGAGTGCAAGCAACTACTGCCAGCTTTGCCTTAGCATTTACCTTTTTTCTGTAGGCTTCTAGTGCTTTGTACGGGTGTACATTACCATACCAAGTCTCATTATCTGTATAAATTACGAACAGATCCCTGTCCGTGTTATACTTAGAGGCATCAAGCATAGGAAGTGCACAATCAGTCATCCCAAAGTTATTGTCCCTTGTGATTTTAAGCACATCATCAAGACGCATCTTAGGACTGATTTTTAGTTTCTTAAACGTATGAGAGAAAGCATACACTTCTGTATTAGGCTCGGTCGCTACTGTTATAAGAGTCATAGCCGCAGCCGCTTCTGCACAAGATAGAGTTTTGGCAGCGTCCACATAAGAGAATCCCATAGACCCTGAAACATCCACCGCAAGGCGTATCTTTTTCCCAGTGGGTTCAACATTCTGAAACGCAAGATAAAAAGCGTCATTGAGTGCGTCTACTATCTTTTGTATAGGATCCCAGACGAGTTTACCTTTCAGTCCGGAACCCTTTGCATATACCTTCAAGGCTATGAGGATAGCCACGGGATGTAGCCTGCTTTTTCTTATATACTCTTTGTTTCTAAGATTATCACAGACTATATTGGTTTCTTCACACATTTCTTCTAAAGCACCATGTGTAGTCAACTTACCCAGTTGACGCACGAGAGCATTTAAGGGCATGCCAGGAATCAGTGCCTTGAGTATCTTTTTCGAGGTTGTCAGTTCTGTAGGTAAGAACTCCCAAGGAGCTTTGGTTTCCCTCAAAAGAGTTGCAATCTTATCCTCATCCTTTATGGTTTGAAGCTCCATATAGGTGTGAACTGTTGGCAGATCAGGAGGTTCACCTTTTCCTACGACCCAACTAAATAAAGCATTGTGCTCAAAGGTAGAAGGATATACGTGAGCAACTCTAAGCAAATCTTTATGAGACCAGCCCTCTCTGCTGCGATACTTTAGTGCCTGAAATGCGGCACCATCGGCGCTTTTATCATTGTACCAGTCGGAGATTGCATTACGTAAAGATCTTCCCCAACCACGGAAAAATCTAACGAAACTAACAAACATAAACAGGTGAGTAGCTGTACGTGCTACCTTTGATAAATTGCTTAAAGCATACAATCTATCTTCGGCTTTTTTCGAACCGGCGACTACTGCAAGGACAAACAGTGCAGCATCATTTTTTATTGCTCGTCCTTCTTGAGAGATGGAGACAGCCATATCTACAGTACGTTTGGCATCAGTAGCAATACAGGCTTCAACACACTTAGCGTTTTCTTTCATCAACCCTTTTCCAGATTGGTAGAAGGTGTTTCCCTCTACACCAAGAATCAGGAATCGCTCTAAACGCTTAAAATCATCTATAGCGAAAACAAAACCACCAGCGTTGTTTTTTACCTGATCCTTCCCCATAGCAGGTTCTAACTGAGACACAGTACCGTACACGGATTTAACAAGTGTTTTCATTTTTTTCGTACCTCTTTGGTAAAGATTATTTGGGTAAGTTTTATTTATCGGGGTTCCGATGTGATAACCGATAAACAGCGACCCAAATTTTAGTTTAGTAGGGCAAGTTAGACATAAATTGGGATGGATCATTATCAGTGATAACCAACTTATTTTCGGCCCTAAATTTGTAATAGATGGATGTGTTTTCTAAATCCACCATTTTGTTTGAAGTATTTGGTCTATGCTTTTTTCTGTGGGAGGAATAGGAGCATCAGAAGCTCCGCAAAAGAAAGCATAAGCAGATTTGATCCGCTCTTCGTCTTCTACTTTAAAATATCTTTTGGCTACTTCTTTAAATGCTTCAAAATGTTCTTGGTTTTTCATATCAAAACCCATAACCATTACCTATAGCAATGCAATAAAGTATTCCTGTTATAACACGGTGAACCAACTTGGTCTGTAGTAGCAACCCCTCATTTTCGTCATTAGTCCTCTACTCCCTTGTAGACATAGTTTATTCCTTTCGGAAATGGGATATTATAACAGGAACAAAATTAGGGAAAATTTATTCAGAAGGTGTTTTTTCCAATAAGATAAACCTACTGTTCGTCCCTAAACCCAGAAAAAATTGGAGCAAGTGTAGTGTGGTCGGAAGTGCCCATTACAGGCTATGGTTTGAGTTATGATCAAGATAACCAACCACTTTCGGCTCCAAACTTAAAAACAAAAATAGGGATAATTTGTTTGTGATCGTATTAAACTATTGCTCTACCAACTGAGCTACGCCTTAGGAAAACTAAGACGGCTGGATTCGAACCAGCGACCCGTAGTGCCATGATAATCGATCTCTTTCGTCCCTATATTTCAATACTAAAATTGGTGGTGAGCCAGAGGGGCGACCTCCGTGCGTCGTTTCCGCCGATCTAGTGATCACCTATCAATCTGCCACAACACACGCCTACGATTTAAGGAACTCACCTTCTTGGAGTGCCTGGGGGTCGAACCCAGATCCTACTTGAGTTACAAGCAGCTGTTCCGCCAATACGACAGATGCACCCCTTTATTATCTATGTCTTAATTTATCTTTCAAAGCAAGTTTTGTGGCTAATTCATACATTTTACCTACTAGCTCTGTCATTCCTTTACCTATTTTATGTACAGTTCCACATTTCGGACAAGTATATCCGGCATATGTTGACCACGTGTTCTTACACTTTTTGTTCTGACAAATGTATCTCGTGTTTTTATACCTCAAACGTTTCATTCAAGAAGTCATACACTGGTTTCATACTTTTAGTGTACTCTTCGAGTGAATCGTGTTCTGTCGAATCACGTTCTATTTTGTATTCCATTAATTCGGAAGCCATACGTGATATATCATTTAATGTTGCTGCTTCGGGATTTGCTGACAACATTGATATTCGTTCATCCCAGGAAAGATTTTGCATATTGTTTTCCTACCCTATTTAGTGCAGGGAGTTAACTATATTCCTTTGCCTCTGATAAAAGTTTAAATCCAAATGTTACAATTTCCGCTAAAGCATTAAGTACTTCTACAGAAGCCGGGAGACTTCTATATTCAAAACCATAAGGTTTAAGTTCGAAAAACCCAGGCTGTCTATATTTGGTGCGTAATTGTTTTGCTGGAGCAAATCTTTCAAAGAAAGCCTCGTCAAGCTTTCGCACCATGTACTCAACTGTAGGCTTGTTCAGTAAGGAGGCTTGAGCAGTAAGGACCTTCTCTTCTTTATAACCCTTAGAGCGATACAAAGAAATTTCTGCTGCAGTTATTGCCTTTTGCACTTCATTACCCCCAACAGGAACACTCAAGGGGAGAAGAACATGTTCATACTGGGCTATGTCTACTTTGTAGGTATCAATCTTTCTACAAGAGAAATGAATGTGTAACCCACAAGAGGCTTTAATCCCTTGGATTTTACCATTCTTGATAATCTGGTCAGAGTAATTACTGATGTCTGTCCCATAAATATTTTTTACACTTACCCCGGCTTCGTTCTTCTTTACTTTACACTTTGCCAGTGCCTCTCGATATACCTTCAGCCCAACAGTTTCTGTTGAAGAAATGAGCATATTATAGTTTTTCGAGAGTAAAGAAGCTTCCAGTCTCATCTTTTCAGCAATAAAATTTGCTATCACTGTGGGAGGAGTGTCCCCAGGCTCCGCCCTAATCTCTCCCAAAAGTGGAAAATCATCAGTTGGCATATACGCAGGAGGGAGCACAACCTTTCCTTTAGCATCAACAGTAAAGAACTCAGCTTCAAGTCCAATCTTTGTTTCAAACATTGTGTAGTTTCCTTAAAGAATAGTTATTAATAAAAAGTTAGTTAGTTTTTGGTACCGTATGTGATGTGTTTCGAAAAATTACGAGAAAATTTTATTGCTTACGATAGTTTATTTTCAGGTATAATCACGGATTTTTATTAGTACACCGCGACATGGATCTGATTATTAGGCTTTGTCATGATAATCGTATGCAGGCGTCTCGTAATTATAAAGTTATAACAACATCAAAACATGAACAAAGAAACAGTGAACGGGGTTTTTTGATCAGGGTGTTACCCTGATGTCTGAATAATGGTAACCGTCCACAATTCGGCTCATATTTTGAATTCTAAATATTAGGACAAAACGGGCATAATCAGAGGGTTCTTGGTTGATTAAGATAACTGATCGATGCAGTGGCCCTAACTTTTTATTTTCTGTACTATAATACATTGTTTAATAAATGTCAACAGAAAATTCATTTATTTGTTCTTTTATCTTTACTGTTTCAGTTATGTATCCCATCTGTGTTCTTTTTGCAGCCCTTTCTTTTTTTATGTACCCCAGGTCAACAGCTTCTTTTATAATATCCTTAACATAGCTTTTCAGATCAGAAACAATTATTTCTTTCCAATTCGGAAGATTTGGAACCCATAAAGACTGATCCTCATAGAGGTCATAGGGATTAAATACAAAGCTATATTGCAACTCTCCCTCATTGATGTTATCATTTTTGTAAGTATGATAAAAGCTGATGCCTTTATAAGTAAAGAATTTTTTAGCTCGAACAGTTTTTTCTAAAAAAGGCATAGTTTCTTCCCTCTTTTTGACATCAGTATTTATTTGTTATATATATTACAAGTACTCATTGCTTATAGGCTACATGCAGTGACGGATGGTCATTTCGGATATAATAATATCCATATTCTGGGGCATGTCTCAGCCTATAAGCAATAAATACTTTTTCGTAATTCCAACCTATTTTTTTCTGGCTTTTTGAATTTATAAGTAACCCGGTTACCATAAAGTGAGATCATCCAGTGTAAGGAAGAGAAGCCTAGAATGGAGCGAACATTCTAAACCAGGAGAACCTTACACCGGATGATTGCAACTTCTATCTGTTTCTGATGGTTTCAAAGGACTCATCAATCAGTAACTCACCATCCTTAAATACGCTTCGTAGTTGTATTTCGTTTTCTTCTACTTTATCGAGTGTAACTGTTTTGAATTGTCCTGCTTTATCTTTAACAAGAGTAAGCCTACCCGCGAGGCTTTTCTTCCAGGGAGCATCAACAGGGTCCTTGTATACATCTCTCCAGGCAGTCCCTACTAAGCAAGCAGAACATTTCATTGCAAACTTGAAAGTATCCCTGTCACACTTTTGTAAAAGTCCTCCTCCCATACCAAAAGCCAGGTTGTCTGTACTAAAACCAAGCTTAGTGATATGCGCAAGGATTCTTTCGATTTCTTCAGGGCTGGATATACCATCTCCTTGAATTACTCTGACAGCTTTGTTGAGAACCAGATATCCCTTATCATTTAAAGAATACCCATATGCATCAGCAAGTAACCTTATGGTCTCCGCGGATACTTTGGCTGGATCGCCAGAATCTGGTCTGACAATAATAGTACAGCCGGAATTAAGGACGCGCTCTTTGAGCTGCTTGCCCCAAATTTCTTTCACAGCATAGTTCAAGTCGTAACTGTCAGACACAACTGCGACGAGCTGGTTTGGTTCTTTAGCAAATTGGTCAAGCATGTTTGTATATGCTAATGCTTCATTCTCTTGTAACCAAGCAGTCATGGTGCTGTGTTCAGCTGCAGGAATACTAAATCCTAGCATTTTATATTCATTGTAGAAACGCTGTGCAGCACCAATACCCACTGCTGTATCTGTCCCCATGAAATTTACTAAATGTGCAGATCCCCCGATCTCGGCAGATTCTTCACAAGTTGCACCGCGATAACCAAAATCATGAAGCTTAAAGTGAAGAGCTTCAGGAGTACCGGTCTTTTCAAGGTATTTCTTAATTACCCTTTTACACATATTACTTATGGTACACACAGTGGTAGGATACCAAGATTGCATTATCAGGGTTTCCATCCACCCGGGGAGCCAAAAAAACTCAGGTAAGGTATTTGTTATAGTATAGAGTACATTCTGACTAGGCACCTCAAGTCCTTCAGGGACTGCTTTTACTTCTAAAGGAAGATAACCAAGTTCAGAGATTTTATTCCAACCCTCTATATTGAAAGGTTCTCCGTGTGATTTCCAGAATTCTGCAGCTTCTGCTACTTGTTCTTTAGATGGCATTTCAAAAAAGTGCTTCTTTATAATCATTTGGAGCCCATAAGGCTTCATTGTTACTCCGGAAGCTCGGGGCATTCCATAGTAGAAGGTTTGGTTTGTGTCTTTTGGAAACTGCAGCCAGTGGCTTACTTTGTAAGAGTCGGTCTTTTTTGCAAGATTTTGTTCAGTGTATGGTATTTTAGTATATTTTTCCATGCTATTCCTCATTTTTAACTTTTTAACTTAGAGGTAATACAACAATTGCTGTTATTTTATTGTCTTTATACTTCTGTCTTTCTGACTATCTTTATACGCTCTCTGTAAAGGCGTATTGTTTCAGTGAATGATTGCTCGAGTTTATCAATACACAGCTCGATCTCTTCAATGGTGTTTTTCTTTTCAGGATCATCTATCGATACAGAGACAAAGAAGGCTAAATTTTGCTGCCAAACGTGTTCTTCATTTTGTTTGCTCGTATTTTCTTGTCTTGGTGTTAATTGCATATATATATCTCTTCAAGATAATCAGGTGCTAAAGCGGAGTGGTCAACTCAAGCGCTTTGGCTCTCTGTTTGTGTTTCTTTGTTCCAGCCGGCGTTTTCATTGTAGCCCGGCAGAATTGTCATTAGTCTTCTTGCTCACCTAAAATAGAGAGCTGTCCGCAGGCGGCCCCTGCTTCAATTTCAGCCTTGGTTGCGATTGCTACTGCAAAGTCGTAGCCGGCTTCTTCCAATTGTTCTTTAATCATTTCTGTCATAGTAATCACCAAATAATGTTTCCGTTAAAATTATCACGGAGGTACTCCCCATCATACATATAAGTACCTTCTGTGGCTTCTGTGTGGTTACATCTATATCTACAATAGAACTTTACAACAGTTCTACCTTTTCTAGGTAGATATAGGAAATTTTTACATTTACATGCGTCTTTATGCCTCCATTGCATATTATTTACTATATGTTTGTGTTTAAGTTTTATGTTATCAAAATCAATACGGTTTTTTTCAGCATATTTATTTACCGGCATTAAACTAACAAAGCCGACGTCTTTTATCCCCAAAGATATAGCATGCTCTAGATATTCTACAATCTGTGCTTTTGAGGCAATATATCCCTTTATAAGATTACAAGATAGGTGTATTTTTGTTTTATCTGTTGAACAGATATTATTAAAGTTTGCAATTGAAGTGGTTTTGAAGCATTGTTTGTTTCTTCTGTCAGAATAATGGTGTCTTGATAGAGAAATGCTATCAACTTCTTTTCTTGCAGAAAGCCATTTAAGAAATAATCCATTTGTGTTAACCACCACAAAAGAATCATTGCTCATTCTTTTTACCAACCCTAAACACTTATCTAACAGTGGTCTGTTGGTAGTGGGCTCTCCTCCAGTAAAGGATATTTTCCGTAAAGGTGTTTGTTTTTTGATTGTGTTTATGATAGCTACAAATTTATCAAAATTAAATCTAAAGTTTTTTTCTGCATTATGGAATTCACAGAAAGAGCAATTAGCATTACAGCTATCAGTTATTTTTACATATAAACTCACACCAGACTCTTTTGGTTTTTGTGCCTCCTGGTTGTTTAAGGCACAGGATAAAAATCTTTGTTTTAATAAGAAATCCATCTTAGCACCTTGAATTATTACTATGACAAGGATCAGAATAATAGTTTTTAGTGCAATAGCTTTGAATACTACATGGATTTTTTTGAATACTACAAGGATCCGTGTTTTTTACATTTGTTTGTTTTTTACTTACCTTCTCGTCTCTTACTGTCTCATAGGCTTTTTTCGTGATCATTCCTTCATTATAAAGGTCTTCCACAACTCCTATATAAGCTTGCCTGGTTTTGAACCTTTTACCCAACCGCTTTAAAAAAGCTACTTCTTCATTTAATTTAGTCATATGAGCCTCTAAACAAGGTTCTGCTGCTGAATTATTCCCTTGCCCATATCATTGGCTACAGATATACAATTTTCGTTTATAGGGCTGATTTTGACGAAAAAAGCCTTTTTGTCGAAATACAGTTTCATTTTCTCAATGTCAAAGTCTTCTCGTCTTGCCATTGTGAGGTTGATTGTAGTCTTCAAAGCGCTTTCAGTTCTTATCTTTCCCATTTCTTCAAGTTGCATTTTCTTTTTGAAAGGAATAAGCCAATTCCTATAGTTCTCGTCAAAAGAATGCACACTGAGCTGAAGAGTGATATTGTCTTTAATCCAGGAAAAGTCAGCACCCTCAACACCAATGGTGGAAATATAATGATGTACCTTGGTTTTAGGCAACATCTTATCAATTAGTGTGATGGCTCTACGTACTTCAATAATATTAAGAAAAGGCTCCCCCATACGAGTATAGTTGATTTTGAATTCCTGGGATTCAGCTGGATTTTGGATATTATAGTTATTCATGATAATAAAGGCAACTTGGTCCTTTATTTCTTCGGCGGTAAGGTTTCTACATTTTTTAAGCTGTCCTGTAGCACAAAACTTGCACCCAACAGGGCAGCCTGACATAACAGATACGCCAATCATCCAACGTTCCTTGCGGCTTCCAACAATACCATCTTGTAATGAGTTTTGTTTTCTTCCTATGGCATCCTTTGTGTAATAAGGAAGAAAGGTATCCGTAGTTTCAATCGGATACCCATCAAAAGTGTGCATAAGGTATACTGAGCCATTAGTAAAGTCTTTATGTGCTATTTCTTTTAACATATTGTCCTCTTTTTTAACTTTTTAACTTTAAGGATTTTTGTTTATTTTTTCAGTTAGTTTGACTCCAAAGCCCTACAACGAGGAGCCTTAAGAATATTTCTTTCATTTTCCTTTATCTTTAAGCCATACATGTTTAACTTACAGATACAGTTAAACATATTCATTCTCAAATAAGCACAACAGATAGTGTCGGACTCCTCGGCTTGCTTGTAGCAATAGTCCCCGCTGGGAACAATGATAGGAAAGTTTATCTTGACAAATCCTTCTGGGATATTATTCATAAAAGGCTCCTTTATTGTTTTTCTGTAAGAACGAGTTTTATTTCCTTTAGAGGTATCCAGCAACCAATTCTTTTACATAGACGACATTGTGTTACTTCAGGAAAATATATAATTTCTCTTTCAGCGCCACACTTACAGAGAAAGTAGCTAGGGGTACTTTGTTGCTTATTTTCTTTCATTTATTACAGCCTCAATTATTTCTTCAGCTATTTTTTCCCTTTTATGTTTTATTTTGAGATATTCCTCATTGGAAACATTAAGGAAATGTGCCTCTATTTCATCAAAGCGCTTCTCAATTGGTGGAATTCTGTCAAGCTCTGTTTGTATCAAAGCCTTACTCATCCAATAATGCTCTGCAGTAGCACATCTACTGTTCAAAAACATTTTATAGGTACGTATGAAGTTTTTAGCAGCCTTAAACCAATCAGGAGTGATGTTGTCGGGTAAAAGGGTTATTTCTGAATAGCCTTCGTGTATTCCATAAAAATGAAGGTATTCAAACGGATCAAGCCAGTTTGTGGCTACTAATTTTTCTACATTTTCGATCTGATACTTCCATTTTCCCAAGGTATACTCTGAGTAGGGTTTTTCTGGAATTTCTTCAGCTAGTTTTTTGAACCCTTGTTTCTTTATTTCATCCAAGGAGATATCAAGTTGTCCGTTTTGATCTTGGTAGTCTGGTACTAGTTCTCCATTCAGCCAGACGTAACCATTTCCAATAGTAAGAAATAAATGATCAAACACAGCCATTTTACAATCAAATAGACTTGGATATAGGCAAAAATTATATATAAGTGTTTTTTCTACAGTTGACATGGTTTTACCTATTTAACATATTGTTTCAACCAGAAATTTAATCATCTGAATATGGTTCGGTACTACTTTATCGAGAAGTCTCATGTTAAGAGGAAACCAGGCAAGGACGTCTATATCATCCTTAGGCTCAGGGGTACCAGAACAATCACAAAAATTAACTATAAACAGAGAGGTAGTAATTTTGTTTACTTCAGACTTATATCTCCAATCGTCTATAAAGAAGCTTTTCTTGTACAAAAGCTTATCTTCTGATACTACGAGTCCAGATTCTTCTTTTAACTCCCTCACGGCCGACATTTCAAAAGAGTCCCCTGGCTGAACAAATCCACCTATAAGTCTGTACTTAAATTCATTATTTCTTTTACCGAGCAATATCTCAACTTCGGGTGCTTTGTCATTAATGATGGCTATGTCTACCGTAGGGATAGCACATGGCCATTGATTCGATACTGCCCAAATTGCTCCTGCCCTGAAATCAACGGTACCTCTGGATCTAATCGCAATTTGTTTGCGGATTTCCGTACCGGAAACATAAGATCTGGGAATTAGCTCATAAGTACTGTACTTTCCCGAATAGTGTTTGATAAAGGATTCTCTGCCCCCACAGAGTATAGGTTCTTCTCCTTCTCGAAGTCTAGATTCGATGGTCTTATCAAGCTCCATGGACCACAGTTCATCCTCCATACAGTCGTTTAAGTACAGAATGACTGCGTTCGGGAAATGATCCATAATCATTCTTCGACGGGTGTCAAAATCAAGGGGATTTTTGATTGTACATTTACAGGGACTAAGACCGATAACGACAAACATACGACTATAATTATCTGCTATTGTCTTTAACAGATCAAGATGTCCTTCATGTAAATCGTCTACGTGAAATCTGCCGATGACTACACCGACATTTGTGCGGGAAGGTTTGGATACTTCAGAATTCTTTTTCATGGCGACCTCTTTATGAATTACCTTAAACTTGTTATCTTTGAACTCGTTTAAGAGGTTTATATATATATATTGTTACTTTATTATATATTAAATCAGATAGTTTCTTTTTCAGAGGGAATACGATTCCAACCAACGACATCGTCTTTCCAAAATCCATTAGACGTCATATTTACAAACTTAAACTTATATCCTTTCCAAGTGAGAACTTTTGTATATTCTGCAATAAAAAAGTGATGGTTAGGAAGATAAGCAACTACTATTTGTCCTGCTCTTGGAATGTTTTCAGGATAGGTTCTCATTTTATGATTTTCTCCGGGGTAAAGAGTATCAACAATCAACACTTTCCCAGATAGTACTTCATGTCTTGATATAGTTGTAGCAAGGAAGGCATACTTACGTATACGACGGGAATGCCATATTCTTTTGCTACATTTATTTCAAGCTTAATTCCTTTGGATCCCTCATAACCCGGAAGTTCCAGTACATGAAGTTCACTTGCTTTTGACACCAACATTTCAGAGTAGGGATACCAAAAGGCACCATCTTGGGGTATATGGTTATAAGATCTCATCAATGGATGTATCATAGAAAGTAAGCTTACACAGAACTTCTTGTTTGTCAACAATCTAGTTACATAAGCATCCATTATTTTCATATTTACATCCACAACACTTTCTGGAATTTCAGAATATGGTGCAGAAATAAATATATAAGATTTTTGCAAGTCGTTGTTCATTGTTTTGCCTATGTCTGTTGTCTTTAGAGTTTTTTTTGCGAATATGGATAAATACAACATCGAGTTGTGTTTACCAGAAACACCCCACCCCTATCCCACTCGATCTTTTTACCAGATTTACACTTAACTCAAAATCAATATTGCCGGCTTAGGTGCCAGGGAGGTTTTATATATATAAAATATATTAAGTGCTCCGGACAAAATAACCCATACAACACGAAAGAGGGTATCTATGTAAACCGTTTAGGTAACTTTTGAATAGCTATGCTTTTTTCTTAGACTTTTTATTGTATTTGTTGAGATAGTGTTCAATCTCAGCATGTTGTAGTGTGTAGAAAATCTTTTCAGCAAAAGTACGTTGTTTTACATTTTCTATCACGTGAAGTATCTCTTGTAATTCTTCCATTTCTTTGATTGATAATGTAAGTTTTATTTTTTCTTTGTTTGCTTTTGCTTTCATGAAACATACTCCTTAAATGTCATTTTTGGGAACCACCTGTGGAATATCCATCTTTGTACCACCCGGAACCGTCTAGTTTGAAGGTTGAAGATGAGATAATCTTTGAGGCTTCTTCTCCACAAAAACTACAGGCTATCTTTCTTAAAGTGCTTGTGATTGGAATATCATATTTGACTGTAATTTTTCCACATTTCGGGCATTGAAATTCATAGATCGGCATTAATAATCATCCTTCCTATCTATTACATGCTTGAAGAACTCAGGGAAGTTGCCTTTTTCTATGGCTCCCTTTCCTTTGCTCAGTGGACTGATTTTCTCAATGTTTGGATTTAATCTTGCAGCAGGTTCTCCATCTTTGATTCTTTCCTCGTCCGCTATTTCGTCAGCAAGCCCTAAAATAAAAGCAGCTGTTAGAGGATCTAGTAAAGGATTACCTTCTACTTCGCTTTCCTCCTCTGAACGTTCCGTTGCTTTGATTTCTTCAGAAACTTCTTCTTCTAAAATTTCCAGTTCAGCATCTACATCAGAGTCCTCAGCTTCAAATTCATCAATGGAATCTATAATATTCGGGTCAAAGGTATCTTCCATGCTTACCTCATAGTAAAAATTAGATAGGAGAGTTCAATAACAGGTACGGGAAACGACCTGTCTTCAGATTTTGGTCCGAAGAATTTCAACGAACGAATGAGATGTAATTTTTATCCCGTAAACTCTCCTAATTTTTCATTATATTAACGAATACCACCAAATCTGTACCGTTACTTACTAGCAGTGAGTAACTACCACCCCTATCCACGCGATCACTTTGCATTGAAAGAATTTATTTTTGCAAGAAACTTAATCTAATAGTATAAAATAAATTCCTATACAATACACACAGCCATTGATGGTATTCGTTAATATAATGAGTTTGGTACCCCAGAGTGAAGGTAGAGCCTTAGCACTCTGGGGGGTGGACAACACAACAAGAAAAATATACACAAGGACGAATCGAACGTACCTCTGTTACTGTAAATTGCACACATACAAATTGTTTTGTGGATGAACAATTAAACCTACTGGGAGATGTAATGTATGCCCCGTATTACAGATAACTGTGCTTCCTGGTATACAAAATATTGCATATATTTTATAGTCTTCATCTGTGTTTGGGTGCTATCCTTTTCTGATTAACCTTTGATTCAGTTAATGTACTGGGGATAACTAGCCTTTGGAGGGCTATTTATACAACATGAAGTGTTGTGTTCCGTTCCTTTTCTTTTATATTTATTATGTAGGATCAGGTTTCTTAAACTCGATCGGTCTCTTGTTTTTATCAGGCCATAGGAAGTCTACATTTATATAGGGTTTAATCTCCCAATTTTCTGGTTTATCTTCCTGTAGTGTAGCCCTCATTTCTCCATACATCATCCTTATGTTTTCACTTATACAATATAGACATTCATCTGTTTTTGTATCTACACTGAATAACATAACCCCCTCTGCTGTTTTTATTTCAAGGTGAGTTGTAAAGTCAACTAAGACGTTGTCTGTGGCTCCACAAGAGTGGCATTTTTTTTCCATAAAGTATTTCTCTTAGGGGAATATATAGATTATTTTGCAATTTGTCAAGATCTTTTGTATTCGGGGGATATCTGAATTCTGCCAGCTTTTTTCCCTACATATCCAGCATTTTCAAGATATAGCTTACCTTTGTTAGTAATGAATCTACCTGCCCCAGATCTTTGCACCAGTTCTTCTTGTAGTAAATACCTTTCCAGTTCATTTTTTATTGTTTTAGGAGACTCTCCTGTAATAACTGAAAGGGTATCCAATCCAACTGGTTTTTCAGAATTATAAAGAGTTTTTAATATTTTTAATTCTATTGTTGTGAAGCCTTCATTGTCAATCTCGAGACTTTGAAAAGTGTTATCAACTAGAGCACTGGTAATGATTTCACTTTCTTTAGCCAGAGCTGTGTCTCTGCATGCATCTAAATACTTTACTATAGTTCTGGGGATACCCCTTGATCTGACAGCAATTGCTCTGACTGCTTTGGGAGTTACTATTACTCCTAACAATTTAGCATGAACCTCAACTATTTTTATTGACTCTTCTACATTATAAGGTTCAAAAAAGAATGTGCGCTTAAAGCGATTTAAGAAGGGCTGAGACAATTCTCCCGCTAGAGTAGTGGCACCAATTACAGTAAAATATGGAACCCAAAAATACTTGTTTGGTTTTCCTGTTTCCATTAGAAAGTCTTCCATAATTATGCCTAATTTTTCTTGTCCATAAATAGGCATTCTATGGATTTCATCAAAAAATACGATTGTTGGAGAGATTGGACCTATACGATCCCCGCTTTCAGAATAATTTGTATAATTCAGTGCCTCTATTAAATCTGTTAAGGCTTTCTTATCTTTCAAGGTCTCAGGTACAACAGAAAGAAAATCTCTTTTACTGATATTTGCTACATATTTAGCCATGGTTGTTTTTCCGCAACCAGGATGCCCTGTAAACAGCATATGAGGTAAAGCCATGTTCCTTTTATCGGCAGACTGAATGGCTACACTTAACTGTTCTTTTGTTTTGACATGCCCTATTATGTTGATGTGTCTTTTCATGCGTTTCCTACAGGATTTACATCATCTAAATCAAGAAAGTCCCCTGAAGAAAATTCTTTTAGATGATTTATCATACTCTCGACTTTTTCTGAGCCTGTACTTTCATTTGATTGTTTTACGTTTGCGGTTTCTACCGCCTTCACTGCATTTCTCATTGCTTCAAGTGAGTCTTTTGTTGGTAATTTACCTTTTCTTTTGAACACAAGCACACTTTTCTTTGCTGGCGGCGAGAATTCAAAAGTACTTGAAGACCTGGTGGTATTGGGATATCTTCTGTTGAAATTGTTATATATAACAGGATTAGCCGTTATGCTTTTCTCAGGTAAACCTGCTACTAATTGTTCTTTCCACCAGTTTGGGGTTTCCAGGAACTTTTTTGAATCAATAATTCCAGGGAATAAAACATCACCAGGAAATGTTTTGAAAGCTTCTGCTATTTTTTCGCATTCTAGTATTGTTTCTGACTGATCCTCCTCAGAGTTGTTAGGAAAGATGTATTTAACCCCGTCAATTTTGCCTACTTCCTGTTTAAATCTGAAGTCGCCATGGGAAACCTCAACACATAAAATTGAATACATTTCGGTATTGTAGGCAATAACGCTTCCGGATTTATCGGTAAGTACAATGAATACATGTTTATCTTTTTTTACGATTCCTGAAAACAAACCTGTGATTACTTTTGATGTCGGGTAGTCTATCCCCATCTTAGTAACCAGATTTTTGGAGACAAGCTCGATTATTGCATACTTTGCTGACATGTTTTATTTTCCAGAGGCTCCACTTATAGATTTCCTTTCCACAGTAAGTACTGCGTGATCTTCAACTTTTTTCCAGCCTGTACACATAAATCCCAAAGATTCCGCAAGACTTAAACTATTTACGTTGTCATTTCTTATGTATGCTAATACTTTTGGAGTGTTTACCCTTTCTATTGCTTTTAGTGTAAGAAATGATCCTAGTCCTTGTCTTCTATATTTCTCATGGACACATAAATGACGTAAGACAGATTCACCTGGGTTTAGTGTTTCGTAACCAATACAGGCTATGATTGCATTCTCCGGCGGAGAAGAGAATAAAACCAAATAATTTACCGGAGAATGCAATATTGTATGTGGATTGTACTGATTAATGAGTTTGTTGTTTTTATTCAACAACTCACTAATTGTAGTTGCCTGTTCAAAATCAAACCACACACTGTTTATAGTCCCCACTATTACTCCATAATCTTAGCCCAAAGCTTTTCGAGTACCGCAGTTTCATTTTCGTCCGCTACGTCTACCAGCTTTTGCATCATAGCTAATTTATGTTTTAATCCTTTATTGTTATCCACCTTTGCTGCTTTATTAGCAACAAAAGCGGCGGGTTGCACCTCAGCCGGAATGTTTTTCTTTGCTTCGACTTTCTTTTCTTTAACTTTAACTGCATCTATGGTTTTCTTCAATGCATCAATCCAGGCTTTCAGGGTTGATGCTTCAAGTCCTGGTCCGCTATTTACTTCCAGAATCCAAGCCTTACCATGAATGTCCATACAACAATCGACAGCCCCGTAAGAGAATTTCAAAGCCTTCAGGGCAAGCTTTGCTTGCTGTATCAGTTCTGCAGGAGGATTCTTCACCTGTATGAACTTCCAGCCTTTTGTGTTAGACTTTATGATGTGATTTGCTTTTTCAGCTTCAGAACGTGCAACTCGAAGCAAAACTTTTTTCATTGTTTCTTTATCTAGAACAACCTTGTTTTTTTCTGCCCAGTTGTTTATTTTCTCAGTATACGCTTCAACAAACGCATCAGCCATGTTATCCCGTAATGTTTTCTTTGCTGCATATATGAGTTCGTCGTTCAGTATATGGAGCCTGTATTCATCCTTGGTATGGATGAATTCTTGCAAGTATTCCGCTCCTTCTATTTTGGCAAGGCGTACGTGCTCTTTATTAAGGCACAGCCAAAAACCTTCCCCTCCTTGATGAAACTTAGATCTTGCAACAATAGGGAACGACATTCCCCAGTTGGCAGCCTCCACTTTAAAATCTTCAGAAAACTTGGCGACACTACACTTTCCGTCTTTCAGAAGTTGAAGTGCTTTTACCTTGTTTCGGTTGACTCTGATGTTATCCGGGTGATTGAATACATTCTTTATATGAGCCGGAAGTTTTGTAGCAGCAGCTGTTTTTGTACCCCAACAAATTATTGTATCAATCTTTTTGTTATCAGGAGCTTCTTTTCCCCCTGAACATTTGAGCTCATCGATGAGCTTTTTTCCTGTAATGTCTGTTGCATCCGAGTACCAAACGTATACGTTATCCATTATTTTCCTCTATCCAAGTAGTTTTAATGTTAGTTGTTTTATTCGTGTTTGAAGTTTTACCTTTTAATATCTCTAAAAGGTAATTTATATATACTTCTCCTGTGTTGTATCTAGACAATCCCTTTAGTTTTTCAAGCCATTGACTCAAGAACTGCTTGTTTATAAGTCCAGGTCCTCCTTTGTGAAGTTTATTTCTTATTTCCTTGGAAGGTATTATGCAATCTATTTGTTTTGTTAGCTCTATTTGATCCCATGTATCAAAGGAATCTGCAAACAAATCAAGCCCTTTATATATTTTAGGGCAAAAAAACTCCTCAGAACAATTTTCTGCGATAACAAGATCAAATATAGAGTCTGTTATTGTTTTTGCAACACCATATACAGCGGTTAGGAGGGCAGGATTTGCCATGATTTTTCCAGAAAGTGTTCTATATTCCAATCTTCCGTTGCATAATCGCATGTCACCAAAATAACCATATCCTAGACCGTAACCCCCCATATTGCCATTCATTCCCATTTTACAACGAATTCTTCGATGACTGCCTTCAGTATTATCGATTTTAATAAGAGGAATTGCTAAGAGCTCATCAAGAACTCTAGTAACTACACGAAACAAATTGGTTCGGACAGCCTCTGATAAAGATGCAATTTGATGTGGGTTTCCAAAATGTATATGAGAGCCGACAGGATAATCTCTTGTATTATCTTCAAAATAGGCAGTAGAAATCCAATCATACTGTTGTATTTTAGTATAATTTTTTTCATCAAGCAAGACTTTTTTTATATTATTTACTAGCTCCTCTGGAGTCAAGGCAGGATCTGGTCTAACTTCTGCCATTGGTCCATCGGATCCAAGTTTAGTGTATTTTGTAAATCCCTCAATGTAGTGTGCAGATACTACTTTTCCTTCTTTCATAAGTAGAAATTCAGGATCAGCCCCAATTACAGTGTCAGATAAAGACGTGGATACCCAAAGACTTTTAAAACTACTCAGTTGCTTATATACATCTGTAGTAACGAACGCAACTCTTTCCAATGAATCCTCGGTAAGTTTCCCTTCTACTACTAATGCTTTAGCTTTCTTTATATCTTCAGTATAAGCCTTGAATGGGGATAGCTTTATTGCTTTAGTAAGTCTATCTTTTGTTGAATCAGAAGTCCAGATTTCAACTAAAGGCTGATTATCGAGATTAAGGTGTTTTCTGGATAATTCTGCCACTCGAAGAAGTCCTCTTTCCTCCCTATCCTTTTTCTTATTGCTGTCCATCCTGCTGGAGGGCAGAAGAAGTATCGCTTGTTTTTCCATCAATCTCTTTTCCTACGTTGATTAATCCTTTAACTTGCCCAAACGCTGGATATTCAATGAAGTCTCCTTTTTTGAAGACTTCTGCTACATACTTTGCATCTTTTGTAGGGATTTCTACGTTTCTCATTATTTCATTTAAATGCTCTACCACAACAGTGTTTTTAGTAGCCTTAAGCATACTTTTAATTAGTTGTTTGAGGGTTCTAATTATTTCTGTTGCAGATTGTAATCTTGTTTCACTTCTATTTTTTGCTTCCTCTATTATTTTAATATCGGTGTTTGCAACATTGCGAACAATGTTAGCTATTTCAACTCCATTACATTTTTTAATAATATCAGGAGAAATCTGCACGTAATTTGCAATATCTTCACATCTTACAAACTTACCGGTTTTGTTTTCAGTTCCAGACGGAGGAGTTACTTTCCCTATTACTACACTGTTCTGTTCAATAGGGGTAAGAGCGTTGATATCATGAAGATCGATTTCGGATAAGGTTGCTACTATGTTATCCAATTTTTCTTCAGAAAATCCTTCCATCAATAAAGGTTTAGTCTGTGCGTTTATATGTGTGATTTCTTTAACTTTTAGAGCGGCGCTTACAATGATACTGCCAATACAAGTCGCCTCTACTTTGTTTGTTGTCGAGAATGTGGCTTCTTTATTATCCCAAAGTAAGATTTCATTACCACTTTTTCCAGTAGCTATGGGGGTATAAGGGATGGCGGGTTTTACCACCGGGAAATTTCTAACAGCGCCACTAGCAGGCTCTTTATTACATACATGTTCTGTCTTAGCAGGATTTGCATTCTCTCTGTTAAAATATTCGTTTCCAGTATAGTATGTGGGTGGGGTTAGCCAATCATTTTCTTTACAATTAAACGGAATTTTCTCTGTATCGCATAGATCTTGTATATTCGTTTTTTCATCTATGTCTTTATCTAAGTAAAAAAGAGCAACTTCTCGGTCCCTTAACTCGTCAAAGGAAACATCGGTTCTTAAAATAGTAGGCAATCCTTTATCAAAAAAGTTGGCTGCTTTGTTATATCCGTCGATTGCTTTAGTGATAAATTCTTTATCAGAGGCGATAATAAGAAGTTTTAGAGGTCTGATTAGTGCAAATTTCATGGGACGTTGGTCACTCATCGTAGCCAACTGAAATGGGTTGTTTCCGTTAAACACCATGACACTATACGACCCTTCTAATCTAGCCACCACATTTCGGATCATATCTATTGTGAACGGATCTTTTCCATTTTTTGTATATTTATGGAAAAGACGTATTATTGCTTCGCTGTCTACTTGTCCCTTTCGTTCACATTTTAACTTTTCAAATATAACTTCATGGTTTTTTAGCGTACCATTGTGAACACCTACAAGGTTGCCCACTTTAATTGGATGGTTATTTTCATTATCTAAAGTGTTTCCGACGGAAGATTTGCGGCAATGCCCTATAATAACAGAAGCTTTCTTTTTATACTCTCTCCAAACCTTTACGAACCCACCATACTTGTCTTCAGCTACTTCATAATCATTTAGCAATTCAGTAGCTGTGATGTTTCCTTTCTGTCCTATAAAGTTTCCATCAGTATATAAGGCAGCTATACCTGTGGCGTCTTTGCCCCGTTCTTCCGTGAGTTGCAAAATATCTGTAAATAACCTAATTGCCACTTCTTTCCGTAGTGCTTCGCTTTTAACCGTGTTGAAAGAAAGTATTCCTACAATTCCACACATTTATACATCCTCTTATCTGCTTTTTTGTTTAACCGAACCTATTTCTTCGTTTTTTGCCCAAGGCCAAAATCTATCTAATCTTTGGCTTTGAAAACATCTATTGTTATGGTACTTAAGTATTTTCTCTAAACTTTGGGAGTTTGCTTTTTTTTCATTAGCAAAAATCCTCAGTGCGCAAGTATTTGGTCCAAAAACACCCACTGTTCCATCCACAAACAGACTACCATCTATAGTATCTGAAACTAGAAGTTTAGTATTTAAGTCTACTGCTTTTGTTTTGCCATCTGTTACAAAATACTCAATACAAGCTCCTTTCGGTGCATAACAGCTCATTACCTGATCATTTAATACAGAACTAAAAGGAAAGACAACAGTTACAAGAAAAATGGGAATACCTTTTGTGTTGAATTCTAACAAGGACAGGAATGATAAAAGTATGTTGTCTTTGTTTATAGTATTTTTGGCAATGACTGTATAATCAAGAAGATTTACTGCATGGGCTACATCAAAGTTTATATAGCTTACTTCTTTTAGTGGAGATATAAGGAAAGCAGCCGCTTTGCAACTGCGAATAGTATTTGCAAGATGTCCAGGTCCTTCATATTGTTCTACACATAATTTTTGGTTATCAGTAATATCTCTTGTTGTTTTTAGTTTAGTTATCTTTTCAAGAAGAGTAGAGGGGTTCCTTGAACATCTGTTGAACTGAAAAACAGGTCTTATTTCAACTATAGGAGAGGTTCTTTTTGTCTCTTTTCCTTCCATCAAGCACCAAGGAGGTATAGGGGTAGTTGACTTACACCTATTAGTATTGATGGCTAATACATTAGCAGGAGACGTTGTACACAACAAAAGCCCAGTCTCTTCATTTATCAAATTTACTAGCTGTCCAGTCAGGCTAGTGGTATGTCTGTTTTTACAGAAATTTATTATATAATCAGGGATCTCTGCATCCGGTATTTTTTTACACACTGGGGCTTTCTTATATATATGCATAGTTTCTACTTTCTAGATTTAGTAGCATTGCACACGTTTTTGGAACATGTACCGCAATGGTATTATTAATACCCCCAATGAGCCCACACATTTTGTGCTTTTCTTGGAGGGTTCCATTAGAGATAACTAGTGCATTGTCAGCACTTCCTGTTCTGATACTGAGTCCATCTTTATTTTTAGATATAACTACAATCATGTTGGGGTTTTTCGCTGAAGTTAAAATGCAATGAAAAGAATTAGCATACTCTTCGTTTGCAGCAGCAAAAGTTTCTTTTATTTTATATAAACTGTCCGGCCATGGAATTGTTGTAAAAAAAGAATCTATTTCTTTAACTGCTTCAATATATGGACATTTTGCGGTATAAGAAGTATTTATAATTATCCCGGATATTGCTGCTACAGTGTCTCCTTGTCTTATAACTCTACCACTTGGTATTCCATCAACATTAGAATAGCCGTATATATAAAACCAGTCTCTTGTGTTTTTGTTCTCCTCTACAGCTTTTTTACCACAACCGATCAAAGCTTCTCTAAAATTGGAATGCTTTCTTAGATATAAAACATCATTGTGTGTTCCGTGAAAAATATTAGTTTTGTTGCCAATTATAATACCACATCCTCTTTCTCCGATAAAACCAGAGGGCATCGTTTTAATTGGAGTAGTAGCATAAATTAATGCCCTCATAGCTACAGTACTTCGATAAAGGGGAGTGTCTTTTAGAGTGAAAAGTCCAAACAAAGTGCTCATTATTGAATTTTCATGGCTGTTCCCAAAGCACTTGACCAAACTAATCTGCCGTCAAGCTGTTGGGATTCTACGTAATACTTTACACGATCAGGGATGTTGTTTTTATCTTTAAGTTCAGGAACAATGGCGGTACTTATTGCTTTAATCCAGGAAGACATAGAAGAGCAATTGTTTAGTAGTCTAAGGCAAATATATTTGTCTATTGCTTCTGCAATTTCTTCATCATGAAGAGCGGGCTTAGTGACTGCCAACCCTGCCTCAATCTCTTCCCAGCTTTTATTACTACACCTTAACAAAGCTATTGGAGTGCTTGCAAGTTTGGATAACACCTCATAAGCAGGACCTGTCTGAGACAGTATATGTTTTACTTGATTAAGTAGATCATTGGATTCAGCTACAAGAATCTCCATACAGTCAAGTAATTTTCCTGTATCTGATTTTCTCCCGTCTCCCTCTGTTTTCTCTGGCCATCCTTCGCTTTTATTCATAATAAGGTCTTTAAGTGCAAGAGCTTTTTCTGCCCATTGTACTTTGCCAGTATATAACAAACCATACCTGGATAATTCCACCGCTCTTAGAACCAGAGCATGAAAAAGACAAGCAAAAGCAGATACTGCTGTCGGGGACATTAAGCAATCCAAGACCCGCATCTCAACATGAAATCTGTCAATATCACCGTCCCCATCAATTCGAGTAAACATATAATTGGCCCAAGCATACTTATGCTTTGATCCTAAAGCTGCAGTTTTTTGTACTACCTCTTTAAACCCAGAGGCTGCCGGGGATATAGATAAAATCGACATTCTATACTTTTCCCACCTGGTAAGATGCTTTGGGTCATCTAAGCCCATCGACATCCAGGTAATAGCGTTTTGGTACTTTCTACAGAGTTGATGAAAATTGGCAGCTATAATTGCTGGCATGGGGTGCTCTAACTCATTGATGTCGGAAGGAATTGAGTCGTCGTTTTCCCTTTCTTCCCTTATTTGCCCATAGTAACTGGTGAGAACATGCATATGGATGGAGCATAGTTCGTTTACATAAGCATTATTTGCTGCAGCTAAGTCAATTATTTTTTTAGTCATTTTATAGAATTCCCAAAAGTCTACACGTCTTCCTATGGTAACAATTTCCATTCCTTTGTCACCAAGTAGACTGCCATCCTGTATTACTTTATGACAGCCGCTTTTTCCGTAACGTCCATAACTACTCGTGGGGCACAGTTCTTCTCTTACTTGCCGACGAATTAGATTAGGAGATTTTTTGGGGTCAATATGTAGAACACAAGAACCGCAATTCGTCAAATAACCTACACAAGAATTACATTTTGGAACAAACTGTGTACATGCTTGTCCATAACATGCTGCTATTCCATGACTCTTTACATGTTCACATTCCTTCACATTGTCGCAAACCAGCCAACACCCATTAGCCTTTTCACTAAAGAGGTGCATACATGGGCAGAATTTGTTTTGTCCCTCACATTGCCCAATCGCTTCTGGTAAATTGAACTCAAACTCGATACCAACCTTTAAAACTTTGTTGAGCGTATGTGTCCAGTATGTTATATCAGGGGGAAGTAGCGGTTTATAGAGAGTAGTATCAAATTGCCACTGTTGTTCTAACATAGAAAAATCTCCTACTGCAACCAATTAATGCTTAGATCGTTTATTATGTTTTTATTCTTGACTTCTTTGAATAAAAGCTCGAGAATATTTGAATAATTTTCAAAAGCGTACATTTTCCTTATGTCCTCTGTAATTAAGTCAAAAAGGCTAAGTACTGAGGTTAGGTCTTTAGAATTGATGAATTTTTTCAATAGAGATTCTGTTAATATATTTGGATACACCTCATGAGTAGCTACATCGAGATTTATTATTGTACTGGTATTTTTTAAATTATCTGTTTGTATAAGAAGGCGGTTTAACGCATCCATAGATACCAGTTTACATAAAGAAAGTAATCCTCGAGTTAGAGTGGGTGTTTTTAACATAATTCCGCCGGGGACTCTATATTCTAAAGTTCGTAAATTTGATCTGAAATCTCCTATTTTACCATATTTTATACCAATTGAAGATCTTCTACCAGACTCTTCATTTATTTCTGTCAACACTGCCAATGTTGCTACATAAAAATCAAGAACTCTGGTTATATATTTAAATATATATGAATTAAATTTGTGATTTAAATACGGGGGTGGTAGCCCTAAATGAACATGAAACCCAGCAGATATATCATTGAAATAAGAAGATGCTATCATTTTATACTCTGCGGGTATTACCTGTCTTACTTTATGTAATAAAGACCGAATTGTTTCAGTTACTGCGCCTGGATCTATGCTTGGTCCTGGTCTTATTTCGCATAAGACACCATCATGTCCTATAACACCATATTTATTGAATAAATTACCAGCATTTACAATTTGATTGTCCTGAGTAGTTAAAAAGAATTCTGGATCGCACCCAAGTGTAATTTCAATAGGATTTAAAATAGCGCCTGTGTGTGTTACATCACGAAGGTCAAGATTGTTTATTACTCTGTCTGATATAAAACAAGAATTCCCGTCTTCTATCAAATCAGAGTGAAAGGCTTTTTTAATCTCAAATGCTATTTTTCTTTTATCTTTTGTGTTGAATACCAAGTGTGTGCCAAGAACCAAGTCATTTATATACCTTATGTGTTTTGGTATTCTGACAATATAATCCTCTTTCTCACCTGTGGCTGCCATTCGAACCGATTTACATACTCTTATATCCATAACAATTTATACCTCTACTACTTCACATCCTAGTCGTTTGTAAATATTCCATCTACAGCCGTACCCTTTTTTTGAGTCGTTTCTATATTGGTGTTGTAAAAGAGAATGGCTGTCCACATAATCATAAATTATGGCATCCTCTTTCCCCTCAGCTTTTCTTTGAACTCTGCCTACAATTTGCTCACACCTAACTTCATTTCTAAAAGGCAAACCCACAAACAATCTATTTAAGGGGGCATAGTCAAACCCTTCACCCAGTAAATTAGAGGTGGCAACCAGTACGGTTATTTCTTGCCTTCCGAGTTTTATTACTTGTTCTTTTATTTGGTTTTTAGTCAGATTGCCAGTAGCAACCCCTGCAAAGTCCCATTTTTGTCTGATCATATCAAACAAAAGCTCAGCATGAGCCTTACGTTCGGTAATTACCATACATATGTTACCTTCATATGCTTCTTTTAGTACATCAGAAACAATTATAGCATTTCTGGCAAAGTTATAAGAAAGATTATGTATAAGTTTAGAAAAAGAACTTTCATCCCCCGGGAATATCTTTGTATTTTTAACAACCACCATTGGAGTTACAATTTCAGTTTCTATAGATGTTCTGTGTATTTCACTTGTAACTGGACCTACTGTGGCATACAGTATATCTTCAAGTCTGTCCTTTCTTTTGTCGGTTGCTGTTAGCCCATATATGTATTTTGCAGAAAACAGCCTTATTACCTGTATGAAGGTTGAAGCAGGAGTATGGTGTGCTTCATCAATTTGCAACATACCAAAAGAATTAGAAAGTTCGTTTATAACTTTTTTTTCATTCCGAACAAGTGTTTGCACTGTTGCAACTGTTATCTCTTCTCCTGTTTCCCATTTTCCGCCACCAATGAAACCAGGAGTTATATTTGGGAAAAAAGAACTTATCCTTTCTATTACTTGCCTTGCTAAAGGTCTTGTGTGAGTAAGCCATAGAGTTTTTTGTTGAAGCTTTGGAATCAGGGAAAGTCCCATAACTGTTTTTCCAGATCCTGCTGGTGCTTTTAACACCCCATAATCTAAAGCTAATAACTTATTAACTGCATCAATTTGATAATCTCTGAGTATAATATGGTCTTCTATTTTTTTAGCAATGATGCAAGACTGTCTTTGATCTTCTGCCTGTACTAAAATAGACTTAGCTTTCGCAAGATTTAATAGCCTCTCTATATATCCTCTTGGTAACGATAAAGTACCATCTCCATTATCTTTTATTATACTTATAACCTTATTTACATTCCAGACAGAATACCCGAATTTTATAGCATCTAGATATTTTGGATTAGGGAAAGTTAAATCTGTTATAATTTCTTCAAGTAATTGTGTGGGAATATCGTATACAAGAATATCTTTCCCTATAATGATATGCACGTTCTATTTTTCCAATATGTCTTTAAGTGTCTTTGTCCAAGATGCACTTTTATTTCTGAATACCTCTATTTTTTTCTCTGCTGGTTTTGTTCCTTGAAAAATCTCTTTCTCCTGCCTATGTTTTCTATAGTCTTTACCAAAATCGGTATAGTCACTGGCATAGTATTCATAGTAATCTTTTTTTGAGCATCCGAACCTATTTAAATAATAGGAATTTGGAAGCTTCCTGCACCGTGCTTTTCCCATTTCTTTTGTTTCTTCTTTATCAGTGTGTATATTTTCATGAAATTGTTCTTGCTCTGCATCTAAATAAGAGAGATGATCTTCTTCGGTTTCTTCCTCTTCCAAGTTGAAATTCGTAAAAGACTCATCATTTATTTGCTCTTCAAGACAATCCATACAGTCTCTTAGCTTACTGCATTGTACTGTTCCTGAGACAATAGAAGGAGTATAAAAACGACAGACGTCCTTATGACAAAATGTACTTTGGAAAGTATCTTCTGCATCCTTGTCGTCTATAGACCACTTTTCCATTTCTACTAGCTTTGGCCAGATGATTTCATCAAAGGTTTTGTGATCATCTAAAAAAAGAACTGTATAGCAGAATGCAGGATATGCTTTGTGGGTTTTGCACACAGTGCAGAGTTCACAGTACTTTTCTTGAAAGTCTTGCTCGTTATCTATATCATCTAGACCGTTGCCTTCGAGGTTTGAGGGGTCTATAGAATTGTCTTTATCATACACAAGTTAAACCCTATTTATTAAAGAATTCTTTTGCTGTTTTTCCGTCTTCTGTACACCAGAATGCCCAACCACTTCTTCTAACACCACTCACAGCTTCCGCTGCCGCAGAGAGAGAAGGATACTCTTCATTTCCCACTTTCATCTTATTTGGGCCTAACACTATAAGAAGACATTTTTTCCCTTTTGTAGTGCCATATAAGATTGTTCCAGTTGGGATTGTTCCCCTCCTGTTTTCTGATTGAGGTTTTATGCAGTTAAGCATTTTCTCTTTTATTTCTTTTAATTCCAGCCTGGAAGCCAAGAATGCTCTTGTCATGAGAGCAAGACGAGTTTCTACAACAGCTAATTTTTCCTCGACAGAAAGCTCTTTGTTTGAAACACTCACAGTAGCGGTTCCTTTTAACCCATCATTTCCAAGCTGTGCTTTATGTTGGTTCATCATTACTCCATTTTTCTAGGTTTCATACCAAATTTAAATAGCTTACACAGAAAACCTGGAGTTTGATTTCCAGAGGCATCTGTGTAGAAAGCATATGTACATTGTAACGAAATTTGCCGTCCTATACTATACATTTTTTTAATGATGTTTTTATTGGGGTCTGTGTTTGAGAGTGCAAAAGGAATTGTAACCACTGCATCCTTAAAACCATCTTCCGTTTTTTCTACAAACTCGGTGTCTACAGTAAATAACATATAAAGTCCATCTGAAGAAAGAGTGATATCGGATGATACTTTCCCTATAAAAAACCCAAAATTACAATCAAAACTGTTTATTCCTAAATTACTGACCCCGAATTTTATAAGACTGAACACCACAGCACCACTTTTTGTATTATCTGCATTCAGCCAGGTATAATAATTCCCTTTCACAAAGATTTGTTTATTTTGATCTACAAATCGTTCTACCAAAGAAATATCCCTGGTGTTTCTAGTAATTACCGGAATACATATTTGTGTTGCTTTATGTGTGTTTACATCATAAAAAGAAGTTTCTATTTCAAATGAAGCCCACCCATTGGAAAATTGTGCTGGGGCAGTTACCCGCCCCAGCAAGTTTACGTCATTAATTGTGAGCCCTAAGCTCCTGACACTGTTCATTATAATCAAGCCCCCCAAATATAGCATCTATGTAGGACAGCAAAGGAGCACATGCCTCTTTGCTCTGTTCCATTTCGAGCGTACGTATCATTTTATTATCACAATCTGCCTGCTTTTTTGTATAAGGAACGTTTATTTTATGTGCAATAATACTTTTAAACAGATTGCTGGGGATGTCAACAGCCTCACTGGTTAAATGCGAGAGGACATCTGTAGGACACTGTTTTGATCTACAGGCAAAGTAGATTTTGTTTTGTCTTCTTACAATAAAGCTTATAATGTTGCTTCCTCCTTTTTGTTTATACCTTGCATGATAAGCCTTTAAATCTGATATTCCAAGAGAGGCTGCTTTGTCTTTGATCACAGAACAGATACGCTCTGATGTACTTTCATCAAACCCCTCTTTTACAAGTGTTTTTATGTCAGCACAGCAAAGTGCATCTGTTACTAACAGGTGCATTGATTTTGATCCGTGTTTTTGCTGGAATACAGAGTTGGCAACGCGGTCTAAAAACAACTCAATCCCGACATTAATCTTTACCTTGTTTCTTGTCTCTGAGTTTTCCATGATGCGCATTACATTGTATGCAAGTGCCACTACAGGACCGGTGTGCGCCTTTACCCCAGTTAAGCTTTCTACAATACTAGCGTGTTTTTCACAATTAAGGTCTTCAAAAGGGGTAATTTTGTAGTCAGCCAGTGTTGCTTGTTTTATTCCAGGCGCCCCCATTTTTGCATTCAGCTTTTTAATCGCATCGTAGCACGTTTTGTTTGGATTGGTCCACTCTCGTTTTAGCAGTTTCTTTGCGGCTTCTGTATGAAAGGATGCTATATACAGGACATCTCCATCAAAATCTAAAGAAAGGGAGCCCAGACTGTTGCTGCTTGCTTTGATTGTATACCGGCAGCTTTCATTTTCCGTAATTTGAACCTTTTGTGGCCGGAGAGACATGAAACCCAAACAAGGAAACCTTTCGACTAGAACAACATCTCCTTCTTTTATATGGAGAGTTTGTGCCATAGACTTATGGATTTCAATAACATTTTTAGGGAGCTCATTACTGAGGGTAGCAACTCCCTTTGAAGAGTAGGGGTATCTTACAGACATACCATATACACTTATATAGCCTTTTTTACTTCCAAGACTGTTTGAAGCACCATGTATATAGTTTCTTAGAGCACGTGCATATATTCCAAAAACAATTGCACTAGCCTGGTCTGTATTATAACGAGTTGCTGCAGACAATAAAGCTTTCAATCGGGACACTATAAGACTAACTCCATACAAACCAAGAGTTGGATGTTCCCAACACATTCTGAGCTTTCCACAAGGCACATAAAGCCTGTCTGTGATGTAAGCCGAGATTTCGTTCTGTACGGGTATGTTTGAAAGCTGCGGCCCTTCAAAGATAACAAAACCTTCTGGTCCAAATGCAGTCCTGTATATGAAAGGCAGCTGAATATAAAAGCCGTCCTTTATATAGGTTTCATCTGCTATTGTTCCAATTATGTTCTCTTTTGTAAGCATATTTCCAGAAGCATACTCAATATTCTTAAGCTCTGCCGGTTTATATACAGGAAGAGTTGGGTCATACTTTCCGATTACAGACTCTAATATTTTTAGGTTTTCAGTAACCAATTCAGTTCCTTGAACATAGGAAAGAATCTCTTCTGTAATTGCGTTGTCTTTTCCAAAGCGAGTTTCAAGGGCTTTGAATTCTATAGGAGAAAACTTTAACCCTTTATGTCTGATATTAGCAGCTGTTTCTCTTTGTACCTCTTTTTCGTTCCAAGTGGTGTCGTCTGCATCGTGGGTTACGCCCCAAAACACAGTACCACACACTCCTTTTAGTAATCCATAGGGTGTGTCACAAGACCAAACACACTCTTCAGAGAACCCGCTGTCAGTCATTACATTACGAATTCGCTCTTCTGAAACAATAGCGTCATCCTCTATAACCGCCGGTACTCCCCGATTCAAAGAATTAAATATGGCTTCAAGGATTTGACCATAATTTTTTCTTTTAGTCACAGCCTTTGAGGAAACAATAACATCTATCTGCTTTCTTTCGCCTGTTCGGGGATCAGTGGCAAAACCAAGATCCTTTAGTCTTATTACTCCTTTATTGGCAGACATATTTGTTATCTTTGTACCATCTTTGAAGAAACGTTTATATCTAATCGTAAAAATGTTTACACTAACTATAGTACCACAGATATTTTCTTCCCTTGGAACAATATCATGGACATAAGCAGAATCACATTCCACTTCAAATTTGATAGCTTTGTTTTGGTGAATTGCTAATATATCTCCGGTTGTTACAGTACTATGCAGCGGAGCGATAATAGTCCCCGGGCAAGATACTTTTTTTGTATATTCGATGTATTTATCCTTGTGTCTGATGTCCACAAGGATTTGGTCTTCCCATACATCCGGAATGTCCACGAACAAAGTGAACAGATTCCACCCCTTCCAGCAAGCTCCCATTTCACTCATTTTTTCGAGAGACTTTGTTTTGAGAAGAGGTTCTTCTTCCCCCAACATGCCCAAAATGGAGTATAGGTTTCTCTGCGGATTATGGAATTTGGAACCAAAAGGTACAAATCTGCGAAGGTCTTGTTTAAGAATGACGTTTTTTCCGGAGAGACTGCTGTCTGATAAACCTATTGAGGTCCAGCCTTTGGAATAATACTTTTTATTCTTCTCGACGTGATACATAAGCTCCTCGTTTGGATCCGTTATTTCGTCGAATTTAGGATCAACCAGGAGCAGTCTCTGATTTTTTGCCCAACTTTCCATGTAGGTCGTATGTAAGGGCATTAAATTTACAATATAGGAAATCGCTCGACTAAGGGACATGAATGTAAAAATTAATGCGTCTTTGTCTATACTTCTGGAAAGGCAATTAACATAGGCTGTGCCTTTTACATACTGCTTTGGAACTATTCCAATGGGATTTCCAGTTATAACGCGCAGCATCGTGTCATAATAGGAAAGTTCTCGTTCTTCTGCTACTAAATAGAAGTTATTTACCGCTCTAATTACGCCCGACTCTGCTTCAATAAGATTTACTCCATTCTCTTTGAAGACAACAGGTATACTTATAGCAGTATTAACATTCTCTCCGTCTAGTGCTAATTTTATTTGTCTGTCATGTTCCGTGATTGAAAAAGTACAGCCAAACCTATCTTTTATGTTTTTGATGTTTGTTACATTAGTTACATAGCCAATAAACGCCTGTGTTTCTGGGGACGTGTTTTTGAACATGGTTTCTCCTTTACCAAGTTACGTGAGTATTAACAAACTGTCCTAGTGCAAAACTTGTTTTGCGTGCTGTATTTATCGGCTCTATATACCATTTTTTGTATTTTTTAAATAACCTTTCTTTGTTAATTTTTTCATATACGCTGTTGTTTGCAAATAATTCCCCGGTTATTTTTTGATCATTGAATATATACTTGAAGTGTTTAAAAATATCTCCTATTGGATATGCTTGAAAAGCTAGATGTATTTTTAAAATTTCATTTAATTGATCCTCTGTTTTATCTTTAATTTCTCTTGAAGAAAAGAAGTTAATTTTTCCAATACCTAAAACTTTTTCTATGTAATGCCGCTTGCCTTCTTCTCCTATAAGCCCTCGAAATCCTAATAGTTTGATGCTTTCTTGTCCTAGTAAAACAGAGGCTCTTTTTAGTTCTTCGCTAGTGTTGCTGTTTATTGGTAAGTTTATTGGGAGTAGAACAGGAAGTTCTTTGTCTAAATTCTTATTGTTTTTTATAGTCTTGAGAATTTTTCTTACTTCCTTTATAAAATTTTCGTCGTCGGAAGCGGGTATTTGTTTCAGTGGTATTGCTATTATGGTTCGACAGTCTTTTGGTTCGAATCTATAGGTTTGTTCATATCCGTGCCTTATCCATACACCTTCCATTCTGGCTTCAAGATACACTATGTCTGCTTTTATTGTGATGGGTGACATACTTATGTTTTGTATGTTTGTGAGAAAAAGACTTCCTTTTCTGTGGTAGCCTCGCTTGCTATTACCCACTAAAGTGATAAAGGTTGTGCAAAAAAGCATCAGTTATACCTCTTTTTCGGGTGAAATAATATTATTTTGTTGAAGTTTTAGCGCACTATCCAGGTGGGATTTGATTTTCATTATATAATGAGATCTTGCTGCCGTCAAATACAGAGCTATTTTTTGCATTTTCACCAGGAAGGAGTGTCTGTAGTCGTCAGTTGTGTAAGAGGCGAGGCAGTATTCTGGATCTTTAGAATATCTATAAGATGCATTTATCAACGTAGAGAAGCTTGTGTTGTCTTGCATTCTCAATGCATCTATGATACTGAAGGGGTTTTTTTTGTTCATTTCTGATAAAAACATAGCGTTTGCTTGTGCCCAACAAAGAAAGCTATGTGGTGACATTTCATATACTGAAGAAGGCGTTGTATTACCCACTAGAATTTGCTTTTCGGAAACTAGTGGTACATGTAAGGGCACGAGGTCTGCTCGTTTTTTCCCGGTTTTTCCAAAGCGATTCCATACGACATGATATGCAAGAAGGGTGTTTTGTTTAGAATCAATGCCTCTTTTTATATAAAGTTGACAACTTGCTATATATCCGGAAGATCCTGGTTTTATTATTTTAGGACACTCTACACCATCAAGTAAAGATATTTCTATGGGGGTTGTAGGTAAATAAAAATTTGACACCATTTTATACCTCTAAATCCAACACCTTTACGTCTTTTCCGCAACGATCTGTCATAGATATTTCTTTATTTGGAAAATCGACAAGCATTGTTACAATTTTATCTGTTATTAATAACTGCCCTATGTAAGCACCCTCTATAATTTTAAATACTGCTCTAGGTTGATGTTTACTTGTTGGTTGTAAATCGGTTACATCTTTAAATGTTTTTGCTTGTAAATGGTCAATTGTTTCTTGTATTTTGCACGCAGATGATAGCAGTATAGTTAGGTTATCGTCGTTTATTTCTCCCAGAAAAACACCCTTATATACAGTTTTTTCTCCTATGTGGTCTGTCACCCCTATACTTAACCGGTTATTCATTTGCTCACCAGAAATTTTGCCAATTCTACAGCTTTATTAAATTTTTCGTCGTTATATTCGGACGACTTTACTGTTAAAGATAGCCCCATTGTATACCCATATATAACGTAGTATTCGTCTATGTCTAAAGCTGATATGTTACCGAAGGAATAGGTTTTCTTTTGTTTGAAGTCGTCTTCTAAATCTATCACCAAAGTATCAATATCATCATATTCCGTGACTGTACCTTCAAAGCCAGAAACTGCCTCTTCTGCATGAACCAGATACACCTTTCCTTTGGTTTTGATGAAATTAGCAAGTTTTTCATCTTTATCTGTAGGAAGAATTTCAGCCGGCATTAACACTCCATGTATCACTTTAACCTCATCAGATGCGAGATCTTCCAGTGTTGTGCCGGTTAATGCTTCGTCTAAGGTTTCACCTATCATAATGGGGGAATTTAGAGCATCTACCTCCACTATAGTAGAAATAACAAAGACTTCTTTTCCGATGAAATTTTTCAATACTTGTGTTGTAAAGTTAGAAATATCTTTTTCTTGCATTAATTACACCAAAGAATTTGCTTTTAAGTATTTGACTGAAGAGGTGATAAATTCTTCATGTTTTTCTATTAAAACTTCTATTTTTTTGGGAGAAACCATTGCGATTTGTATGTTGGGTGAAACAATTAATCTTACAGGAGATTCCAGTTTCACTTTGTACATTGCTGTTTTTTGCCCAAGAAGAATTATTTCCCTTTTAAAAATTACAGTGGGTTTTGTTACCCCAAAAAGACTATACATCTCTCTATACAACACAGATTCAGCTGAAGTAGAATTTTTTCTACACAGCTTACTAAGATTCCACTGCTCAGTGTCAAAAACAGAGGTTGTATTTCTATCTTTTGACCTTGTCATCATATATCTTCCAAGTGCATCTTCTATAAGCAAATGGACATATAGAATTTCATCCCCAGTCATTTAGATTTCCTTTTCTATAAAAGCTTTAGCCTTCAATACTCCATATACTTTTGCAAATTCTTCGTAAGAAAGCTCCAATAAATTCTTCACCAAATTATAGTACCACACATAACCTGCTGATTTTTTATGCATATATTCTGGGTGATACTGGACGGCGGCACATTGTGTTTGAGGGTACCAATAGGCTTCGACCTCGGGTCCATCATAATTGAAGGGTTCATCTTTGTCACCGATATAGATGCTCGACCTTCTATCTCTTGCCCAAGCAAGCACAACTCCGTGCTCTGTAGGTATACTCATTTGGTGGTGTGTAGAGGTGACTAAAAAAAATTCACCACGTATGGTTTCAATTTCATGGCTTGTTCCGTGATTTGTAAGATGGTGTATCATGTGCCCACCATTCATTACATTCAAGAATTGTGAACCTCTACATATTCCTGTCATTTTTGTATTATTAAGGAGAGCAGTCTGGAACACTTGTTCTTCTTCCATATCTCGTTCTAAACTGTTCATACACATGTTTTTAGGACTGGTATGTCCGTAGAGATGTGGTGATACGTCTTCCCCGCCCGTAAACAACACCAGTTTGAACTGTTTCGGATTTTGTAAAAACTTATCGTTTTCAAACTCGAGGTGCCCAAGCCCCTCTACGGCATTACTATAAGACCATCCACCGCCGACAATTAATATTTTATTCTGATTCATCAATGCTTTCCTTTTTGGTTGTTTTTATATTTTTCTTGTATTTATTTTCTACTTTCATTTTAGAATGATTCCAGAGTTCTGCTACTTTTTTCTCAAACTCTTCTACTCTTAGTGTCTCTTCAGTTATACCTGGGAACTGGGGGTCGTGTTCATCGAATACAGTATATGCCCAGGGAGTTGTGCTAGAGCTTATATAAGTGGACTTGAGTTTTTTAAGTTTTTGTTCTTTTGCAGCATCAGATTTTTTTTCCATAACAAAATTAACTTCGTCTGTAAAAACATGAGCTCTTGGTGTTGTTGTAGCGTGTAATAGAGTGGAAGCTTTTTCAAAATTATCTTGAAGAATGGGTGCATCTGCCTCTACGAACGTATTTGGTATATCATCTTCTAAGGTTTTCTTTTGAACCTTAAAGTATCCTCGGAGCTTAGGTGTTGGGAGAGAGGCAATAGAATCTTCAATTTTAGGTGCTTCTGTAAGTATACCATCGGTTTGAGCTTTAAGATAATTAGAAAAGCTGGATAGATGTTGTTTCTTCTTATTTACTTCTATATCTTCAAGGAAAAGGTTGTCCAGATTTTTTATATTTCTTTTTTGTGTTGCTTTATGAAATATCTTTTCGTTTTTTTTGCTTGCCCATTTCCATCCTTCTTCGAGAAGTTTTTTTTCCGCTTTGGAAAGGAAGTAGTTCCATTTAAAAGATAATTGTTCCAGCTCTTTTTGTTGAATGTACGCAGGACCAATTCGAAGTTTTTTATTTTTACAATCGTACACAGCACCCGGAGTAAGCTCTGTAACTATGTCTTCGTTGTTGCTTCCTATAAATAAATGATCTGCAGTAAATAGGGAATTTTTTATTTCGGTAACAATTTCTACATACCGACAGTCAAGACATACTTTCAAAAATCTTCCCGTGATGTTTTTTAAGAGAAATCCACTGTAGTTTTCTCGGGAGTCAAATGTAATGGTACAAGAATCCTCAATTTTCCAGTAGCGACTTTGGTTTATTTCTTTGAGTACGTGAGAACTGTCCGGGTAAAGACTCATAATAAAAAGATCTACTATGGTTTTTTCCTCAATATCCCCGGTCAGCACCCATTCTCTGACGGCATCTCCAGCAATAATATACTGGACATCTACAAGAAAATCATTTAGACCTAAATACCTATTTTGTAACCACTCAAAGGTGGGTCCTTTTTCCGGTTTACTGTTGTCATAAAACATTATACTTCCATTTATGCAGTTAAATTTGGGGTATCCTTGTACACCGAAATAAAAGCACAAGAATCAAGATCTTCAATCTCGTTAAGTATTGTGTCTAATAATGCGGAATATAGGAATTCTGGTCCGATCAATAAAGTTTTTTTGCCAGTCCTTTCATTTGCTTTTGCCTGAATTTCGGGTTCAGGCTTGAAAGTATAAGTAACTGTTTCTTTGTTATCCGTAGTTACGATAGTTACTATGTTGTCTTTTTTAGGTGTTCCTTTATAATTGGGCATGTTTCCTTGTCTCTTTTTTAGGCTTTATTTTCCTTTTTACCCTTTCCTGTTGATTCAAAGAAAGCAGATAACAGTTGGTAGTCTTTCATTTCTTCAGGATGCCACTGTACAGCCCTTACATGTGAACCGTAAAGATCATATACTTCAAAAGCCTCAACCAGAAATGTTTTAGTTTTTCCAGCATTCATTGCATGATCAGTATATCCCAAAATCCTGAACGGGTTTACAGTCTTTGCATACTCCTTCATATTTTGAACACAGACCCCTTGATGATGCATGGAGTTTACGAACATCCAATTCCAAGGATCTCCGTTGACTTTAGCATTATACAAAGTAGCATAGTCAACTCCAACTCTGTGTGTTGGAGTGCCTCTTTTTGCACCAAGAGAAGAAACCTGACTGTGGTTATTTATATGTTGTGTATAGCTTACTGGGGAGGTACCCTTTCCGCGAAGGGAGGAAAGATAAGTTCTAGCTAAAAGCTGAAATCCTCTGCATATTCCAAAAATGGGTTTTGCTTCTGCCATAAACTTGCTCATTACAAAGCGTTCAAAATTATCCTTATCCGGATCACAATTATTGCTGCTGTAATTTGTATCCCCGTAAAAAGTAGGCTCCACGTCGATACCACCAGGAAGTAACAATCCATCACAAAGAATTGCTTGATCAGAAATAACCGCTTGTATCTTTTCTTGGTCTACCGATCCTTCGCAGATTGGAATTGGAGTATAGCCAGCTAATACAATGTACTCAATATATTTTTTATTGATAGCACACTGGCTTTCCATTGTTGACATAGTAACTCCTATCTTTTTCACATAACCTCCTCAAACCATTCCTTTGATAAATTTCTTAGTGCCCCAACAGAAACGCAATCTTCTAAATATTCCTTAGATTCTACACTAAGGTACTTGGAAACTACAGTCTCCACAAGATGTTTTGCTTGTTTATAGTCCCCTGTGTTTATAATACTAGATAATTTTTCTTGCCCGCCTACTGCTTCTATTACTTCTTCCAAAAGACCGTCTCTCACGATTTTTAGTGCATCTTGAGCTACTGCATCCACCAGCATGACGGTTTGTGGGCGAGCCATCCACCAGGGACCCAGACTTCTATATTCTACGCCATAAGAGGTTGGTCTGTGCTCACCACACTTACCGTATAATTTACGGCGAGCTACCGCCTCTTTTGAGCTGTCTATAAGCACATCAATAAGCCCAAGAGTACAATCTAAAGCACGAACGGCATAGACTTTCCCCATTCCATCCAAAAGAAAATCGTTACCGTCTCCTTCAATGACGCCAAGATGTACATGAGCTCCAATCGAACGAAGGTTTGAATTGGTGGCGTTTGGCTGAGGATTTTCACATAATTCCCATGCGTCGTAGCTTGGCGAGCATCCAAATTGCTGTGCCTCGAAAGAATTAAGCTCAGCCGCATCCAGGTTATTGCTTGGGGCAAGGAATAAAGTATGTTCTTTTGGTATATACTCGTTTATAATTTCTGCAAAGGTAGCTCTTAGATGATTTACCAGTTCAAGACCGTTGGATACAGGTTTTGAGGCAAATTCAATGGCTACATTGTCTGTTTGAAGTCCCGCCCCACTTTTCAAAGGATGAGGTTCGTGCTTTGATCCAGGAACAAGTCCCACCGCGGAAACTATCTTTTCCCCTTTTTTTAAAAAGAATTCCGGATCACAGCCTATTGTGTTTCTGATTTTCATATATCTTGTTACTCCACAATTAATGTATAAGAATTTTATTGTTTATCCTTTCCGTTATTATGTACTTTTCCATATATCCAGCATTCTTTCGTTAACTGTTTTGTGCCTTAGTCCCCCGCCTACCGCCGCATATGGTCCATAGTTACTATGTACAGTAGTACCTGTCACGACTTCACTACCAGCTGGCGAGAAAAAGTCTTTTATTGTTATATCTTTGAATAGATAATCGTGATTTGATATCACTCTTTCCAAGAAATTTTTCTCCATCATTTGGAAAAAAGGATCGTTTTTAGTTCCATTTCGTAGAACTTTCATAAGAAGAGGAGCTTCTTCGCCTTTTATGCTTGTTTTGAAAAAAGATGTAAGATCACCCTGTGCTTTATTTGGGAGGACCATACCGTATCTAAATAAAAGCAATACAAAATGGAGTGCCATAGAATTTAGCATATAGCGACCGTCCCCAGTCCAAACAAAATAAGTCTCCGTTCCGGAAAATATTTTCTCTTCTTGTGCTTTTGTATGGATCCGTATAGAGACTTCTTGGAGAACAGATTTTTGCCATCCATATTTTGCTTCTATGATATTTACATATTTTTTCAAAGCAAGCTTTTTTGCTTTAACTTTTCCAAACAGTGTAGGATTGCTATAATGAAAAAGCAGGCGTAATGTATTTAAATCTAGTTCACCTATTTTATTATAACTTTTTTTATTTGCAACTTGGCTGTATATTGCATCGTTCAAATAATCTTTACAGTTAGCGGGTCTCATAACCAGCAGTTTTTCTTTTGGACTTGTGGGGTTTTTTGCGACAAAACCAACTGCCGCTAGTGACCCTGTATAAACCGAGTTATCCCAGCTGTAATAAATTGAATCATCAGTTTCTATGAATGGTTTTTGCTTTTTTTCTTTGGCTTCTTTTATCATGGCTTTGAGTATGAATTTTAATTGGTGTTTGTCTTGGTGTAAGCGTGAAGAATTTTGTTTAATGTCGGGCTTAATGTAGTGCGGGTACAAAAAGCTCTAAATCCCATTTTGTAATGTATTTCATGTATAAGATTTTTGGGTTGTTTTTCCTCTACCTCATCTAGAAAAGATTTAAATGAAATTTTTCTCCATTTGATTTTTTCAAATGTTTGCATACACATTTCGGCATTTTTTTGTATCAGCCCTACTCCATCACGATCGTTATTTTTATAAGAAGCTATACTTTTCTCGAAGATGTCTAAAGCGTCTTCTAAGCCGAGGGGTTTTATATTTATATCTTGAAGATTAATTTCAGGAGTATACCTTAAAATTAAAGTATACAAAGAGATGGTAATCGGGTGACTTGTCCACAAACTTGGACCAGTAAAAAGGTATGTTTTGTCGAGAATATTTCCATTCCGATCTTTTACTGGGAACCATTTAGTTCTACCCCGGAAGACTGTCTTTGACTCAAGACAATTTAACAACCTGGATATAAAATTAAGCTGATCTTTTGTGGTATTTTTAGGAAACTGTATTAATATTCTAGTTTGATGTGTACATATTTTTTGATCTTTTTGTGGATCATAACTGAATCCATAGATGCATATTTTTTTCTTAGCATGCTGGGCAAAAATAGCATCTCCCAGAAAATCACGACACTTTACAAGGGGACAACACTGAAAATTACCATCTTTCTCTGAAGATATGAATGCAAACTTAGTTTCAATTGCCTGATAGATTTCTCCTAAATCTACCTTTTTGGTATAAGCGTTTACTGTTTTGAATGTATTTTGCATAAAATTGCTTCCATTAATTTTTTTGTTTCTTTATATTTTGTTTTATTTTTTATAAGAGAAATTATTCCGTCTTCACATGTACATGCTATAGGAAATTCCATATTTTTTTCATCAACAAGGGCACTTTCTTTAAAGATGCTATCAAAATTTCTGTAAAAGACTTCTATATAGGGAATTATAGCGCTCAGCTGATCTTTTTTAGTCATGTTTAATGGAAAGGTTAAGTCTTGTGAAGAAAAATCAAGCTGTTCGAGTGTAAGTGTTGGATCCGCCAGTGCCTTTTCTCCGAAACTTAATAACATTAAATATAATGAAAAAGACAAATACGAAGACATCCAAGTGTAAGAACTTTTAAACAAAATGGCTTGAATGCCTTCTCTGCTTTCGAAAATTGCACTGCTTTTAGGAATATTTGATTTCTCTTCAAAAGAGTTTATTACTCTAAGACATGGATCTTTCAGACTTGACAAGTCAAGTTGATCTTCTTTGTTTGTAATAATGGCTATTTTCAATGAGTCTGAATCCAAGGCATGAACATAGGGGGTTGGTGCCTTAGTTAATAAATATTCTATTATGTTTCTACACAATACTTCCTTGCAACTTTCTGGAGAAGAATTTAATACAAAAGAGTTTCCCTCCTGTCCCCATACAGAAAATGAAAATGGAAATTTATAAATGTAATTTCTTTGGAAATTTATATTTACTTTAATCATTTCAGCAATTTATTTTAGCACAATAAATAGAGGTGTTTATGTTTACAATGTCGCGTCTTACAGAGCAAACGTTTATTTCATGTAAAGCTTTGTTGAACAAGGGAGAGCTGTGTTTAATTTTCATAACGGGGATGTTGTGAATTCTACAAAACTTACTCATACCGTGAACAAAGCATTTCGCGGCTAACATTAGCTGAGCCTCATCGAGGGGACTTACACCCTCCATATACATATCCTGAATGTGCAATTCATTCTTAATAGGAACAATGGAGCATGTACATAGAAGTGGATCCACTTCACTGATATGATCTACAAGCTGTACTCGATAAGATCGTTCGGTAGAGGTGTGAGTACGGACTTCTGCGAATTTAGTAAATTTTAAGCAAAATTTTCTGTAATTGTATTCTGTAAAAAGCATAGAAACAAGACTCCATAAAAAAGGGCCTGTTACTTCCATAACAGACCCTTTTTATCATAAGTATGAGCTTTTATTAAATTAGGCGAACAGCTGGCTTTCTGTTAGGATTACATATAGGACAGCTGTCCATAAGACAAATGGTTTTTTTGCAGTACCGTAGTTTTGCAGCAGGCTTATATCTCCAACGAGACTCATTACATGCAATGCAATAATACACTACCCAATTTTTGCTTCTTAAAAAATCCATGCATTCTGCACATACAGGAATTTGAAAGACGTGGGTTTTATTGGACCCATACCCCATTGGTATTGTAATAACATTTATTGCTTGTGGGGTTTCCCCATCAGGATGACGAAGAGCACATGTACTATTTTCTATGCTTTGTAATGCTTCGGTGAAATCAACTAGATCAGAAATCTTAATCCAACTTTTGTTTTCTTGATCTAGATTTTCCATGTTGTCTCCCAAGAAAGAATGTTTATTTCCAATCAAACCCCCGATCAACACACTTCAGAAGAGTGTCGCTTACAGCTTCGGGAGGTCTGGCTTTTGAGTTTTTACCACAGATATAGGTTTTTCCTTTCTCTGTTTCAATTACTTCAGGAGGATCAAGAAGTCCTCTGAGAATAGCATAAAGCTTTATGCTATGTTTAGAGGTTACATAATTCTCACTACTACATGACCAACCAACAAGTCCATCCACGCGTTCTTTTTCACTAAACTCAAGTTCTGTAATTATACCCGGTGGTAACAAGTCAACGAATACGGAAATAATACATCCATAAGCAGGACTGCGTTCCATATAAAACTGTGAAAAGACATTTTGAGCTTTCTTGTATTTTTCTTCATCTTCAGTGTTGTGATGTTTGCGTACCATGGGTGCTTTTCGAAGATAACGAACCTCGTAATAGTCCGGATTTTCCAGGACTGCAAGTGCAAAATCCACATGTTCCGCAGTCACACCAAGATCAATGAAAGCAGGGTCTACTGCGTAGTCGGGGTTATTGTTTTCTTGGTCTGGTTTATCTATGCTTTTTTGAAGACTACTTTCTTTCATGATGTTGCTCCTTTTGTTTTGTTTCTCTTTCCCTTGCGGTTCAAAACCTCAAGTTTCTATAAGTATAGTTTATAAAGTAATTCATTTTCCCGTTGTCTGTAGTCTTTGAAACTAGAAAATAGGGCTAATTTATAAATAAGCCTTTTTAATAAAATGAGATCAGGAAGTGGATAATAGCAATTTTCACATTTACAGTAACGTATGAATATCCCTCTTGTTACATTTTTGTCGCATCCTGGACATATGTATACAGTGTCTTTGGTTCCCGTCGATGTTTCTATAATTCTAAACATTTAATAAAAACTCTTTTGTTTTTCTTTTTTTCCACCCAACCAGAAGATATAAAGTCTCGTTCTATTTCCTGAAATCATTGCTTCTGCTAAACTAGGAACTAGTTGTCCACAACTACAGTCAAGATTTGCTGAGAGGTTTTTTTCAGAAACCACACAACGTGTTATTGCCCCACAGGTTTCACAAAAGAGTGTGATTGTTATAACACTATTCTCTGGTTGTTTTTCAGCAATATATTTAACCATAGTTATATCAAACCCCTTACCAATTCATCCATTTCGGCGATATTACAAGCATCAATCTTTTTGTGGTTTAGTTTATCTCCTATTTCTTGTAAATGACTAGAGCACATAATATAATGCTCATGTCCAAGTAAAGGCTTTCTTTTGTGCTTAAGAGTTAGCACATTAAAAAGTCCATATGCGAAGTTAGCTTTTATTTTTCCAGACACTGCTTTGTTTAAGCTATCATCCCCGTGTATATAAGGTAAACAAAGTTGTATAAAATTGTGCCCTGAAGTAGTGCACGCACATTTACTCCCAAACAGCCAGGCAGTAATTGGGTGATAACCTATTTTCATGAGATCGAGTATATATAACATAGCACCAGGATCTTCTCTTGGAAGTCTAAGCACACACAGATAGATGTAAAGAGACAATATATCATCATATTTACTATTACATGTAACATCCAAAAAAGCAGATATATTTCCCTTTGAATCTACAACAGCTTCAGGTTTTAAGTAAGGAGGCAGTAAGTTTCCTTTTTTACAATGTCGAAGAAAACTGACTATAACAGTCCTACTCTGCGCTCTTTTTATTGGGGCTTTTAGCCCTATCCACATGACATTTCGGTCTCGATCCATAAAGTCAAACATACCGGCGTAACAAATGTTTGTGTTAAAACTTATGTTTTTACCGACTAAAGCCAATTTTTCATAAATAGCATCTTGTATAGAATTGGCATATTTTCCTATATTTAAGTCCCGGCATATCTTACAAGAAGTTAATTCCTTCAATGGAACATTTCTTCGAAAAAAGGCATAGTTTACTTCGTGATCATCGATATGTCCTATATCCTTTTTTCTATGTTTGAGTGCAGTTATTGCTTTTTCTAGCATTTCTTGGTATTCCATCAATTACACCAATTCTTTTCTTTGGTTCCCCCCTCGTAAGGGACTGCCATTCCTTTAGATAATAGATCCCTCCCCAAATCTACCCCATCGATACTTACATCTGCCAATAGTCGAAAGTACATGTCTCTTTTGACATTAAACAGTTCTATTTTTTTAGCGTTGGCGGCAAGCTTTTTAAGATGCTGACGTGCTTTAATTGCTAGTACTACTTCTTGTGCACATTTTCCTCTTATTTCAGGAGTATCTATATGGGCTATACGCACAGGCATGTTACGTCCAACAACTGGATGCCAATCTTTAATGTTTACATAAATAGTATCGCCATCATATACACGGGTGAGGCTTTCTACTATTATTGTTGTTTCCGCCAGGGAAGTCTGTTGACTTATTATACAAAGGAGTATATTTATATAGATAAGTATAATTCCTGTTTTTTTAAGCATCGGCTTTTCCATCTGAATTTATTAAGGCTTCTATTAATTTGTCACGCATCTTTGCTGCGTCTAAAAGAAGCTTTTGCTGATCATCGAGTTTGCCTAAATCAACATCGTCCGGATCAATATCGTGTAGTTTTCCTCCTTTTTTTGCTAACATCGCTATTTGACTACTAAGGAGTTGCAATAAACTGGTAATTGCCAATATTGTTGTTGTATCCAATATAATTGCCATTGTGTTCGAATCCTTCTAGCTGAAGTTCAATAAGTAGTAGACAAAAAGACACTACTTTGTCCTTATGTTCTATACCTTTAGGGGGTGTTCCTGTAACTTCCCAATGATTTACTTCAGTTATATAATCCCCTAAAGTTGTAAGACAAGAGATAAAATTACTATTTGTCTGCTGAATATACTTAAATTCCCTGATGTTTACATCTCTGATGGTTGCTTCTTTGCTTAAAGATTCAAGGACAGTAAGTAAAGAAGTATTTAGTTCAAAAACTTTATCTGTTCTTTCTTGTGCAAGTACTTTTGCCTCTTTATATGTTCCTGACTTTATCGCACAGCTACTTAAGAATATACCCAAAAGGCTGATAAATATACAAAGAAACTTAGTGTGTTTTTTCTTCATGGCAAGTAAAATTGAAATCAAAATTAAAGGGACTCTGTATAAGAGCTAAAACACCACACTGTAATTCTTGCTTAATAAACTCTCTCGCTTTTTTCCGAGAGGTAAATATTATATTATTCCCTTCTTCATCGGTAACTATTTTAACTTGTTCTGGTGGACCAAAGGTATCTATGACCACGTAGTTATTCATAGGGCTACTCCTTAAAATGTAAGGAAAATTCAGGAACTATCAATCCATCTATGTGCTTTTCTAGAAAAGATGCAGCAAGACGTCTATGACAAAAATCTCCAGCTTTTTCCCAACAGAGCATAGCCACCGGTCTGTTTCCCGAAATGCGATATAGATCACTAATTATTGTAATGGGGGACAATTTATTTAATATTTTATTGTAACACTCTATATATACTTCAGTGTTTTTTGTTCTTTTATACTCGGCAACCATTTCCCATAGTGGATTGAGAGGTCTGTAATTTGGAAGAGGTTTTATACCTTTCGGTTGGGAAGTTGATATTGCTATTGGAAAGTATCCTGCTGCCTCAACTGCATTAAGTTCTCTGAAAGAAGCTGTTACTATACGATACATGGGTCTTCCTTTGGCTTCAAGTAATCTGAAAAATCTCCAGTTTTAATTAAGACTCCTTTAGGGTTGGGGTTGAAGTACAACCACGCCAATAAAGCTCCCCCGGAGTTGAGTTTTATTGGAACTTTTTTACGTATGTACCAGTCTGGGTGTTTTTCTAGTGCATCTAACCTGTGGATTCCTTCTGTGGGAACACAATATAACTCTCCAACTATGTTGGATATTGGCTCATTTTCTTTTACGTAAGGAATTCTGTCCGCGTAAAGAGCATATTTATTTACTGTGTGTCCTTTACCCACAAATCCAGGTATGCATTTAAGTCTTTTCTTATTATCAGTTTCTTTTTTGTTTTCAAACAAGGAATCTTTGAAATCAAACAGAGAGTAAATAATTCTATGATTCCAGTACCCTTTTCGTAGTGTACCATATACAAAAATCAATTCACTATCCATCAGCCACTCCTTCATTTATTACAGAATGTATTGTTTTTAATTCTGCACTTATCTTTTTGAAATATCCAGGGGTGTTTCCTGAGTATAAGCATATAGCCTTTTTTATGTTACCATTTCCTTTTTTAGAGTGTAGTTTTTTTGTGATTAAATAATCAAAAGCATGAACAGATTTTTGTATTTTGAATAAATCGTCTTTGTGAGTAATTATATCCGCTTTCTTTAATTCTTTTACATGGAAAGGCATTATTTGAGCAGACCCCATAGCCCCCTTTTTTGATATGGCTCGAGGATTAAAGCGAGATTCAACTTTAAACATAGCAGCACAAAGATAAGGATATTTTGATTTCGATATTGCATCTACATACTTATCTATGCGATCCGGTGGTATTCCAACAATTCTTTTTCCTTTGTAAAATTGTTGCTGTGCTAGCCAGACCCTGAGAACCTTTTGTACTCTTACTTCACGTTTTGCTTGTTTTATTTCTGGGCTTTCAACAACTATAACAGGAGGGCTGTCTGTCCTTAATGGTGTTTTATTTTCTGCCAGCTCAATGGACATGCAAACCAGTAGAAAAAATAATATTTTTAAGCCAAAACTTTTATACTTGCTATTTAAATTCACTAAGGAGATCTTTTGTCGTTTCATCGTCCTGCTGGTCACCTTCTGGATCTTCTTGATCTTCATCATACTCACTTTGGTAATATAGATCGTCTGTTTCCTCTATGAGACCGTCTTGTATTTCTTGTAGGTTTAAAACGCCTTGAAAAAGATCCCTTAACAAAGGATCATTTCCTATTTCAATATGATATGGGTTGTTGTCTTTTGCTTTCATATAATCGATTTCTCTATTGTTCCCTCATTTTCTGCGATGTCTGGTTTTGCCCCCCCAGTCAGTAAAAAGTTATTTATAAAAGTGTGCCCCCAGGGAAAGATCCCATGCCAAATATGATTTAAATATTCGTGGCTTATTGTTCCCAGCTTTTGCGGAATTTTTGTTAGGAGTGTGAAGACTTCCATATCTTTACGCAATTCCTTTGGAATATCTTCAGTTATATCCAGTGTATAGTATAAAGCTACTTTATCTTCAACAACAGGAAAGGCATACTCGCTTCTTAAAAGGCGGTCAAAATCTTGCTTTGATTCTATTTGAAACAGTACTCCACTTACGGAAGATGTACTCTTGGTGGTTAGTCCATAATATATATGTCCCAAATAAGAGGCATCAAGGGCTCGTTGATATCCGGAAAGAACACATAAGAATAGATCACCCCAGGTGTACATTTTTTTCATTCCGCGACAGTTTAAACCCTTTGGATACATTAAAGAACCATACCCAAAGAATAAAATAGGATACTTTTCAGGTAACATTTTCTATATATTCCTTGATTGATTTATAGAGGTTTTCTTCTGTGTTCAAAGCCGGATCATCAATGACAAGATCAAGTAAATGTCTTTGTATTTTTCCTACAATTGGACCAGGAGTAAGCTTAAACATTTCTATGATTTTTCCTCCAGATAATTTAAGGTCTTTAACCGATAAGATTTTATCTTCCTTAAGTCCTCTTAACCCAACAGATATTAGGAGCTCACGAAGTGGTCTTATTTCTGTGGCTCCTCTTAATAAATTAGATTTTCTATCAGCTATTTTGAGTCTAAGGTAAGATCTAGGGTTAATTTCATTATCGTATAGATATTTACGAAGTTTTCTTTGACCTTTAGGGGATAAACTACGACATTGACGCATGTGACTTTCAACTAGTCTAGAGATTTCTTTAGTTTCTCTATTTGTAAATCCAAGGAGAGGCAACCTGTGCTGACAGATTTTACTTCCAATTACTTCATGCCCTATGAAACTGCCATCATTGTGATATTTGTGCGCAGGAGGTTTTCCTATATCATGCAAAAATCCTGCCAACCTGAGGATTGGATCTTTAGGGGCTAAATGATCTCCTGTTAGCATAAGGTGTTCCCACACAGACTCAATATGGTGAGCTCCATGAGGATAATTAAAAGTTGCATGCAATTCAGGAAATATATACCTAAGAACCCCCGTAAGATGAAGAGCGCTGAAAAATAGAGATGGAGTTTCAAGTTTCATTGCCTTTAAAAACTCCAATCGAAGCATTTCTTTTTCGATGTGATTTTTAGCAAGATTAGCATACTTTTGTAAGGCTTGTAATGTTTTCCCACTAAACTGTCCTTGAATTTTGGCAAGAAATCTACAAGCCCTTACAATTCTGGTTGGATCTTGCATAATTCGTGCTGTCGGGTCACCTACAAAACGTATTATCCTGTTCTGTAGATCTTTTTTGCCGCCGACAACATCAATTATATCTCCGCTAACGGGGCACATTGCCAATGCATTTATTGTCAAATCACGTCGAAGCATATCTTCTTGTATAGAGTCCGAGTAAGCAATTTCTGTGTCTTTTCTTGAATAAAGCTTTACTTGAGTGTCTTTTCTATAGGTTGCCACTTGGATGTCGCCGATAAAAACGACTGCAAACCTATTTCCTACCTTTTGTGCCTTACAATTAGAAAACAAAGGCAGTACTTGTTCAGGAGTAGCGTTTGTTGCGATGTCAACATCGTCAGAAGGAAACCCACCTAGTATATCACGTACAGTACCGCCAACTATAAAAGCTTGATAGCCGTGATCACATAATCTTTTGATGATAGATTTGTGGTTCACAATGAAGCTCCTTTTTGATTTTCAGAACATTATAGATATACGACCTTACCGTTTTTATTTGTTCTTGTTCTGGGGTGTGGTAGCCCTGGAATGATCCTCAAACCACAACTGGGACAGTTCATAAAAGTATGTCCTTCCAAAGACCTGGTATCGAATGTACAACCACCTTTCCTTTTATCAAAAATAACATTGAAGTTTTTAGCAAAGCGGCTTGTCATAAAAGAAGAAATCATTTTTTGCAAGTTAAAAGGTACAAGTAAACGTTGCCTATTTTCTATGTCTTTCTTTAATTCAAACCACTCTGTTCCAACTTTAATATCAAATAGTGTGTCAGTGGTAGAACCCTTTCTAAACTTGATGTTATTTGCTTTCATGTACTCTACCAGGGCAGCTGTTTTTTTGCCGTTTAAAAGCATTAGTATACCTCCTAGGTTATAATAGGTTTTTAGCTCCTTCCCATTCAGACAAGGGCATCCACCAGATGCGTACTTTTGTTTCGGGATGTTGATTTTTACTCATCCATCTGGAACAATGAAATTTGAGTTCTTTTAGAACAAAGTTGGCTTCTTTTTGCTCCGAATTAGTTGTTGCACAGACAAAAGCGTGCATACTATATGCTTTCTGATTATTTAGAAAAGATATAACTTCTCTTTTTATTTTTTCAGGGGGGATTGTAAATTTTTTTCCTTCTGATATATGCGTACCCCCAAAATCTACCAATATCTTTCCTGTGCAGCAGAATGGAAAATCAAGTATTTGCATTTTTAGCTCCGTATTTACTTTGTGCTACAAGGTCCCCCAACAACACCTTCTCGTGTAGTTTTTCTTCTCTTTGAATTGTAGATAAAACTGTATCTACTCCAAAAGCCGAGAATCTGGATCCCTCTTTTTTGGGGGTTACAAAATCCTTTTCAATGAAGTGTTGTAGTGCTTTGCCCATTCCAACATCTACTTCTCTTTTCTTACTAAACTTATACTCTGTCGGGTATTGTATTACATTGTTTGGAAAAAAAGAATGGTTAGAGTTTTGAAAAAAAGAATGAGCGCAAGAAAGAGCTGTAAAGTAATCAAGTTTATAACGGTCAACAAGACTTACAACGGTATGTATAGCTATCGGATCATGCTCTATTGTTCTAAATATAGTAAGGTAAATAAAAATTCCGCGAATGTCATGATCAAGTGTAAGGGTGAGTGCCTTTGTTTTAGACAAAATATTTATATCAGCATACTTTGGGAGAGTACCTGCCTGTTTGCTAAGTTGAAGATATTTCTTCATACGATGGGTAGATATACTTCTAACTTTGTCTTTAAACTTCAACCAAAAAACTAATCTGTTGTATCCATTTCTTTTTCCGAATTGCACAAGACAGGGAAGAGTTGCAAAGCAAGCTTTATTCTTGCCAACAATAGGAAGTTGTGTTTCCTTCACTTCTTTCTCATAGCTGCTGGAGTAGGTTTCAAGAATCCTTTTTGAGGGTTCTTTCACCATTTCCAGTTGCGCTTCTTTATCCTCAATGGGAATTTCAGATTTGTATATAGCGTATGACACATACGTGTTTATTGGGCAAACAGCAGTAGTCTTTTTTGTCAGTATAATGTTTTCGACGGGAAGGATATCGTTCATTTCTTTCATTTAACTTTAAATAAATTCTTTTTTTGCCTATTGATAGCTTTTTTCCCTCTGAAAGATAGAAAATCACATTCATATCTTCGCTGCATATCCCAAAGTACTTTATCAAAAGTAGTCGGTGCTTTTTTTGTATCCTCATAAGAAGGTGCACTTTTTGATAAAAGACAACACAATAAATCTTTGATTTCTTCAAACATATTGCATCCTTATAAACGTAAATATGCTTTATTGTCAAATTTGTTATTAATCGCTTTCCCTTCGTATCCATACGGATTGCACATCACATGTGTTTTATCTATGAAATAATCACAGGTACCGTGCATGTGCCCGTGGATCCAAACGGCTGGCTGGTGTTTATAGATTAACTCATCCCATTCGTTTGCAAAACAATCATTTAAGTTATCATACTTATATTCCGGGGCTATACTTCGTCTAGAAGGGGCATTGTGCGTTACACAAACAACTTTAGCTTTTTCGAAAGAGCGTAATGTAGTGTTAAAGAAATATTTTGCTTTCCGTCCCCAAGAAGTGCCATACTTACTGGTTTTTATATCGCTTATTCTGCTAAAATCCGCCAATCCAAATATATGATGTGGCTGCATTTCACGATCCCACCAACCAGTGGCTCCTACGAACAAGATATCTTCTATACACACCCAGCTTTCGTTTAGAAAATATACATGTTTAAATTTCTTTGTGCTTAATTGTTCATCTATAGTTTTTCTTGAACTACCATAATAATCATGGTTTCCCATAATAAACACAACAGGCTTATTTACGAAGGAATCGATATCTTCTAGTGTTTTTAAAATATACTTTGAAGTACAAAGATCCCCGGCAATAACAAATACATCTACTCTGTCATCATCAAGCAGATTGAAAAGCAATTGATGGGAACCGTACTCAAGATGTATGTCTGAAAAGTATTTGATAAGCATAGGGTACTTATGGATTTACTTCAAAATAAATTCTGAGAACTGTTGAAGAGCAATGATGACAATGTAATGGGTGAATTGATGGGTACCCGCCCATTGTATGATTTTTTGTGGGTATTTTGGTTATATGCCCACATGTGGCACACTCTAGGTAAACAAAATATACTTTTTTTGCTTCCATTTCTCTAGATCCACATCTTGGACACGACCCATTAAAATTAGCAACGGAGAAAAATCTTTCCAAAAGACAAGAATTACATTTAAAAAGCACGGCTTTCTTTGAGCCTTTTTCCCTGTCGTGTAATACAGTAGAAAAAGACGGATCTAGAACTATAATCTCTTTTCTCTGTTCTAAAGGACTAGGTACAGGATTTTCTTCAAAATAAGGATCTTGTTCAAGGATTGCTTCTGGTGGTAGTTCTGCTAAGCCGCTTATTTGGTCTGGTATTGAATCTAAGAAATCTTTATATGTTATTTCAGTACGAAATTTTGGCTCAACATGAAAAGGTTTAGAGGATTGTCTTCCTATATTTCTACTATTTATAACTGACGTCAAAAGTGTCATCATGTAACCCTTAATTTATTAGGAATAATTTTTTGGTACATCCAATGTTTATCTGTTTGTACATGTCCCTTTCTTACGAATTTTGCTACGTTTTTATGAAAGGAATCGTATGTAAATGGGTTTACTGTTCGCACAACATAGCCCTCTTGTTTATCTAAATCCAGCTGTAATTCTTTGAGTTTTGGTAGTATGTCCGTCCAGGAACCCCTCATCATTTCTGGAACAGGCTGCAAATCAAGCATAATGCACCACTCCACCGTCTCTTCCCAAGACAGACACATGTCATCGTTCCATATAGAGAAGACTTCGAAATAGCTGATAAGGTCTGTATAGTAGATAGAGTGTTTGGCATATAGGTTTTCACCGCATATCCTAAATCCTTCAGGTATGCCGCGCCTTACCTGTGCGTGAAGTGCTTTTACAATGTGTCTGGACTCGTGATCCTTGGAGTCTATACTTCTTGCATGTATATGGTCAGGATAAAATGTAGTGCATTCCCCATCACGTTTTTCAGTTACTACTACATAGTTGTGTTCATATATGTCATCAGACACGAAAATGTTATTATCAACTACGAAGATATCGTCTGGAGTTGCTCCAGGACTCCATGGAAGATGAGGAGTTCTGGGGTATTTATATAGTCGCGTGTTCATTGCTTAAGTATACACTCCAGCAGAAGGAAAAGTAATGTGTCAAGGAAAATGGCACCTAGAAAATAACATTCTTACCCCTTTACTACTCCTAGAGGCTTAAGTTCTACAAGGATATCTACAAGGTCTGCTTGTTCTTGTATAACTGCGTTGATATCCTTATATGCTCCAGAGGCTTCGTCTAGGTCTGCTTGTGAACGTATGCCGTGTATAATGCCCTGTTCATCCAGTTTTCTTTTTTCTTCCTCAAAGTTAAGAGAGCGTTGAGCTTCTTTTCTTCCCATTTTTCTACCGGCACCATGAGAGCAGGAACAAAAACTATCTCTGTTTCCCTTTCCTCTTACAATATAACTGCTGGTGCCTTGACTGCCGGGGATGATTCCGATTTCCCCATCTCTTGCAGAGGTAGCACCCTTTCTGTGTACGTATACGTTGTGTCCGAAGTGGTTTTCCAGCCTGGCATAATTATGGGCAATGTTTATTTCCTTATCAAAGTCCACGTTGGGAATGTGTTTGAGGATTGCTTCTTTGATCCGCAGATGCATACGCTCCCTGTTTGCGTGAGCATAATCTACGCAGTACTGCATCTCCCTCAGATATGCCCGTCCTTCTTCACTGAAGATGGGAAGAAAGGCAAGATTCCATTCCAAGGGCACAACGCTGTGATATTTGTGATTCTGTTCCCTTGCTACTTCGTTGTAATAGTTCGCTACTTGCAGTCCCAGATTACGTGAACCAGAATGTACCATCATCCAAATGTGTCCATCTGATCCTTTCTGTATTTCGATGAAGTGATTCTTGTTGTTACTGTTATCTTTTACGTATTGGTGTACTATTAGGTCTAACCCAGCTTAAAACCTCTAAATGTTTTTGGTATTTTCTTTCCAAATATAAAGAAGAATTACTGTACAACCACTCACAATATTTCTGCGCCTTTTCATTGGTAAGCATAATATTATATATGTTATCACGAGTATTTCTATTTATATGTTTATTAATACCAAGAACATTAGACATACTTTCAGTAATAAACTCTTTTATTTCATCAGAAGTAACACATATACTCATGTATGGAATATTTTTTGCAGTAATTCCTACAGAGCCGTCAGCATCAACCAGACCCCTCAAATAATGTCTGGCGTTGCTTTCTTCCACAGAACATGGAGGGGTTATTGTTCTACATTTACTCCCAACGGGCAGAAAAGGCTTCATTTCCTGTCTGAAGAGCAAAGCAAACAAACATAAAGTTACTGATGTATGTGTGTAGCTTTGCCCTGTTTTAAATCGAACAAACCTTGTGCGTTCTGATATAGATACATTAATTAGTGGACTAAGTATCTTTTCAAGTTTATATACCAGCTCTATGTCTCTATAAGCTATCTCTAGCTGGATTTTTCCTCTGTTTCTTGAAGATTCACTATGATGTGCGTCTCCTTGAAACAAACCAATAATGTAATACATATGTTCTGGGTCTAACTTTTCCAATAGCATTTGGAACTCCTGGGCATTAGTAATCTTACTAATACTCAGGTTAGTTAAAACCATTTCATAAGGATAACGGATAAGACATTTCTGCTTATCTCTCCGGCTTTCTACGTCTCTATACCGGAGGTCGGACTGTCGCTTCCTTTCGGTCTCTTCACTCAGTCTCTCACGCTGGGATTACCCTTGCGCCCTGTCTACCTGAGAAGGTATTCCAAGTCAATCAGAAGAGATTTCAGTATATTTAGATTATACTCTTGGGCTGGAAGCAAGCATTTACCACCCCCAAGAGTTCCGAGGGACTCAATAGCATTTTGTTCGTTTTCCCAAACAACAGGTAAATTTCTTTCACTGATTTGGTCAAAATTAGGCAGATCCTCTCTTTTTATTTGCTTTTCTTTTTTGTGACGGTTCATGCCAACAGGAATAAGCTCCCGGATAGTCCCCATGATCTTCTTTATATCATCCTTTGCAATTTCTGTCAAGGATGTTTTTACTGCCGACATGCCACACCCAATGTCCACGCCAACAAAATTGATGGATACCACATCCTTTAAGGCGGCAACTGCTCCAATGTGGCAGCCCTTTCCGAGGTGTGAATCAGGCATCATACACGTGTGATGGAAAGCAAACGGAAGATTGGCAATATTTCTTGCCTGCTCCATCGCACCCTCTTCGAAATCCCTCCCCCACATAAAAATAGGAACTCGTTCAGTATTTATTACTTGCATGTTTTCTCCTTTTATTGACTTAACCCTTGGTGGGATTCGAACCCACGTCCACAAACTAAATAACCGTTTTAGGAAACGCGCTTCCCTGCTAAACCATCTCTGACCCAGCCCGGTGCATCCGCAACCTCTGGTTAACCTTTACAGTGTTTGCGTTCTGTTACGACCCGGTTCCGTTTTTCCGGTGCCTGCTGTCCTCTAGGCTACAAGGGTAACATACTCTCATTTTTGTGTTTTCAAATTACTGTGTTTACCGTCTGGAGTTTTATAATAGGGGTATACTTCGTTCCTTTGTAGAGTACCCGTTGTAAAGGACGTTAAACCGTTCGGCCACACTATACATCTTCCTTTATCGTCAAACCCCTTTAGGTGTCGGTTTTTCCAATAACCAAGATTTCCCCTTACTAAAATGGGGATATCGATTGGAAGATCTGGTGTAGGCACAGGTTTTCTCTGTTTGCGCACCTTGATCGGTCTCCAGAATAAATCTGGGTTTCTCCCAAAAGGCTCTTCATCCACAATTTGGAATCCAAGTGAATTATATAAATAAGACTGGTCGCTTGTGTCCATAAATTTAACACGGAATTGCTTTGCACTGTCAGGTGGGCACATAACTTTACCGGCGCCTCTTGAATAAGACCATACCTTATCGCCCTTTTCTGCTTTCTCGAACATTATGTTCTCCTTTTATTAAATTTAGTTGTTTTGAAATGTATAAGTAGGTTTCTTACGCTGGGCACATATAATTACAGCTGTCATTTTGACATTTATAGTAGCCTACTGTAATGGCTCTTCCTTCGGGCGTAGTGCCCACAGGAACAAGGCTATTACCACATAGGGGGCAAACATTCCATTTTTCACATAAACGAATAAGTTTGAAATTTTCTTCCAATTTCATTACCTTTTCTTTTGCCAATTCACATACAATTATTCCCATAACGTTCCCTTCAGTGGTCCTCCTGTATTATTCCTATCGCTCTACGACAAGTAAAAACATCAAATTTTCCAATATGACATTCTTCTTCTGTCATGCCAAGTTTATTGGCTAACCATTTATACGCTTCGGCTCTTGTCATTCTTGAGTTGTGATGCTTCCATAAAGGATCAAATACTTTGTGTACATGTATTCTTTCTCTCCTTGTTTCTGCATCAGCCAATTCTCCTAAAGGTTCGGTTGAATACCCAACACACCCTACGTAGGCTTTACAACGAGTACATATCCAAAACCACCTTGTACAGAGGTCAGGATCATGTGATTTTATGTAGATTTCATAGCCTGTTACAAGACGAGCAGCTCTACCACAATAAGGGCACTTTATACCAGGATTATGTTTTCCTTTTTTTGAAGAATTCTTCCATTGTTTTAGCAAAGTTTTGGGCGACATGATGTCCATTACCTCCGGCTTTACATCTATGTTCTAGTATGCTTTCAAAAATCCAACATACTGCATCATAAGCTGCGTTCATATTACCACGAAGCATTAATTCTATACACAAAAGTCCCCTGTTACGATATTCACAATCAAGTTGATTTAAAATTAAAGCTGTTAAGAAATCATCGCTGCAGTGATTTTTATATCTACCATTGAGGTTTTCCACAAAAGCACGGACTTCGTGTTCAAGAGCTTTTTCTAGTTGTATTTGCATGTCTTTTCCTCTTCGTTATTCATATCCGTGATTTGCCAAATAGGCATGGTCATCCGTTCTGTAATGAAATGGGCATTTTGTGCATTTATAAACAGCAACAAACTTGTAAGTTTCCGGGTAGTCTATCTCCTTATCCAAGGCTTCTCCACATTCAGGGCAAATACAAAAATCCAGATACTCAAAGAAATTGTTGCGTTTCTTTTTCCTCTGTTTATTTAGTCGTGCTGCCTCTTTCTCTCTTTTCCGTTGTTCGGCTTTTGCCTTCTTAAGTTTCTGCGCAGGAATATCTACATGTGTATCTGAGAGAATATACCACCAAAAGAACACAGCAACAGCGATACATACAACAGCAAATAAGATGTTAAACATGGTAAAAATTACTCCTTATCTTTGGGCTTCGTGTTCGATTACATCCGCGAAATTAGCGCCAGCTCCTGTTTTCATATTAATCCTTAGTTCAGTAGAAATATGTTTTTCCTTCGAGGAGAACAATGTACCATGCTCCACTATCATAATCTTTAGTCTCGATGCTTTTTTCTGCTTCTTCATCGAAAAGGACAGTTATTCCATCTCTGAGATATTTAATTGTTTTTTGGATAGACTCCTCACTTTCATTAGACCCCCGCCCAAATATTTGTATCCGATAAAAAAATTCAATACCGTGATTAATAAGCTTGACAACGTCTGCTTCAAGAAATCTACCAGGTGCTCGTGAGTTCACTATGTTACAAATTGACTCTAATAATGGTTTGAATATGTTACCAAAATCATTGTCACCTAATACAATGGCTATGGTTCTCATATTGGTATGTAGAAGTCTGAGGATTCAAGTTTATTTGCCATGTTTTTTAGTTTATTTGCCACAATCAGCAGTTGCTTTGCTGCAGAAATTTGTTTAAGCACCGCAGTTTTTTTGTCTCTGTATATGTAGCATCTTTGTAAATTATTTGCTGTTTCAATTACGGCTTCACAGCCCTCTTCAATCACTTTGCGGGTGGCATCTACTTCATTCATGGCTATCCCCCCACTCAATAACCCGTTCCCCAGTCTTCTGTACTATGTCTCCTATGGCTTTGCACTGTTCCTCATATCTTGGTATAGGAGTTAGCCTGGACGCTGATTTGAGAAAGTTTTGGACACACTCTTCATCAGGAGAGTTATCGATGTACCACCAATCACAATTAGGCTTTTGAAGGCATATTAAATAACCGCCGCATGGATACTCTCCGCCGGTGTAAGGTCTCCCTGAATAGCTGACTCTATAGATTCTACCGTTTGGGAGCAAGTAAAAGGTTTGTTTCATTACTAGTCTCCTTCTTGAAAAATGATTTGTCTTTCATGACTAGCACGTCTTTCCCTTGCTGCTGTTCTGATTTTTTCGGCTTTCTTTATGCCTTCCTCATTTCCTATCATAACAGCCCGCTGAATGCTTCCAACAACGCTCATGATAAGTGTTTCACAGTCGATACAGAGGGTGAGTTCAAGCTCCCCTATAGTCATTTCATTTTTTGGAAACATGTCTTCTTTGGAACAAATATCACACTTCATGAGGGCTTCCCCCGTTTAGTCTGTAAATTCTACACAGTTAAATTTGTCAGAGGTTATTACACAACTACCACCAAATGGCATAGAGCCACAACACACTGCCGCTAGTTCTTCTTCAGTGAATGTACCTTTTTCTATATGCCCTTCGTACTCAATTTTATTATAACCAGGTATACGGCGGTCAATTACAATGGACTTGCCTTCCGTTTTTGCTACTTTTGCCAAATTTCTTCTGTGACTTGTTATTTTCTCGGCTTCGGGTTTATATGCGTATCCTGCGATATACATTATATTATTCTCCCTTTTTGTTTTGATTATGTGCTTCTAACTCTTCTTGGAGAACTAAATGCCCAGCTCGTATCTTTGCAATAGCAACTTCTAAGGTTTTTGCAAGAGCTAAAACCCCTACCCCCTGGCAAAGATCGGCTACAACACGTATTTCAGATATTCCTTCCTCTATATTGAAATGTGCTTCAATAATTGCTAGTTCTGTGTTGCTCATAATAAACCACCGTTACATTTGCATTTTTGAAATTGACAAGCTCCTCTAAGATTGGCTTTAATG
>Ga0209706_10000036_pt1 | contig 62141 bp, 53 predicted proteins | sample PPLLaktember2015_6_FD_187263 | JGI IMG/M metagenome (GOLD analysis project Ga0209706, IMG submission 187263) | Freshwater sediment microbial communities from Prairie Pothole Lake near Jamestown, North Dakota, USA - PPLs Lake P8 Core (1) Depth... | ecosystem: Environmental > Aquatic > Freshwater...
GCGCGGGCAGGAGCTCGCACGCTCCGGTCGCTGCGACGAGGCGCTCCCGATCTTCGAGGCCGCCTCGCGGCTCGATCCCACGGATCCGGGCGCCCTCGATGACGCCGGACAGTGTCTGATCCGCCTCGGCCGCTACGAGGAGGCGGCGACGGGCCTCGCGCGCGCGAGCGCGCTGCCCGGCGCAGCGCCGGAGGTCTTCCTGCACCTCGGCATGGCGCGCTTCCACGGCGGCGACGCCGCCGGCGCCGCGAGCGCCCTCGCCGAGGCGCGCGCGAAGGGCGTCACGGGCGCGCGCATCGACTTCTACGACGGCATGGTCGCCCTCGAGCAGGGCCGCGCAGGCGAGGCCGCGCCGCTGCTCGCACGCGCCGCCGAGAGCGACCCGAAGGCCGTGGATCCGGCGGCGTCCTACTACGCCGGTCTGGCCTACGCGACCGCGGGCGACGACGCCGCCGCCGAGCCCTTCTTCGAGCGCGCGCGCGCCGCGGATCCCGGCGGACAGTTCGGCCTCGCCGCCGACCGCGCGCTCGCGGGCGCCGTCCCGCCGGCGCGCCGGCTCTGGATCGATCTCTCGATCGGCCTCGAGTACGACAGCAACGTCGGCCTCTACGGAAACGGAATCGACCTGCCGCGTGACATCTCGAACAAGGGCGACGGCCGCGCGGTGTGGACGGTCGGTGCAGGCAGCGAGCTCTACCGCGACCGCGACTGGACGATCGGCATCCAGGCCCAGTACTACGGCAACGCGCATTTCACGCTCTCCGAGTTCAATACCCACTACCCGTGGATCTCGCCCTGGGTCGACTACCGGCTCACGGACCGCACCACGCTGCGCCTCGAGTACGGCGCCGGCTACGCGTGGGTGGGCGGCGACGGCTTCCTCTTCAGCCAGGGCGTGACCCCGTCCGTGATCCACGACTGGGGCGATCCCGGCGTCACGCGCTTCTTCGCCGGGCCGAACTGGGACCACTACGACGAGGAGAGCGACGACGTGCCGGACGGAAACCCGCCGCCGACCGGCGGGCCCGGACAGCCGTGTCCGGGCGGCGAGCCCTTCTGCGGCCCCTTCGGGCTCGACGAGGAGGACGCGCGCGATCGCACCGGCATGGGCGTCGTCGCCGGCGTCGACCACGGGCTGCCGGCGGGGTCGTTCTTCGGCACCACGCTCCGCGGTGGGCTCCACTACTACTACTACGGCTCCGACGGCACGGAGTACGACTACCAGGCCGCGCAGGTCATCGTGGGGTCGCTCACGCCGCTGCCCTGGAACGTCTCGATGCTGCTCGACCTGAGCTACGCCCACGAGTGGTACCGGCATGCGTCGACCTATCCGGACTTCAACGACCTGCCGCCGTCCGGCATCGAGTACGGCCTGTCGAACGACAAGCGTCACGACGACGTCGTCTACGCCGCGATCGGCTTCGTGAAGCCGATCAACGACTGGCTCGCGGCGTCGATCCGGTACTCCTACACGCGCAATTTCTCGAACGTCGAGGTCTTCGACTACGACCGCCACATCGTGGGCGGCTATCTGACGGCGCACTTCGAGCCGTTCGGAGGCAAGCCATGAGCTCCCCCCTGCTGCGCTCCCTCGTTGCGTCCGGCTTCGCCCTCGCGCTCGTCGCCGGTCCGTCGTCGGCCCGCGCGGAGAGCGCGCTCGGCCGCGTGCTCGCGGTCGAGGGCGAGGCCCGCGCGACCTCCGCCGACGGCGCCGAGCGCGCCCTCGCGGTGGGCGACGCGATCGAGCCCGGGGATCGCGTCGTGACCGCGGGCGGTGCGCGCGTCGCCGTGAGCCTCGACGACGCCTTCGTGAAGCTCGAACCCGATTCGGCGATGCGCTTCGCGCGCGGGACCGAGGGCGCCTCGGACCTCGACCTCGAGCGCGGCCGCGCCCGGGTGCTCGACACGCGCCTGGGCGAGGGCGGCGCGCCGCTCCGGATCGGCACCCCCACGGCCGAGGCCTTCGCCCGGGGCGGCGACACGGAGGCGTACGTGCTCGACGAGAAGGCAGGTCGCTACGCCATGCTCTGCGACTGGTCCGCGCCGCTGCGGGTGCGGCGAGGGGGCGAGGTGATCACCTCCACGCCCCCGGACTGCATCGTCGCGAAGCCGGACGAGGCCCTCTACGCCGCGCCGGGCCACGGCGACCGCCTGGCGGTGCCGGCCGTCGCCTCCGGCCCGCTCTACGGCCCGATCTCCGGGCTCTTCCCGCCGCCGGTCTCGGCGCCGCCGCCGGTCGGGGGCCTCGGGCCGCCGACGATCGTGACCGGCCCGCCCTTCGGGCCCTGCGAGGTGGGCGGCTGCACGCCCGAGCCGCGGACTCCGCCGCCGCCCCCGCCGTGCAACTGCGCCCGGCCGCCGGGCGGGGATCCCGACCCCTTCGGCGGCTGAGACGCCCGTTACCGCGGAGCGTCGAAGGCAGCTCGTGCCGGAAAGGCCCGGGCGGGCCTAAGCCCTTCTCCCCGTCGCGCCGATGAGTCCCCGAGGCAGGACCGGACTCCGTCCGGTCCACGGGGGGACGAATGCAGGCAGGCGGCGCCGCACGGGAGTCGCAGGTTCCGGCGCTCGCGCCGGGGCTCGACCCGGCGCGCCTGCCGCTCTCGCCGGCCGAGGGCTACCTGCTCTCGCGCATCGACGGCCGCACGCCCTGGAAGCTCCTGCGCGAGATCGGCGGCCTCGCGCCGCGGGAGGTCGACCGCTGCCTCGCGCGCTGGGTCGAAGAGGGCGTGCTGGTCGTGAACGGCGCTGCGAAGCCGGCCGCGGCGTCGAAGCCGCCGGCGAAGGCTGGCGCGGCTGCCACGACCGCTGCAACCGCCACGACCGCTGCGGCCGCCGCCACCGCCAGGACCGCCGCGCCGCCGTCGTCGCCGCCGCCCGCGCCTGCCGCGGCCGCGGCCGCGCGACCCGCCACGGTGTCGGCGCCGATCGACGAGTCGCTGCTGAACGCGAGCCTCGATCTCGCGGTCGAGGCGCAGCGGCGCATCCTCGCCTACGAGCGTCGCCTGGGCGAGCCGTACCACGCGCTCCTCGGCGTGCCCGCCGACGCCGACGCCAAGGCCGTGAAGCGCGCCTACTTCGAGCTCTCGAAGGAGTTCCACCCGGACCGCTACTTCCGGCGCAACACCGGACCCTTCGGGCCGCGTGTCGAGAAGATCTTCAAGCGCATCCTCGAGGCGTACGAGCTGCTGTCGGACCCGACGACGCGCGCCGAGATCGAGCGCGCCGCGCGGGAGCGCGTCGAGGAAGAGACCGTGGCGCCGCCCCCGCCCGCGAGCGCCGCCGTCGCTGCCGCGCTCGCCACGCCCGATCCGAAGGCTGCCGCCGAGGCGAAGGCGGCCGCCGCCGCCGCCTCGAAGCGCATGCGCCAGCTCCCGCATCTGCGCGCCGCGCACCTGAAGCAGCTTGCGGAGCGAAAGGCGAAGGCCAGGCGCTTCTTCGAGTCGGGCGTCACGGCGTTCAAGGCCGAGCGCTGGATCGAGGCCGCGGGCAGCGTGCGCCTCGCGATCGCCTTCGACCCCACGAACGAGGCGATCCGCGACGCCTTCGGCGACATCCAGCGCAAGGCCCACGACGAGCGCGCGAAGCAGCTCCTCAAGGAGGCGAACGGCGCCCTCGACCTGCGCGACGGCCGCAACGCGCTGCGCCTCTTCGAGGAGGCGCTGGTCTTCAAGCCCCACGATCCCGAGGCGAACGCCACCGCCGCGCGCCTCGCGTTCCTGATCGGCGAGGACCTGAAGAAGGCCAAGGAATACGGTCAGCGCGCCTGCGAGCTCGAGCCCAACGTGGCTGCGAACCGCAAGACGCTGGGACAGATCTACGCCGCCGCCGGGCTCGCCGCGAACGCAAAGCGCGAGCTCGAGGCGGCGTTGCGCCTCGATCCCAAGGATCGCGAGGCGAAGGAAGCGCTGCGCGGCCTCGGCCGGCGCTAGCAGGGGGGGCGAAGCATGGGCCGCGTGATCGGAATCGACCTCGGGACCACGAACTCGTGCGTCTCGGTGATCGAGAACGGACAGCCGACGGTGATCCCGAATGCGGGCGGGTACAAGACGACGCCCTCGATGTTCGCGATCTCGCCGGACGGGAAGCGTCTCGTGGGACATCTCGCGAAGCGCCAGGCCGTCACCAACGCGCGCCACACGGTGTACGCGTCGAAGCGCCTGATCGGGCGCCGCTTCGACGCGCCCGAGGTGACGCGGGTGATCGAGCTCGCGCCCTACGAGGTGGTGCGGGGCCCGAACGACGACCCGCGCGTGCAGCTCGGCGACAAGGTCTTCACCTGTCCCGAGATCAGCGCGATCATCCTGCGCGAGATGAAGCGCATCGCCGAGGAGCATCTCGGCGAGCCGGTGCGCGACGCCGTGATCACGGTGCCCGCCTACTTCAACGACACCCAGCGCCAGTGCACGAAGGACGCCGGCAAGATCGCGGGCCTCGAGGTGCTGCGCATCATCAACGAGCCGACGGCCGCGGCGCTCGCCTACGGCTTCGGCAAGAAGCGCGACGAGAAGATCGCGGTCTACGACCTCGGCGGCGGCACTTTCGACATCTCGGTCCTCGAGCTCGGGAGCGGCGTGATCGAGGTGCTGGCCACGAACGGCAACACCTTCCTCGGCGGCGAGGACTTCGACCGCCGCCTCGTGACCCACCTGCTCGAGCGCTTCGAGCAGCAGGAGGGCATCGACCTGCGCTCCGACGCCATGGCGCTGCAGCGCCTCAAGGACGCCGCGGAGAAGGCGAAGTGCGACCTCTCCCAGCGCGAGAGCGCCGAGATCAACCTGCCCTTCATCGCGAGCGACGCGAAGGGCCCGCGCCACCTGAACCTCGAGCTCTCGCGCGAGACGCTCGAGGGACTGGTGGACGACATCGTGCGGCAGACGCTCAAGATCGTGGAGTCGTGCCTCGGCGACGCCGGGCTCGCGGCGAACCAGATCGACCAGGTCGTGCTGGTCGGCGGGCAGACGCGCATGCCGCTGGTGCAGAACGCGGTCGCGGAGCTCTTCGGCAAGCGCCCGCACAAGGGCGTGAACCCGGACGAGGTCGTGGCGATCGGCGCGGCGATCCAGGGCGAGGCGCTGCTGGCCGAGGACAAGAGCCTGCTGCTGCTCGACGTGACGCCGCTCAGCCTCGGCATCGCGACCTTCGGCGGCCACTTCACGCGGCTGATCGACCGCAACACCACCGTGCCCGTGCGCAAGGGGCACATCTTCACGACCACGCGCGACAACCAGTCCGCAGTGAAGATCCGGGTGCTCCAGGGCGAGAGCGACCAGGCCGCCGAGAACGACCTGCTCGGCGAGTTCGTCCTCTCGGGCATCCGGCCCGCGCGCAAGGGCGAGCCGGAGATCGAGGTCTCCTTCGACATCGACGCCAACGGCATCGTGTCGGTCTCGGCGCGCGACCTCGCCACGGGCAAGGAGCAGTCGATCCAGGTCAACGCCACGAGCACGCTCTCGGACGAGGAGATCCAGCGGATCATCGACGAGAACGAGCTCTACGAGGTCCAGCTGAAGCCGTGAGCGCGAAGAGCTTCTCGGACGACGACACGCTCTCGAACCTGCACGGGCCCTACACCATGCTCGACGCCCTCGAGGTGCCGGTGCTGGTCGCGGGCCGCGACGGAACCGTCGCCCACGTGAACCCGTGCTTCGGGCGCCGATTCGGCGTCGTGAACCGGGACAAGGGCGGCACGAGCCTCGCGGTGCTCTTCGACGCGGGCGCGCGGGAGCTCGTGCTCCAGGGCCTGGCGTCGGTGCTCGCGGAGGGAGCGCCGGTGCGCTTCTGCATCCGCATGGCCGAGAAGGGCTACGTCGCGGTGCTGTCGCCGGTGGAGAAGCTGGGCGTGCGTCAGGGCGCGCTGCTGCTCCTCACGGAGGAGAGCGACGAGTCGAAGATCATGACCCTGCACCGCAGCCTCGCGGACGGCCTCGACGAGGTCGAGCAGTCGCTGAACGTGCTGCTCGAGCAGACGGGCGGCCGGCGGGCGAAGCAGTACCGGAGCTACGTCGAGGATGGGCTGCGCGCCATGGCGCGCCTGCGCAAGTGGGCCCACGAGCTCGGCGCGCTGGTGCAGGTGCGGCAGACGTCGCGCGAGGCGGACGCCACGAACGCCGACGCCGCCCAGCTGATCGAGCGGGTCGCGGCCCGCGCGGGCCGCGATGCATCGGCCCACGGCGTGGCGCTCCACCGCCTCATGCCGCCGTCGCTGCCGCGGATCGCGGGCGGCGCGGACGCGCTGGAGGAGGCGCTCGTGCGCTGGCTGCGCGCGCGTCTCTCCCTGCGCCCGGCGCCCGGCGCGCTCACGATCGCGGCGAAGCGCATCGCCGGGGACGGCGCGGGCACCGTGCTGCTCTCCTTCGGCGAGGCTCCGCCCCCGGGCCTCTCCGCGATCGGACGCGGCGGCGAGGCAGAGCTCTCGGCGGTGGAGCAGGCCGTGGTCGCGCTGCGCGGCGGCCTCCACACCAGCCTCGAGCCCTCGGGCAGTCGCGTCACCACGATCCGGCTCCGCGCGGTCTAGCGTCGCGCGCGGCGGCGCGCGACGCGCAGCGGTCCTCCGGCGACGGCGCTACGGTCGCCGCGCGGAGGATCCCCCATGGCTCGCAAGGGCTCGGTGAAGCGCGTCTGTCTCGCCTACAGCGGAGGTCTCGACACCTCCGTCATCCTGCGCTGGCTGATCGAGGAGTACGGCTGCGAGGTCGTCGCGTTCTGCCTCGACGTGGGCCAGGAAGAGGAGCTCTCCGGCCTGCCCGAGAAGGCGAAGGCCACCGGCGCCGTCGACTGCGTGGTGCGGGACGCGCGCGAGGAGTTCGTACGCGAGTTCGTGTGGCCCGCGATCCGCGGCAACGCGATCTACGAGGGCACCTACCTGCTCGGCACCTCCCTCGCGCGGCCGGTGATCGCGAAGCACCAGATCGAGGTCGCGCGCGACACGGGCTGCGACGCGGTCGCCCACGGCGCGACGGGCAAGGGCAACGACCAGGTCCGCTTCGAGCTCGCCTACCGCGCCCTCGCGCCGGAGCTCGCGGTGATCGCGCCCTGGCGCGACTGGGATTTGAAGTCGCGCACCGACTGCATGGCCTACGCCCAGAAGCACGGCATCCCGGTGACGGCCACGGTCAAGAAGCCGTACTCGATGGACCGCAACCTGCTCCACATCTCGTTCGAGGGCGGCATCCTCGAGGACCCGTGGCGCGAGCCGGACGAGGACATGTTCATCCTGACGCGCTCGCCGGAGAAGGCGCCGGACGAGCCGCAGACCGTGATCGTCGGATTCGAGAAGGGGACGCCGATCTCGATCGACGGCGAGCACCTCTCGGCCGCGCGGCTGCTCGACCGCATGAACAAGATCGCCGGCGCCCACGGCATCGGGCGCGTGGACATGGTCGAGAACCGCTTCGTCGGCATGAAGTCCCGCGGCGTCTACGAGACGCCCGGGGGCACGGTGCTCCACGCGGCCCACCGCGCGATGGAGTCGATCACGCTCGACCGCGAGGTGATGCACGAGCGCGACCGGCTCGCGCCGCGCTTCGCGGAGCTGATCTACAACGGCTTCTGGTTCTCGCCCGAGATGGACTTCCTGCGCGCGGCGCTCGACAAGTCGCAGGAGAACGTGACGGGCGAGGTGCGCGTGAAGCTCTTCAAGGGCAGCGTGCGTGTCACCGGCCGCCGCTCGCCGGTGTCGCTCTACAGCGAGTCGACGGTGACGTTCGAGGACGCCGGCCCCGCGGACACGTACCGCCAGGCCGACGCCACGGGCTTCATCCGGCTGCAGGGGCTGCGCCTCTCGCCGCGCGGGGGCCGCTAGGCGATCAGGCCTGGAGGCCCGTCGTCTCGCCGAGGCCGAGCATCAGGTTCAGGTTCTGGATCGCGCAGCCGGCGGCGCCCTTGCCGAGGTTGTCGAGCAGGCCGACCAGCAGCACGTGGCCGAGCGGGTTGGGCGCCACGTGGAGCTCGACCCGGTTCGTCCCGTTGCAGGCGAGCGGGTCGTAGCGCCGCTCGTCCGAGCCGAGGCTCTCCTCGAAGGGCGCGACGCGCACGAAGGGCTCGCCGGCGTAGCGCGTCGCGAGCAGCTCCCAGATCGCCTTCGCCGAGGCGCCGGGCGGGAGCAGGCTCGCGTGGAGCGGGATCTCGACGCGCATGCCGGTCGCGAAGGGCCCCACCGCCGGCACGAAGAACGGCTCGTGGGCGAGGCCCGCGTACTTCGTCATCTCGGGCACGTGCTTGTGGACGCGATCGAGCGCGTAGGGCGCCTCGAAGGGCAGCCGCAGCAGCGCACGCTCGGGATCCTCCCAGCGCTCGATCAGGCTGCGACCGCCGCCGGTGTAGCCCGAGAGCGCGTGCACCGTGACCGGCGCGTCGGCGGGGAGCAGGCCGGCCTCGATCAACGGGCGGAGCCCGAGGATCACGGACACGGGGTAGCAGCCGGGGTTCGAGACCCGGCGGCTCGCGGCGACGGCCGCGCGCTGCGCCGGTGAGACCTCCGGCAGTCCGAAGGTCCAGCCCGGCGCGACGCGATGGGCGGTGCTGGCGTCGACGACCCGCGTGGTCGGGCTCTCGATCCAGCCGACCGCCTCGCGTGCGGCGTCGTCGGGCAGGCAGAGCACGACGAGGTCGGCCCGGTTCAGGAGCGCGCGGCGCGCGGCCTCGTCCTTGCGCGCCGCCTCGTCGATCGCGAGCAGCTCGAGATCCTCGCGGCCCGCGAGCCACTCGCGGATCCGGAGGCCGGTCGTGCCGACGTGGCCGTCGATGAAGACGCGGGGCCTGGCCATGGGGGCGAGGGTGCCATCGGTCGGGGCGAGCGCCAACCCGCGCCCGGTGCGGCGCCGCTCAGGCGTCGCGGGTGGCGAGGAACTTGAGCAGGTAGGGCACCGTGAGCTTCATCAGGTCGACGTTCGGGTCGAGCCGCTCGCCGAGGCCGAAGAGGTAGGACAGGGTCTTCGCGTAGAGCAGCAGGTCGTTCGGGAGCTGCAGGCCATCGGTCTCCTGGAGCAGGGCCTTCGCGTCGTCCTTCAGGCCGAGCACGCCGGCGCCCGAGAGGCCGAGCGGCGAGCCGCCGGCGCCCGCCATGCGCTCGAACATGCGCGCGACCGCCGCGCGCACCCCGGGCTCGGCGCCCGGCGCGATCATCTCCATGCGCGCCATGCCCGCGACGAAGCCCTCGAGGTCGCGCTGCAGCAGCGCGTAGATGCCGAGGCGGAGCTCGCGCCGCAGCGCGGGCTCGAGGCGCTTCGAGAGGCCGAAGTCGACGAACAGCACGCGCGGCTTCGTGCGCGCCGTGGGCTCGTCGATCACGAACAGGTTGCCGGGATGGGGATCGGCGTGGAACAGGCCGTCCACGAAGACCTGCTTCGCGTAGGCGCGCGCCAGCACCTCGAGCACGTCCTGGGGGCGCACGCCCAGGGCGTCGAGGCGCGCGCGGTCGAGCAGCGGCACGGCCGGGTGGTACGCCATCGTCATCACCCGGCGCGTCGACAGCCGTGCGACCACCGCCGGCACCACGATCTGCGCGTCGCTCGCGAGGTTCGCGGCGATCTCGCCCGCCATGGCGGCTTCGCGCGCGAAGTCGAGCTCTTCGGCGAGGCCCGCGCTGAACTCGGCGAAGAGCCGCGAGCGATCGACGCCGCGCCGTGTCGCGGTCCCGCGCCGATCCGAGAACCACGCCCAGATCCGGTAGAGCCGGTGGAGCAGGGCGACGTCCGCGGGCAGCGACGCCGCGAGCCACGGGTGCTGCACCTTGACCGCGACCTCGCTGCCGTCGTGGAGGCGGGCATGGTGCACCTGGGCCATGGAGGCGGCGCCCAGCGGGGTCGGGTCGAAGGCCGCGAAGCTCGCCTCGAGCGGCGCGCCGAGCTCCGCCTCGACCACCCCGCGGACCGTCTCGAAGGGCAGGGGAGCGACGCGATCCTGCAGCCCCTCGAAGGCGCTGCGCGCACCCGCCGGGAGCGCGTCGTAGCGCAGGGCGGCGAACTGCCCCGCCTTCACGTAGGCGCCCTTGAGATCGCCGAGCAGCGCGGCCACGCGCCGGGCGAGGCTGGCCCGCCGGGCCTCGCGCCGCGTCGCGCGCTCGCCGGGGGCGGCGAAGAGATCGGCGACGGCTCCGGCCGCGAGCGTGCACGCGATGCCGATCGCGCAGAGCACCAGCCGCAGGGCAGGAAGCCAGCCCGTCTCGCGAAGCCTGAATCGGGGCGCGCCGACCGGTCGTCCAAGGGACGTGACCGCGGGGAGCGCCGGAGCGGGAGGGCCGGCCGGCGTTGCCCCCGGGCCGGACTGCGCGCGCGGGGATGTCATTGCGGGGTGTGCTCCCTTGGGCCGCCCGCGCGGACCTTACCCGGTCGCGCTTCGGCTTGACAACGAGAGCGGCCGTAGATTAGAGAGGGTTCGCCGCGTTCTCGGGGGGAGGTGCCGCTCGCCCGAGTCAGGTCAGACCTTCCGGCGGCTCGTCCGCAATCCAGGGGGTCCTGGTAGCGATGCTGGTCCGGCTCCGGCCGGCTCGCTCCGCAGGCCCGAACCACAGGCTCGACCGCAAGCCCGAACCGAAAAGGAGTGCTGAATGCGATCGTTCGCCAGGATCCGACCGTCGACGCTCGGAGGGGCGGCGCTCACCGTCCTCGCGCTGTCGACGCCGGTGGCCTCCCACGCCGCCGAGGACACCGGGACCGCTGCGCCGACGTTCAAGGAAGGCGACGTCGTCACCTTCGACAAGATCGATTCGCTGAAGAACTTCCTTCCGGCCGAGTTCTGGAACAATCGCGACTTCTTCTTCTACGAGGGCATGAAGCTCCAGGTCGGGCCGTTCCACCGCGACTACACGCCCGCGCCCGAGTACGTGGAGGCGACCGACAAGTTCAAGGGCCAGCCGAAGATCGGGCCCGACGGCGGCCTCGAGAACTACACCGCCGGCCAGCCCTTCCCGATGGACCAGATCGACTGCAAGGGCGATCCCCAGGCCGGCATGAAGATCATGTGGAACTTCGACTACCAGTGGGAGGGCGACGGCTCGAACGCCCACTACTTCTACTCGTACTGGGACCGCGGCGAGCAGCTTCCGCTCTACTACGAGGGCACGTCGAAGACGATCAACCTCGCCCACCGGGTCGAGAAGGAGTTCGCCGAGCAGGACGGCGACCTGTTCCGCGGCGAGAAGCGGAAGATCGCGTTCGGCATCGAGGTCGCCGCGCCCTTCGACGCGCGCGGCATCGCGCTCATGACCTACCGCTACAAGTCGTCGGACGGTCCGCGTGACAGTGCCAAGAACGACGACACCTGGGTGTACGTGCCGACGCTGCGCCGCGTGCGCCGCATCTCGACCGCCCAGCGCACGGACTCGGTGTCCGGCACCGACTTCACCTTCGACGACCTGCGGAGCTTCGCCGGCATCGTGCCCCAGTACGACTGGCAGTGCCTCGGCGAGCAGGACCTGATCGCGCCGGTCAACAGCAAGGTGAAGGCCTACCCGTACGAGAAGGACCACAACTTCGGCCCGTACGGCCTGTCCTACGCCGACGACAACTGGGAGCTGCGGCACACCGTGAAGGTGCGCATGGTCCCGAAGAACAAGGACCATCCGTACCACCACAAGGACATCTACATCGACAAGCAGACGCTGAAGGCCGTCTACTCGTTCGCCTACGACCAGAAGGAAGAGCTCTGGAAGATCATCTGGCACAACGGCCGCTGGAGCGAGGACGATCCGTCCTACTACCCGGGCTGGGAGGGTGTGCCGAAGCCGATGGACCTGCGCGGTGCGTCGGACACGATCATCAACGTCCAGACCGGCACAGGGAACCGCATCGAGTTCTGGGACAACAACGGAACGCCCTTCGCCAACAAGGGCAAGGTGCGCCGCTACATCGACGTCGGCCGCCTGACCATGGGCCGCTAGCCGTCGCTCCGCCCGCAGCGCGGGTCGGGACGCCGCCGGCGTCCCGACCCGCTCGCTTCGGGCAATGCTCGCTCCGCATCGTCGCCAGGAGGTCCCTCGTGAAGCCCCCCCGCCTCGCCACCGCCCTCTCGTTCGCCGCGCTCGCGGCGCTCACCGCCGGCTGCCACGACATCCGCCTCGAGGCGAAGACGGCGGGCGGCGACATCGGGCTCTTCGACGATCTCTTCGGTGTCACCGCGCTCGACGACAAGCAGGTCGTCGCCGGCGGCTACTACGGCACCATCTACCGCAGCCAGGACGGCGGCCAGACCTGGAAGAAGAGCCCGACCGGAACGCTGCGCTCGATCTACGACGTCTCGATCGCGCCCTCCGGCCAGGGATGGGCGGTCGGCCAGAGCGGTCTCGTGCTGCGCACGACGGACGGCGGAAACACCTGGACGCCCCAGCCGAACGCGAAGGAGGCGGAGGGCTCGCACCTCTTCGCGGTCTACGCCCTCGACGGCAACACCGCCTGGGCGGTGGGCGAGTGGGGCAGCCGCATCTCCACCGACGACGGCGGCTCGACCTGGAAGGACGATTCGCTCACGATCGACGAGCAGCACCCGCAGTTCGTGTGGCTCGCCCCGGTCGACCAGGACCGCGTGCGCAAGGGCGAGAAGGTCTACGAGGACGTGAGCCTGAACGACGTCTCGTGCCTGCCGGCGCCGAGCCGCTACTGCTGGATCGCGGGCGAGTTCGGCTACATCTTCACCAGCCAGAACGGCGGTCAGCTCTGGGAGCGCGCGTCGATCACCGGCGACGTCGCGCCCGAGAGCGTGCCCCTGCCCTACAACGTCACCGACATCTCCGAAGCGGACATCGCGCGGCTCAAGGCCTTCGCAGACCGCATCCACGACGAGACACATCTGAACGTCGAGATCGAGCCGATGGCGAACGCCCAGGAGATCGCGACGTTCGGCAAGGCCGACGACCCGACGCCGCTGTTCGAGATCCTCGACGCGCGCTCGACCGCGGTGCGCAGCGTGATCGAGGAGGCGGGGATCCTCTCCGACCGCATCCGCATGCGCGGCGCGCCGCCCTGGGACTACGAGGACTTCCTCGACAGCGATCCGGACTTCCTGAAGCGCTACCTCGCCGCGCGCCAGGGCGACGCGCCCGGCATCCAGGTGCGCGTGGCGCAGAACCCGTATCTCTTCAGCGTGCGCTTCGTGGACGAGCAGAACGGCTACATCTCGGCGCTCGGCGGGCTGATCCTGCACAGCACCGACGGCGGCCGGACCTGGGGCTACAAGCGCACGGCGCGGCGCCAGGCGCTGTTCTCGATCGCGAGCGCGAAGAGCGGCCGGACCCTCGCGGTCGGCGAGAAGGGCTTCATCCAGGTCTCCGACGACCAGGGCCAGACCTGGGTGACGCCGGGCGCCGGCTTCCCGCCGATCTTCACGTTCATGCGGGACATCACGTTCTCGCCGGACCGCAGCGTGGGCTACATCGTGGGTCAGAGCGGGACGGTGCTCCGGTCCGCCGACGACGGCGCGACCTGGACCCGGGTGCTGCCCCGCACGGCGGAGACGGCCGCGAAGTAGGGCGATCCCGGAGAACCTGCTCAAGGGAACCCTGCGTTCGGTCGATCGTCCGGCGCGGAGGGGAGCCGCGATGCGGGACCCGAAGCGAGAGCCCGGCCGCGAGGGGGCCGACCCGAGCGGTCGCCCGGACCGCCCCGACCGGGGCGTGGTGGCGCGCGAGAGCGTCCGGCCGGCGCGCATCCTGGCGGTGGACGACAACCGCTTCGATCTCGAGATCATCCGGGACGCGATCGCGGGCCTGGGCGTGGTCGAGCCCTGCACCTCGGCCGAGGCGGCCCTCGAGGCCCTGCGCCGCGAGCCGGCGCAGCTCGTGATCTCCGACCTCACCCTCGGCGGCCCGACCGGGATCGACCTCCTGGCGCGCATGCGGCGCGAGCATCCGGGCACCGATTTCGTGCTGGTGACGGCCAACGCCTCGATCGACAGCGCGATCGCAGCGCTGCGCATGGGCGCGGCGGACTACCTCCGGAAGCCGATCGAGGCCGAGGAGCTCGCCCTCGTGGTGGAGCGCGTGCTGGCCCAGCGCCGCGTCGTCACCGAGAACGTGCGGCTCCGCGACGAGCTCGCGACCCTCGAGGCGTGCCGCGCCCTCGCGCCCTGCCTCGAGCCGGGCGAGGTCTACGCCGTCGCCCTCGATCTCCTGCTGCGGACGCTCTCGCGCTGGCGCGGCCTCGCGCTCTTCCACCGCGTCCCGCAGACCGGCTCGGACGGCGTCGTGTTCCGGGGCTTCGCCGAGGGCGAGGCGAGCCGGCTGCGCCAGCTCCTGGCCCACGAGAAGCCCTGCGACCTCGAGGAGATGACGGAGATCGCGGTCGCGAGCGAGGGCCCGCTCCACGAGGCGATGCGCTCGGTCGGCATCGCGGCGGGCAACGCGCTCTCGGTGCCGGTGCGCGGGCGCGACGGCGAGCTCGGCGTGGTGTGGGTGCTCGAGGACGACCGCGCCTTCGACGCCGGCGAGCTCGCGCGCGCGCGCATCGTCGCGGTGCACGCGGAGCTCTCGCTGCACAACGCCGAGCGCTACAACCGCGCCAAGGAGCGCGCGTTCATCGACGACTGCACGGAGGTCTTCAACGCCCGCTACCTGCTCGCCGCCCTCGAGCGCGAGCTGCACCGCGCCGAGCGCTACGGCAACGAGCTCTCCGTGCTCTTCCTCGACCTCGACCGCTTCAAGCTCGTGAACGATCGCCACGGGCACCTCGTCGGCTCGCGCGCCCTGCGCCAGCTCTCGCAGGTGATCCTCCAGTGCATCCGCCAGGTCGACACGCTGGCGCGCTACGGCGGCGACGAGTTCACGATCGTGCTGGCCGACACCAACCACGAGACCGCGATGCGGATCGCCGAGCGCATCCGCCGCGCCGTCGAGGAGACGCCCTTCGACGGTGGCGCCGGCGGCTCGCTGCGACTCACCTGCAGCCTCGGCGTCGCGACCCATCCGCACCACGGCTCGAGCCGCGAGCAGCTCCTCGACATGGCCGACAAGGCCATGTACCGCGCGAAGTCGAACGGCCGGAACCGCGTCTGCTCGGCGAACGAGCTGGCGTAGGCCGGCCGCCCGGCGCTCCAGCGTTCCTCTCGACGCGCCCCCGGGAATCGCCCAAGCTCCCGTCACCGCGACGCTTCCGGCTGTCTCGCGGCTGGTATCGGCGCGCCCGCTCTGCTACCCCGGCCGAAACCTCGCGAACGGAGCCCCACCCGTGTCCGACCCCGCATCCCCGAGCGCCGGCGCAAGCAGTCGGCTCGACGGCATGGGCGCGCTGCGCCGCAGCCACGCGTGCGGCGCAGTGGACGCGGCGCTGGTCGGGCGCGAGGTCGTGCTCGCGGGGTGGGTGCACCGGCGGCGCGATCACGGCGGTGTCGTCTTCGTCGACCTGCGCGACCGCGAGGGCCTGGTGCAGGTCGTGTTCAAGCCCGAGGTCGCGACGGCGGCGCACGAGCGCGCGGGCGAGCTGCGCAGCGAGTTCGTGGCGCTGGTGCGCGGCGTGGTCGAGCGGCGCTCGGCCGAGACCGTGAACCCGAAGCTCCGCTCCGGCGAGATCGAGGTGACAGCCCACGAGCTGCGCATCCTGAACGCGGCGACGCCGCCGCCCTTCGCGATCGAGGAGGACTCGGGCGCCGAGGAGATGGTGCGGCTGCGTCATCGCATCCACGACCTGCGACGCCCGCCGCTCCAGCGCGCGCTGCGCGTGCGTCACGCGATGGCCCAGAGCGTGCGGCGCACGCTCTCCGAGCGCGGCTTCCTCGAGATCGAGACGCCGATCCTCGCCAAGGCGACGCCCGAGGGCGCGCGCGACTTCCTGGTGCCGAGCCGCCTGCAGGCCGGCTCGTTCTACGCGCTGCCGCAGTCGCCGCAGATCATGAAGCAGCTCCTCATGGTCTCGGGCTTCGAGCGCTACTTCCAGATCGCGCGCTGCTTCCGCGACGAAGACCTGCGCGCCGACCGGCAGCTCGAGTTCACGCAGATCGACCTCGAGATGAGCTTCGTCGGCGTCGACGACGTGCTGCCGGTGCTCGAGGAGATCGTGGTGCGCTGCTGGCGCGAGGCCGGCGGCATCGAGCTGCCGCAGCCGTTTCCGCGCATGGACTACGCCGAGGCGATGGCGCGATTCGGCATCGACAAGCCCGACCTGCGCGTGACCCTCGAGCTGGTCGAGCTCACGGACCTGTTCCGCGCGACGGGGCTCAAGGCGTTCAAGGCGACGGTCGACGGCGGAGGCATCGTGAAGTGCCTGCCGATCCACGACGCCGCGTCGCTCTCGCGCGGCGACATGGACCGCCTCGAGTCCTTCGTGAAGAAGGAGCTCGGTGGGAAGGGGCTCGCCTGGGTGCGCGTGCAGGACGACGGCACCTGGCAGTCGCCGATCGCGAAGTTCCTGTCCGAGGCCGAGGTGGCGGGCATCCGCGAGCGCACCGGGGCGCGGCCCGGCACGCTGCTGCTCTTCGCCGCCGACTCCCACGCCAAGGCCAACGCGATCCTGGCGAGACTCCGCACCGACCTCGGCCACCAGCTCGGCCGTGTGGACGGCCGCGCCTGGGCGCCGCTGCTCGTGACGAGCTTCCCGGTCTTCGAGCGCGGCGACGACGGCAAGCTCACCTACATGCACATGCCGTTCGTGGCGCCGGTGGAGGAAGACCTGCCGCGGCTCGAGAGCGATCCCCTCGCCGTGCGCGGCACGCACTACGACGTGATCCTGAACGGGCTCGAGCTCGGCTCGGGAAGCCTGCGCAACCACCGCTCCGACGTGCAGCGCCGGATCTTCGACGTGCTCGGTTATTCGAAGGACGAGGCCGAGGCGCGCTTCGGATTCATGCTGAACGCGCTCGACGCCGGCGCGCCGCCCCACGGCGGCTTCGCCTTCGGCTTCGACCGCATGGCGATGCTGCTCTCCGGCGCCGAGAGCCTGCGCGACGTGATCGCCTTCCCGAAGACGCAGCGCGGCCAGGACCTGCTGATGGATGCGCCCTCCGCCGTCGAGCCCGACCAGCTCGACGAGCTGCACGTACGGGTCGTGATCGAGGACGCCGAGTGAGCGGCGCCGCCTGGGCTCTCGCGCTGGTCATCGCCGCCGGTACGGCACGGGCGCAGGCGCCCGAGCCGTCCGTGCCGGGCGAGCACGTCGTGCGCTCGGGCGAGACGCTCGCCGAGATCGCGGCCGTGACCCTCGGCGATGCGCGGCTCTGGCCGCACCTCTACCGCGCGAATCGCGACCAGATCCGCAATCCCGCCGTGCTCTATCCGGGGCAGCGGCTCACCATCCCGCGCGTCGAGCCGGACGCTGCGGTGCCGGCGCCGGAAGCCCCGCCGGAGCCCCCGCGCCCGTGATGGCAGGCGCCGTGGGGATGGGATAAAACCGCGGGCATCATGACTCCCCCGACGACGTCGGCCCCGAGCGCGGGGCAGAAGATCACGTGCGACGCGGCCGGAAAGCCGGTCGTCCCCGACCACCCGATCCTCCCGTTCATCGAAGGCGACGGAACCGGGCCCGACATCTGGCGGGCCTCGGTGCGCGTGTTCGACGCGGCCGTCGCGAAGGCGTACGGCGGCCGGCGCAAGATCGTGTGGAAGGAAGTGCTGGCCGGCGAGAAGGCGTACAAGGAGACGGGCAACTGGCTGCCCGACGCGACCCTCGATGCGTTCCGCGAGTTCCTGGTCGGCATCAAGGGCCCGCTCACGACGCCCGTCGGCGGCGGCATTCGCAGCCTGAACGTGGCGCTGCGCCAGATCCTCGACCTCTACGTCTGTCTGCGTCCGGTGCGCTGGTATCCCGGCGTGCCTTCGCCCGTGAAGCGGCCCCAGGACGTCGACATGGTGATCTTCCGCGAGAACACGGAGGACATCTACGCCGGCATCGAGTGGGCGGCGGAGAGCCCCGAGGCGAAGAAGGTCATCGACTTCCTCCAGAACCAGATGGGCGTGAAGAAGATCCGCTTCCCCGAGACCTCGGGGATCGGCATCAAGCCCGTCTCGCGCGAGGGCACCGAGCGCCTGGTGCGCGCGGCCCTCGACTACGCGATCGCGCACGAGCGCAAGTCGCTGACGTTGGTCCACAAGGGCAACATCATGAAGTTCACCGAGGGCGCGTTCCGCGACTGGGGCTACGCGCTCGTGAAGCGCGAGTACGCGGGCCGCGCGGTCGGCTGGGACGACTGCAACGGCGAGCCGCCCGCGGGCCAGATCCTGGTCAAGGACTCGATTGCCGACATCACGCTGCAGCAGGTGCTGACGCGCCCGACCGAGTTCGACGTGATCGCCACCCTGAACCTGAACGGCGACTACCTGTCGGACGCGCTCGCGGCGCAGGTCGGCGGCATCGGCATCGCGCCCGGCGCCAACATCAACTACCGCACGGGCCACGGCATCTTCGAGGCCACCCACGGCACGGCGCCGAAGTACGCCAACCAGGACAAGGTGAACCCGAGCTCGGTGATCCTCTCGGGCGTCATGATGCTCGAGCACCTGGGCTGGAACGAGGCCGCGACGCTGATCGAGAAGTCGATGGAGAAGACGATCGCGGCGAAGACCGTGACCTACGACTTCCATCGCCTGATGGACGGCGCGAAGCTGGTCTCGTGCAGCGGCTTCGGCGACGCCCTGATCGCCAATCTCTAGACCGGAGACGAACCCCCATGTCCCGCAAGAAGATCGCGCTGATCGGCGCCGGAAACATCGGCGGCGTGCTGGCGGAGCAGATCGTGTACCGCCAGCTCGGCGACGTGATCCTGTTCGACGTCGTCGACGGCCTGCCCCAGGGCAAGGCCCTCGACATCGCCGAGGGCGCACCCCTCGTGGGCTCGGACTGCAAGGTCACGGGCACGAACAGCTACGAGGGCATCGCGGGCGCCGACCTCGTGATCATCACGGCGGGGCTCGCGCGCAAGCCGGGCATGTCGCGCGACGACCTGCTGGCGAAGAACCTCGAGATCATGAAGAGCGTCGCCCAGGGCGTGAAGACGAACGCGCCGGGCGCCACCGTGATCGTGATCTCGAACCCGCTCGACGCCATGGTCTACACCTTCAAGCAGATCTCGGGCTTCCCGAAGAACCGGGTGGTGGGCATGGCCGGCGTGCTCGACTCGACGCGCTTCCGGAGCTTCGTGGCCTGGGAGCTCGGCGTCTCGGTCCAGGACGTGACGGCCCTCGTGCTCGGGGGCCACGGCGACACCATGGTGCCGCTGCCGCGCTTCTCGAGCGTGGCCGGCATCCCGGTGACGAAGCTGCTCTCGGCGGAGAAGATCGACGAGATCTCGAAGCGCACGCAGAACGCGGGCGGCGAGGTCGTGAACCTGCTCAAGACGGGCTCGGCCTTCGTCTCGCCCGCCGTCTCCGCGCTCGAGATGGCCGAGTCGATCCTGCTCGACAAGAAGCGCGTTCTCGCCTGCGCCTGCTTCCTCGAGGGCGAGTACGGCGTCTCGGGCCTCTACGTCGGGGTGCCCTGCGTGCTCGGCGCGAAGGGCGTCGAGAAGGTGATCGAGATCGAGCTCGACGCCGGCGAGCGCAAGCTCTTCGACGCCTCCCTCGACCACGTCCGCAAGCTCGTCGCCGAGATCAAGCTCTAGCCCCCACCCGCGGGCCCGGAAGAAAGACCACCATGAACGTTCACGAGTACCAGGCGAAGGCGCTGCTGCGCCGCTTCGGCGTGGCGGTGCCCGAGGGTCGCCTCGCCACCACGCCGGCCGAGGCCGAGAGCGCGGCGCGCGCCCTCGACAGCGACGTCGTCGTCGTGAAGGCGCAGGTGCACGCCGGCGGCCGCGGCAAGGCCGGCGGCATCAAGCTCGCGCGCTCGGCCGCCGAGGCGAAGACCGTCGCGAGCGAGATCCTCGGCATGACCTTGCGCTCGCACCAGACCGGGCCCGAGGGCAAGGTCGTGCACAAGGTCTACGTCGAGGCGGGCAGCGACATCGCGCGCGAGCTCTACCTCGCGATCCTGCTCGACCGCGCCGAGGAGAAGTTCGCGGTGATCGCCTCGACCGAGGGCGGCATGGAGATCGAGGAGGTCGCCGAGAAGTCGCCGGAGAAGCTGCTCACGGTGCACGTCGACCCGAACGCCGGCCTCCAGCCCTACCAGGCCCGGCGCATCGGCTTCTGGCTCGGCCTCGACGCCGCGCAGGTGAAGAAGCTCGAGACCTTCCTCGGCGGGCTCTACCGGCTCTTCGTCGAGAAGGACGCGTCGCTGGTCGAGATCAACCCGCTGGTCGTGACGCAGCAGGGAGACCTGCTCGCCCTCGACGCGAAGCTGAACTTCGACGACAACGCGCTCTACCGGCAGTCCGACGTGCGCGACCTGCGCGACCCCGAGGAAGAGGATCCGCGCGAGCGCGAGGCCAAGGAGATCGACCTCGCCTACGTCGGCCTCGACGGCGACATCGGCTGCATGGTGAACGGCGCGGGCCTCGCGATGGCGACCCTCGACATGATCCAGGTCTGCGGCGGCAAGCCGGCGAACTTCCTGGACGCCGGCGGCGGCGCGGACAAGGAGAAGGTGAAGGAAGCCTTCAAGCTGATCCTGCGCGACGCGAACGTGAAGGCGATCCTCGTGAACATCTTCGGCGGGATCGTGCGCTGCGACCTGATCGCCGACGGCGTGGTCGCGGCGGCGGGCGAGCTCGGCGTGAAGGTGCCGCTCGTGGTCCGGCTCCAGGGCACGAACGCCGCCCAGGGCCGCGAGATCCTGGCGAAGTCGGGGCTGAACATCACGCCCGCCGAGACGCTCCGCGAGGCGGGCCAGAAGGTCGTCGCCGCGGTGAAGGGGAGCTGAGAGTGTCGATTCTCTGCGACAAGAACACGAAGCTCCTGGTGCAGGGCCTCGGCAAGATGGGCATCTTCCACGCGAAGCTCTCGCTCGAGTACGGCACGCAGGTCGTCGGCGGCATCGCGCCGGGGAAGGGCGGGACGACGCTCGAGGGCATCCCGGTCTTCGACACCGTGCGCGAGGCGAAGGCCGCGACGGGCGCGAACGCGAGCGTGATCTTCGTGCCGCCGCCCGGCGCCGCCGACGCGATCCTCGAGGCTGCCGACGCGGAGCTCGACCTCGCGGTCTGCATCACCGAGGGGATCCCGGTCGTCGACATGGCGCGGGCGAAGGCCGCGATGCGGGGCGGGAAGACGCGGCTCCTCGGCCCGAACTGCCCCGGCGTCGTGACGCCGAACCAGTGTCGGATCGGCATCATGCCGGCGCAGATCACGCGGCCGGGCCCGGTCGGCGTGGTGTCGCGCTCGGGAACGCTCACCTACGAGGCGGTGGACCAGCTCTCGCGACTCGGCATCGGCCAGTCGAGCTGCGTCGGAATCGGCGGCGACCCGGTGATCGGCACCAACTTCGTGGACGCCCTCGCGCTCTTCGAGGCCGATCCGGCGACGAAGGCGGTGGTGATGATCGGCGAGATCGGCGGCTCCGCCGAGGAGACCGCCGCCGAGTTCATCCGCACGAAGATGACGAAGCCCGTGGTCGCCTTCATCGCGGGCCAGAACGCGCCGCCGGGGAAGCGCATGGGACACGCCGGCGCGATCATCGCCGGCGGCAAGGGGCGGGCGTCGGACAAGATGGCGGCCCTCGAGCGTGCCGGCGTGACGGTCTCGCTCTCGCCCGCCGAGATCGGCGAGACGCTCGCGAAGAAGGTGCCGGGCCTCGCAGGCTGAGCGTCGCTGCGGCGATCGGCGCCCGCGCGGCGCGCGTCCACGAGCCAGGCGAGGTGGGTCCGATGGCTGGAATCCTCGGGCATCTGGGCTCGCTGCTGCGCTGGAGCCTCCAGCGGGAGTCCCGGGCCGCCGCCGATCACGCCGTGCATCGCGACCTCGCGTGGCAACGCTCGCCGCGCGCCAGCGACCTGCCGGCGGGCCTCGAGCTCGCCTGGGTCGGCACCGCGGGCTTCCGGCTGAGCTACGAAGGCCAGCACCTCCTGATCGATCCGTACCTGACGCGGCTTCCGATCGACGCGCTGATGCGTCGGCGCGTCGTCGCGCCCGATCTCCCCCGGCTCACAACGCTTCCCGATCCGGTCGCAATCGCGGTCGGCCACACGCACTTCGACCACGCGCTCGACGTGCCCGCCCTGGCGAGCCGCGCCAGCTGCCCCGTCTTCGGGAGCCGCTCGTCGGCCCATCTGATGCGGCTCCACGGCCGGGGCGAGCTCGCGGTCGAGGTCGAGCCCCATCGACCCTACGCAGTCGGGCCCTTCACGCTGACCTTCGTGCCGAGCAAGCACTCCCGGCTCCTCGCCGGGCTGGCCGTGCCTTCGGCAGGAGAGCTCACGTGCGAGCATCTCGACGAGCTCACGCCCCAGCGCTTCCGCTGCGGCCAGGTCTTCGGGATCCACGTCGAGGTCGCAGGCAGGACCTTCTACCACCAGGGCTCCTGCGACCTCGAGGACGATGCGATCCGCCATCGCGGCGTCGACTACCTGCTGTGTGGCATCGCCGGGCGTCGCTTCACGCCGCGCTACTGGGATCGGCTGCTCCGGCGCCTCGAGCCGCGGGTCCTGGTGCCGCACCACTTCGACGACTTCTTCAAGCCGATCGACGCCCCGATCGGCTATTCGCTCAACGTGAACCTCGCAGCCTTCCCCGACGAGATCGCCGCCGTGTCGCGGGACTTCGAGATCCGCTCGCTCTCCCTGGGCGAGGCCGTCGCAGGGCCCACGCGCTGATGTCCCACGGCTTCAGCACCCGCGACGGATGGATCGTCGACCGCGAGGGGCGCCGCGCCCTGCTGCGCGGCGTGAACCTCGGCGGGAGCACCAAGGTTCCGTTCCGCCCCGACGGATCCACGCACCTCGGCGTCGACTTCGCGACGTGGCGCGACGTGAGCTTCGTCGGCCGGCCGTTCCCGCTCGAGGACGCGGATCGCCACCTCGCTCGCATCGCGAGCTGGGGCTTCGGCGTGCTGCGGCTCCTCACGACCTGGGAGGCGATCGAGCACGCGGGCCCCGGGGTCTACGACGAGGCCTACCTCGACTACTTCCGCGCCGTCGCGCAGAAGGCCGGCGAGCACGGCCTGCTCGTGTTCGTGGACCCGCATCACGACGTCTGGAGCCGCTGGACGGGCGGCGACGGTGCGCCCTTCTGGTGCTTCGAAGAGGCGGGGCTGCTCCCCGAGCGCTTCGTCGAAGCGCAGGCCGTCGAGCTCGACGCCCTCGACTGGCCCGCGAACGCCCAGCGCGTGCCCTGCGCCACGATGTGGACGCTGCTCCTCGGCGGCGACGTCTTCTGCCCCGCGCTCCGCGGTGCGCAGGAGCGGCTCCAGTCGCGCTACGTCGCCGCGCTCTGCGCCCTCGCCGAGCGCGTCGCGGATCTCGATCACGTCCTCGGCTACGACACCTGCAACGAGCCGAGCGCGGGCTACGTCGGTCGCGGCGAGGATCTCGGCCGCGACGCGCGCTTCATGGGCGAGGGCCCGCCGGCGCCGTCGCCCCTCGAGCATCTCGCGGCGGCGGACGGCCTGGCGGTGCGCTGCGCGAACGGCCGCGTGCTCAATCCGAAGCAGGTCTCGATCTGGCACGACGGCTGCCCCTGGCGACGCCTCGGCGTGTGGGATCTCGACGCGGATGGGAAGCCGGTGCTCGCGCGGCCCGACCACTTCCGCGTCGTGGACGGCCGCCCGATCTCCGCCTGGAGCGACTTCCTCGCGCCCTTCGTGAAGCGCGTGCGGAGCGCCCTGCGCCGCGTCCACCCGGACTGCATGGTCTTCGTCGAGGGCGTGCCCGGCGTGCTGCAGACGCCCTGGGAGGATCCGGACCCTCTCGTCGTCGACGCACGACACTGGTACGACATCTTCCTGCTGCGCCGGCGCCGCTTCGACCCGGCCGAGCATCCCGTGCTGGGCGGGACCACGCACGGCCCCGCCGAGCTCGAGGAGGCCTACACGCGGCAGCTCGGCGGCATGAAGCGCGTCTCCCAGGGCACTATGGGGAACCGCCCGGTGCTGATCGGCGAGTTCGGCCTGCCCTACGAGATGAACGGCGGCGAGGCGTTCCGGAGCGGCGACTACGCGAAGCACGAGCTCGTGCTCGACGCCACCTACGCCGCCCTCGACGAGACGTTCCTGTCGGGAACGCAGTGGAACTACACCGCCGACAACACGCATGCCCACGGCGACGGGTGGAATCGCGAGGATCTCTCGATCTTCTCGCCCGACGACGTCCGGGACCCCGGCGACCTCGACTCCGGCGGCCGCGGCACGCGGGCCTTCGTGCGGCCCTACGGCCTGCGGTTCGCCGGGCTGCCGCTGCGCATGGCGTTCGAGCGCGCGAGCGGCGTCTTCGAGCTCGAGCTCGAATGCGACCCCGCCGCGCGCGCGCCGACGCTCGTCTTCGTGCCGCGCCTGCACTACGGCGCGGGGCCGCGCGTCGAGACGAGCGCGGGCACGGTGCGGCTCGACGTGGCCGGGCAGCGCCTCGCGTGGGACACCCACGGGGTCGAAGGACGCGCGACGCTGCGCCTCGAGCGCGCCTAGCTCCGAAGCATCTCGTCGAGGACCGCGCGCAGGTCCTCGCGCCGCATCGGCTTCTCGAGGCGCGGGTTCGGCACGGTCTCGAGGAAGACGCGGGCCCGCGGCGTGAACGCGCCCCCCGTCAGGAAGACCATGCGTCGTGCGTGCTCGCGGTCGGTCGTGGCGAGGCGCTCGAAGAGATCCATGCCCGTCATGCGCGGCATCAGCAGGTCGCACAGGATCGCGTCGAAGCGCTCGCCGGCGGCGAGGCGTTCCAGGGCCTCGCGCCCGCCCGAGGCCTCCTCGATCTCGAACTCCTTGCGCAGCATGCGGCACAGCAGCGAGCGCACGGCCGGCTCGTCGTCGACGACGAGCAGCCGTGGCCGCCCGGAGCGCGCGGCCGACACGGGCGCGCGCTCGACCTGGGCGGCGTCGCCGAGGGCTGCCGGCGGGAGCAGGACGCGCACCGACGTGCCATGACCGACCGTGCTTTGGAGCACGATCTCGCCGCCGAGCGCCGTCACGATCCCGCGCGCGATCGGGAGCCCGAGCCCCGTGCCGGTGCCGACGGGCTTCGTGGTGAAGAAGGGCTCGAACACGCGTTCGAGACGCTCTTCGGGGATGCCACAGCCGCTGTCCCGGAGCTCGATCACGGCGCGCCCCGCGTCGTCCGTCGCGGTCGCGACGCGGATCGTCGCGTGCTCGGCGTCGCCCTCCGGGATCGCTTCGGCCGCGTTCAGCAGCAGGTTCAGGAACGCGTGGGCGAGATCGGCCGGATTGCCGGCGACCTGCGGCACCGGCTCGAAGTCGCGCTCGACGTGGGCGCGGTGCCGGATCTCGTTCGAGCCGAGCTGCAGCGCCGACTCGAGCACCGCGTGCAGGTCGACCGGCATACGCTCGGTGACCTCGTGGCCCGAGAAGGTGACGAGGTCGCGCACCAGGTCGCGGATGCGTTCGGCGCCCTCGCGCGCCTGGTCGAGCACGAGCCGGAGCTCGGCGAGGCCGTCGTCGCCGCCGGTCGCGAGGCGCCCGTCGAGCTCGTCCACGGCGTAGGAGAGGTTCGCGATCACGTAGGTCAGCGGGTTGTTGATGCCGTGGGCCACGCCCGCAGCGAGGGTTCCGACGCTGGTCAGGCGGTCGGCGTGCGCGACGCGCGCGAGCAGCGCGCGCTGCTGCCCGAGGTCGCGAGCGAGCACCGCGATCGCGGGCTCGCCGTCGAAGAGCATCGGCAGCCCCGTCACGTCGACGTTCACGACGCTGCCGTCCAGGCGCAGGAACTGCTCCTCCACCACCGGCGCGGGGCGCCCGGTCCGCTGAGCCTCCTGGATCCGCGCCACGACCCCGGCGCGCCGCTCGGGCACGACGTGCTCGAGCACCGAGGCGCCGATCAGCTCTTCCGGTTTGCTGTAGCCGAGAACCTCACTCGCCGCGCGATTCGCGTAGAGGATGCGACCGCCGCGGTGCACGAGGACCGCATCCGCGACGTGATCGATCAGATCGCGCACGCTCTCCGAGCGCTGGATCGCGCGCTCGGCGCGCAGGCGGTCGCTGCCGTCCCGGAATACGCCGATGCACGCCTCGGCGTCGCGCAGGCGCGCGGGCGTCGCGACCAGCTCGAGCGGGAAGCGCGAGCCGTCGCGCCGCAGGCCTTCGAGGGACGCCACGCCGCCGCTCCGCACCGCCTCGGCGATCGCGTCCCGCGCGGCCTCGGGGTCGGCGAGGACGCGCGCGAGCGGGCGCCCGACGAGATCCTCCGCGCGGCGACCGAAGAGGCGCTCGGCGGAGGGGCTCGCGTAGCCGATCTCACCGCCCTGGTCCCAGACCAGCACGCCGTCGGCGGCGTTCGCGAGGATGAAGTCGCCGAGCGTGCGCTCGTCCTTCGAGTCGAGCGGTCCGCGGGCGACGAGGGGCTCGGGCCGCGGGCCTCGGCGCGCCCAGGTCGACCACGCGAGCGCGGCGACTCCGATCATCGCGGCGCGCACCAGCACGCCGGCGGCGCCGCCGGCGTCGCCGAGCCAGCGCAACGTCACGGCGTCGCCGAGCCAGAGCCCGAACACCGCGGCCAGGAGGCCCGAGGCCACGAGACCGGGAAGGCGGTGCCGACCCGGGCGGAGGATCGCGTTTCGCGACATGGACGCCTCGCGATCCGGCGCGTCGGGGCGCGCCGTCGCCTCGACTCTAACTCGCATCCGCGCGGCGGGGGAACGAGAACCCGCGGGAAGGACGCTTCCCGCGTTCATCCCGATCTGCCACAGTCGGTCGCCATCACCCAGGAGGCCTCCATGCGACGTCTGCTGCTCGCCTCGATCGCCGCGGTCGTGCTCGCCGACCTCGCGCTGGCGGCTCCGTTCTGGGGAGCGAAGACGTCGGAGCCCGCCGATGCGGATCCGGCCGCCCTGCAGCCGGGCCAGTTCGTGTGGGAAGGCGACGCCGTGCCGTCGGGCCCGATCGTGATCGTGGTGAGCCTCGCCGAGCAACGCGCGTACGTGTATCGGAACGGGATCCGAATCGGCGTCTCGACGACGAGCACGGGCAAGCCCGGTCATCGCACGCCGACCGGCGTCTTCGTGGTGCTCCAGAAGGACAAGGACCACCACTCGAAGACCTACAACAACGCCGCGATGCCGTATTCCGAACGCCTCACCTGGGACGGCGTCGCGCTGCACGCTGGCGGTCTTCCCGGCTACCCGTCGTCTCACGGCTGCGTCCACCTGCCGTCCGAGTTCGCGCGCCAGCTCTTCCAGATCTCGCCGATGGGGATGACGGTCGTGATCGCCGACGAGCACGAGGCGCCGCAGGACGTGGTCCATCCTGCGGCCATCGCGCCGGTCGACGCGTCGACGGGCGCGGAGGATGAGCCGCCGCGACTCTCCGCGGCGGAAGAGCAGCGCTGGCAGCCGGAGAAGTCGCTGGAGGGTCCGCTCTCGATCCTGATGAGCGGCGCGGACCGGCGCGCAATCGTATTCCGGAACGGCGTCGAGATCGGGCGCGCGAAGATCACGCTGCGCGATCCCGCGATGCCCCTCGGGACCCATGCCTTCCTGCTGATGGACGGAGAGGGGAAGGGCCCGAACCCGTTCGATCCGTCGGAGCCGGGTAAGCGCTGGATCGCCGTCGGCATCCCGGATCACGCGGGCGAGGACACGCGGCCCCTCGATCCGAAGAACGCCGACCGGATCTCGCTCCCGGCGCCGTTCGGCAGGCAGGTCTACGAGCTGCTCGCGCCCGGGACGACGTTGCTGGTGACGGACGCGGCGGTGCTCGAGCACACGACGGGCGCGCGGCTGAACGTGCTGAACGCGGACGGGCCCACGCCCGACTAGAGCTTCCGCGGCGCCTCGAAGCGGCCGTGCATGTGCTCCATCCACGTGACGAGCAGCGGGCGCTTCGGCAGGCCGAGGGCGCGCAGCTCGTCGGCGATCGGGTGCTCGCCGAGGGTGAGGGTGGCGCCTCCCAGGCGCACGCCGAAGCCTTCGGCGCCGGAGACGAAGGCGGTCTCGTGGAGCGCGCCCCCGAGCTTGGTGAAGGTGCGCATCGTCGCGTCCGGCAGGGTCTTCGCGCCGCCGCGGGGGAAGCTGGCGGTGAGCACGTGGCCGCCGTCCTTCCGCCAGGTGCAGCGCGAGCTCGTCGCGCCGTGCTGCCAGGCGATCTCGTCCACCGTCTTCGGGAAGCCCCAGATCGCGCGCCCTGCCTCGCAGGTGAACGACTGGTTGACGGGCAGCCGGTGGATGTACGTCGCGAGCCGGTTGCGCACGAGGTCGAGCACCGTGCCGAGGTACGGAACGCCCCGCCGCGCGCGGCGCTCGCGCACGAAGAGCGCGAGCGAGATCTCGCCGTAGTCGCCGAGGTCGTTGTCGCGGTAGTCGATGCAGGCGAGCGAGAAGAGCGCGCGACCCGGCAGGAGCTCCGCCACGTCGAGGGCGGGATCGGGCAGCCAGCGGCGCGCGACGGCGCTCGGCACCAGGAAGGTCGCGGCGCCGGAGGCGGCGTCGCGCACCACGCACGGCAGCGTGACCGTCCGCCCCTGGATCGTGTAGCTGCGATCGGCCATGGGATCCTCCGCGTCGCTGCGCGCCCCGGCCGGCGTGGCGCGGGGTCGCCTCGATTTATAACATGTTTCAGATTTTCCGGACCGCGGCCCCGGCCGCGGGGAGGTCCCATGGCGATCGTCACGCCCGTCCCCGCCGCCGAGCTCCCGGCCGGCGCCCGTCGCAGGCTCCGCCTCGCGAGCCCGGCGACCCTCGAGCCGATCGACGAGATCGAGGTCGCGAACGCCGCGGACGTTGCGGCCGCCCTCGCTCGCGCCCGGAAGGCCCAGGTCGCGTGGGCCGCGACGCCCGTCGCCGAGCGCGCCAAGGTGCTCTGGCGCGCCCTCGACGTGCTCCTCGCCCGCATGGACGAGTACATCGCGGTGGTCCAGCGCGAGTCCGGGAAGCCCCGGACCGACGCGCTGATGATCGAGATGTTCGCGGCCTGCGACTCCCTCGCGCATTTCGCGAAGCGCGCCGAGCGCATGCTGAAGCCGCGCAAGCAGCGCCTCCACGGCGTCCTCGCCCTCGCGAAGTCGCTGCGCCTGGTGCCGCGCCCGCTCGGCGTGGTCGGCGTGATCAGCCCCTGGAACGGTCCCTTCGTCCTCTCGGTGAATCCCGTGATCCAGGCCGTGGTGGCCGGAAACGCGGTCCTGCTGAAGCCGAGCGAGGTCACGCCGCGCTCGGGCGAGCTCGTGGGCAAGCTGTTCGCGGAGGCGGGGCTGCCCGACGGCGTGCTGCACGTGCTGCTCGGCGATGGCGAGACGGGCGCGGCGCTGGTCGAGTCGGGCGTCGACAAGGTCAGCTTCACGGGAAGCGTCTCGACGGGACGCAAGGTCGGCGAGTCGTGCGCGCGCCGACTCGTGCCCTGCACCCTCGAGCTCGGCGGCAAGGACCCGATGATCGTCTGCGCCGACGCCGACCTCGACCGCGCGGCCGGCGGCGCCCTCGCTGGCGCGTTCTTCAACGCGGGCCAGATCTGCTTCAGCACCGAGCGCGTGTACGTGGTCGACGCCGCCTACGACGAGTTCGTGCGGCGCGTGGTCGAGCGCACGAAGGCGCTGCGGCAGGGCGCGAGCGGCGAGTTCGAGATCGGCCCCATGATCTGGCCGCGCCAGCTCGAGATCGTGGAGCAGCACGTCGCCGACGCCGTCGCGAAGGGCGCCAAGGTGCTGACCGGCGGCCGCCGGAATCCGGCGCTGCCGGGCCTCTACTTCGAGCCCACCGTGCTCGTCGACGTCCACCACGACATGGCGATCCTGCGCGAGGAGACGTTCGGGCCCGTGCTCCCGATCGTGCGCGTGCGCGACGAGGAGGAGGCCCTGCGCCTCGCGAACGACTGCCGCTACGGGCTCGGCGCGACGGTCTGGACCCGCGACGGCGCGAAGGGCCTGGCGCTCGCGACCCGCATCGAGTCGGGCAGCGTGTGCGTGAACGACATGACGATGACCTACGGCGCCCTCGAGGCGCCCTTCGGCGGTCGCAAGGAGAGCGGCGTCGGCTTCGTGAACGGGCCCGAGAGCCTGCTCGGCTACTGCCACGTCCAGGCGGTGCTGGTCGATCGCATGGGCGGCCGCCAGACCGCGAGCCACTTCCCCTACAGCGCCGCGAAGGACGCCGGGATGCAGAAGTTCATGCGCTTCCTCTGGGGCACGCCGCTGCGGAAGTGGGTGTCGTAGGGCGGCTCAGGCGGGCGAGAGCGCGAGCGCGACGGCCGGGGTCGGCGCCGCGGCCGGGTCGAGGCGGATCGCGAGCCCGTCCGCGCCGCGCGCGGGGGCGAGCGCGCGCCCGTCGTCGAGGCGGCGCACGCGCACGGCGCCCGGCGCCACGTGGGCCGGCAGCGAGAGCGTCGCGCCCGGGCGCGCGCCGAGCGCGATCGCGAACGTCACGTTCCCCTTGCGCGTGAAGCGCAGGGCGACGCCTTCCGGTGACGTCGCCTCCGCGACCGCGCAGGGACGCGTGCCGTAGATCGCCTCGCCGTTCGCCCGCAGCCAGGCGCCGAGCGCCTCGAGCCGCTCGCGCTGGAGCTCGGGGATCGAGCCGTCCGCGCGCGGGCCGACGCCGAGCAGCAGGTTCCCGCCCTTGCTCACGACGTCCACCAGCAGCGCGATCAGCGCCGCGCTCGACAGCGTGTGCTCGGGGCCTTCGTTCGCGTTGTAGCCGAAGGCGAGGGAGAGGCCGCGCGTCGCCTCCCACTTCTTCGCGGGCGCGCTCTCGAGCACCGTGTACTCGGGCGTCGTGAAGTCCGCGATCGAGGGGTCGTCCCAGCGGAAGCGGTCGTTGACCACGCCGTCGGGCACGGCGGCGTAGTACGCCGCGATCACCTCCTGGGGGTCGCCGGCCTTCGGCCAGCCGATGTCGTTCCAGAGCACGCGCGGTGCGAAGCGCGCCACGAGCTCGCCGATCTGGTCCTGCGCGTAGGCCAGGTACTCCGGGGTCTGGGGGATGTTCGTCCCCATGCCGCGCAGGTCGCGGATCGGCGGCGGCGAGAAGGTCCAGTCGAGGCCGCCGGAGTAGTAGAGGCCGAGGTCGAGGCCGCGCGCGCGCATCGCCCCGGCGAACTCCGCGACGTAGTCGCGCCGCTGCGCGTGCCAGCCGGGCCGCGTCGGATGCGCCACGCGGCTCGGCCACAGGCACCAGCCATCGTGGTGCTTCGTGACGAGGACCGCGTAGCGCATGCCGGCCTGCGCGAAGAGCTCGGCCCAGGCGTCGGGTCGCCAGGCCGCGGCGGCGTCCTCGAAGAGCGGCGCGAAGCGCTCGTAGGGGAAGTCGGCGCCGTAGGTCGCGTCGTGGTGCGCGCGGGCGGGGCTGTCCTCGATCGAGATCGTGCTCCAGTACCACTCGGGATAGGCGTTGTGGCGGAACCAGTGCTCCCAGCCGTGGGCGCGCGAGACGTCGTGGAAGTTGCCGCTGGGCTCGGCCCAGGCCGGCACGGTGTAGGGTCCCCAGTGGATCAGGACGCCGAGCTTCGCGTCGTCGAACCAGGCGGGCAGGGGACGCGACTTCATGATCCTAGGCGGCGCGCTGGAGCAGCTCGATCAGCTCGCTCCGGCCCGGGCCGTGGACCAGCGGGTCGCGCTGGTCGCGGCGGGCGTGGGAGGCGAGCACGCGCTGGAGGACGTCGGGTCGCGCCATCAGGTTCGCGGGCGGCTCGAGCATGTTGCCGACCCGCATGAAGGCGCGCGCCACGACGATGTCCTCGACCAGGGCGGGGATCAGGCCGTCGCGGAGCAGCGAGCGCATGTAGGCCTTCGGGTCGTTCGTGCCGTCGCTGCGCTTCAGGGCGAAGGGGTTCTCGCCGCGCCGCTGGGCCTCGCCGACCTCGATCGCGTCCCGGTCCTGGATCCGCGTCGACTCGTACCAGGGCACCACCTCGCGCTCGACCCGCGCCGCGACGTCGATCGCGAGGGCGCGCAGGTCGTCGGGATGGGCGGCCAGCGCGTCGGCGAGCTCGTAGGCGGAGATGAAGGCGAGCGTGCAGCCGCGCCCGTTCAGGGGATTCGAGTGGATCAGGGCGTCGCCGACGGCGATCACGCCGAGCGTGCGCGGCTCGCCGTCCCGCATCGGGAAGCGCCGCGTGTTGCGCAGGTCGGACATGCCGTGGACGCGGGAGATCGGCTCCGAGATCGCGGGGTCGACCCAGCTCTGCGTCGCCTTCAGCGCCGCCGCGGTGCGGTCGAAGGCGCCCTCGCGCTGGAGCGCCGAGAGGCTCTCGTCCTCGGGGTTCGCCGCGAGCGTGATCGAGAAGATGCGCCCGTCGCCGGGGAACACGCCGCACTTCACGTAGCCGAGATCCGCGCCCTGGAAGCCCGCCGTGAAGGGCGGCTTCACGCCGTCGCGCAGGCGGTAGAAGCGGGAGCTGTAGAAGATTCCGCAGGGCTCCGACTCCTCGGGCCAGGGCTCGGCCCCGAGGTCCTCGAGCCAGCGCGCGAGGGGCGAGCGGCGGCCCGAGGCGTCGACCACGAGATCGGCCTCGAGCGTCTCGTCGCCCGCCGGCCCTCGCACCCGCACGCCCGTCACGCGCGCCGGTGCGCCGCCTGCGCCCGCGTGGCCGAGGAGCCCGAGCACCTCGACGCCGTCGCGCAGCGCCGCCATGCCGCGGCCGAGGATGTGCTTGCGCAGCACCCACTCGAAGGTGAGGCGCCGGCACGCGAGCATCGCGATCTCGGCGTCCTCGGGCAGGTACTCGGCGTTCGGCATCGTCGGGCGCGTCAGGTCCTCGAAGCGCATCAGCTCGGCGCCGCTCGCGAGGAAGTCGTCGAGGAGGCCCGGGGCCCGCTCCCGCACGATCTTCACCAGCCGCGCCAGGAACGCGTGGGAGTGTCGGACCTGCGGCGAGCCCCGCCGGTTCCACTTCTCGAAGGCTTCGACGGCGGTCTCGGGCAGCGGCGTGGCGTCGCGCTCGAGGATCGTCACGCGATGGCCGAGCGGCGCCAGGGCGAGCGCCGTGGCCAGGCCGGCGACGCTGCCTCCGATCACGATCACGGTCTTCTGCTGGGCGGGCATCGTGCTGATCTCCGTCTCAGGCCGCGTTCGGCTTCTGGGCCTTGGCCTGCTTCTCCTGGGCGTGCTTCTGCATCTCGCTCATGATCGCCGCCCCGACGGCGCCGATGAACGTCGGACGGTTCTTCGCCGCCCAGTCCATGCTCGCCTGCCGGCCGCGGTTGCTGCCCTGGAAGCGCGGCATCACGTAGCGTGCGATCAGCTCGTAGCTGCGCTTCGTCTGCGCGAAGTCGGCCCAGTTGTGGGCCATCTGCAGGAAGCAGCCGTAGCCGCCGCTCTGCTTCTCGAGCCGCTCGAGCTGTGCGATCGCGTCGTCGGGGTCGCCGATCACGGCGAGGCCCGAGTTGATCAGGGCGTCGATCGCGTCGTCGACGTTGCCCGGCGGAGCGAGCGGGAGCGCCGCCACCTCCTGGAAGTAGAGCAGCCAGTTCGCGAGACCGAAGCGCACGTTCTCGCGCGCCTTCTCGCGGGTCTCGGCGATGTGCATCGGCGCCACCAGGCGCCACGCCTCGCGGTCCACGGTCTGGCCGAACTCGGCGGCGCGCTCCTCGCAGATCTGCCAGTTGGTGGCGAGGGCGTTGAAGCCGCCGGTGGTGGTGGCGCCGATCGAGAGCAGGCCGAGGCCGTGCTTGCCCGCGGCGCGCGCGCCGGCCGGCGACACCTGGGAGGCGACGCAGAACTCGACGTGGGGGCGCGTGTAGGGCAGGAGCTGGAGGCGCGCCTCCTTGAGCTCGAACCAGTCGGACTCGTGCGTCACGGTCTCGCCGCGGAGCAGCGGCACGAGCACGCCGATCGCCTCGTCCATCATGTCCCGCTGGCGCGCGACCTCGATGCCCATCATGAAGGCGTCGCTCGGCAGCGCGCCCGGGCCGACGCCGAACATCACGCGACCCTGGGTCTGGTGGTCGAGCTGCATGATGCGGTCGGCGAGCATCAGCGGGTGGTGATAGGGCAGCGAGGAGACGCCGGTTCCGAGCTTGATGTGCTTGGTGCGCTCGGCCGCGGCGGCGATGAAGAGCTCCGGCGAGGCGATGATCTCGTAGCCACCGGAGTGGTGCTCGCCGATCCAGGCCTCGTCGTAGCCGAGCTGGTCGAGCCACTCCACGAGCTCGAAGTCGCGGCGCAGGGCTGCGGTGGGGTTCTCGCCGATCGGATGGAACGGCGCGAGGAAGATTCCGAAGCGCAGGCGCGGGGGCAGGGCGGTCATCGTCGCGATCTCCTGTTCGTGGGTGCGGTGCGGGATGCGGTGCGTGATGCGGGCCTGACGGGCGCGGGGCTCTCGGGCTTCGCGCCGAGCCCGTGCAGAAGCGCGGAGAGGAACTGCTCGCGGACCTCCTCGGCGGTCGCCTCGCCCTCCTGGAAGACGTGGCCCGAGAGGATCGCGGCGGCCGTGGCGAAGAAGATCGTGCTCGCGAGGCGAGGCGAGACGGCGCGGGAGAACTCGCCCCGCGCCTGACCGTGGCGCACGACGCCCTCGATCAGCTGTCGCAGGTCGCGGGCCTCGTCCTCGGCGGCCGGGATCAGGGCCGGCGTCGCGAGGAACTCGCGCAGCATCGCGCCCATGACCTCGGCCTGGGGCAGCCAGCGCGCCGCGAAGAGGTCGACCATGCGCCGGAACTCGAGGGCGGCGCTCTCGCGCGGCCCCGCCAGCTGGGCCGCGAGCTCGGCGGCGAGCAGACGGTGGAACTCGAAGAGCAGGGCCGACTTCGTCGGGAAATGCGTGAAGAAGGTCGCCTTCGCGATGCCCGCGGCGTCGCAGATCTGCTCGATCGTCACGTGCTCGAAGCCGCGCTTCGCGAACAGCGTCATCGCCGCCGCGTAGATGTCGCGGCGGGTCCGCTCCTTCTTGCGGAGGGGTCGATCGACCGGGACGAGGGGGGCGGCGGCGGGCACGGTCCAAAAGTAGACCGTGGTCCAGAAACGGCAAGGGCGGGCCCGGACCCGGGCGTCTCGCGCGCGGCCGAGCGCCTCGAGGTCACGTCGCGAGCGTCTCGAGCGGCGCTGGCGCCGCCGCTGCCTCGCCGGGTCCCGTCCGACCTCTACGCCCCTACACTCCGCGGATGCTGCGCCGCCTCCTCCTCTTCCTCGCCGCCGTGGCCGTCCCCGTCGCCGTGTTCCTGGTGCCGACGCTCTGGGGCACGCCCTGGTCGATCGACCACTTCTTCCTGCGCGCCCTGGCCGAGGCGGCGCTGCCGCACCCGATGGCGCTCTCGTATGCACGCGTGCTCGAGCCCTACGGCCTCGACTGGTACTCCGACGAGCTCGAGGATTTCTCCGTCGCGCAGGAGGATCGCGACCGGGCGCAGGCGCGACGCACGCTCGCGACGCTCCGCCGCTACGAGGATGCGTCGCTCACGCCCGAACAGCGGCTCTCCGCCCGGATCCTCGCCTGGTACCTGGAGACGCTCGAGGCCGGCGAGCCCTTCGCGTACCACGGCTATCCGGTGGAGCAGCTCGACGGGCTCCAGAGCGCGCTGCCCGACTTCTTGCTGAACTTCCATCCCATCGCTTCGGAGCGCGACGCCCGCAACTACGTGCGGCGCCTCGCCGGCGTCGACGTCGCACTGGACCAGATCGGCGAGCGCGTCCGGTTCCGCGAAGACCGCGGCGTGGTGCCGCCGCGCTTCGTGCTCGCGAAGTCGCGGGCCCAGATCGCGGAGCTCGTGGCGCCCGCGCCCGCCGCGCATCCCCTGGTCGCGAAGCTGCGAGACGACCTGGCGCGGCTTCCCGACGTGAGCCCCGCGCGGCGCGACGCCCTGGTGCAGGCCGCCGAGGACGAGATCGTGCGCAGCGTCCGTCCGGGCTACGCGCGTCTCGACGCGCTGCTCGCGGCGCAGGAGGCGCGCGCGACGGACGACGACGGCGTCTGGAAGCTTCCCGACGGCGACGCGTACTACCGCTGGGCCCTGCGCCTCCACACCACGACGGAGCTCTCGCCCGAGCAGGTCCACGAGATCGGGCTGCGCGAGGTGGCGCGCCTCGCCGGCGAGATGCGCGCGCTGCTCGCCGCCGAGGGCATCGACGCCCACGATCTCGGCGCCACGCTGCGACGCCTCCACGCCGACCCACGCTTCCTGTATCCGGACGACGATTCCGGCCGCTCGCGGATCCTCGCGGACTACACGGCGATCGTGGACGACGCCCGGCCGCGCCTCCCCGCCCTCTTCGGTCGGCTCCCGAAGGCGCCGCTCGTGGTGGAGCGGGTGCCGCCGTTCAAGGAGGAGGGCTCGGCGGGCGCCTACTACCACCCGCCGTCCTTCGACGGTGTACGCCCCGGCACCTTCTTCGTGAACCTGCGCTCGGTGCGGGAGGTTCCGACCTTCGGCATGCGCACCCTCGCCTACCACGAGGCGATCCCGGGCCATCACCTGCAGGTCGCGCTCTCCTTCGAGATGCAGGGGGCGCCGTTCTTCCGTCGCATCATCCCGTTCACGGCGTTCATCGAGGGCTGGGCGCTCTACGCAGAGCGCCTTGCCCTCGAGCAGGGCTTCCATCCGACGCGCATGGACCGCCTCGGCGCGCTCGTCGCCGAGAACTTCCGCGCCGTGCGCCTGGTGGTGGACACGGGAATCCACGCCAAGCGCTGGACGCGCGCGGAGGCGATCGAGACCATGCGCTCGGCGACCGGCATGCCCGAGACGGACGTCGTCGCCGAGATCGAGCGCTACATCGTGTCGCCGGGCCAGGCCTGCGCCTACAAGGTCGGGCAGCTCGAGATCCTGCGGCTCCGCGCGCGCGCGCAAGCGGCGCTCGGCGAGCGCTTCGACCTGCGCGCCTTCCACGACGTCGTGCTCGGGCAGGGCGCCCTGCCGCTCGGAGTGCTCGACGACGTGGTCGCGCGCTGGACCGCGGAGCGCGGGGAAGGGGCGGCCCCGAGCGCGGCGCAGTGATCGACACGAGCTTGCGTCGGAACGCCGCGGCGGGTCAGTCGGGCTCGGCGAGCACGAGCCGGCCGCCGACGAGCGCGACCGGCGCGCAGTAGGGCCGGCTCTCCCCGCGCAGCCAGAAGTCGCCGCGCGCGCGGGCCGCGGCGTCCGCGAAGCGGTACGGCGCGATCGTCGCGCGCAGCGCGCGCGGCGGTGCGCCGGGGAACGGATTCCCGGCGAAGAGCGCCTCGACGTCGGGCGCGCCCTCGAGCAGCCGCACGAAGAGCGCGTGGAGCCAGCGCTGCTCGGGGCAGGCGCCGAGCGCGGCAAACCACATCTGCCAGTCGAGACGCGGCAGGTGCGGCGTCGAGAACGCCGGAGCGCGCTCGACGGGGCCCGGCTTCCAGCGGAAGACGTAGGGGCGCCAGGCGACGCCGTCGGGGCTGCCCTCGAGCGTGATCTCGTCGCGCTGCTTCGTCATCACCGCGAACAGGCCGTAGGCGTTCCAGGTGCGGAGCGGCGCGAGCGGGCGGAGGACGGCGTCGGCTGCATCGCGGAGCGCGCCGGCGGGAATCAGTCCGCGCGTGCCGGCGAGAAGCGAGCAGGCGAGGGCGACGCCGGCGGCCCCGAGGAAGAGGCTCCGCCGTGCGGCAGACGCCGCGGCGCCGCCGTGCGCGGAGACGAGGCGCGTGCGGACCGGCGTCGGCGCGAGGGCGCGCAGGGCGTCGTCGTCGAGCAGCGTGAGGCAGAGCGCGAGGGTGAGGAGATTGAAGAAGCCGTAGCTCCCGGTCGCCGCGATCGAGAGCTGCAGCAGCACGAAGGCGCCGCAGGCGGCGAGGCGGACCGGCCGCGGACCGAGCAGCGCGACGGAGCCGCCGAGCTCGATCGCCAGCGTGGCGAAGGTCGCGAAGGCGTCGGCGCCGGGCCCGAGGCGCGCTGCGAGCGCGCTCGTCCAGGAGGGGAGCGGCTGCGTCCACCAGTGGAAGCCGAGGGCCGTGCCGTCGCGCCACGCCGGATCGCCCGAGAGGAGCTTCACCAGGCCCGAGAGCAGCATGAGCTTCGCGAGCAGCAGCCGGGGCAGCCAGATCCCGCGGCGCGCGAGGCGCGCGTCGCGCGCGGTCGCGAACAGGCCGAGCGCCAGGGCCTCGAGCAGCAGCGCGTCCCATTGATAGGAGAGGAAGACGTCGCCCACCGCACACAGCGACAGGTAGCTCGTCCAGGCGGCGAGCAGCGCAGCGCGGCGCAGGCGGCCTGCGACGAGGAGCAGCGACGCTGCGATGCCGAGGCCCGCGAGCGCTCGCAGACCCGCGTCCGAGGGCGCCAGCCAGAGCAGCGTCGGGAGACGCAGGATGGCGTCGCCGCCGAGCCGCTCGCGTGCGACCGCGAGCAGCTCGGCTGCAGGCACGACCCCGCGCGATCCGATCAGGCCGTCGAGCTGCACGGCGAGCGAGCCGAACGCACACAGGCTCGCGACGCCGAGCGCACGCAGGAACAGCGACGAGACGAGGCGGACGTCGCGCGCCGGCGAGAACAGGGACGAGGCGAGGCGAACGTCGCTCGCCGGCGAGCACGCCGTCGAATCGAGGAGGACGTCGCGCGGCTGGCGCGCGGGGGCTTCCAGCCTACTTGCCCTTCCAGTCGGGCTTGCGCTTCTGCGCGAAGGCGAGGGGCCCTTCGACCCAGTCCTCGCTCTTCACGAGCTTCATCTGCTGCTCGTAGCGCGTCTCGGCGGCCGCGCGCAGGCTCGGGGCGTCGAGGCCGAGCATCGCGGCCTCCTTGGTCGCGCGCACCGAGAGCGGCGCGCACTCGAGGATCTCCGCGGCCCAGCGCCGCGCCGTGGGCATGAGCTCCGCCGGGGGCACGACCTCGTTTACGAAGCCGAGGCGATGGCCTTCTCGCGCGTCGACGCGCCGGCCGGTGAGCAGCATGCCCATGGCGTTCTTGAGGCCGATCTGGCGCGGCAGGCGATGGACGCCGCCCGCCAGGGCCGCCATGCCGACGCGCGGCTCCGGCAGCGCGAAGACCGCGCGCTCGGAGGCGACGATCACGTCGCAGGCGAGGGCGATCTCGAAGCCGCCGCCCATCGCGACGCCGTTCACCGCGGCGATCACCGGCTTCACCATCTCGTAGCGCGCCGTGATGCCGCCGAAGCCCGAGGGCGGCGTGTCGGGGCGGCCGCCCGCGGCCTGGGCCTTGAGATCGTTGCCGGCGCAGAAGGCCTTGTCGCCGGCGCCCGTCACGATCGCGACCCAGAGCTCGTCGTCGCGCTCGAAGGCGTCCCAGGTCTCGGCCATCTCGCGGCTCGCGGTGGGGTGGATCGCGTTCATCACGGCGGGTCGGTCGATCGTCACGACGAGGAGGCGGCCATCGCGCTCGGCTTTGTGGAACTCGGGCATCGGATCCTCCTCGTGGCGGTGGAGGGCCCACTCTATCCATCACGCGTCGTTCGGCCAGCCGGGGCGGGGCGTGCTCGCCGCGTCGTGGCGACCGTGGTGCGGACACGCGCGGGCGCATACAGTCGCCTCGATGGACCCGCGTCAGAGGCTGCTGGACAACAACCGCGCATGGGCCGCCGGCGTCAAGGACGCCGACCCCGCCTTCTTCGAGCGGCTCGCGCACCAGCAACGGCCGGCCTTCCTCTGGATCGGCTGCTCCGACAGCCGCGTGCCGGCGAACCAGATCGTCGGCCTCCAGCCCGGCGAGGTCTTCGTCCATCGCAACGTCGCGAACGTCGTGATCCACACCGACCTGAACTTCCTCTCGGTGCTGCAGTACGCGCTCGAGGTGCTCGAGGTGCGGCACGTCATCGTGATGGGGCACTACGGCTGTGGAGGCGTGCTCACCGCCATGGAGAACAAGCAGTTCGGCCTGATCGACAACTGGCTGCGCGCGATCAAGGACGTGTACCGGGCAAACGAGGCGGCGCTCGCGCGCGTCGCGGATCCGGTCACGAAGCAACGCCTGATGTGCCGGCTGCACGTGAAGCAGCAGGTCGCGAACGTCGCCCACACCACGATCGTGCAGAACGCCTGGGACCGCGGGCAGCCGGTCTCGGTGCAAGGCTGGATCTACGACATCCACGACGGCCTGATCGAGGATCTCGGGGTCTGCGTCGAGGGCCCGAACCAGATCCCGGCGATCTATCGCATGGTCGATGCGGAAGGTTCCACTCCGACCTGACGGGCTGCCTCAAGCCCGCCACGTGGTCGCCCGATCCGACCCGCGGAGGCCGCCATGCAACCCAGCACCCGGCCGGGCACGCTCGCCGGGCTCGTCCGATCGATCGTCGCGCTCGCGATCGGCCTCGCCCTGTCGGGCGCCGCGGCGCACGTCCTCGTCGGCGCAGCGGCGCGGGCGTCGGACGACGGCTGGGAGACCGTGCGCGAGGAACACGGCTTGCGCGTCGAGCGCCGGCCCGGCCGCCGCTCGGCCTGCGACCAGGTGCGGATCTCACGCCGCGTCGACGTTTCCCCCGATCTCGCCCTCGACGTGTTGTGGGAGGCGCGCGACGAGCGCCCGTTCGTGGACGACCTCGTGGAGTCGAAGGTGCTGCGCGAGACCGAGAGCGAGCGGCTCGTCTACGGCCGCGTCGCCGTCCCCTGGGTGCGCGATCGCGCCTACGTGGTCCGGATCTCGCGACACGTGGACCCGACGAGCGGCGCGCGCGAGCTCCACTTCGCGCTCGATGACGACGTGCCGCTGCCGGCTTCGCGGCGCACGGCGCGCCTCGCCGTGCTCGAGGGCGCCTGGCGGATCGAGCCGGTCGCCGGCGCGCTCGGGTCGCGCCTCGAGTACCGGGCCGAGGTCGATCCCGGCGAGGGCGTGCCCTCGTGGCTCGCAAGCCGGCTCCAGCGCCAGCGCGCGGTGAAGGTGGTCGAGCGCTACGCGAAGCGCATGAACGAGCACGCGGCGCGGATCACCGCTTCGGCGACGCCCCTGCGCTGAGCCTCGGCGCCGTGCGAAGGCTCGGCGCCGCGCGGCGCGTCAGGACCCGACGGTCCAGGTGTCGCCGGACTGGAGCAGCGCCGCGAGGTCGCCGGGGCCGCGCTTCGCGATCGCCTCGTCCACGGCGGACGCGAGCTGCGCGTCGTAGCTCGGCTTCTCGACCGCGCGGAACACGCCGACGGGCAGCGGGAAGGCCGGCCGCTGCAGGCTCGCCAGCGCGAAGGCGTAGGCCGGCGTCTCGTAGCGCTCGTCGTGCACCACCACGCCCTTCGCCACCGCGTCCTCGTCGTCGCCGAGGGACACGATCGAGGGGATGCCCCGCTCGATCCGGATGCCGCGGCGCGCGCCCTTCGGGCCGAACACGAGCGGCTTGCCGTGCTCGAGCACCAGCGCCGCCTCGGCGCGCGTCGCGCGGTCCTCGATCTCGCCCCACTCGTTGTCGTTGTACACCGGGCAGTTCTGGAGGATCTCGACGAACGCCGTGCCCTTGTGGGCGTGGGCGCGGTGCAGGATCTCCTGCAGGTGCTTGGCGTCGACGTCGACGGTGCGCGCCACGAAGGTGGCGCCCGCGCCGAGGGCGAAGCTCAGCGGGTCGATCGGATGGTCGAGGGAGCCCGTGGGCGTCGACTTCGACTTCGCGCCGAGGCGCGAGGTCGGCGAGTACTGGCCCTTGGTGAGGCCGTAGATCCGGTTGTTGAAGAGCAGGATCTGGAGGTCGACGTTGCGCCGGATCGTGTGCAGCAGGTGGTTGCCGCCGATCGAGAGGCCGTCGCCGTCGCCCGTGACGACCCAGACCGAGAGCTCGGGCCGGCTCGCCTTGATGCCGGTGGCGAAGCTCGGCGCGCGGCCGTGGATGGTGTGGAAGCCGTAGGTGTTCATGTAGTAGGGGAAGCGGCTCGAGCAGCCGATGCCCGACACGAACACCACGTTCTCGCGCAGGACGCCGAGCTCCGGCATCACCTTCTGCACGTTCGCGAGGATCGAGTAGTCGCCGCAGCCCGGGCACCAGCGCACGTCCTGGTCCGAGACGAAGTCCTTGCGGGCGAGGGCGGGGGCGACGGCGTCTGCGCTCACGAGCGGGTCTCCTTGGCGGCGGTCTGCATCGGATCCTCGCCGCGCAGCACCGCCTCGATCGCGGCGCGGATCTCACTCACCTTGAACGGCTGGCCCTGCACCTTGGTCAGGCTCTTCGCGTCGACCAGGTAGCGGCCGCGCAGCAGCAGGGACAGATGGCCGAGGTTCAGCTCCGGCACGAGGAAGCGCCGGAAGCGCGACAGCACGTCGGGCAGGTTCGCGGGCAGCGGGTTCAGGTGGCGCAGGTGGATCGACGCCACGTCGAGGCCCGCGTTCCGCGCCTCGTCCACCGCCGTCGTGATCGCGCCGTGGGTGCTGCCCCAGCCGATCACCAGCAGGTCGCCCTTCGACGCACCGAAGGGCTCGAGGGCCGGCACGTCCTGCACCGCGCGCGCGACCTTCTCGGCGCGCAGGCGCACCATCTTCTCGTGGTTCGTCGGGCTGTAGGAGATGTTGCCCGACTCGTCCTCCTTCTCGAGGCCGCCCACGCGGTGCTCGAGGCCCGGGGTTCCGGGGATCGCCCAGCTCCGCGCCAGGGTCTCGGGGTCGCGCAGGTACGGCTTGTAGGGGCCGGCGCCCGGCGGCGCGTACTTCACCTCGGTCCGCGGCAGGCTCGCGACCTCGGGAATGCGCCAGGGCTCGGCGCTGTTCGCGAGGAATCCGTCCGAGAGCACGACCACGGGCGTCATGTACTTCACGGCCAGGCGGAAGGCCTCGAGCATGATCGTGAAGCAGTCCCCGGGCGTCGCCGGCGCGAGCACCACGACGGGGCTGTCGGAGTTGCGGCCGTAGAGCGCGAGCAGCAGGTCGCCCTGCTCGACCTTCGTGGGCATGCCCGTCGACGGCCCCGCGCGCTGCACGTCCACCACCACGAGCGGCAGCTCGACCATCACCGCGAGGTTCAGTGCCTCCTGCTTCAGCACGAAGCCCGGCCCGCTGGTGGTGCAGATGCCGAGCTGGCCTGCGTAGGACGCGCCGACCGCGGCGCCGATCGCGGCGATCTCGTCCTCGGCCTGGAAGGTCTTCACGCCGAAGTGCCGGTAGCGCGCGAGCTCGTGCAGGATGTCGCTTGCCGGCGTGATCGGGTACGCGCCCAGGAAGATCGGGCGGTTCATCTGCACGCCGGCCGCGACGATGCCCCAGGCGAGGGCCTGGTTGCCCGTGATGTTGCGGTAGCGGCCCGGCTCGATCTTCGCCGCGGGCACCACGTAGGAGGTCGGGAAGATCTCGGCGGTCTCGCCGTAGGCGTGGCCCGCGAGCAGGACGCGACGGTTCGCCTCGCGCACGTCGCCCGAGAACTTCGCGTCGATCCACTCGAGGGTCGGCTTCGTGTCGCGGTGGTAGAGCCAGTACATGAGGCCGAGGGCGAAGAAGTTCTTCGAGCGGTCGGCCTCGCGCTGGGAGATGTTCAGGTCCTTCAGCGCCTCGCGGTTCAGGCGCGTCAGCGGCACCTCGATCAGCTGGAAGCGGTCGCGCAGCGGCGGCAGCGGATCGGCGTCGTAGCCCGCGAGCTTCAGGTTCCGCTCGACGAAGGCGTCGCTGTTCACGATCAGCATGCCCTTCGGCCGCAGGTCGCCGACGTTCGCCCGCAGCGCCGCCGGGTTCAGCGCCACCAGCACGTCCGGCGCGTCCGCAGGCGTGCGGATGTCGCTCGACGCGAAGTGCACCTGGAAGCCCGACACGCCGGCGAGGGTTCCGGCGGGGGCGCGGATCTCCGCGGGGAAGTCGGGGAAGGTCGAGAGGTCGTTGCCCGCGAGGGCCGTCGTCTCCGTGAACTTGGTGCCGGTCAGCTGCATTCCGTCGCCCGAGTCGCCCGAGAAGCGGATGGCGACGCGGTCGACTTCCTCGACGTGCTTGGAGCTCACTGAAGCCTCACTGGCTGGGCGCGCGCGCGGAGGGGCGCTCGGGGTCTCCGGTCGGCGGCGGGGTCGATGGGGGGAACGGCGCTCGGGCGGATTCTATCCGCGGAGCGGGGTTCCGAAAGAGCCCCGGCGCCGCGTCGTGCGCTGCGTCACGCCGCGGATCGCGGAGCCCCGTCGCGGGTTTCGAGCCCGGCCTGCGCCGGGGTTTGCCTCAAGGGAACACCCCGGTCGGCCGATCGGTCCCGCATGTTCTTCCAGAGAACCGAAGCGCTGCCCTGCGCCGAGGGCGACCTCGTGAGTCTGCGCATGTCCTTGAACTCGCCGGTGGTCGCGACGGACGTGGCGGCGCCGTCGCCCGCCCGTGCCGCGATCGCGGTGCAGCGCGGGGCGCTGCCGCGGCTCTGCGTCTCGGTGGCCGTGCGCCCCCTGAAGGGCACCGGCGCCGCCCTGGTCTTCCGGCCCGACATCTCGAGCGAGGAGAGCGAGACCCTCCCGACGCTGATCGAGGCGGCGCTCTCCTTCGGCGAGAGCATGGGCTTCCTGTTCGACGACGACGAGCTCGAGGGCGCCGACCGCGAGAAGCGGCGGAAGGCGACGGCGCGCTGGAACGCGCTGCTCGCGGGCGAGTCGCTCGGCGACTCGAAGCCGGAGGTGGAGGCCGCCGCGCCGCCTCCGGTCTCGTTCGACACGGACGCCACGATCGATCTCGAGGCGGCGACGATCGAGCTCGGCGAAGAGACTGCCCTGGCGTCTGCTCCGGCAGCGCCGCCCGAGCCCGAGGTCGCAGCGGCCGCGGCCCCCGCGACGCTGCCGAGCCCGCCCCTCACCAAGTTCCGCCGCGTCGTCCGCGAGCCGGACGCCCCGGTTGCACCGGTCGCGTCGGACGCGGAGGCCGCCGGCGCCGGCGCTGGCGAGGGCGCGTCCGAGACGCCGGAGAAGGCGGGGCGGACACGGACGCCGCGCGGCCGCGCGCCTCTCGCCCGACTCCAGCTGGTGAAGCGCGCCCGGGGCGGAGGCGACGCCCGCCCGCGCGCGACCTGGCTCCAACGCCTGCTCGGCTCGTTCTGAACGGATCCCGAAGGAGGGAACGATGACGTCTCCGAACCTGCATCCGGCTCGTGGAGCCCGGCGCGCGGCGAGCGCGCTCGGCCTGATCGCGCTGCTCGCCGCCGGCTGCGCCGGGCCCTCCGGTCCGACGGAGACGAAGCCCGACCCGAAGAACCAGGCCCGCACGCGCTACGACCTCGGCGTCGACCATCTGCGAAACGGCCGACCGCCGCTCGCGATCCGGGAGCTGACGGCGGCGGACCAGCTCAACCCGAACGATCCCTACACCAAGCACGCGCTCGGCGAGGCGTATCGCCAGCGCGGCCTGCTGCCGAACGCGATCGAGCAGCTCGAGCGCGCGCTCGTCCTGAAACCGGACTTCCAGGGCGCCGCGCTCTCGCTCTCGGCCGCGTACATCCAGTCCGAGCGCTACGACGACGCCATCGTCGTGGCCCGACGGCTGGTGGACGACCCGACCTTCGGCGCGCCCTGGCAGCCGCTCACGAACATCGGCGGGGCGCAGTACAAGCTCGGGCGGGTGGCGGAGGCGCGCGACGCGTACGAGCAGGCGATCGACTTCCGCCCGACGTACTGGCGTGCGTTGCTCGGTCTGGGCATTCTCGAAGCCGAGCAAGGCAATCGCGCGCGAGCGCTCGAGCTGTACCGTGCGGTCCTCGACCAGCGCCCCGGTCCCTATGCAGACGCCGAGGTGAACTTCCGGATCGGCGAGATCTACGTCGCAGAGGGTCGGAACGAGCAGGCGGTCGCGCACCTGACGGCGGCCGCGGAGAACAAGGCGAGCGGAGAATGGGGCAAGCGCTCGGAGGAGGTCCTGAAGGTCCTGCGCTGAGCGCCGGCGCGGAGACCGCCGAGCGTATCGGCGCGTACCTCGCCCGGCAGCGCAAGCTCCGTGGCGTCTCCCTCGACGAGCTCGAGTCGCTGACCCGGATCCCGAAGCGCTCCCTGGAGCGCCTCGAAGCCGGCGTGTTCGACGCCGATCGCGACGCGTTCGCCCGCAGCTTCGTCCGCACGGTCGCGCTGGCCCTCGGTCTCGACGCGGCGGATGCGGTGGCGCGCATGCTGCCCGAGTACGAGGGGCGACGTCGCGTGCGCGCCGGCCTGCGCCGGCCGGCCGCCGCCGCCCTCGCCGCGGGCCTCGCCGTGGCGGTCCTCGTGGCCGGCGTCTTCGCGCTCCGCAGCCTGCGCACGCTCTGGCCGCAGTCCGCCCCGTCGTCGGACGCGCGAGACGTCGTGCGCCGGCCGAATCCGGTCTACGAGCTCCTGCCGGAGTGGCACGCGCGACAGGTGGAGGTCCGCGCGCGGGAGGCCTGGGAGGCGCAGCTCGCCGCGCAGGACGCGTTGCGGATCGCGGACGAGGCTGCGGCCCGGGCGCGCGCCGAGGCCGCCGCGGCTGCGGCGACCCACGAGAAGGCCCAGGCGAAGGCGCGTGCGCGCGCCGAGGCAGACGCTGCGGCGGCGGATGCGCTGGCGCGCGAGGGCGGCCCGGCGCCCGCGACACCGCCTCCCGCCGCTGCGCCCGCCACGCCCTGACCCGCGCCCGCGCGGCCCGGATCGCCCTGCGAAGGCTACGCTCGCGCGGTGCTTCCCACGACGACCGAGGCCCTCGTCCTGCGCACGGTCGACTTCGGCGAGTCCGACCGGATCGTGCACCTGCTGACGCCCGGAAGCGCGCGCCTGACGGCGATGGCGAAGGGCGCACGCCGCAGCAAGAAGCGCTTCGGCGGGACGCTCGATCTCTTCCACCACCTCCGCGTGCAGGTCGTGCGGCGCGGCTCGTCGCACATGGCGCGGCTCGACGGCGCGATCCTTCTCGACCCCTTCGACGGGCTGCGCCAGCGGCCCGCGCGCTTCGCCCTCGGCTGCTACCTGATCGAGCTGCTCGCGCGCCTCGCGCCCGAGGGCGGCGCCCGCGGCGACGCACGGCGCCTGTTCGACTTCGCGCTGCGCGCGCTGCGCGTGATCGAGGCGAGCGAGCCCGACGCACGACTGCGTCTGTGGATCGAGCTCCACGCCCTCGACGCGCTCGGGCTCCGCCCCGAGCTCCGGCGCTGCGTGCGCTGCGGCAGCGAGATCGCCGCGGCCGAGGTCGGCTTCCACGTCGCCGACGGCGGGCCGACCTGCGGCGTCTGCGCGCCGCGCCTCGAGGGCCTGCTGCGCGTGCATCTCGGGACGTTGCGCGCCCTCGAGCAGGGGCTGCGCTTCGAGCTCGCGAACGTCGGGCGGGTCGCCCTGTCGCCGGCGGCCCTCGACGAGGCCCGACGCCTGGTCGACCGCTTCGCCCGCTTCCACGTCGGCGTCGAGCTGCGCAGCGAGGCCTTCCTCGACGAGACGCTGCGCGGGGCGGCGGGGGCGGGCGTCGTCGGCGCGGTACCGTTGCCTTGACACTGCCGCCCCGCGGGCGGAATACTCGCGCGCCCGAGCTCTCCAAGTCCTCGAAATCCAAGGATTCGAGATCCAAGGACCGATCCGGAGCACCATGTCGGAAGCCCCCGATGCCAAGCCCTCGTACCCGTGGCGGATGGAGGATCTCGTCTCCCTCTGTGCGCGTCGCGGCTTGATCTTCCCGTCGAGCGAGATCTATGGCGGGATCAACGGCTTCTGGGACTACGGGCCGCTCGGGGTCGAGCTCAAGAACAACCTGAAGGCTCTCTGGTGGCAGCGCGTGGTGCGCGAGCGCGACGACGTCGAGGGCCTCGACAGCTCGATCATCTGCCATCCCCGGACGTGGGAGGCCTCGGGCCACGTCGAGCACTTCAGCGATCCGATGGTCGACTGCCGCGCCTGCAAGAAGCGCTTCCGGGCCGACCAGCTCGACGACGCCGGCAAGTGCTCGGCGCGCGAGGGCTCGAGCCAGCACGACTTCACGCCGGCCCGGAACTTCAACCTGATGCTGAAGACCTTCGTCGGAGCCTCGGAGGACGCGGCCGCCGTCGCCTGGCTGCGCGCCGAGACCTGTCAGGCGATCTTCAACGACTTCAAGCGCGTGAAGGACGCCTCGCGCCAGAAGATCCCGTTCGGCATCGCGCAGATCGGGAAGGCCTTCCGGAACGAGATCAATCCCCGCAACTTCACCTTCCGCTCGCGCGAGTTCGAGCAGGCCGAGCTCGAGTTCTTCATCCATCCGTCGGAGCGCGAGAAGTGGTTCGCGCACTGGATGGACGAGCGCGTCCGCTTCCACCGCGACCTCGGCCTCCAGCCGGATCGGCTCCGCGTGAAGCACCACGACACCCTCGCCCACTACGCGAAGGCCGGCGCGGACATCGAGTTCCTGTTCCCGTTCGGCTGGCAGGAGATCGAGGGCATCCACGACCGCGGCGACTGGGATCTCTCGCGCCACAGCGAGTTCAGCGGAAAGGATCTCGCGATCACCGACGAAGAGACGAAGGAGCACTACCTGCCGATGGTGATCGAGACCTCGGTCGGCGTGGACCGGACCTGCCTCGCAGTCCTCTGCAACGGCTACGAGGAGCAGAAGCTCGACGACGGCGAGACCCGGACCGTGCTGCACCTGCATCCGGCCGTGGCGCCGATCAAGGTCGCCGTGCTGCCGCTCTCGAAGAAGCTGGCAGAGCCCGCGCAGAAGCTCGAGCGAAGCCTGCGCCGGCGCTGGAACACCTTCTACGACGAGGCCGGCAACATCGGCCGCCGCTACCGGCGGCAGGACGAGGTTGGCACCCCTTTCTGCGTCACCTACGACTTCGAATCGGAGACGGATGGACAGGTGACCGTGCGCGAGCGCGACGCCATGACGCAGGTGCGCCTGCCGATCGACGGCGTCCGCCGCTGGCTCGAAGAACGACTGGAGGTCGCAGCGTGAAGACCCGACGCCCCGCCAAGCCCGCCGCGAAGGCCCGGCCCGCCGCCCGCGGCTCGCGCGCCGCACGGCGCGTCTACTTCTTCGGCGCCGGCAAGGCCGACGGCACGGCCGGCATGAAGGACCTGCTCGGCGGCAAGGGCGCGAACCTCGCCGAGATGACGAATCTCGGCGTGCCGGTACCGCCGGGCTTCACGATCTCGACCGCCGAGTGCCACGAGTACACGAAGGCCGGCGGCCGGATCTCCGCCGCGCTCAAGAAGGACGCGCTCGCCGCGCTCGCGAAGGTCGAAAAGCTGATCGGCATGACCTTCGGCAATGCTTCGAATCCGCTCCTCGTCTCCGTGCGCTCCGGCGCCCGCGCCTCGATGCCGGGCATGATGGACACGATCCTGAACCTCGGCCTGAACCAGAAGACGGTGAAGGGCCTCGCGGCGTCGGCGGACGGACGCTTCGCCTACGACAGCTTCCGGCGCTTCATCCAGATGTACGCCGACGTCGTGCTGAACGTGCCGCGAGAGCGCTTCGAGTCGCGGCTCGAGGCGCTGAAGGAGGCGCGCGGCAAGCACCTCGACACGGAGCTCGGCGCAGACGACTGGGAGCAGCTCGTCCACGAGTACCTCGACCTGGTGCTGAAGGAGACGGGGAAGGCCTTCCCGCAGGATCCCCACGAGCAGCTCTGGGGCGCGATCGGCGCGGTGTTCCGCTCCTGGAACAACGAGCGCGCGATCCGCTACCGGCGCCTGAACGACATCCCCGAGAGCTGGGGCACGGCGGTGAACGTCCAGGCCATGGTGTTCGGCAACATGGGCGACGACTGCGCGACCGGCGTCGCCTTCACCCGCGATCCCTCGACCGGCGAGAACACGTTCTACGGCGAGTACCTGAAGAACGCCCAGGGCGAGGACGTGGTGGCCGGCATCCGCACGCCGCAGCCGATCAACAAGCGCGCGCGGCGCAAGGACCAGGCGCATCTGCCGACCCTCGAAGAGGAGATGCCGTCGGCGTACCGCGAGCTCGTGCGCATCTACAAGGGCCTCGAGAAGCACTACCGCGACATGCAGGACATCGAGTTCACGATCCAGCGCGGCAAGCTCTGGATGCTGCAGACGCGGAACGGGAAGCGCACGGTCCGCGCCGCGGTGAAGATCGCGGTGGACATGGCGCGAGAGCGCCTGATCACGCGCGAGCAGGCCGTGCAGCGCGTCGACCCGCGCGCGCTCGACCAGCTCCTCCACCCGACGCTCGATCCCCGCGCGGTGAAGAAGGTCGTCGCGCGGGGCCTGCCGGCGTCGCCGGGCGCCGCGGTCGGCAACGTGGTGTTCAACGCAGACGAAGCGGAGGCGCGGGCGAAGGCGGGCGAGAAGGTGATCCTGGTGCGGATCGAGACCTCGCCCGAGGACATCCACGGCATGCACGCCGCCGAAGGCATCCTGACCGCGCGCGGCGGCATGACGTCCCACGCGGCCGTCGTGGCGCGCGGCATGGGCAAGTGCTGCGTCGCCGGCTGCGGCCAGATCCTGATCGACTATGCGAAGGGCGAGATGCGGATCGAGGGCCACGTCGTGGCGGCCGGCGACCCGATCACGATCGACGGCAGCACCGGCGAGGTGATGCTCGGCAGCGTGCCGACCGTCACCCCCGAGCTCGGCGGCGAATTCTCGGAGCTCATGAAGTGGGCGGACCAGTTCCGCAAGCTGAGGGTCCGCACCAACGCCGACACGCCGAACGACGCGAAGATTGCGCGCCAGTTCGGCGCCGAGGGCATCGGGCTCTGCCGCACGGAGCACATGTTCTTCGAGCCGAACCGCATCCTCGCCGTGCGCGAGATGATCCTCGCGAGCGACCTGCCGAAGCGTCGTCGCGCCCTCGACAAGCTGCTCCCGATGCAGCGCGGAGACTTCACCGAGATCTTCCGCGCCATGGAGGGCCTGCCGGTCACGATCCGGCTGCTCGATCCGCCGCTCCACGAGTTCCTGCCCCACGAGGACGACGAGATCCGCGAGGTCGCGGCGAACCTCGGCACCAACGCCGCCGAGGTGCGGGCGAAGATCGACTCGCTGAAGGAGTTCAACCCGATGCTCGGGCATCGCGGGTGCCGCCTCGGCATCACGTTCCCCGAGATCTACGCGATGCAGGTGCGCGCGATCGTCGAGGCCGCCTGCGAGGTGGCGCAGTCGGGGGTGCGCGTGCAGCCGGAGATCATGGTCCCGCTGGTCGCGCACGTCGGCGAGCTCTCGCGGCTGCGCAAGCTGATCGAGGACGAGATCGCGGGCGTGCTCGCCGAGCACAAGGGCGTGAAGGTGAAGCCCACGATCGGAACCATGATCGAGGTGCCGCGCGCGGCCCTGGTGGCGGAGGCGATCGCCCGGTACGCGGACTTCTTCTCCTTCGGCACCAACGACCTGACGCAGATGACGTACGCGCTCTCGCGCGACGACGCCGGCAAATTCCTCTCCTACTACCAGGAGTCGGGAATCCTCGAGGACGACCCCTTCGTCTCGATCGACGAGGAGGGCGTCGGCGCGCTGATCCGGATCGGCGTCGAGAACGGACGCAAGACGCGCCGCGACCTCAAGGTCGGGATCTGCGGCGAGCACGGCGGCGATCCGAAGAGCGTGAAGTTCTGCGCCCGCGTCGGGCTCGACTACGTCTCGTGCTCGCCGTACCGGGTGCCGGTGGCGCGGCTCGCCGCGGCCCAGGCCGCCCTCGAGGCCGGCGCGGCGAAGCCCAAGGTGCGCGGCCGGTGACGGCTTCGCCGTTTGCGGCGCTTCGCGGCGCCGCGGCCGCCGGCAGCGGAACGCGGGCGAGGGCGCGAGCCCTCCGCAGGGCGGCCCTGCTCGCGCTCGCCTTCGCGCTCGGCCCCGCCTGCGCGGGCGGCGGGCCACCCCCCGACGTCGCCCAGGGCGCACAGGTCGTCGCGGATCCTGCGATCGTCGAGTTCCAGGTGCGGGCCCAGGCGTTCTACGACCGCTTCACGAACCGCCGCGTGAACACCCTCGCGACCTTCCAGGACGGCCTCCTGCGCGGCTACTTCCGCAGCGACCAGGAGTTCACGGACTACTACGCGAATCTCGCGCAGGCGCTGGTCCAGGCGCACTTCGAGCGCAACGAGCCCCTGACCGCCGAGGTCGAGGAGTTCCTCGTCGACGGGCCGGGGCGCGCGCGCGTCCGCTTCCACATGGTCGGAAAGAACGGCCTGCCGCTTCGCTTCTGGCGCACGTCCCTGGCCCAGGAAGACCGCTGGGAGCGTCACGAAGGCGGCTGGCGGATCCTGCCAGGCAAGCTGTGAGCCCCACGGCCCGCACCGCGGCCGCGCCGTCCGAACAGCGGCGCGCGGCGCAGCGCATCCTCGCCGCCTTCGAGGCGGGCTACGAGGACGCCGGTCGCCAGGTCTTCCTGCGCACGCGCGACCTCTCCGAGAGCGGGGTCTTCCTGTACGCACCGGAGCCGCCGCCCGTCGGCCAGAAGGCGCGGCTGCTGCTCGAGCTGCCCGGGGTGGAGGCGATCCTCCGGCTCCAGGGCACCGTCATCCGGCGCGTCGCCGAGGAGCCGTCGGGCTTCGCGCTCCGCTTCGACGAGCCTGCGAACGAGCCCGCCCTCGCAGCGCTGCGCAGGTACGTCGAAGGGGTGGTCGAAGGGGCCGCGGAAGAGTGAGGGGCAATCCACTCTTGGGTGAAAGCAGGTCCTGATTTAGAGAAAAAACTTCCACCCCCGGCGGTTTCCTGCTTTTCCGCCTGCCCGATCCAGTGTCGTCGATTCGATTTCGCTGCCGTGAGGTTGCCTGGGCAGTTGCGTGCCCTTGCGGCGGCGACTCCCGTGGCACGCGGCTTGCTCCTCCCCGCGCTGGGACGCGAGTCCCCACCTTTGGAAAGCCACCTCCGCGTACGCTCGCGTACGCACGCGAACCGAGAGAAAGGAAGCCAGGGACCCATCGAAAGCCAGGACGCCGGAGTCCTCCCCCCAACCGGCGTTTGTCCTTGCTCGCGCGCAAGCGCGAAGGGCCGACGTCCAGCGACTCGGAGGAGCGACACCCCCGCCGTCTCGAGGGCACGCCGATTGGCCGGGCCTGCTTGCTCCCGGTTCCCGCGGACCACCGCAGGAGCCCGCCGTTGTACCAACGAACGAACAAGACCGAACCGAAACCCGAGTGGCCGAGCGACGTCGAGCTCGTGACGTCGATCCTCGAGGGCAGCGAGGCGCATTTCGACCTGCTCTACGAGACCTACTTCCCCCGCGTCTACCGCTTCGCCCTGAAGCGGCTCGGAGACCGCGGCGAGGCGGAGGACGTGACCCAGGAGGTCTTCGTCACCGTCTACAAGTCGATCGGGGCGTGGCAGGGCAACTCGTCGCTCCTGGTCTGGATCTTCGGAATCACGCGCAACAAGGTGAACCGCCGCTTCCGCGGGCACCGGCCGCGCCTGGAGTCGATCGACGGCGAGGGCGCCTTCGACCTCACCTCGCCGGACGCGCCGACGGATCGCACGGTCGACGCCCGGCGCATCCTCGGCCGCTGCGAGAAGGTGATCGCGAACGACCTGACGCCGCTCCAGCGGCGGATCTTCGACCTGAAGCATCTGCGCCGGCAGCCGATCCGGTCGATCGCGGCCGCCCTCGGGAAGTCCGAGGACGCCGTGAAGGCGAACCTCTACCGCATGCGCCGGGCCCTCGAGGACGGGGTGCCCGGGCTCCAGGGCCTGATCGCGAGCTGATCCGCTCTGCGATCCGGGTGACTCCCTGAAGGCGCCCTCGGGTCTTCCTCCAAGGCCCCGTCCACGTTTGCGTGGGCGGGGCTTTGTCGTTGAAATTCCGACCTTTTCTTCGCTTTCGGGTGCCACGCTCCCGCGCCGGCGGCCACTTCCTCCATGGGAGTTCCACTCCCACTGGGAAGGGATGGCGCGAGGAGTCCGCGTTGTCTCAGTTGCCGAGCCATGCCCGCAGTGCTGCCGCTGTCACCTTCTGTTCGGAGCCGCCGACCGACGACGCCCTCGTCGCCGGCGTCCGAGAGGCGCGGCAAGATTCGTTCAATCTGCTCTACGACCGCTACTTCCAGCGGATCTACAGCTTCGTCTACCTGCGCGTGCGCAATCACGCGGACACGGAAGAGATCGTCCAGGAGACGTTCACGGCGGTCTTCCGCTCGATCGAGGCGTTCCGCGGCCAGTCGTCACTCGTCTCCTGGATCTACGGCATCGCGAAGAACACGGTGAACAACCACCTGCGACGGGCGAAGCTGCGCGACCACTGGGTCGAGCTCGCCGAGCCCGACGCCCTCGCGCCGACCGTCGGCCTCGCGTGCACGCCCGAGGACGAGCTCAGCTTGCGTCGCTACGCGGATGCGATCCGCGCGCGGCTCGGCTCGATCGCGAGCTGGCAGGCCGAGGTCTTCGTGTTGCGTCACGTCGAGAATCTCCCGATCCGCGAGATTGCGAAGCGCACGGCGCGATCGAGCGACGCGATCCGATCGAGCCTCTACCGCGTGAAGCGGTTGTTGGTCGAGGCGAGCGATCAGGGCGTGACGACCGCGGCGTCCTGACAAGACGTCTACAACGGCTTGGAGGGTGCGTGAAGGGTTTCCTTCGCGAGCGCAGATCGCGGGATAGCAAGACGGTTGCCGACTCGAGCGGCACGACGAGCCAGGTGGAGCAGGTTCCGGTGGATCGAATCGAATCCAACGACGACGACTTCACGACCGCCGAGCTCCAGGAGTTCCTGGAGGCCGATGGTTACGACGTGCCCGCGGATCCCGCGTTCAAGGAGAATCTGCGCGAGATGCTCTGGCAGATGGTGAAGCGCATGCGCCGCGACGGCGGCGAAGGCGCCTGACCGGCCCGAGCGGCCCTCGCCCGGCCCGAGCCCGGCGTTCCCCGGCGCGAGGGGCGCGTTGCCCCGGCAGGCTCCTCGGGTAGAGTCGCCCTCCCGATGAAGCCGCCCTCCCGTCGCAAGAGCCTCGCGCCCCGCCTGTTCCCCCTCTACGGCCTGGTGCTGGTGCTGCTCTGGCTGGCGCGACCGACGGCGTTCGGGATCGCGCTCGGTCTCGCTCTCGTGAGCGCCGGCGAGGCGATCCGGATCTGGGCCGCCGGTCATCTCGTGAAGAACGACGAGCTCGCGGTCTCGGGCCCCTACGCTCACGTGCGGAACCCGCTCTACCTGGGCTCCCTCCTCGTGGGCTCGGGCTTCCTCGTGATGGGCGGACGCGCGGCGGCGCTCTGGCTGCTGCCGATCGGTCTGGCCTTCTTCTTCCTCTACTACTTCCCGTACAAGGAGCGGATCGAGAGCGCGCGGCTCGAGCGCCTCTACGGCGAGCCCTACCGCGCGTACCGCGCGGCCGTTCCCGCCCTGATCCCGCGCATCGCGCCGTGGCGCTCGGGCGGCGAGCCGAGCGCGCTGCGCTGGTCCAGGGAGCGCATGCGCGCGAACTCCGAGCAGGGCGCCGCCTTCGCGATCGTCCTCGGCGCGCTGGCGCTCGCGCTGCGTCCGCTGATCCCCCTGTGAGCGCGGCGTGAGCACCGGTGCGGCGGGCGCTCCCTTCGGTCCGACTCCGACCCGCGCGACGCTTGCGGCGGGCACGGTGCGGGTGCTCGAGGCGGGCTCCGGACGCGATCCCGTCGTGACGCTGGTGCGTGACGGCGAGCGCGAGATCGTGGTGAAGGACTACGCGCCGCGCGGCTTCCTGGTGCGCGAGCTCATCGGCCGCCTCATGATCTGGCGCGAGGTGCGCGCCTATCGCGCGCTCGCGGGACACCCGTCGGTGCCACGCTTCTTCGGCCGGATCGACGGCCATGCGCTCGCGGTCGAGTACCGGCCCGGGCGTCGCATGTCGCGCAAGCTCGCGGGTGTCGTGCCGGCCGGCTTCCCGGACCGCCTCGCCGCCGCGATCGAGGGCATGCACGCACGCGGCGTCGCGCACCTCGATCTGCGTCATCGCACGAACGTGCTGGTCGACGACGCCGGCGAGCCGGTGCTGATCGACTTCGCCTCCGCGGTCTGCTTCCGGCCGGGCGGCCTCGCGGCGCGCTTCCTGCTCCCGCTCTTCGCCGCCGTCGACCGCGGTGCGCTCCGCAAATGGCAGGAGCGGCTCGCGCCGGTGCGCTGAGCGCGTCAGCGCGGCGTCAGCGCGGCGTCAGCGCGACGTCAGCGCGGGCGGGGCGCGAGGGGCGCGAGCAGCTCGGACGGCGCCCGCGGCGCGAGACGCCCGACGAAGTGGCGGAACGCTTCGAGCGTGAGGCGCGCGTCTTCGAGCGCGCGGTGCGGCACCGGACCGTCGACCAATCCCGCTGTCGTGGCGGCCTGTCTCAGGGAAAGGCTCGACGGCGTCTCGCCCGCGACCAGCGACCAGACGTAGTACAGCGTCGCGAGATCGATCACGTGATAGTCGAACGGGTACGGCAGCCCGCAGCTTCGATAGCCGCGCTCGAGGAACTGCACGTCCATGCGCACGTTCTGTCCGGCGGGCAGCACGATGCGGCCCTTCGGCTGGAGCGCGCTGAGCTCCGTCAGCGCCTGGCGCAGCGGCACGGCGTCCTTCCAGAGGATGGGGTCGTAGCCGTGGATCGCCGCGGCCTCGGGCGTGATCCGCTCCGCGCGCGCCTGCACCTTCCACTCCGCGCTCGAGATCTCCGCCAGGCGGTCGTCGGTCACGATCGCCGCGATCTCGGTGATGTCGTGGAGCTCGGGATCGAGCCCGCCGAACTCGCAGTCGATGAACGCCAGCGCGAAGGGAGAGGGCAGGGCGGCCTCCGGCAGGGCCCGGCGTGGAGGGATGGTGCTCCCAACGGGAGTCGAACCCGTGTTTTGGCCTTGAGAGGGCCACGTCCTAGGCCACTAGACGATGGGAGCGCGGGGCCGGAAACGGAGCGGCAAAGTAACCGTCGCGGCTCCGGCCTGTCAACGCTTCGGCCCGAACACGCCCGTCTCCACCACCGGTGACGGTTTTCGGCGGGCCGAGCGCCGTGATTCGTCACTTCTCGGGTGTACCGAGGCGGCCTTTCCACGCACTGGGCGCGACGGGCTCCACGAGCCTGCGGCTCAGGTTCGGCCGCCTGCCTGCCGATCCAGGAACACGCAGCGGAACCCCTGGCACGGGCGTTGCTTTGTACCGCGGCAAGGACGGTCCGAGCGCGTGTCGTCCCGATCGATCGGGAGTCCGCCTCCGAGGCGGGCCAGGACGACACGGCGAAGCGGCGGCGGGGCAGAGTGCCCCGGCGAGGTTTCGGCGAGCGCCCGGAAGTTGAAAGGAACCGAAATGACCAAGATCAACAAGCGGCACGGCGGCTTCACGCTGATCGAGCTGATGATCGTGGTCGCGATCATCGGCATTCTGGCCGCGATCGCGATCCCGAACTTCCTGCGCTTCCAGCTGCGCAGCAAGACGGGTGAGGCGAAGACCAACCTCGCCGCCATCCGGACGGCCGAGGAAGGCTACTTCGCGGAGTACAACCAGTTCGTCGCTGCGGCCCGCGCGCCGGGTGGCGCGCTCGGTACGCAGAAGCGCACCTGGACGGCTCCGGCCGACTTCGAGCAGCTCGGCTGGGCGCCCGAGGGCGAGGTGTTCTTCGACTACGCCGTTGAGGCTCCGGCTGGTGCGGACTTCTCGGTGGGCGCCGAGGGCGACCTCGATGGCGACGCCACCACGTCGGACTTCGGGTACATCCACCCGGCGACGCTCGCGGGCCCCGGTCTGGTTCCGCCGATCAGCAGCTGCGTTGCGACCGGCGTGTACAACCCGGCGACGTCCGGCCCCGACCTCCTCAACACGGTCGGTCCGTGCGAGGCGGCCGACGGTCAGAACGAGTTCTAGTCGACCCGAAGGGGCCGGGCGCGAGCCCGGCCCCTTCACCTTGCCGCCCGAACGGCACCGACCCACGAGGAGAGAGCGATGCTGGCCCGGAAGCGCCACTCCGGCTTCACGCTGATCGAAATGATGATCACCACGGCGATCATCGGCATCCTCGCTGCGATCGCGGTCCCGAGCTTCGCCATGTTCCAGGCGCGCTCCCGCCGCAGCGAGTCCTACACGAATCTGAGCGCCATCGGTCGCACCGAGGACGCGTACTACGCCGAGTCCGGCACCTTCGTCAGCACGACGACGTCGTGGCCCGGTACCTCCTGGACGAAGGAGTCCTGGACCGCCGCCTCCGAGGCCGAGTTCGGCCCGATCGGCTGGCGGCCCGAAGGCGCCGTCTACTACGACTACGCGGTGAACGCCTGCACCACCAGCAGCTTCACGGCGTCGGCCTACGGTGACGTCGACTCCGACGGTGTGGTGGCCTTCGTGCTGCTCGCCCGCCCCGACGGCGCGGGTGGCGACTGCCCGGAGCTGCTCTTCGGGGTGCCCCCTGTCGGCGGCGGCGGGCCGGTCCACAACCAGCCCCTCACCTGGCCCGAGCTCGCCGCGAGCGGGAAGTACTGATCGCTCGACCCGCGCGCGCAGGCGCGCAGGCGGCGCTCGAGACGAACCGGGGGGGACGTCTTGATCTCTCGACGAAGCGGCCTCTGGGTCGCGTGGCTCGGCGCCGTGGCGGTCACCGCCACGGCGCACGCCTACATCCCGATCCCGCGCGCGAAGGACCTCGACGTGCGCTTCGTGCCGAAGCCCGAGCTCGCGCGTGGCGCCGCCTTCGGCTTCGACGCTGTCGTGGCCGACGCCCACTGGATCCAGGCCGTGCAGATCGTGGGCGGCGAGAACGGCCGCGACCCGAGCGTCCACGGGCCGCTGCTCGCGCGCCTCGTGGACGTCACCACCAGCCTCGATCCCTTCGTCGACCATCCGTATCGCTTCGCGGCGGTGTGGCTGATCGATTCCGTCGAGAGCGTGCGCGCCGCGAACCGCATCCTGGAGCGCGGCATCGCCTACCACCCGCGCGACTGGCGCAACCGCTTCCACCTCGCCTTCAACCAGTTCTTCTACCTCCAGGACCAGGCTGCGGCCGCGGAGACGCTCGAGCCGGCGGTGCAGCTGCCGGGTGCGCCGCGCTACCTCGGCCGGCTCGCCGCGCGCCTGCGTTCGCAGACCGCGGGCATCGACGCCTCGGCAGCGTTCCTGCAGGAGATGGTGCGCAACGCGCCCGACGGCTACGCGAAGGCCGAGTACGAGAAGGCCCTCGACGAGATCGAGACCGAGCGCCGCGCGCGCCTGCTCGACCAGGCGCGCGAGGCGTACCGCCAGCGCACCGGGCGCGACGTCGCGCGGGTGGAGGAGCTGGCGGAGGGGCCCGACGCGGTGCTGCGCGCGCTCCCGCCCGAGCCCCACGGATGGGAGTGGGTCTTCGACGAGGAGGGCCGCGTGGTGTCGAGCTATCTCGGCAAGCGCTACCAGGCGCACGTCCATCCGGTGTGGAACGAGAAGCAGCGGGAATGGCGCGCGAAGCTCGACGCCGAGCGGAAGGGGGATGCGCGGTGACGGAAGCGCGCGACGTGGTCACGGTCGACGGGCTCGAGAAGGATTTCCGTGTCGGTCTGCTCGGGCGCCGGAAGCCGGCGCTCGCAGGCATCTCCTTCCGGGTGCGCAGCGGCGAGATCTTCGGCTTCGTCGGCCCGAACGGCGCGGGCAAGACCACCACCTTGAAGGTGCTGATGGGGCTGATCCGCCCGAGCGCCGGGCATGCGACGATCCTCGGGCACGGGGTCGGGGAGAGCGCGTTCCGCCGCCAGATCGGCTTCCTGCCGGAGAACCCGTACTTCTACGAGTTCCTGACCGGCCGCGAGATCCTGCGCTTCTACGCGCGTCTCTCGGGCGTACCGCGCGGCGAGGTCGAGCGCCGCGCCGCGCTGCTGCTCGACTGGGTGGGCCTCTCCCACGCCGCGGACGCGCGCCTGCGCACCTACTCGAAGGGCATGCTGCAGCGCACGGGCATCGCCCAGGCGCTCGTGCACGACCCGCAGGTCGTGTTCCTCGACGAGCCGATGAGCGGTCTCGACCCGATCGGCCGCAAGGAGATCCGGGATCTCGTGCTGCGCCTGCGGGAAGAGGGCAAGACGGTGTTCATGAACACCCACATCCTGTCGGACGTGGAGTCGGTCTGCGACCGTGTCGCGATCATCGTGAAGGGGCGCATCCGCTACGAGGGCGCGACCCACGACTTCCTCGACGACGGCGAGTCCGAATGCGATCTGGTGCTGCGGTCGCTGCCGGCCGAGCTGGGCGCGCGCTTCTCCGAGGCGGGCTTCGTGCGGCGTGGGCTCGGCGATCGCGTCGAGCTGCGCGTCCACGAGAAGGAGGTCGCGGACGTGCTGCAGGCATGCCTCACGGCCGGCGCGCGCGTGGTCGCGGTGACGCCGCATCGGCGCTCGCTCGAAGAGATCTTCCTCTCGGCGGTCGCCGCGCCCGACGCCGCGCCGACGTCGCAGGCCGGTCGCGCCGGCGAGGGTCATCGATGAACGCGCTGCGCTCCATCCTCACGATCGCGGGCAACACGGTGCGCGAGGCGATCCGCAGCCGCGTGCTCTACACGCTGCTCTTCTTCGCGCTGCTCCTGATCGCGACCGGCAGCCTGCTCTCGACGCTCTCCTACGTCGAGCGCGAGCGCATCCTGCAGGACGTCGGGCTCGCGGCGATCCGGATCTTCGGCGTGGCGATCGCGATCTTCGTGGGCATCGGCCTGATCCATCGCGAGGTCGACCGGCGCACGATCTACACGATCCTGTCGAAGCCGATCTCGCGCACGCAGTTCCTCGTCGGCAAGTACCTGGGCCTCGTGGCGACGCTCTGGCTGCAGCTCGCGATCATGGGCGCCGCCTTCGCGGCGGTGAGCTGGCTCTCGGGCGCGCGCTTCGACGCCGGACACCTGGCCGCGCTGCTGCTCGCGGGCGCGGAGCTCGCGGTGATCGTCGGCGTTGCCACGCTCTTCTCCTCGTTCACGACGCCGATGCTGGCGTCGCTCTTCACCACCGGGCTGTGGGCGATCGGCCATCTCTCGCGCGACCTGCGCGAGCTCGGCCTGCAATCCGAGGACGCCGTCTTCCGCGGGCTCGCTCAGACGATCCACCGCGTGCTGCCGGACCTCTCGGCCTTCGACCTGACGTCGCAGGCCGTGCACAGCCTGCCGATCGCGGCGAGCGACGTCTGGCTGCCCCTCGCCTACGCGACGGGATGGGTCGTAATCCTGCTCGCGACCGCGTCGATCGTGTTCGAACGCCGCGACTTCCGATGAGGGCGATCGCGGCCGCTGCTACGGTGCGCGCATGACGCCGGAGCTCCCGACGGTCTTCGTGCTGGGCGGCGCGCTCGCCTTCGGTCTGGTCGTGGGCTCGTTCCTGAACGTCGTCATCCATCGCCTGCCGCGCGGCGAGTCGATCGTGCATCCGCCCTCGCGCTGCCCGTCCTGCGGTCGCGCCGTGCGGCCCTACGAGAACGTGCCCGTCCTCTCCTGGCTGGCGCTGCGCGGCCGCTGCGCGGGCTGCAAGACGCGGATCTCGGCGCGCTACCCCGCGATCGAGCTGGTGACCGGCGCGCTCTTCGCGTGCATCGCCTGGCAGATCGGCCTGCGTCCCATGCTGCCGGTCTGGTGCGGCTTCGCGGCGCTGCTCGTCGCAGCGGCGGCGATCGACGCCGAGCACCGGATCATCCCCGACGAGCTCTCGCTCGGCGGGCTCGCCGTCGGCCTCGCGCTGGTGCCGCTGGTGCAGCACCTCGAGGGCGCGCCGCTGCGCGACGCCTTCCTCCACGCGGGCGCCGGGGCGCTCCTCGGCGGCGGCCTGCTCTGGATCGTCGGCTTCGCCCATGCGCGGCTCTCGACCGCCCTCGGGCGCAGCTTCGAGCATTGGCCCGGCGATGGCGCAGCGCTGCCGAAGCCCGGCGAGCTCGACTACTGGGTCTGGTTTCCGGGCCTCGGCTTCGGTGACGTGAAGCTCCTCGCCATGATCGGCGCGTTCCTGGGACCCGTCGGCGTGATCGAGACGATCGTGTTCTCGTCGCTGATCGGCCTCGTGCTGGGCCTCGTGCTCGGCGTCCTGCTCCGGCGCTGGAACGTGCCCTTCGGCTTCGGACCGGCCCTGGCCCTCGGCGCCCTCGCGGTGGTGCTGCTGCCGCATCCGTCCTTCCTGCCCTGATCTCGTGCCCCGATCTCGTGCACGGCGCGGTCGCTCGCTAGCGTCGGTGGCATGACGAGCGCCGCCTCACCGACGAACGACGAGCAGATCCAGTACTGGAACGAGTCCGCGGGCCCGACCTGGGTCGCCGCCCAGGACGCCCTCGACGCCCTGATCGGCGGGTTCGGCGAGCGCGCCCTCGCGCGCGCGGCCGCGCGCCCCGGCGAGCGCGTGCTCGACGTCGGCTGCGGCTGCGGTGCGACGAGCCTCGCCCTCGCACGCGCCGTGGGAACGCAGGGAAGCGTCACCGGGGTCGACATCTCGAAGCCGATGCTCGGGCGCGCGGGCGAGCGCGCTCGCGAAGCGGGACTCGTGAACCTCTCCTTCCGCGAGGCCGACGCCCAGAGCGCGGACCTCGGCGTGGGCGCCTTCGACCTCGTGTTCTCGCGCTTCGGCGTGATGTTCTTCGCGGATCCGCCGGCCGCCTTCGCGAACCTGCATCGCGCGCTCCGGCCGGGGCAGGGCCGCCTCGCCTTCGTGTGCTGGCAGGCCATTCCGAAGAACCCGTG
>Ga0209706_10000037_pt1 | contig 61249 bp, 61 predicted proteins | sample PPLLaktember2015_6_FD_187263 | JGI IMG/M metagenome (GOLD analysis project Ga0209706, IMG submission 187263) | Freshwater sediment microbial communities from Prairie Pothole Lake near Jamestown, North Dakota, USA - PPLs Lake P8 Core (1) Depth... | ecosystem: Environmental > Aquatic > Freshwater...
CGGCGATTCCCGTGCAATATCCGTCACTGGGTCAATATTGCCGCGCACGGAGATCTGACCGCCCTCGATCCGGAGATACGCAATGACTTTTTGCCAATGCTCGAGCAGGGTTGTGCCGAGTCGATCGAAGACCGGCATCGCGGCGTGTTCAATTATTTCCGCAACGACAAGGGCCTGAACGAGCACCGCTCTTACGGCTATCTGGTCGAGCAGCATGTGGCGCGCGCTATTCTTGCCTGGTGGCTGAATAGCCCCGAAGAAGCCTGCTGCGCTCCCGCGCCGGCGCCAGCGCTGGCGGGCCGCGCCGGAATGGCTTAGATTTCCAGAATAACAAGCCCAACGGGCAGAGAGGAAACCAGGCATGGCCCAGAGATTCGTGAATGCGACGTTTTCGGACACTTCCGGCGAAGGAAGTCTGCCAGTGCTCGACGGCAGCCTTGGCCCGGCTGCGGTCGACATCCAGACGCTGCATGCGCGCCACGGCCTGCTTGCCTACGACCCGGGTTTTCGCTCGACGGCTTCGTGCAAGAGCGCCATCACGTTCGTGGACGGCGACAACGGTGTGCTGCTGTATCGCGGTTACCCGATCGAGGAACTGGCCGAGCATTCGACCTTTGTCGAGGTCGCCTACCTGCTGATGCACGGCGAGCTGCCCGCCGCGGCGCAGCGCAGCGAGTTTGATCTGGCAATCGGCCAACACAACCTTTTGCACGAACAGGTGCTTTCCTTCTACCGCGGCTTCCGGCGTGATGCGCACCCAATGGCCATCATGGTCGGCGTGGTCGGTGCACTGTCGGCGTTCTACCACGACGTCATGGACATCCGGAACCCGGAGGACCGCATGCGCGCCGCCATCCGGTTGATCGCCAAGATGCCGATGCTCGCGGCCGCGAGCTACACCTATTCGATTGGCCGGCCGCAGCGCTACCCCAACAACCGGCTCGACTACGCTTCGAATGTGTTGCAGATGATGTTCGGCCTGCCGAGCCAGGAGTACGCGGTCGACCCGGTGCTGGCGCGCGCCCTGGACCGCATTTTCATCCTGCATGCCGACCACGAGCAGAATGCGTCGACCTCGACGGTAAGGCTCGCGGCCTCGTCCGGCGCCAACCCGTTCGCCTGCATCGCCGCCGGCATTGCCTCGCTCTGGGGTCCGGCGCACGGCGGCGCGAACGAGGCGGTGCTCAAGATGCTCATGGAGATCGGCACGGTCGGGAACATTCCCAAGGCGCTGGCGCGCGCCAAGGACAAGAGTGACACGTTCCGGCTGATGGGCTTCGGCCACCGCATCTACAAAAACTTCGATCCGCGCTCGCGCGTCATCCAGCAGAGCGCGAAAGAGGTGCTCAACCACCTTCGCATCAACGACCCGTTGCTCGAGGTCGCGATGCGCCTGGAAGAGATCGCGCTCAAGGACGAGTACTTCGTCGAGCGCAAGCTCTATCCGAACGTGGATTTCTACTCCGGCATCTTGCTGCGCGCCATGGGCTTCCCGATGAACATGTTCACGGCGATTTTCGCGCTGGCGCGCACCGCCGGCTGGGTGAGTCATTGGCTGGAGCTGCAACAGGAATCACACGGTATCGATCGCCCGCGCCAGCTGTACGTCGGCCAGACGCTGCGGCATTTCCCGGTAAAAAAATAACCCGGCACGCCCGCACCGAGTCGGGTGTGGTGGTGTCACCTATAAGCTCAAGAGAAAAGGGAAGGGGAGTCCGTGGCTCAACGTCTGCTGGTGTTGCTGCTGTGGGCCTTGTGCGGGCTGACGGGCGTCGTGGCGCGCGCCGGTGTCGGCCATGATCCGGCGCTCACCTGGCACACCTTGCAGAGCGTGCATTTCCGGGTCCACTTCCATGATGGCGAGGCGCTGCTGGCGCAGCGCACCATCGCGACCGCCGAACGCGTTCACGCGCAGCTGCGTCCGGTCTTCGGCTGGCAACCGGGGGAGCCAGTCGATATCGTGCTGACCGATCGTCTGGACGTGGCCAATGGCTACGCCAGCTTCTTTCCCTCCGACCGTATGACGATCTTCGTCACGCCGCCCGATGAGGTCGCCGGCCTGGAGGATCACGGCGGCTGGCTCGACACGGTGCTGACCCATGAGTATGTGCATATCCTGCACCTCGACAAGGCGGTGCGCGCGCCCGCTTTCCTGCGCAAGCTGTTCGGTCGCAATGTGTTGTTGTTTCCGAATGCCCTGCAGCCGCACTGGCTGATCGAGGGTATCGCCACCTGGCATGAAACCGACCGCGCGCGCGGCATCGGTCGTGGCCAGAGCAGTTATTACGACATGCTCCTGCGCATGGAAGTGGCCAACGGCCTGAAGCCGGTTCGCCAGATCAACCAACCTATCGCGACCTGGCCGGGCGGAACGACACCGTATCTGTATGGTGTCGCGTTCTACAATTTTATTGCCGAGCAGCAGGGCGAGGAACGCATTAAAAGGCTGCTGGACAACTACAGCGACAACCTCATTCCGTTTCGCGTCAACTCCAACAGCCGCCAGGCGCTGGGTGCCGAGCTTACGGATCTGTGGCCGCGCTTCGAGCAATACTTGGCTGAACGCCATGGCGCGCGCCTGGACAAAATCCGGCGCGCCGGTGTGGTCGCCGGCGAGCGCATTACCCGGCACGGTTATTATGGTGGTGCGGCGCGTGTCCTGCCGGATGGCGATATTGTCTACCTGCGCCGTGACGGGGGTAGCGAGCCGGAGCTGCGGCGGCTCGGCCCTGACGGAGCGCTGCGTTGGCGCACTGCGGTGCACGGCGGCGCGCACCTGACGCTGCATGCGCGCGCCGGCGTGCTGCTGGCCCAACCGGAGATCAACCGGAACGCCAATTATTTTTACGATCTGTACCGCCTTGACCTCGAGCACGGCCACATGCAGCGTCTGACGCACAGCGCGCGCTACCGCTATGCCGCCTGGAATCCGGACGGCACGCGCATCCTGGCCGTGCACAACGCGGGCGGGAAACATGCCCTGCACCTTCTCGACGATGCCGGCAAGCTGATCGAGGTGTTGTCGGCCGGCGAGACGGATGTGGTGTTCGCCGATCCGGATTGGTCGCCGGATGGCCAATCGGTTGCGTTGGCCGCGTGGCGCCCGCAGGGTGGCTGGAACCTGGAACGCTTCCGCTTGAGCGAGCGGCGCTTTGAGCTGCTGACGCGCGACAACACGATTGAAGCGCAACCGCAATTCACGCCGGACGGCAAGGAGTTGTTATTCAGCTCCGACCATGGCGGCGTGTACAACCTGCGGCGTCTGGATTTGGCCAGCGGCAAGATTGTGACGCTCACCAATGTCGAGGGCGGCGCCTTCTTTCCGGCGCAGGCGCGGGCCGGCGGCCCGGTGTATTACACCGGGTATGACGCAGCGGGTTTCGACATCTATCGCCTGGATGCACCCGCGGCGTTGTCCACGCCGGTCGCCGCGCCTGGACCGTCGGCACTCGTGGCGAAGGAAGACCCGGCTCCGGAGGGCCTGCGGGTCAGCGACTATTCACCGTATGACGGGTTGCGTCCGCGTTGGTGGTTTCCGCATGTGGCCATTGACCGGCAACGCACCGAGTTCGGTGTCATCACCTCGGGGTGGGATCCGTTGCGGCGCCACATCTATTATCTGGATCTGGGCTACGACTTCAGCAACCAGTGGGTGGCCGGATCGGTGGATTATGTTTACGATCGCTTTTACCCGACGTTCAAGCTGCACGCCTCGCGTTACAGCTCGTCGTACCTGGACAGCAACAACGACCCGCTGCGCGTCACCACCTCCGATACCTATCTGGGCGAGATGCTGCTTCCGTATCTGCAGTACCAGCGCGAGCTCACCCTGCATGCCGCGGCCTACACGGTGCGCGAAGCCGATGGCTGGACCGCAACCGGTGTCACACCCCAGGCGGACCGGACCGACAACGTGCTCGGCTACGCCTTCGTCTACGACTCGACACATCGCTTTCCGCTTTCGATCAGTCGCGCGCAGGGGGTGCACGTGAGCGTGGCGGCGGAGACCAGCGACGCAGTCGAGGGCTCGGACTACAGCGGCGAGGTGTATACCCTCGACGGACGCGCCTTCCTGGCGCTCGCCGGCGAGCACGTGCTGGCCCTGCGTCTTGCCGGTGGCTGGGGCAACGCCAGCCCACGGCCGTTCCGGCTGGGTGGCAGTCTGTCTGCGAATGCCGCGCCCCTGCCGCTCGATGTCGCGGTGCTGAACTCACCGTTCAACCGGCGTAAGTTCGCACTGCGCGGCTATGACAGCGGCCTGGCCGACCTGACCGGACGGCGCATGCTGTTGGCGGCGGCCGAGTGGCGATTCCCGCTGGCACGCATCGAGCGCGGCTTCATGGCCCCGCCGTTGGCCATCCACCAAGTCTACGGCAGCGTGTTCGCCGAGACCGGCGATGCCTGGGATACCGGCCGGAGCCCCGGCGACTATTCCAGCGGCGCTGGCATCGAGGCCAATGCCGAGGTGAATCTGTTTTATAATCTTGCCTTCCACCTGCGCCTCGGATACGCCCATGGCTTCGCGGACAACGGCAGCAATCAGGTGTACCTGCAACTCGGGTCGTCCTTTTAGGCGCCGGGCATGAAATACGGCGCGTGTGCAGCAGGATACGCCGGCTGGCGCCGGCTGCTGTTCTTGTTGCTGTGGGTGGCCGTCTCGCTGCCGGTCCAGGCCCAGGAGGCGGCCGAGGACGCCCCCGCAGACGTGTCGGCAGACAGCGAGCCGGCCGGTATCATCACCGCCATCGAATTCGTCGGCAATCGGGTCACGAAACCCAAGATCCTGCGCTACGAAATTATGGTCAAGGAAGGCGACGTCGCCGACCCGGTGCTGATCGAGAGCTCGCGCCAGGCGATTATGGACCTGGGGCTGTTCACCTCGGTGGTCGCCAGTGTCGAGCCGCGTGAAGACGGCAATGTGTTGCGCTTCACTGTCAAGGAGAAATACTACATTCTTCCGGTGCCTAAACTTGACCGCGACGACGACAACAATTTCAGTATCGGCGCCGAGATCAGCATCGACAACCTGGCCGGACTCAATCAGCAGTTGAAACTCCGCTATGAGAGCGAGAATGCCGTTGGCTTGAGCGGTGGCAAGACCGGAACCACTACGTTCAGTTACACCTATCCGCGCATGTTCGGCACTCCATACGTGATTCATGCAGAGATCTACCAGAACCGTTCGCCCGCCGAGGTCGTGGACGGCGCGACCGTCACCTCGCTGTATGAGCTGGAGGCCTGGGCAGCAAGCCTGCAGGTATCGCGCTGGCTCGTGCCGCAAGGCCCGAGTCGCGGCTGGCAAGTGGGCACCGGCATGGTATGGCGGCGCAATGGCTACGATTACGTGTCTGGCGCGCCGATTGACAAATTCCAAGACGGGCAGGCGGTGGGGCTCAGCGTGTTCGGCCAGTTCATCGACGTGCGCGACTATCTGTTCAGCCGGCGCGGTAAGGAATACGGCTATGTGGGGGAGTTCGGCGCACCCGTGCTCGGTTCCGACACCCAGTACACGCGTCATGAGCTTTTCTATCGAAGATATCTGCTCCTCGAGGCCGGGCCGCATCAAAGCCTCGAATTCCAGGGGCGGATCGGCCTGTCGAGCGGCGATATCTTTGCGGGCTCGGACTATGCCTACGCCCTGGGGGGCAGTAAGACGTTACGTGCCTTCGATACACTCAGCTTCACCGGCAATAGTTTTATTCTTTTCAACATGCAGTACCTGCGGCCGTTGTTCGGCTATGCGACGTTTCGCGGAGTCCTGTTCCTGGACATCGGCAATGTCTATCGCAGCAACGAGACCATCGATCTCGGCGATCTCAAGTGGGACGTGGGGTTTGGAGTGCGCCTGCGTCTGAAGTCGTTCGTCAAGCTCGACCTGCGCGTGGACGTCGCCTATGCCTACGATACCGGCGAGTACAAGGTCTTTGCCGGGTCGAAAGAAATATTTTGAGCGCTGTCCTGACAACGAGCGCGGAGATCGCCATACTTGTTCTCAAGACATCGTTTCTGGAGAGGGCGTCGACGCATGCGAAATAAATTACTGCCGTTCGTGCTCGCCGCGCTGGTCGTCACGGGTTGCGCTGCGCATGCCGTGACCTCCGGGCGCGTGGCGGTGCGCGACGATCGCGCGGCTGTCGAGCTGCGCTTCAGCGACCGTGATCGCGCGCTCATCGAGCAGTATTACCGAACCGCGAAACCAAAAAAGGCACCGCCCGGACTGGCGAAGCGCGAACGATTGCCGCCCGGCCTGGCGAAGCGCGACACCCTGCCGCCCGGGCTCCAGGGGCGGTTGCTGCCGCGCGAGCTGGAGTCGCGTCTGGCGGTATTACCGGCGGCCTATGTGCGCGTCATCATCGGGCGCGACATCGTACTTATGAACCGCGATACGCGCGTGGTGCTGGATATCCTGTACGGTGTAGCGAATTGATCAAAAAGACTCAACAAGACTCAACAAGACTCAACAAGACTCAACGCAAAGACGCAAAGACGCAAAGACGCAAAGAAAAACATGAGCGAGAGATAAGTACGATTCAAGCTGGCTAATTCATTCCGCCTTGCTTCTTGTCCTCAGCGTTCCTCTGTAGCCTGACAGAACAATCGGGAGAAAGATTTTCTTTGCGTCTTCGCGCCTTTGCGTTGGGTTGTTATCTCCGCGCTTCGCGTTCGCTGAGCAGCCGGCGTTTTTCGTAGGCCGCGCGCGCGATCGCCACGTCTTCCAGAAACCACGGCAGTTCCGCGAGCGTCAGCGCCTGCGGCCCGTCCACCAGCGCCATTTGCGGGTGCGGATGGAAATCGACCAGGACCATGTTGGCGCCGGCCACGATGCCCTGCGCGGTGACGTGCATCAGGTCGAGCATGCCGTCCGGCGCGCGCTCGCGCGTGCCGACCGAGTGCGAAGGGTCGATGCACACCGGCATGCGCGTCAGGCGCTTCACCACCGGCACATGCGCGAAATCCACGAAGTTGCGGTGTGGATCGCCCATGTTGGTCTTCATGCCGCGCAGCCCGAACACGACATTGCGGTTGCCGGCGCTCGCCAGATATTCGGCGGCGTTGAGTGACTCCTCGAGCGTGATGCCGAAGCCGCGCTTGAGCAGCACCGGGAATTCGCGCTGCCGGCCGACGATCTTGAGCAGCTCGAAGTTCTGGGTGTTGCGCGTGCCGATCTGCAGCATCACGCCGGTGGGTTTGCCGGTTTTTTCGAGCGCCTCCTGGACTTCGTCGAGCTGCGAGTCGTGGGTGATCTCCATGGCAACCACCTTGATGCCGTACTTGCCGGCCAGTTCGAACGCCCACGGCAGGCAGGCCTTGCCGTGGCCCTGGAAGGAATACGGGTTGGTGCGCGGCTTGTACGCGCCCATGCGCGTGCACACCTGGCCGTGGTCGCGCAGCGCCTTCAACATCTGCTCGACATGTTCGGGCGTGTCCACGGCGCACAGGCCCGCAAACACGTTGAGGGTGTCCTGACTGAACAACACGCCGTTGTAGTCGAAGCCGGTGGGACGGCGGTCGTCGTGATGACGGCCGAGGATGCGGTACTCCTCGGAGATGCGCACCACGCGTTCCACGCCCGGCAGGCCCTCGATCTCGGCCTGATCCAGGCTGGCGGTGTCGCCGATCAGATAAATTTCGGTGAGCGTTTGCTGCGTGCCGACTTCCTGATGCACGCGCGTCTGGATGTTGGGCCGGTTGGTGAGGTATTCCATGAGCTGCCGGTATTCGCTGCTGTGCGGTGTGACGTGCGGCTGGAGAATGATGATCATGGATCGCCTCGGTGTTCGCGGTACGTGGACCGGCTCTATTGTAACCGTGTAGCGCCACGGGCAAAGCCCGTGCTGGGCTGACGGCCATGGATGGCGGGAGTGCCGAGCGCGAAGCCGTCAGTGAATGAAGCCTCATTCACTGGACAAGTGCAGGAACAGCATTTCCGTCGTGCACCGTCCTGCGCTAAGCTTGCCGCATGCCGGAAACCGCACGCCGACCGCCGCCTTACCGCCTCGACCGCGTTACGCTCGAAGATGAGGTGCGAATGGATACCATGCGCGCCAGCGGCCCGGGCGGCCAGCATCTGCACAAGACCGAATCGGCGGTGCGCCTCACGCATTTCCCTTCCGGCGTGGTGGTGACCGCCTCCGACACACGCTCACAGGCGCGCAATCGCGAACTTGCTTTCGAGCGCCTGATCGAGCGCCTGCGAAAACTTAACTTTGTTCCGAAGAAGCGCAAGAAGACTCGTCCCACGCTCGGCGCCAAGAAGCGCCGCCTCGAAAGCAAGCGTCAGACGAGTGCGGCCAAGCGCCTGCGTGGCCGGGTGCGGGATGAGGGTTGAATAATAATTCAGCCACAGATGAACACAGATGAACACAGATGAACACAGATTAAACCGGTTAACCTGGTATTGTTTTTATCCTTAACCTTAGATCTGCGTTTATCTGTGTTCATCTGTGGCCAAGCCTTTAGACCCGCACGCGCCACCAGAAGAACAGGGAAGCCGCGGCCGTAATGCCGGCCGAGACCAGGAATGCGGTCTGGGCGCCAATGTATGACCACAGGCCGCCGAGCAGCAGCCCGGCCGGAACAGCCGCCAGTCCCACGAGCATGTGAAACCAGCCGAACGCCGTGCCGCGCTCGGCGCTCGGGGCAAGGTCGCGTACCAACGCGCGTTCCGCGCCCTCGGTCAGGCCGAAGTGCAGGCCGATCACAAGGCTCAACAGCCACAACTGCATGGCCGATACGGTGAACGCGAGACCAGTGAGCGCCAGTACGTACACCGCGTAACCGCTTAGCAGCACCGGCCGGCGGCCATTGCGATCGGCGAACCGCCCGGCGCCCTCGGCGGTCAGCACCTTCACCGTGTGCATCGCCGCCCAGAGCAGCAGTAGCTCGACCACACCCATGCCGAGTTCATGGCCGCGCAGCAGCAGAAAGGTTTCCGGGATGCGTCCGAGGGCGAACAGGCCGACGGCCGCAAGATAGGCGCGTGTCCTGGCGCTCAGGCTCTGCCAGCGCAGCGGCGCGAGCGTCTCCCTGCGGTCCGCAGGGCGCGCCGGTTCGCGGATGCCGAATATGATCAGCAGAACCGCGAACAGGCCCGGGATCGCGGAGAAGGCGATGACCAGGTCGAGGCGCTCCGTCCCCCAGTACACCACGGCTGCGGCGGCGAGCGCGCCGAGCACCGCGCCGGCATGATCGAGCGCGCGCGTCAGTCCGTAGACGCGCGCCGCCATGCCTTCCGGAATGACGTCGGCGAGCATGGCGTCGCGCGGCGCGGTGCGCAGGCCCTTGCCGACGCGATCGGTGACGCGGATGCCGAGCACCATGAGCCAGCTACCCGAGAAGCCGATCAGCGGACGCACGACGTTGGAGACGGTGTAACCGATGAGCACAAACGGCTTGCGCCGGCGTCGCGCCAGGTCTGATCGCCGTCCGGCCCAGAGCTTGAGCAGGTTGGTCGTGGTATCCGCCAGTCCTTCGATGAAGCCGAGCGCCATCGGTCCGGCACCCAGTACTGTGGCGAGCAGCAGCGGAATGAGTGGCGTCACCATCTCGCTGGCGAAGTCGTTGAGCAGGCTGACGAGACCGATCACGACGACGCTGCGCGGCAGGCGTCGTTGCGGATCGTCGGTGGCGGGCTTGTGGCGGTTCAGAATCATGTCACCCAGGGATGGGTAGTTCGTGCTGCGTGGCGGAGGGAGACGGAGCAATGATTAACGATTGCTGTGCGTTGGACAAGCACGCAGCGCCTGGGCAAAGACCAGGGAGAAAGGGCCCGCGGATTGTCATCGTGGGGGAGTTGCCGTAGGATGTTTTAGCCCGGCGCCGGCTTCAGGTTCCGGAACAGAAGCACAACGGCGGGACAGGCCAAGGTCGGCCCGAACCCCCGGAGGATGAGGAGGAGTCTGAGCGCTATGCTGACTGGTGTCGTCAAGTGGTTCAACAATTCCAAAGGATTCGGGTTTATTACCCCGAGCGATGGCAGCCCGGACGTATTCGTGCATTTTTCGTCCATTGAGTCCGATGGCTACAAGTCGCTGACCGAGGGCCAGACGGTGGAGTTCGAATCCACCAAGGGCCCCAAGGGCATGCAGGCCAGCCGCGTGATTCCGCGCTGAAGTGTGACCGGAGCATGACAGGGAGCCCCGCCGCGCGCGGGGCTTTTTTTGTGTTGCACGGAGTGCCGGCGTGACAGGTACAATCGGAAGCGGAAATGAGGAGTTGCCAGGTCCCTGGCGAACACTTTGCGGGTAATGGCCTACTGTGACACTTCAGTCGCTCATCGAAAACTACGGTTATCTTGCGATCCTGGTTATCACCTTTATCGAGGGCGAGACCATTGTCCTGCTGGCCGGGTTCGCGGCACACCTCGGTTATCTTGAGCTGCACTGGGTGATTGTGTCGGCCATTGCCGGCAGCTTCAGCGGCGACCAGCTCTGGTACTACATGGGTCGCCGCTGGGGGCCGAAGATTATCGCCCGGCGCCAGTCCTGGCAGGTGGGCGCCGACAAGGTGTACAAGCACCTGCACCGCCACCAGTACTGGCTGATTCTCACCTTCCGCTTCTATTACGGCTTGCGCAATGTCACGCCGTTCGTGGTCGGCTCGGCGCAGATTCCGCGCGTGCGTTTCTTCGCGCTCAACCTGATCGGCGCGGTGGTCTGGGCGATCATCTTCAGTTATGCCGGCTTCCTGTCGGGTCAGGCCGTTGAGCTGTTTCTGGACGACGTCAAGCGCTACGAACTGCTCGCGCTCGGCGTGTTGGTTGCGCTCGCGATCACCATCTGGCTGCTCAAGCTGATTCGTGACCGCCGCCGGTCCCGCAAGATCGCTGCCGGCAAGCACGCCGACTCGTGACATTGCCAACCAGCGGCGCACCGGAGCAGGACGGCCGACCGTGGATGACCCCAAACAGACAATTCGCCGCATCGCCGACGATCTCGGCATCGATACCGCCGACCTGGATCGGCGCCTCCGGTTCCTGGAGTTCAGTGCGCGTGACGAGGAATTGCTGTGCGCGCTGCACGCAGAGATCGAGCGCCACGGCGACTGCAGTTTCTTCGTGGACGCCTTTTACCGGCACCTGCTGGCGTTTGCCCCGACGCAGGCGCTGATTTCCGACGAGGCCACGCTCGCTCGCCTCAAGCGTACCCAGGGTGCTTACTTCGAACGTCTCACCGCCGGCCACTACGACCAGGCCTACCTGCTCGACCGGTTGCGCATCGGCCTGGTGCACGAACGCGTCGGGCTTGCCCCGCAGTGGTACATCGGCGCCTACAACAAGTACATCACGTTGCTTGCGCCGCGCATCCGCACGTATTACCGCGATGACCCGGAGCGGGTCCTGGATACACTTGTGGCGCTGCTCAAGATCGTGTTTTACGACATGGGACTGGCGATCGATGCCTACATCCACGCCGCGCACGGCAAGGTTCGCGCCCAGGCCGACCAGCTCAAGGCGCTGAGCGAGATGGCGGTGCTCATCACCGCCTCGCTGAGTCACGATGCGGTGATGGAGCAGATCCTGCATCAGGGACTGCGCCTCGCCGGCGTGCCGGCCGCCTGTGTCGCGCTGTACGACAGCGCCACCGGGCAGTTTGGCGCAACCCAGACCGTGGGCCTGTCCGAGGCATTCGTCAGGGAGTTGCGTTTCCGCCCCGGCGGTTTGGCCGAGGCGGCGTTAAATTCCGGCGCCCCGGTTCTTTGCAGCGACCGCCCCGGCGTTGCCTACCCGCTCAGCACGCTGGCGCGCGCCGAAGGCATCCGCGCCTTCCTGTGTCTGCCGCTGGTCAGCCATGCGCAGCGCATCGGCCTGTTGTATCTCTATCGGCACGATCAGGATGGTTTCCAGACCGAGGAGATTGAACTCCTCAGGACTTTCGCGCACATCGCCGCCGGGGCCATCGAAAACGCGCAGCTGCATCAGCGCACCCTCGAACTGGCTTCCACCGATGCCCTGACCGGACTGCACAATCGGCGCGCACTCGACTTGCGTCTGGCCGGAGAAGTCCAGCGCACCCGCCGTTTCGGCCAGTTCTTTTCGGTGCTGATGTTCGACATCGACTTTTTCAAGCGCATCAACGACAGCCATGGCCATCTATTCGGTGATCGGGTGCTGCAGGGGATTTCCCGGGTGCTGCAACGGCAGATGCGCGATGTCGATTTCGTGGCGCGTTACGGCGGCGAAGAGTTCGTGATGCTCCTGCCGGGCACCGATGGCTCCGGCGCGCACCGCGTGGGCGAACGCGCGCGCGCCGCTGTGGCAGCGGCCGAGTTCGCACTTCCGGACGGCAGCAAGGTTCCGGTCACGGTCAGTGTGGGTGTCGCCTGCTTCCCTGAAAACGCGGAAACTCCAGAGCAATTGCTGGCGCGCGCCGACCGTGCGCTCTATCACGCCAAGCAGACCGGGCGGGACCGCGTGTGTCTGTACCGGGACGCCTTTCCGGACGATCGACGCTGAGGGCGATGGACCGGGTGACCGGCGTCCGCGGGTCATTTGCGGCGTTCCATGGCGAGCGCGAAGAAGCTGTCGGTGTGATGGCGATGCGGTTGAAGGCGCAGCGCCAAACCGGGCAGGAGATCGTTGCCGGGTCCAGTCCCGGCGTCCGCGGGGGGAGGGACGGGCAGCTCGATCTGGCGCCGCGCCAGGATCTCTGCCGCCGACAGCGGTACGAATTCCGGATGCGTGGCGAGAAACTCGGTCACTACGTCGTCGTTCTCCTCCCGCAGCAGGCTGCAGGTGGCATACACCAGCCGACCGCCCGGTTTCAACAACGTGCTCGCGGCTTCCAGGATGGCGCGTTGCGCGGCCGCCAGCTTCTCCACGTCAATCGAGCGCCACTTGATGTCCGGGTTGCGTCGCAGCGTGCCGGTACCGGAGCAGGGCGCGTCCACCAGCACCCGGTCGATTTTTCCGGCGAGGCGCTGCACGCGCACATCGCGCTCATTTTGGATGGCGACGCGGCGCACGTTGTCGAGGCCGGCGCGCGCCAGGCGCGGCTTGAGACGGTCGAGGCGTTTGGCCGAGATGTCGAAGGCGTACAGCGAACCACTGTTGGCCATGAGCGCCGCCAGGTGCAGGGTCTTGCCGCCGGCGCCGGCGCAGAAGTCGACCACCATTTCGTGGCGCTTCGGTTCGACCAGCAGCGACAGCAGTTGACTGCCTTCGTCCTGCACTTCGATCAGCCCGTCTTCGAAACAGCGCGTGCGGAAGATCGGCGCGCGCTCGCGTCGCCGCAGTCCGACCGGTGACCAGGGCGTGGGCTCGACCGGAAAGCCGGCCTCGGCCAGGCAGGCAGCGGCTTGGTCGCGCGTCGCCTTCACGGTATTGACGCGCAGGTCGAGTGTCGCCGGTTCGTTGAGTGCGGCGGCCAGCGCGCGTGTCTCGCTCTCCCCGTATTGGGCAAGCAGGCGTTCGAGCAGCCAATCCGGCAGATCGAGTTGCACGCCGAGCGGCAACAGATCCAAGTTCAGCGTGCGTGCCCGTTCGACGATCGAGGTAGCATCGCCGCGAAAGCCGGCGTCCGTGAGCGCGCGGCCGCTTCCACCCTGTAACGCCACGAAACAGGCGGCCACGACCGCCTCCGCGGTTGCAGCCGTGGTCGCGCTGCCGCTCGCCAGGGTTTCGAGAAAGCGCCGGCGCCGCAGGCAGGCATACACGGTTTCGGCAATGTAGCCGCGATCGCGCGCGCCGAGTTTCGGATGGGCGCGAAAGTGACGCTCCATCTGTGCATCCGCCGGCGAGGTGCCGGTGAGGATCGCCGCCAGCAGCTCGGCGGCGGATTTGAAGAGCAGGGATTTTGACATGAGAAAATGCGCCGCAAAGGCGCAAGGGACGCAAAGTAAAGAAGTTCAGAATTCTCTTTGCGATCTTTGCGTCTTTGCGGCAGGTGTTTTATTTTCCGTAGCGTTTCAACAGGTCCGCGTAGGCGTCGATGCGCCGGTCGCGCAGGAATGGCCAGATGCGCCGCACCGGCTCGGTGCTATCAAGATCGATATCGGCGACCAGCACCGCCGGGGCGTCGCTGCCGGACTCGGCAAGAATCTCGCCCTGCGGACCGGTGACAAAGCTCGAGCCCCAGAACTGAATGCCGGAACTCGCGCCGGACGGATCCGGCTCATGCCCGACGCGATTGCAGGCGAGCACCGACAGGCCATTGGCCACGGCGTGCGCGCGCTGGATGGTGATCCAGGCATCGCGCTGGCGCGACTTCTCGCTGTCGCTGTCGCGCGGATCCCAGCCGATGGCCGTGGGGTAGAGCAGCAGGTCGGCGCCGTTCAGGGTCATGAGGCGCGCGGCCTCGGGGTACCACTGGTCCCAGCACACCAACACACCAAGCCGGCCGACGCTCGTGCTGACTGGCTGGAAGCCGAGATCGCCGGGCGTGAAATAAAATTTCTCGTAGAAGCCGGGATCGTCCGGGATGTGCATTTTGCGATAGGTGCCGGCAATCCGGCCGTCGCTATCCAGTACCACGGCGGTGTTGTGGTACAGACCGGCGGCGCGCCGCTCGAACACCGAGGCGACAATCACAATGCCGAGTTCGCGCGCCAACGCGCCGAGCAGGTCGCTGGTCGGGCCGGGCACCGGCTCGGCCTGGTCGAAGCGTTGCGCGTCCTCGGTCTGGCAGAAGTAGACACCGGTGTGCAGTTCCTGGAGTAACACCAGCTGCGCACCATGCGCGTGCGCCGTGCGGATGCCGTCCACGCTGGCGGCGAGGTTCTGGTCGCGGTCCTCGCTGCACGCCTGCTGCACGAGGCCGACTTTGAGGCGGCGGGTCATGGCCGGTAATGGTAACAGAGCCGGCGCCGGCCTGCCCATCCGGCAGGGGTTGCTTGACAGGCACCGGCCACTGCCGAAATGATGCGTACCCTTCCCCCAATAACAACTTTCGGAGAGCAGCCATGAAACGCATCGCCGTGTTTGCCATCTGTTCGTTATTCGCCGTGCCGGCCTTTGCCTACCAGGTGACCGGCCCGGTCGTCGAAGTGACCGACACCAAGATCGTCGTCGAGAAGGGCAAGGAGAAGTGGGAAATCGCGCGCACCCCGGGCACGACGGTGAAGGGCGATATCAAGAAGGGCTCCAAGGTCACGGTGGAATACACCATGAGTGCGACCAAAATCGAGGTGAAGGACGAAAAGAAGAAGTAACGCCTTCGTAACGACAGAGGCCCGCCGGAACCGGCGGGCTTTTTGTTTTTATGGCAGGGAAACGGGTGCCGGAATCTGCATGGTCACACAGTGCAGGCTGCCGTGCTGCTCGATGAGCGGCAGGCAGTCGATGCCGATCACGGCACGTCCGGGGAAGCCGTCACGCAGGCGCGCGAGCGCTGCCTCGTCCGCCGGATCGCGGTAGGTGGGCACCAGAACCGCACCATTAATAATGAGAAAGTTCGCATAGGTGGCCGGCATGCGTGCACCGGCCTCGTCGAAACGGGCGCGCGGCCAGGGCAGGGGCACCAGCCGGTAGGGCTGGCCGGCCGCTGTGCGGAAGGCCTGCAGCTCCTTTTCCATGGCCTTCAATTCCCGGTAGTGCTCATCGGCCGGGTCGTCGCAGGCGACATAGGCGATGGTGCTTGGATCGCACAGGCGCGCCAGGGTGTCGATGTGACTGTCGGTGTCGTCGCCGGCCAGATAGCCGTGCTCGAGCCAGAGGAAGCGCGTGATGCCGAGAAGCCCGGCGAGGCGCGCCTCAAGCTGCGCGCGCGTGCGGCCGGGATTGCGCGTCGGCGCGAGCAGACAGCGCGTCGTGGTGAGCAGCGTGCCCTGGCCGTCCACCTCGATCGATCCACCTTCGAGGATCAGGTCCACGGCTTCGAGCGGCGCGTCACCGAACGCGTCCTGCGCGTGCAGCCGGCGGGTGATGAGATTGTCGAGATCGTGCGGGTACTTGCCGCCCCAGCCATTAAAGCCGAAGTCGAGCAGCGTGGCCTCGTCCCGGCACAGCACCGTGATCGGTCCATGGTCGCGTGCCCAGGTGTCGTTGGCGGGCGCCACGTGCAGGCGCACACGCGCTGCGGGCACGCCGGCGGCGCGCAGGCGCGCGCCGACCTGCGTGCGCACCGTTTCATCGTGACAGGCAATGAGCACCGTCTCGAAGCGTGCGACGGCGGCGGCAATGGCCGTGAACACCGGCTCGACCGCGTGCAGGATCGGCGCCCAATCGCTGCCGGCGTGCGGCCAGGTCAGCATGACGCCGCTCTGCGGTGCCCATTCAGGCGGAAGACAGGTGCGGCAGGGTGGGTGTGACATGCGCAGCGGGCCGGTGGCGGAAACCGCGCGCATCATAGCCCGCGGCACCGGCAGCGCCAAGACCAGGCCCGGTGCGGTTTGACCTGCGGGTGCGGGTATAATCAATGAAGCATCGTTCGTCCTGTCATAATATATTTGTTGTTGTATCTTGTTTCGATTACCCGGAGAGTTTCATGTCGCTCATACGTCCTTTCGCCGGTCTGCGTCCGGCCCCCGACCGCGCCGCAGATGTGATTGCACCGCCGTACGATGTGCTCAATACCGACGAGGCGCGCGCCCGCGCCGCCGCCAGGCCGTGGAGTTTCCTGCACATCTCCAAGCCGGAGATCGACCTGCCGCCGGACACCGATCCTTATAGCCCCGCGGTCTATGCCAAGGGCAAGGAGAATTTCGAGCGCATGCAACGCGAGGGCGTGCTCGTGCGCGACCCGCAGCCCTGCTACTACCTCTATCGCCTGGTGATGGGTGCGCATACCCAGACCGGCATTGTCGCGGCCGCCTCGGTGCCGGATTACGACAGCAACCGCATCCGCAAGCACGAGTTCACGCGCCCCGACAAGGAAGACGACCGCGTCCGCCAGATCGACGCGCTCAATGCCCAGACCGGGCCGGTGTTCCTGACGTATAAACACCATCCGGCCATCGACGAGCTGGTCGCGCGCGTCACGGCCGGTGCGCCGGAGGTGGATGTCACCGCCGACGACGGCGTGCGCCACACGCTCTGGGTGCTGCGCGAGCCGGCGGCGATCGAGACCATCACGTCGACGTTCGACGCCATGAAAAATCTCTACATCGCCGATGGCCACCATCGTTCGGCGGCGGCTTCGCGCGTGGCAGCGGTGCGCCGGAACGCCAATCCGACCCACACCGGAGAGGAACCGTATAATTATTTTCTGGCGGTAATTTTTCCGGACAACCAGATGCAGATCCTCGACTACAACCGGGTGGTCAAGGATCTGCACGGACACTCCGTGGAGGAATTTGTCGCCGAAATCGCCGAGGCCTTCAGCGTCGAGGTCGAGTTGGCGGCGGTAAAGCCGGGCCGCGCGCGCGAGTTCGGCATGTATCTCAACGGCCACTGGTACCGATTGCATATCGATCCCGAATTCATTCCGGACAACGACCCGGTCAAGCGCCTGGACGTGAGCCTGTTGCAGGACAACCTGCTCGGCCCGATCCTCGGGATCGGCGACCCGCGCCGCGACAAGCGCATCGACTTTGTCGGCGGCATCCGCGGCCTGAAGGAACTGGAGAAGCGCGTGGACTCGGGCGAGATGGCCTGCGCCTTCGCACTCTTCCCGACCTCGATGGCCGATTTAATGTGTGTCGCCGACGCCGGCGAAGTCATGCCGCCCAAGTCTACCTGGTTCGAACCGAAGCTGGCCGACGGGCTGGTGTCGCACCTGCTGGAGTGAAAGCGGCTTTCGAGCCGCCATTACTCCCTGGCTGAACCTGCGCTCATCTGTGGCCTAAAGCGTGAAAACATCGCCTCATTCAGCGCTGGCCGCTGTTGCTCACCTTGGCCATGATCCGGTCGAGCGTGCGTCCGGGCAGGAAGCGCCGCAGCCAGGTGAACAAATGTGAAGGGAAGGTCACCGGGTAACGTAACTTCGGCCGGCGTGCCTCCAAGGCGTGGACGACTTTCTGCAGCACTGCCTCCGGGGGCAGAGTGAAGGGCAGGGGCTTGGTGCCGCCAAGGCGGCGTTCCACCCGATCATAATAGTCGCGGTGCGCGCTGTGGGTTTTGTCGATGTGTGCCCGGTAGGCCTGATAGGCGTTGTCGCGGAAGCGGCTGGTGACCGGGCCGGGTTCGACCAGCGAGATATGAATATTCGTTCCGCGCAGTTCCAGGCGCATGGTGTCGCTCAGCGCTTCCAGCGCAAACTTGCTGGCGTTGTAGGCGCCGCGATACGCCATGCACACGATCCCGAGCAGTGAGCTGATCTGTACGATGCGGCCTTCATTCCGGGCGCGCATCGCCGGCAGCACCCGGTTGGTGAGTTCCTGCGTGCCGAACAGATTGGTCTCGAACTGCAAGCGCAAGGCCTCGCGCGTGAGATCTTCGACCGCGCCCGGCTGGCCGTAGGCACCGTTGTTGATGAGCGCGTAGAGCTGGCCGCCGGTACGCGCCAGCACTTCATCCACGGCCGCGCGGATCGAGTCCGGTGCACGCAGGTCGAGCACCAGGCTTTCAAGCCCGGCGGCGCGCAGCGCCGCAACATCTTTCTCCTGCTTCACGCTGGCGAACACGCGATAGCCGCGCGCGTGCAAGCCGAGTGCCAGGCAGCGGCCGATGCCGCTGGAACAGCCAGTGATTAGAACGGATTTCTGGTGCATGTCGGAAATGCAGTATCAGTAACGAATGCCGAAAGCATAACGCAGGGGACGCGCTATGGGTAAGCCGACCGCCATGGATGGCGGAAGTACCGGGCGCGAAGCCGTCAGTGAATGAGGCTTCCTTCACTGGACAAACGCAGGAGCAGTGCTCCGGCCGCCATGACAGGTCCGGGTCAGCGTGCTACCGTTCAATGAATATGACTATTCTTGTGCAGGCTTGCCTTCTATGCATATAGATAGTTTTGTGCAGGCTTGCCTTCGATGCATATGGCTAGTTTTGTGCAGGCTTGCCTTCCTTAAAGGAGATGCATGGATCAAGGTTCCACAAAACTGATTCTGGGCGAAGGTGCGCGCGATGCGCATACGCTGCTTTCCGTCTATCCCGTGACCGCCGTGAGCAAGGACCTGCGCGTGCATCCAGGCATGAGTTTGCCCCCCGAGGGCAGCGTGCTGATTCTGAGTATTCCTGAAGCCCGGCAGCTATTGGCGGAGTCGCCCTCGACACCGTTTGTGCTGGTGCTGTGGTTCCGCCCCAGCGAGCACGCCGACCCGGACGTTCTGGAGCACGCTGCCATAGCCGGCGTACTGCGTCCGGACAGCCAGCCGGAAACGGTCTACACCGTTCTGCAGGCGGCGTTCCGGCTGCTCGCCGTGCAGAGCGCGGAGAATGCCGCGCGCATGCTCGAAGACGTGCTCGAGATCGGGCGCGCGCTGGCCTCGGAGAAGGATCTGGACACCCTGCTGTCGCTCATTCTCACCCATGCGCGCAGTCTTACCGGCGCGGACGGTGCCTCCATCTACACGCGCGAAGCACATGGAAGTGCGAGTGTGCCGTACAGGGATGTACAAATGCCGCGAGCGCAGGAAGCGCAGGAGCGGCCCGCGAAAGGCAGGACGCCGGGAGCGGCTGATCGCGACGGCGCCCTGTATTTCCGTCTGTGGCAGAACGCCTCTACAACCGCCACGGCCAATGCCCAGAAAACTCTGGTCGGCGAGTACAGCATTGCCGGTTATGTCGCGCGCAGCGGCGAGAACGTGCTGCTGGACGATGCTTATGCTATTCCGGAATCCGCGCCCTACAGGTTCAACCCGGCCTCGGATCGGGCCATCGGTTATCGCACCAAGTCGCTGCTGACGGTGCCGCTGACCAACAAGGGCGGCGAGGTGGTGGGCGTGTTGCAGTTGATCAACCGCAAGACTCGGCCGGACGTGCTGCTACGCACGCCCGCGGATGTCGCCGCGCATGTGCGCTCGTTCGACGCGCGCAGCCGCCACCTGGCGCAGGCGCTTGCCGGGCAGGCCGGTGTGGCGATCGAGAACAGCATGCTGTACGCCGACATCGAGCGACTGTTCGAGGGCTTCATCAAGGCCTCGGTACAGGCGATCGAATCGCGCGATCCGACCACTGCCGGCCACTCGTTCCGGGTTGCCGATTTTACCGAACGCTTGGCAGTGGCCGCGGATCGCAGCGATGACCCCGGCCTGCGTGAGCTGCGCTTCTCACGCGACCAGTTGCGCGAGATCCGTTACGCCGCGCTGCTGCATGACTTCGGCAAGGTCGGGGTGCGCGAGGACGTGCTGGTCAAGGCCAGGAAGCTTTACCCGCATCAGCTTGAACTGCTCACGCAACGCTTCAAGTTTGCGCGCCTCAGTGTTTCCCACCAGGCGTATCGCAAGCTGCTCGATCTGTTCGAGGAGGTGGAGCACGATCCGGATGAATTCCGGGCGCGCCGCAAAGCAATCGAGCAGGCGGTGACGGCCGAACACCTTCGGCTTGAGCAGTACCTGCACACGGTGTTGCGTGCCAACGAGCCGACGGTGTTGCACGCCAGCGCCCCATTGGCATTGCGTGAGGTGCAGGCTTACAGCTTCCCGGACGGTGAAGGCGCGATACCGCTGCTGCACGACTTCGAGTTCGCCGACCTAACCTTGCCCAAGGGCAGCCTGACGGCGCAGGAGCGGGTCGAGATCGAATCGCACGTGACCCACACTTTCGAGTTCCTGAGCCTCATCCCCTGGACGCGCGATCTCGCGCGCCTGCCGGAGTATGCCTACGCCCACCATGAAAAACTCGACGGCAGCGGCTATCCGCGCGGGCTCGCTCAGGCCGATATCCCGCTGCCGGCGCGCATGATGACCATCTCGGACATCTACGACGCCTTGACCGCGCCGGACCGCCCTTACAAGCTGGCGGTGAGCGTGGAGCGTGCCCTGGACATCCTGGGCGCCGAGGCGCGCGCCAACAAGATCGACGCCGCCTTGTTAAAGGTTTTCATCGAGTCCGGGGCCTACCGCAGCGGGGCCTGATTACAATGCCAATCAAGCGTGCATCAACCCCCCTCTCCCGCAGGGCTACGTCTTCCCAAGGGCTTAACGATCTGTCACGTCCTGAACCTTTGTCATCGTATAATCGATGGCGGTGGGTTGAACATACAAGGATGGGCGGCGCATTTAACTTCCCCTCGCTCTAACCCTCTCCCCGCAAGCGGGGAGAGGGTTAGCATGTTTATTCGCCGAGTAAAGATGGGATAAGGTGGCTTCTCCGATCCTGCCGGAATACCCGGCAATCGTTTACAATACCGGCCCTTACGGTCTTCTGCGGTGACATCCGGAATGAGTTCGAAGCTGCGCGTCGGGGTAGTGGGAGTGGGCTACCTCGGAAAATTTCACGCCCGTATCTATGCGAGCCTGCCGGAGGTCGAGCTGGTCGGCGTGGTGGACGCGGACCCGGCCACGGCCGCCCGCATCGCCACCGAGTACCAGTGCGCGGCGTACGCCAAGCCGGAAGAGCTGCTTGGCAAAGTCGACGCCGTCAGCGTCGTCGTACCCACGATTTTTCATCTTGCGGTCGCTCGGCCATTCCTCGAGAGCGGTGTGCACATGCTCATGGAAAAGCCGATTGCCCCGACCTACGAAGAGGGCCTGCAGCTCGTGGAACTGGCCGAACGCGCCGGCGTCACCTTCCAGGTCGGTCATCTGGAACGCTATAACGCCGGCTTCATGGAGCTGGTGAAGCGGGTCGGCAAGCCGCGCTTCATCGAGGCAACGCGCATCGGCGGATTCTCGGAACGCGCCACCGACGTGGACGTGGTCACCGACCTCATGATTCACGATATCGACATCGTCATGTCGCTGGTGAAGTCGCCGATCCGCGACCTGCGTGCCATCGGCGTGCCGGTGCTGACCGAACACGCCGACATCGCCAACGCACGCCTCGAGTTCGAGAGCGGCGCAGTGGCGGACGTGACCGCGAGTCGTATCTCCGCCAAGAAACAGCGCCGCATCCGCGTGTTCGGCGTGAACAGCTACCATGCCCTCGACTTTGCCGACCAGCAGGTCGAAGAGGTCATCGCCCACCCCAACCCGGCGGGCGGGCGTCCCGATATCAAGAGCGAGAAACTGTCCATCACCCCCACCGCGCCGCTCGATGCCGAGCTGGCCGATTTCGTCAACACCGTGCGTGCGCGCCGCGCGCCGCTCATCGACGGCCGCACCGGCCTCGAAGCGCTGCGCGTCGCCCTCATGGTCAAGGAGAGGATTGCCGCATGTCAGCCGTGACCGCCGTTCCGTTTCTCGATCTCAGCACAGCATTCAAGGCCCTCGAGGCCGAATGGCTGGAAACCATCCGCGCGAGCGGCGCCAAGGGCAGTTTTATTCTCGGTCCACACACCGTCGAGTTCGAGAAGGAGTTTGCGAATTACGTCGGTGTGAAGCACGCCATCGGCGTCGCCAACGGCACCGACTCGCTGATCCTGTCGCTGCGCGCGCTCGGCATCGGTCCGGGCGACGAGGTCATCACCACGCCGTGGACCTTTTTCGCCAGCGCCGAGTCCATCAGCATCGTCGGCGCCACCCCGGTGTTCGTCGACATCCGGCCGGATACCTATTGCCTCGATCCCGAAAGCATCGTAAAGCGCCTGACGCCGAAAACGCGTGCCATCATGCCGGTGCACATCTTCGGGCATGCCGCGGACATGGATGCCATCATGCAGATCGCCAAGGACCGCAAGCTGGCGGTGATCGAGGATTGCGCGCAGTCGTTCGGCGCGCGCAGCGGCGGCAAGGTGACCGGCGCGATCGGCGACACCGGTTCGTTCAGTTTCTATCCCACCAAGGTGCTCGGCGGCTACGGCGACGGCGGCATGATCACCACCAACCGCGACGATCTCAACGAGCACATCCGCCGCCTGCGCAATCATGGCGCGATCAAACCGTTCGTGCACACCGAGATCGGCATGAATTCGCGCCTCGACGAAATTCAGGCAGCACTCCTGCGTCTCAAGCTGCGCACCATCGACAAGGACATCGACGGCCGGCGCGCGGTCGCGGCCGAGTACGTGAAACGTTTCGCTGGCACGCCGGTGAAACCGCCGGTGGCGCTCAAGCCGGATGCACACAGCTACAATCTCTTCACCGTGCGCATGCCGAAGCGCGACGTCGTACGCGATGCGCTGACGGCCGCGCAGATCGGCACCTCTTTCTGTTACCCGCAGGGCCTGCATCTGCAAGACGTGTACAAACAGCTTGGCTACAGGCCGGGCAGCCTGCCGGTGTGCGAGCAGGCGAGCACCGAGGTCTTGTCTCTGCCAATCTATCCTGGCATGCCCCTCGCGCACGTTGAATACGTGTGTAACCGGATACGCGACTTACTCGGGTAAATTCTGGCGGATGTGCGCCCGCAGCACACGCGTGCTGCGGGCGCATTTTTTTCGCTGCGCTTTCCTTCCCATCGCGGTTGGCAGACATCGCCTGGTTTTCCTGCGCATGCTGTTTTTTCAAATCTGTTCGTGTGTCCCTGAAGACACCCGCATCACTTTTTTCGAAATCCGATCGCACTGCAAATACCTGTGCGTATTGCTCAGGAACAAAAAATATTCCCTTGCATAATGTGAATGAATGATCTAGAAATGATGAATAGTTTGTGACAGAGATCTTCATTTTTTATCTTCGAATAAAACACGGAGCATCATCGGACACAGGAGGGAAGGAACTGCTCAAACAGATGTAGTGCACGATGCATTTTGCGGTTAATTAGATTTTATAGAGCTCCACGTGATTGTTTTGATGGAGCCGTGAGGTCGTAACGCCTGGACGCGGTGGATGCCAGGCGAAACCACTTGAACGAGGAGAATGTGAGAATGAGAGCACGTGCTTGCGTGCGCGCGTCTGCGCGCCATTGGTTGACTGTCCTGCTAGTCCCGCTGTTCCTTTCCCCTGTTGTCGTTTCCGCTGCTTCCTACACGCTGTACATCAAGGCCGGTACCCACACCATCAACGGTGCAGGCGGTACCACGCTGAAGGTCTGGGGCTTTACCGACAACGCGAGCACCGGCCCGATGGTGCCGGGGCCGCTGCTGGAATCCCAGGAAGGCGAGACCGTGACCGTGACGGTCTACAACCAGCACACGCGGGCGCACAACTTCGTGGTGCGCGGCGTGACCACCGACACCAATTCGATTGCGGCCGGCTCGAGCAAGACCTACAACTTCACGACGCCGCGCGCCGGCACCTACCTGTTCTCCGACACGCTCAATTCCAACATCAACCGCGAGATGGGTCTGTATGGCGCGCTGGTGGTGCGGGCCGCCGGTGGCGTAAAAAAGGCCTGGACCAATGGTCCGAGCTTCGATCTTGAGCGCCTGTGGGTCGTCTCCGACATGGACAAGCCGCGCTGGAATGATGTCGCCGGTAACGGCGGCACAGTGAATACCGGCACCTATCGCCCGAATTTTTTCATGATGAACGGCCTCGGCGGTTTCGATGGCATGCACGATCCGAACTCGATCCTGCAGGGTCAAGCCGGTCAGACCGGGCTGGTGCGTATCGTGAACGCCGGGCAGCTTGACCAGTCGCTGCATTTTCATGCCAACCACTTCCAGATTATCGACGATGATGGTCTGCGCCTGTCCAAGTCGGAACCGGGAGATACCATCAACGTCAAGGCCGGCACTACCGCCATGGTTCTGTTCCCTCTCCGGAGCGGCATATACCCGATGCACATCCACTCGGCACAGATGGAGACCGCCAACGGTGTCTATTTGAACGGCGTCGCGACCCTGCTGGTCGGCCAATAATCCGGAGACTGAACAATGAAAGCATCAACCTTGGCTTCCAGCCTGATAAAGACGTTTAACGCCGCGACACTGATGATCGCCTTGCTGTTCACGGCCAGCCCGGTGGTCCACGCTGCCAGCGCCAGCCTCTCGCCGGCCTCGCTGACCCTGACCACCGGCCAAAACGGTTCATCCGTTTTCAGTGGCTATGACGGTAAATCCTCGAAGACCTTCAAGTGGAGTTATCCGTCCGGCCTGAGCGTATCGAAGGGCAGCTCCTCGAATCTGAGCAGCTTCAGCATCAGCACCTCGTATCGAACCATCACCATCAAGACCGCCGGCAAAGGCAGCTTTTCCGCCACGCTGAACCTGTCGTCGAGCAGCGCCGGTACTTATACCGTAAAAAACACCAGCGCCGGCTTCAGCTTCAGCCCGAAAGACATCAGTGTGACCGTCAGCAGCACGACCAGCGGTTCGACCAGCGGCGGCATGGATGGTGGTGGTGGCGGTATGGGTGGCGGCGGCATGGGTGGCGGTGCCAACAATGGCATTGAGGTGCTAAACGCCGCGAATGGCGTGAGCCTGCAAGTGCGTCAGGTAAACAAGACCATGAGCGACGGCAACAACGTCAACTTCTGGGTATTTTGCAACGCCGGTGGTGGTGGCGGCGGTGGAGGAGGAGGCTGCGCAATCAGCGGCCCGGTGCTGCAACTGGGCGTAGGCCAGACCGCCAACGTCACGCTTAATATGATGATGGCACCGCAAGAGAACCCGCCGTATCACGGCCACACCATTCACTGGCACGGCCTGGACGTGTACCAGTCCGAGGACGGCGTACCCGAGACCGGCGCGGCGGTGCTCGGCGACAACTACCGCTTCAGTGTCGACAACCGCTACGTCGGCAGCCACATGTACCACTGCCACGTGCACACCGTGAAGCACTTGGAAATGGGCATGTACGCGCCGTTGGTGGTCAAGGCGGTCGATGGCAGCGGCAATTTCCTCAACGTCATCAACTCCGGCGGACCGACCTACGACTACGAGTGGAATATGATGTTCAGCACCGTTGACCCGGCCTATCACACGGCGGTCGGCGATTCGACGGTGTTCGCCGACTACAACCCGAAGTACTTCCTCGTGAATGGCAACGAGGGGCGGAGCCGCACCGCGCCGGCCGAGACCTATACGGCAGCACCCGGCGCGAAGGTCGCAGTGCGTCTCATGGGGATCCAGTCGGTCAACACCACCTTTGCAATCAAGGATGCCGGAGGCGCTACGAAGTCGTTCACTGTGCACAACAAGGATGGTTACAAGCTGCCGAGCACGCAGACGGTCAGCAGTATCGATCTGTCTCCGGGCCAGACGGCGGACATCATGGTGACGCTGCCGACCGGCACCGGCAGCTGGTATCCGCAGTTCACCTTCAAGAATCTGCGCAATGGCAGCGCCTACGCCAACGGCGTGACCTATACGCGCCTCAACTTCTGATGAGATCAAACCCGTCCGTCCCGGAGTTCCGGGACGGACGGGGTGGAGTTGCATGCTCAAGCTAGTCCGATCCATGCTGACGGGGTTCACTCTGCTGGCTGCATTCAGCGGTCAGGCGCAGGCTATGGACATGGCCGGCAGCGCGCCCATCGATCCCTTCGACTTCAGCTATTGCGGTGGCAAGCCGGTTTATCCGGTGATCGGATTCAATTTCTCGACCTGGTGCGGTCCGCGCAACCAGATCGGCCTCGGCCGGCGTGGCCGGCTGATGTGGTTGTTCACGACCACCGATGATCGAGTGCATGCCAGCGGCAACCGCTTGCTGACCGAGGACGTGCTGAGTGAGTTGGTGCTGCTCGCGGAAGCCGCGCAACTGGCGGCGGCCCCAGTGCCTGCGCAAGGCGCGGTACGCTACGATCTCGGCATCAACTTCACCGGACGCCGCGAGAAGCGCGCCCATGGCGTGTTGTATGCCAACCCGGATTCCGTGCAGGCATTGTTTAATGCGCTCCAGCGTCTGGTGCCGGATCAGCCGCTGTTGCCGGACTGTGCGGAGGCGCCAGCCGATTTCAGTCCGACACGCCTGCCGCACGAGCGTCGTTCAGCGCTGGAGCTCATTCGATGAATCTGGCCAGGTTGGCGATGACGGCCGGACTGATGGTGGTGTTCACCGGATCGCTTGCGTCCCAAGCCACCGGACGCCAGGGGCTGGCCGTCCAGCCGCCGCGCATCGTGCAGCCACACAAGCTTGTGGACCAGTACGCGCATGAGGTTCTGTTTCCGTCCGGGGCGGGGACCTGGCAGCTGGTGATATTCGGCTACACCCACTGTCCGGATGTCTGTCCAATGACGCTGCACAAGACCACGCAGTTGCTCAAGGCGTTAGGTGCCGACAGCGCGCGTCTGCGGGTGGTGTTTATCAGCATCGATAGTGCGCGCGACGACACAAAGGCCATGAAAGAGTTCGTGGAGAAATTCGACGCCCGTATCGTCGGCCTTACCGGCGAACCGGAGGCGTTGCAGGCACTGGCCAATGAGTTCGGTGTGCTGACCCGGCGCTTTCAGGGAAAAACCGCGCTTGCCTATACCATGGTGCACTCGTCGCTGCTCTATCTGGTCGATATCGAAGGACAAGTACAGATGATGTACCCGGGCGGTATCGGTATCGATGTCCTGGCCGCCGATCTGCGCCGCCTGTGGCAAGAAGAGCGCACGACAGTCAGATAGCACGTTCTTCGCGTTCCATAAATTTATTCTGGCAATCGTTCGTGTGTGCGACACGCGAGGCACGCATGCTGGTTGCGGTTTTGCTGCGAACTGCTGGTGCGCCGGTCCGTTACGGAGAGGTAGCGGTGAGGGGGTTTGTGCTAGCGGTTTCTCGCACCCGCAGATGATTATTCTGGATAAATTCCAGCAGAAAGCGGTATGCAGCCGGATTCGCGTCGCGCAGGCGTAGATCGACAACCAGGCACTTGTGCCCATCGCAGATCTGGGCCTGAAGAAAAGCCTGATGGCCGCGGCGCCGTTCCGGGCCTCGGTAGGGGCGACATTCGCCGGTCCGCCGGTCTTGGCCGTAATGCGCCAGACTGTCTAGCAGGCGTTCGGTCCAGTCGCTGGGTCGGAAAACATCACCCTCCGTGGTAATGCCTTCAATAACGAGTTTTGGCAAATCATTCGACATGGCGTGAATTGTAACCAGTTAAGCTGAAATGCGCTGTCGCGCGTGCTGCAGCGCGTCGGTCAGGTTTGTGGCGCCATGCGCGCGCACCTTCTCGGCCAGCCCGCGGACGATCTCACCCACGACACCCGGACCCCGGTAAATAAACGCCGTGTACAGCTGGACGAGGTCTGCACCGGCAACCAGTTTTTCCCAGGCGTCATCGGCGTTACTAATGCCGCCCACACCGATAATCGGAATGCGTCCCTGCAAGACGGCATGCAGACGGCGGATCACCTGTGTCGACAGGGCGCGCAGCGGCCGACCGCTCAATCCGCCGGTTTCGCGCGCCTGCGGTTCTTGGTCGAGGCCGGGTCGCGTGATGGTGGTGTTGGTGGCGATTACGGCATCCATGTTGTGCTCGACAAGAAGGCGGGCGATGGCATCGATTCCATTATCGTCCAGATCGGGCGCGATCTTGAGGGCGATCGGCACATGGCGTCCGTGGGTGCGCGCCAGGGTTGCCTGCTCATGCTTGAGGGTGCCGAGCAGGGCGGCGAGCGGTGCCTCGTTCTGCAGGGCGCGCAGACCGGGGGTATTGGGCGAGGAGATATTCAGGGTCACGTAATCGGCATGCGCATACACGGCGCGCAGGCCGGTGAGGTAATCGTCGATCGCCTGCGCATCCGGCGTGAGCTTGTTTTTGCCAAGATTGATGCCGATGAGGCCGTGGCGCGGTTGCGCCGCGAGATTCGTCAGAAAGACATCGAGTCCGGAACTGTTGAAACCCATGCGATTGATGATGGCCGCGTGGCGCGTGAGCCGAAACAGACGCGGTTTCGGATTGCCCGGCTGCGGCTGGGGCGTCACCGTACCGAGTTCGAGGAAGCCGAAACCGAAATCGAGCAGTGGCGCGAGACAACGCGCCTCCTTGTCCAAGCCGGCGGCCAGCCCCAGCGGATTGGGAAAGCGCAACCCCATGACTTCCACCGGCAGGGCTGGAGTGCGGCCGGCGTACGTCCGGCGCACCAGTGGAGCGACGCCTGGGATCCGGTAGGCGGTCTGCAACAGGTTCAGAGTCAGGTCATGGCTGTGCTCCGCGTCGAGCGTGAACAGCAAGGGGCGGATCAGGGAATACACGTGGCCTCGGGGTACAGGGATGGCTCGCGCTATGATAGCGTATCCCGTTACAGCCGTGTGCATCACGGCATCAGGGGCTTTCACGATCATCCATGCGCCGTTTGATTCACAAGCGTTCCCGCAAGGCCGGCCTGCCGCCGGGTACGCCCGTGCATATCGGCGAGCGCAAGGCCGGTGCGCCACGCGTGAGCCTGATGCATTACGACGGCGAGCAGCTGGTCGAAGAGGAGGTGGCGGCGGATGTCTCGGCCTGCCGTACTTGGCGGGACCGGTCTGGTGTCACGTGGATCAATGTCGAGGGCGTGCACCAGATTGACCTGATCGAGCGGCTCGGCGAATGCTTCGGTCTGCATCCGCTGGTACTGGAAGATATCGCCAACACTGGCCAGCGTCCGAAGGTCGAGGATTATGGCGGGTATCTTTACATCGTACTGCGCATGTTGTCCCTGCATGCGGCAACGCAGGAAGTCGTGGGCGAGCAGGTAAGCCTGATCGTGGGCCCGAATTTCGTGATCTCGTTCCAGGAAGGCATCGCCGGTGATGCCTTCAATCCGATCCGCGAACGCCTGCGCACCGCTAAGGGCCGCGTGCGCCGCGAGAGTGCGGATTATCTGGTCTACTCTCTGATCGATGCGATCGTGGATGGTTATTTCATCCTGCTCGAGAAGCTTGGCGAGCAGATCGAGGTGCTCGACGAACGCATGCTGGCGAACCGCGCCGGTGACGTGGCGCGCACCATTCATCTGCTCAAACGCGAAATGATCTGGTTGCGCAAGGCAGTCTGGCCGTTGCGCGAGATGATCAATACCCTGCAGCGTGCCGAAACGCCCCTGATCCGCGAGTCCACCGCCGTGTACCTCAAGGACGTGTACGACCATACCATCGAGGTCATCGACACCGTCGAGACTTATCGCGATGTGCTGTCCGGCATGCTCGAGAACCACCTGTCGTTGCTCACCACGCGCCTGAACGAGGTCATGAAGGTGCTGACGGTGATCTCGACCATCTTTATTCCCCTGACCTTCATTACCGGCATCTACGGCATGAACTTTCGCTTCATGCCGGAGCTCGAGTGGCGCTGGGGTTACCCGCTGGCGCTACTGGGCATGGCAGGAATCGGTGTGGCCTTGTACTTCTATTACCGGCGCAAGAAGTGGCTGTAGCGCCGGTTTAAGCCGCTGCCCCCGATGGAGTAAAATCGCCGTTTCCAAACAAGCAGTTCCGAGGAAGGTCATGAGCCGCAAGCTGAACCGTTACAGTTCCCGCATCACCGAGCCCAAGTCGCAGGGCGCCTCCCAAGCCATGCTCTACGGCACCGGCCTGACCGACGCCGACATGACCAAACCCGAGGTCGGCATCGCCTCGGTGTGGTGGGAGGGTAATACCTGCAACATGCACCTCAACGACCTTGCCGCCAAGGTGAAGGAAGGCGTGCTGGCGGCCAGCCTGGTCGGCCTGCGCTTCAATACCATCGGCGTGTCGGATGGCATCTCCATGGGCACCGACGGCATGTCGTACTCGCTGCAATCGCGCGACATTATCGCCGACTCGATCGAGACTGTGATGGGCGCGCAGTGGTACGACGCACTGGTCACCATTCCCGGCTGCGACAAGAACATGCCCGGCTGTCTGATCGCGATGGGCCGGCTCAACCGTCCGGCGCTCATGATTTATGGCGGCACCATCAAGCCCGGCCATTCGCACGGCCACACGCTCGATATCGTCTCGGCGTTCCAGAGTTATGGCGAGTTCATCGCCGGCAAAATCGACGAGCCCACACGTCAGGACATCGTGCACCATTCCTGTCCGGGGGCGGGTGCGTGCGGCGGCATGTACACCGCCAACACCATGGCCTCGGCGATCGAGGCGCTCGGCATGTCGCTGCCGTACAGCTCGTCCACGCCGGCGGTCGATCCGGGCAAGCTCGCCGAGTGTCTGAGCGCCGGCCTGGCGATCAAAAATCTTCTGGATAAAGACATCAAGCCGCGCGACATCATGACGCGCGCGGCGTTCGAGAATGCGATGGTGATCGTAATGGCGTTGGGCGGCTCGACCAACGCGGTGTTGCATCTCATCGCCATGGCGCGCGCCGTGGACGTGCCGCTCACCATCGATGACTTCCAGAAAGTCAGCGACCGCGTGCCGTTCCTCGCCGATCTCAAACCCTCCGGCAAATACGTCATGGAGGACCTGCACAATGTCGGCGGCATCCCGGCGGTGATGAAGTACCTGCTGGAGAAGGGCCTGATCGACGGCTCCTGCCTGACGGTGACCGGCAAGACCATTGCCGAGAACCTGCAGGCTCTGCCGGGCCTCAAGGCCGGGCAGGACGTGTTCTTGCCGATTGATAAGCCGATCAAGGCGAGCGGCCATATTCAGATCCTCAAGGGCAATCTCGCCCCCGGCGGGGCGGTCGCCAAAATCACCGGCAAGGAAGGACTGCGCTTCGTCGGCCCGGCGCGTGTTTACGATTCGGAAGAAGACATGCTGCACGCCCTCGAACGGAAGGAGATCCAGAAAGGCGACGTGGTGGTGATCCGCTACGAAGGCCCAAAGGGTGGCCCGGGCATGCCGGAGATGCTGACCCCGACCTCGGCGATCATGGGGGCGGGCCTGGGCAAGGACGTGGCACTCATGACCGACGGCCGCTTCTCCGGCGGCTCGCACGGCTTCATCATCGGGCACGTGGTGCCGGAGGCGCAGGAGGGTGGCCCGCTGGCGCTCATCCAAAACGGTGACGTGATCACCATCGATGCCGACCGGAATGAGTTGAGCGTGGCAGTCAGTGATGGCGAGATGAGCAAGCGCAAGGCGGCGTGGACAATGCCGCCCTACAAGGCAACGCGCGGCACACTCTACAAGTACATCAAGAACGTCAAGAACGCGAGCGACGGATGCGTGACCGACGAGTAAAACTGAAATCCCAGGGAGCGGACGCCGAGCGAAGCGCAGAGGCCTTCTGGGCCACGGTCATCGCTGCGATCTGCGCGCTCTGGCTCGTGGCAATGGTGGTTGCAGGTTTTCTGGGCTACGAACACAAGACTCCGGTCCGGATCGAGAATTGGCGTCCTGATCCGACCCTGCGTTGAGCGCTTCGTGGAGTCAATGCAGCAGGCGCGGACTATTGCCTGCATCCGTATGTTCGTGCCGGAACACCTCGACACCCTGGATCTGTTTGTACCCGAGAAGCAGTGCCAGCTTGTGGATCAGGGTGCGCCAGTTGAGCGTGTCCACGCGTTTGCGCAATACATCGTTGAGCTCGCGCGTCAGCCGTTCCATTTCCCGGTCGAGCAGCGGCAGGGCATGGAAATAACCGAGCGCGATGACCGCGCCGGCCAGGGGCAGCAGCTTCATCAGCCAGCCTGGCTCTGACAGGGAAAACCAAGCCAGACCGGTCCCCAGCATCGAGAGTAGCGCCAGCGCACCGTAGCGCAGGCTGTGCTGACGTGCTGCCCGGTTTTCGTTCTGCAACCGGCGCAGGCGCTGTTCAGCGTCGCGTGAGGCTACGATGTGCTGATAGTGCATGCTGCGCAGCATGCTGAGTACCCGGAGCAGACGCTCGCCGTGCTGGCGATTCTCGATGCCGAAGGAATGGATGGCGCTTTCCAGCGATTCGCGGAATTCCCGGTTCTGCGGAATGTCCGTCGGTTCTTCGTAGACGTCCGCGCTGTGGTTAATGAGGTCGCGCAGCTCGAGCACTTCGGCCACGCTGATCGGAAAGCGTAGCGCCAACACGCGCGTATAGAAATCCGGAAAGTCTTGCGTCGTGAGAATGAACCCACTAAGCGTGTCTGTGTGCAGACGTCCCGCCATATGTCCTTTGTTCCTGCTGATCTTTGATAAGGCCTACTGAGGGAGTAACTGTAATTAGTATAACAGGACATCCCCCCTCCCTCCATGCGCGTTCCTTCTCCTGCCCGGTAACAAGAGTCAGTAAACGAGATCGGTATCAGCACCTTATTGTTACTTGGAAAACACTCGCCCTGCCTGAAATAATCTGATTCAAGACCGTCGATAGGTTCGTTGGCATTCGCTTATGTCGGAATATTGACGGTTAACACTGGCTCGCGTTGTAAGTCCCTGTTCCTTAGTAATTTTCCATTGAGGCACGGTTCTTGCTCTTTATCCCCGTAGACGTCGCGGCAGGAAAGAAGAGCGACTGCAGCGGCCACGTCGGTCGCGAGGGGGCGTGGCGAGATCGCGCTCGCCAAGCTCGACATACTATCGGGAGTGCCACATGTACATGATCTTTCTCATCGCGGTGACAGCGTCGCTCGTGGTCACCGCCGCGTATTTCTCGGTCATCGGTATCGCCAGCATGTTTGCCTACAACTATGTGCCGGCGCTGATCATGGGCATTACCCTTGAGGCCGGCAAGGTCAGCGTGGCAGTTTATCTGTACCGCTACTGGAGGCTGATTTCGCGCGGTTTCCGGGCGATTCTCATTGGATTTCTGGTGACGCTCATGTTCATCACCTCCGTGGGGATCTTCGGTTTTCTCAGTCAGGGATACCAGAAGACTGCCGAGGAGTACCGGCTCATCACTCTGGAACTCAGCGACCTCGAACGCGAATTTGGCGAGAAAAAGCAGCGCGAGGCGATGATCAACCGCCAAATCGAACAGTTGCCGAGCGAATACGTGCAGGGCAAAGTGCGCCTGTCGCGCGAGTTTGGCGATGAACTGGCTGAAATCCGCGACCGCGGCACGCTCATCGAACCGCGCATCCAGGAGCTTCGCAGAAAGCGCCTGAGCTTCGAGTCGCACATCGGACCGATTGCTTATGTCGCGCGCATGCTCAATCTGCCGCAGGACAACATGGTGTTTTTCGCCATTCTGATGCTGGTATTCGTGGCCGACCCGCTGGCGGTGACGTTGACCATCGCCTGCAACATGGCGTTGATCCGCTTCTGGGACGTCAAGCGTACAGGCTTCCGCGCACGTCCTGTGCAAAGTGCGCCGGGTTTCATCGAAACGCTGGTGGAACGTGCACGCACGATGGCCTCCTTGGCGTACCGCGAAACCTTCGAACAGGAAAAGCCGGGTGCGCACCGACGGCATGCCAGCGCGAAGAAGGCGGTTGGCCGCAAACAGCGCGTCGGTACGCGCCGGCGTTGACCGGTACCCAGCTTCGCGACCGTGCGGGAAGTCGATCCGATCCGGTTTTCCGAAGAATTGCAGGCAGGGAAATAATGCGCAAAATCCTGATTATCTCATTGATGCTGTTCGTGGCGGGCTGTGCCACGACCACGCGTCCGGTGGTCGAGGCACCGGTGCCGCAACGGCCATTGCCGCCGGAACCCGCGGCCGAACCGCCAAGGCCGGCACCTTCGCTGGAAACGAAGCCACCGGAGCAGCCAGTCGACCTGCCACCGGTGACTCGTAAGTGGCTGGGCCTTGAGGATTTCGCCGAGGCTAACGACGAGAAGCTGCTGAATGTCTATGTCGGCATGTCGCGCCCGACCGTGGAGCGTCTTATGGACGGTCACCAGTCCGGGAAGTGGATCAACCCCTACAAACGCCAGACAGTCGTCGGTGCTGGCAGCAAGAACCACGAAGTGCTGTTCTACCTCACGCGCGCACCGCGCCCGGGGCAGCGCGTGACGGAAAATTTTCTGACGCCGGTCATCTTCCAGAATGAACGGGTGATCGCGATCGGACGTTATCCGCTAAAGAAACTCCGGCGTGCCGCATGCCAGAGTCGCAACAAGGGCCCCTGCGTCTGACGTGCCCCGGTATTAGTGGGAATTCAGCGAAGATCTAAGAGCGAAGGTTGAGTTTCAGGCTGTTGCGCAGGGCGGTAAAGTCGCCTGTGCAAAGCGTGAGCGAGGGCAGTTCCGTGCCGCCGGAGACGAAAGCAAAACCGCATCGGCAGCGTGTGGTGGTGATCGGGACGCTCGACGTGCAATTCGGGCAATCCTTGGCGTCAGCCGACTGGCGTGCCTCCATGATTTTCTCTGCCCGGGACGCCTGTTCCTTTCTGAATTCGGATGATGGCACCGCGCTGGCGGTTACCGGTGCCGGCTGAGGCGGCGGGACATGCGTTGCCGCCTGTTTCGCGTGAGCGGCGGCTGCTATCGCCTGCTGCGAGCGTGTGACGGTTTCCCTGGCTTTGGCGTTCTTAAGCGCCGCAAGAACGCCGGCGGCTTTTTGTGTTATGGACGCCTTCCAGACCGGTGCCGAAGCGGTTTTGGCAGGCGTCGACACAGATGCAGGATTGGCCACGGGCCCCGGAGTTGGGATTGTGGTTGCAGACCGTGCCGGGCGTTCCGGCGCGGGAGACTTCACGGCTGGCCAGGCGGGTGCAGCCTTCTCGGCAACGGTCGGGAGTACTGTTGTCGGTGATGGATCAACCGGCGCGGGCGGAACGGGTTCCCTGGCGCGCAGAGCGCTTTGCATGGCGGCGATTTTGCTCCGCTGTTCGGCGAGATCATTTTCAACGGCTTTAGCAACTTCCCGCGCGAGCGCGGCCGCGGAAATCTTTTCAGGATTGCTCGCGTCTTCCGACAGCGCTTGTTCTGCGGTGCGCGCCGCCTGTTGCGACTGCTCCGCGCGCGCCGCGAGGTAGCCCTCATACAGCTCCTCGTCGCGCAGCGCAGCTTCCTCTGGCGAGAGACAATTGGCGGAAGATTCGAACAGGTGGCCGCAGTGGCAGCGCGCCGCGCCGACCGATACGCTGGCGGCGCAGGCCGGACAAGGTTTCTGGAATATACTCGACGAAATACTCACGCTGTGTCTCGAAAAAATACCTAACCTGGCGATTCCCGGATGTGCCAGACGGTCTGGCAGATTTCTTTGTAAAATCATAGCAGAGCTGTTCCCGTCGACTGGGGCGGTAACGATGGCTGGCTTTGTCAGGCCGACAGACGGCATCGAGGTTTATCCCGGCATTGGCATTCGGGCCCGCGGCCGGTGGCGGGTATAATTTGTGCGCATTCGAGGATTTTTTGAAGCATGAAAAACGGGCAGGCGCCAGCTGATACAAACCAAATGCGTCTGATCACGTTGCGGAACGCCACGGCCGAAGGCGCCGACCGCGAGGCCTTACGATTCTCGGCCTTCTGCGCCGATCGGCTCGTGACTCACCTGAATCCCGCGCCGGGTGACAAAGTCCTGGATGTGTCGACCGGCACCGGTGCTTTGGCGCTAGCGGTGTCGCAGGTGGTTGGCCCGGCCGGCCGCGTGACCGCCATCGATGTCGCCGAGAGTCTGCTTACGCGACTCGAAGCCAAAATCAGCAAATTCGGTATCGCCAATATCGATGTGCATGCCATGGATGCGGCGCATCTCGATTTTCGTCGTGATTATTTCCAGCACACTGTCTGTTCCCTCGGTCTCATGTGGCTATCCGATCCGCGCTCCGCAGTGCGCGAGTGGGCGCGCGTGACACGCCCCGGCGGCAGCGTGAATCTGACGGTCTTTGCGCCGCAGGCGTTCCAGCCGTTGTTGGGTCTGCTGCGGGAACGTATCGTGCGGCTTGCCGGTGGCCGGGATATGCCCATACCCTGGGAATGGTTGAGCCGGCGCGAGTCTTTCGTTGCGCTCCTGCAGAACGCGGGCCTTGTCGATGTCGCCGTGCATGAGCAGCAACTCGGGTATCACCTGCGCGACGCGCAGGAGTGGTGGGAGGTGATCTGGCACAGCGCTCTGCGGCTTCTGGTCGAGCAGGTGCCGGCTGCGCAACGCGACCGGCTTCGCACCGAGCACCTCGCGGAAGTGGCGGCCCTGGTGACGACGGACGGGCTGTGGCTGGATGTGGCGGTGCAAATCGCCAGCGGCCGCAAGCCTTCGGCCGTAAACTAGAGAGCAACGGGGCCCGGGCAACAAGCTAAGCGCGGTTGCGCCCGTTCGCGGATAGAACGTGTTGCAACGCTGAGGCTAACGATGTTTCACAGATACCGTTGGTAGTGACGAAAATTTTTCCGCAGCCGCGCACGCTGTTCTTTCCACGGCTGCGCCCAGGCTAGGCCCGGCCGCATCAGGCCGCGGCAAAGCTTGAGTAATCCGTCGACATCGTCGAGGTGCACGAACTCCGGGGCCGGGCCGTCTGGTCCGGCGCAATCCGGACCACCCTCCAGCCCTTGGTTGTGGTAGTTGCCAAGCGGCACGGAGATGCCGATCGCGGGCAATCCCCAGGCGATGGCGGCCGTGGCTTCGCAGGTGCCGCCGTCCATCACGCGCCGCTGGTGTTTTCCGGGAAGCTCCTGTTCGGCAACCTGCGAGAGAATGTGCAGACAACCGGGGTCGAATACCGTGCGCCGGTCTCCGAGCCGTACCACCGGCCCCTTGCCGATGAGTGCGTTCGGCAGGGTGCGCGAGGTCTCAAGGCTTATGGCCACGACCGGCCGATGCGCATGCTCCAGCCAGCCGAGCTCGAAGTGCGCGATGGCGCCGACGAAGCCCACCTCCTCGCCGCGCGTGAGCAACCCGAGGAACGGCGGGTGCGCGCGCGTTTTTCCGGAATTCAATGCGAGTGCCGTCGCCAGCACGGCGAACACGCCGACCAGATCGTCGGCAACCTGCGTATAGAGGCGCTTGCCCGCGCGCCAGACCGGCGCCCGGAAACGGAACCCGCCGTACAGTTCCGTGGCCGGGCAGGTTTTCGCAAGCGGCCGGACGAGCCGCACCTCGGCGCTGTCGATGGCGTGGTGTGATGGCAGCAGTCTGGCACGCTCGATCCGCCCTTCGATCACGACGCCATTCTCATTCGCCAGCCACACACGACTGCCGCGCAGATGTTTCACCGGTGAGCCGCCGTGCCACTTCACCAGCAGGCGACCGGAGGACAGCCAGCGCTCGCCATGGAAGCCAGGGTGATCCGTGTGCGCGATGAACAGTCGCACCGGCTCCTTGCCTGGCCGGCGCAGGAGTGTGCGATAGGCCGCGGGTGAGGTGCAGCCGATGACGAGGTTCCCGGCCGGGTCGGCAAAATGCGGAATGCGGGCGCGCTGGAGTATCGAGCGGGCGTAGCCCAGCACCTGCTGTTCGCGGAACGGTGCCGTCGGATGGGACAGCAGTTGTGTGAGCGTGCGGTAGAGACGGTTATTCATAAGAACTAGCGACTATAGCTTGCCATGGCGGGACGGGACAGGGTCCGTTCGGCGGCTATACTGGGCATAGTATTTTGACTCCCGGCCAGGCCAGAAGAATGAGAGAAAATCGCCGACACGAGCGTTACCCGATTACGGTCGAAGTGGAGGTCATGCTCCCCGGATTCTGGAAGAAGCGCAGACGGATTCTGCGTACGCGCGACATGAGTAACAGCGGTGTGTTTCTGGAATGCAGCGGCGCACCCTGTCCGCCAGTCGGCACCGAACTTGAGGTGCGTATTTCCGGACTCGTGGACGGCGAGGCCCCGCCGCTGGTCCGGGCGCGGGTGGTGCGCGTCACCCGTGACGGCATGGCCGTAGTATTCATTTCCCCCTGAATTGCCGTTGGAAACGCAGTCCCTATCTTGCAGGGCGGGCGCGGATGCGCTTAGATATCGGCCGGCAGGGCACATTGATGTCTATCTGGAGGACGGGATGACCGGGCCAAGCATGAATTCAGAGCGTCGCGCCACACGCCGCCTCCCGGTTTCTCTTGAGGCGGTGCTCTACTACAACACGCTCATGTTGCCGGAATGCCAGGTTCGCGACCTCAGTTCCGAAGGCGCATTTGTCGTAACCGGCGGTCAGTTTTTCCCCGACCAGGCGCTGGTCGATATGGCCTTCAGCGTCCCGGCGGCCGGTGGCGTGCCGCAGCGCTTCACCATCCAGGTGATGCGCTGCACCGAAGAGGGTGTGGGTGTACGCCTGCGGCACATGGATACCAATTCCCTGCGGAACCTGATCGAAACGCTGTACGCCGCCTAGCGACGGCTGCCACGAGCGCGGGCGACTGCCCCATGGATGGCGGGAGGGCAACGCAGAGAGCGGCTGTCGAGATGCGCAGGAGTGCCGTCGTCTGAACGCCTACTGCGGATCCACACGGATCAAGAAGCGCGCGTCCTCGCTGTCCGTGGAACGACGGGTGCTGAGAATCTGGCGGCTCACCTCGCTGACCGATTCCACGGCGCCGCCCAGATCCACCCACTCGCCGGGTTTCACCGTCACCAGGGTGCGCAGTTCCTGGAAGTGCACGGTCTGCATGCCCTGATTGCTGCGAAACGCTAGCCGCGGCGTGACCGTGAGCTGTATCTGTTCCGTGAATGAAGCCCCATTCACTATGCGTGGCTCCACCTCGAAGCCGGTTGTCACATCGTAATACTGGATTCCTGCTATCACGCCCAAGCGATTGCCGACCAGCACCAGGAACGGCTGAACCTGGGGGATGGACTCGCCCACGCGCAGAAAGGCGCGCCCGCCGTCCAATACGGTGAGTGTCTGGGTCGAGCTGTCGCGTGTGGTAGTGATGCGGCGCTCGGTGCGGAGCTGCACAGTCCCGTCCGGACCGGCGTGCCCGACGGTCGCGCCGTCCAGGGGTGGACAAGGGCCGCGCGCGCAGGGATGCGCAGGAGCGGCCGCCCCCGTGCTGCGGTTGCCGTTGGTCACGATGATGCGCGTGCCGCCGGGGCGCACGTCCCCTGAGATTCCCAGGCTGTCTTGCCGGCGTTCGCGTTCCCCGGCATGACGCACACTGATGCGCAGGTTGCGGCGCGGTGTGTCGATCTCGGCCACCAGGCGTTCGATTTGTGTGAACGTTTGCGGCGCGGCGCGCACGAACAGGCGGGAATCCATGCCGCTCACGCTTTCCCCGGCGGCAAGCAACGGGCGCACTACCGGAACAACCTCATCCGCGAGGCGGTGTTTCAGCGTCAGCACGCGCAGTTCGGTAGCGTGGGTCAGCGGCGCCGACGCCATCCAGAGCGCATTCGCCAGAACTGCGAGCATGACCAGCCGGACCAGGGATTTCATTTTTCGACTCCCATCAGAAGCGGCGCGTTTCGACCAGGTGTTTCTGCCAGTACGGGTCCGTAAGGCTATCCACGCGCACGCGCTTGCCGCTCGACGGGGCGTGCACAAAGCGGTTGCGGCCGAGATAGATACCGACATGCGAAGAATATTTCCCTTCCTGGCTGAAGAACAGCAGATCGCCGCGCGTCAGATGCGCAGCCGGTACCTTTCGGCTTTGCTTGCGTTGTGTCGCGGTGCTGCGCGGTACGTTCAGCCCGGCACGCTTGAAGCTGAAGTGCACCAGCCCGCTGCAGTCGAACCCCTGTGGGGTGCTGCCGCCGTAGCGATAGGGCTTGCCGACCATGGTCGCGGCGATGCCCGAGGCTTCGTAGTGGAGTGCGCTGCTTGGCGTATCCACCACCGGTGTGCTGCTGCACGCGGTCACCAGTAGCATGCCGGCGAGCAGCGGAAGCAGAAGCGTGATGTGGGCGCGGCGCATGGGTCTGTCTAAAGGCGGAAGGTGTGCAGGCCCGGCACTGGTTCGCTGGCCGCCCAGATTTCTTCGAAGCGGTGCGCGAGCGGGGCGGAAATAGGCGGCGCGTGCAAGTCGAGCGTGGCGTCGATGGCGGAGATGTCCTGCTGGTGCAGACAGCTTGTGCGATCCGCCACCATGAACATCTCCATCAGGCCGTGGTGCGGCTCGCCCAGACGCTGGATCAGAATTCTGTCCGAAAAGCGCCGCGCCAGTTCGACCAGGCGAACACAGCTCAGCAGCATGTGTTCAGTATCTTCGACAACAATGCGTACCCGGCAGCGTGCCTGGCGCGCGATGAAGTGGCCGAGTGCTTCCGTCAGGACGGCGCGATTAAATAGCGCCGGATCGAGCGCCGGGCTGCAGATCACGAGCTCGCGACGTGCCTGGGCAATGAGGTCTATTGCCGCATCGCGCAGCTCCTCGCGGTTCGCGGGGTGCCGGTGTTCCTTCGCCGGCGTGTCCGTTTGGCTATGGTCACTCATGGGCTTTGTGGTGAGCGTCCGCTATTCCAAGTAAATCGCTAGACTTAGATTGGTAATTCGTAAAAAGTATAGCTTCCTTCCACCCAAGCAAGGAGGTGTAGCATGCAATCGCAAATCCGGTTCACGTTGTTGATTGCCGCCGCGCTGTATATGGGTTGGGGTCTGTCGCTAGTGCTTGCGCCAGGAACCAGTCACAGTCTCATCAGTAATGGCCCGTATGATCCGGTGACCACCGCGATGTTCGGGGCGGCCATGATCGGAATGATGATCATGTTCGTGATTGCCGCCTACGATCCGGAGCGCGAGATTGTGCGCGCCGCAGCCGCCGGTCTGGCGGTCGTGGGGTTTACTTCCGCCTACCTGATCTTCATTGCCAAGGCCATGCCGCTTGGGCCGATCACGGTGATCAGCCTGTTGGTGGATCTGGGCGCCTGCGCAGTGCTCTTTCTGACCGAAGCACGGCTTGATCTGCAGGCGCAGAAGAAGCCGCGGCGCGTGACTTCGTCAACGGCGCGAGGCCGACACGCCTGAGTGATAAGCAGTGATTGCAGTCTGCTCGAGTACATGCCGGGCGGGCTGATTACTTCCGCTCCGGAAGCGCGCGCGCCTGGTGCGCGGCGTTGCCCGTGTAACTGGCGGGCGTGAGGGCCAGCAGCCGTGCCTTGGCCTCCTCGGGGATGGCCAGATTCCGGATGAAGGCCTGCAGGGATTCGCGCGTGATACCGCTTTTGCCGCGCGTCACTTCCTTGAGCTTCTCGTACGGATTTTCGATGCCATAGCGCCGCATCACTGTCTGGATCGGTTCGGCCAGCACTTCCCAGTTGTTGTCGAGATCGGCATGCAGGCGTGCGCTATCCACCTCGAGCTTGCCGATGCCGCGCAGGCACGAATCGTAGGCGAGTAGCGAGTAGCCGAACGCCACACCCAGGTTGCGGAGTACCGTGGAATCGGTGAGATCACGCTGGAAGCGTGACACCGGCAGCTTGGCCGCGAGGTGTTCGAACAATGCATTCGCCAGTCCGAGATTGCCCTCGCTGTTCTCGAAGTCGATCGGGTTCACTTTGTGCGGCATGGTCGACGAGCCAACCTCGCCTTCTTTTACCTTCTGCCGGAAGTAGCCAAGCGAAATATAGCCCCACAGGTCACGATTGAAATCGAGCAGTATGGTATTGAAGCGAGTGAGTGCGTGGAACAGCTCGGCCATGCCGTCGTGCGGTTCGATCTGTGTGGTGTACGGGTTCCAGACGAGGCCCAGCCCGGTGACGAAGTCGCGCGCACAACCCTCCCAGTCGAGTTCCGGATAGGCGGCGAGATGGGCATTGTAGTTGCCGACCGCGCCATTCATTTTGCCGAGCAGGGGCACGGCCGCGACTTGCGCGCGCTGGCGCGTGAGCCGATAACCTAGGTTCGCCATTTCCTTGCCGAGCGTGGTGGGCGAGGCTGGCTGGCCATGGGTACGCGCCAGCATCGGCTGATCGGCAAACTTTACCGCCAGGGCCTCGATCGCGGCGATCAGTTTGTCCATCGCCGGCAACAGGATGTCGTCGCGCCCATGTCGCAGCATCAGCCCGTGCGACAGGTTGTTGATGTCCTCGGAGGTGCAGGCGAAATGAAAGAATTCACCGACCTTGGCAACTTCGGCATTGGTGAGGGTCTTTTCTTTCAGGAAATACTCGACTGCCTTTACGTCGTGGTTGGTGGTTGCCTCGATCTCCTTAACGCGCCGTGCATCGGCCTCGCTGAAGCTGTCCACGATCGCTTCCAGCGCCGATCGTGTCATGGGCGAGAACGTCGGCACTTCCTGCAGCGCCGTCCAGTTCGAGAGCGCCAGCAGCCAGCGAATCTCAACTTGCACGCGGAAGCGGATCAATCCGTATTCGCTGAACAGCGCACGCAGCGATGCGATTTTCTTCTCGTAACGCCCGTCCAGCGGCGACAGCGCGGTGAGCGGGGAGAGGGCAAGGCTGTCAGGCGTCTTGTTCATGTTATTCCGGACGCAGAGTGTTGAAGGATGCCGAGATCAGGCCGGTATTCTATCAGACATGGATTCATCCATCAGGCGCCGGTCGATGACACCGCCGCCGAGACAGGCCGCGCCGTCGTAAAAGACCACGGATTGGCCGGGGGTGACGGCGCGCTGCGGCGAGGCGAATGTGACCCGCGCTGTTCCGGACGCATTCTGCCCGATGGTGCAGGCCTGGTCGGTCTGGCGATAGCGCACCTTGGCGGTGCAGGCATGCGGCAGGACAGGCGGCGCCCCCGACACCCAGTGCAGCTGGCTGGCGAGCAGGGCCGGGTTGTAGAGCGCCGGGTGATGTTCACCCTGTTCGACGTACAGGATATTGTGCTCGATATCCTTGTCCACGACATACCATGCCTCGCCGGCGCCGCCGATGCCGAGGCCCTGGCGCTGGCCGATGGTGTAGTACATGACGCCTTCGTGCCGGCCTTTGTCCACACCGGCGAGCGTGCGCATCGCGCCCGGTTGCGCGGGCAGGTAGCGTTTCAGAAACGTGCGGAAGTCGCGTTCGCCGATGAAGCAGATACCGGTCGAATCCTTGCGGGCGTAATTGGGCAATCCGGCGGCTTGCGCCATGGCGCGCACTTCGGCCTTGGCCAGATGGCCAATCGGGAACAGTGTCCGGGAAAGCTCCGCCTGGCCAAGCGTGTAGAGAAAATAGGTCTGATCCTTGTCGGCATCGATGCCCTTGAGGAGTTGATACCGGCCTTCCGCCTCGCGCACGCGCGCGTAATGGCCGGTGGCGATACGTTCGGCGCCGAGTGTCAGGGCATGATCGAGGAACGCCTTGAACTTGATTTCCTTGTTGCACAACACGTCCGGGTTGGGTGTGCGCCCGGCCTTGTGCTCGTCCAGAAAATATTGGAACACCCGGTCCCAGTATTCGCTGGAGAAGTTCACGGTCAGGAACGGAATATCGAGCCGTTCACATACCGCGCGCACTTCCTTCAGGTCTTCTTCGGCGCTGCAGTGCGCGTCGCTATCGTCCTCTTCCCAGTTTTTCATGAACAGGCCGGTGACGTCGTGGCCGGCACGCTTGAGCAGCAGGGCGGCAACCGCCGAATCCACGCCTCCCGAAAGTCCAACCACGACGCGCGCCATGCTTATTGGCTGCGCGCCACGGGCGCGTATTCTTTGAGCAGGTCGAGTGGATAGCGGTGGCCGGCCAGATAATCGTCGAGACAACGCTCCACCTGCGGGGAGCGATGGCGCGCACGCGCCGCGCGGATTTCCTCCGGCGTCAGCCACAGCGCGCGCAGGCAACCGTGATCGAGTACGCGCCCGCTTTCTTCGTGCAGCGCGCGGGCAATGAAGGCAAAGCGCAAGTAGGTCACGGGTTTGGCCGGGTGCGGCCAGCGGTACACGCCGAGCAGCGCCTGCGGTTCGATATGCCAAGCGGTTTCCTCGAGGGTTTCGCGGATGACGGCATCAATCAGTGTCTCGCCTTCATCGAGATGGCCGGCGGGTTGATTGAGTACGACCTGACCGTCGGCTTCCTCCTCGACCAGCAGGAATTTTCCGTCGCGTTCCACGATCGCCGCCACCACCACGTTCGGTTTCCAGATCATGGTGGAATTGTATCAGTGCCGCATCGGCCTCGCGCCATTCCCCGGGGGCGAGGCCAGCGAGTCGATACGGCCCAATCGCGACACGCACTAGCCGCAGGGTCGGGAAACCGACGGCCGCCGTCATGCGCCGCACCTGGCGGTTACGGCCCTCGCTGAGGGTAAGCTCGATCCAGGTGGTCGGGATGTTGCGGCGCATGCGGATGGGCGGGTCGCGCGGCCACAGCTCTGGCTCCGGAATGATACAGGCTTGTGCCGGGCGGGTACGGCCATCGTTGAGTTGCACGCCGCGGCGCAGTTTTTCCAGCGCCGGCGTGTCCGGCACAGCCTCGACCTGCACCCAGTAGGTTTTGGGCAGTTTGTGTTTCGGTTCGGCAATGCGGTTTTGCAGGGTCCCATCGTCGGTGAGCAGCAGCAGACCCTCGCTGTCGTAGTCGAGCCGGCCGGCGGGCCGCACACGCGGAACGGAAATGAAATCGGCCAGGGTCCGCCGACCTTCCTTGTCGGTAAACTGGCACAGGACGTCGAATGGCTTGTTGAAGACGATCAGCATTACAGCAGTTCGGTGTCGTCGTGTGCGTACGGCGGTGCGCAGCAGCACAGGATGCGCAGCGGTTCGGTGCCGGTGTTGGCGATGCAATGCGGCGCTCCGGGCGGGATGCAGATCGTATCGCCCGTCTCGACGTCAAAGAAGGCTTCCCCGAGCGTCATGCGCCCGCGCCCGGCGGTGATGTGGTACAGCTCCTCGCTCCGGAGATGGCGGTGCAGTGCCGTGGTTTGGCCCGGCGCCACGATCGCCTCGGCCAGGCTCTGGTTGCGATTGCGATGGCCGGACGGGTGCATCAGCTCGCGGATCTCGGAGCCGTCCTTGGTGATGAAGGCCGGAACTGCATCGTATCGGGTTTTCATGACATGAGATTATCAGGAGTCCCGCCGCAGTGTTAAACTTCGCGGCCTTGTCTCAGGCGCACCGGAGAAAAACATGGCCTTCCAGAAAATCATCGTTCCCGCGGGTGAGAAAATCACCGTCAATCGCGATAACTCGCTGAACGTCCCGAACCAGCCGATTATTCCGTTTATCGAGGGCGACGGCACCGGCATCGATATCACGCCGGTGATGAAAAAGGTCGTGGATGCGGCAGTTCAGAAGGCCTACGGCAGCAAGCGCCGGATCGCGTGGATGGAGGTGTATGCCGGCGAGAAGGCCGTGAAGATCTACGGCAACAACACCTGGTTGCCGGACGAGACGCTGAGCGCGGTGCGCGATTACGTGGTCTCGATCAAGGGGCCGCTCACCACGCCAGTCGGCGGCGGCATGCGTTCGCTCAACGTCACGCTGCGCCAGGACCTCGATCTGTACGTGTGCCTGCGGCCGGTGCGTTGGTTCAAGGGTGTGCCGAGCCCGGTGAAAGAACCGCACAAGACCGACATGGTGATTTTCCGCGAGAACTCCGAGGACATCTACGCCGGTATCGAATGGAACGCAGGCACGCCGGAAGTGAGGAAAGTGATCGCCTTCCTGCAGAACGAGATGGGCGTGAAGAAGATCCGCTTCCCGGACAGCTCGGCGATCGGCATCAAGCCGGTATCGAGAGAAGGCACCGAGCGGCTGGTGCGCAAGGCCATCCAGTACGCGATCGACAACAACCGTTCCTCGGTCACGCTGGTGCACAAGGGCAACATCATGAAGTTCACCGAGGGTGGCTTCAAGAACTGGGGTTACGAGCTGGCGAAGCGTGAGTTCGGTGCGACTCTCATCGACCAGGGTCCGTGGATGCGGTTGAAGCATCCGAAGACCGGCAAGGAGATCGTCATAAAAGATGTGATCGCTGACGCCTTCTTGCAGCAGATCCTGCTGCGCCCCGAGGAGTACAGCGTGATTGCCACACTCAATCTCAACGGTGACTACATCTCGGATGCGCTCGCGGCCCAGGTCGGCGGCATCGGCATTGCGCCGGGCGCAAATCTGTCCGACACGGTGGCCATGTTCGAGGCCACGCACGGCACCGCGCCCAAGTATGCCGGCAAGAATCAGGTCAATCCCGGCTCGATCATTCTGTCGGCCGAGATGATGCTGCGTCACCTCGGCTGGGTCGAGGCGGCGGACCTTCTCATCAAGGGCATGGATGGAGCGATCCGTGCCAAGACCGTGACCTACGATTTCGCTCGCCTAATGCAAGGCGCGAAGCAGGTCAGTTGCTCGGCGTTTGGCGATGCCATGATCAAACACATGGTCGGTTCTTCAGCAAAAAAGAAGGCGAAGAAGGCGGTCAGAAAGTCAGCATCGAAAGCGAAGCAGCCCGCGCGGCGGGCAGCGCCGCTGGCGAAGAAGGCACGACGGCGCTAAGGCGCCGGACTCCGGTCACTCGTAATAAATAAAAAAGGCCCCGGTTGAGAACCCGGGGCCCTAAAGCGCGCCTTGGGCGCTACCCATCAACTCAACCAGGAGGACTGTCCACGGCGCGGTTGTCCGGACCGTCCGTGGTGCTCACCCCTGCCGCTTCCAGCAGGGTAATGAGTTCGGCCGCGATCTCGCCCAACTCGGTGCGCTGGCGGTAGAGTTCTTCGAGCAGACGCTGTGCCTGGTTCAGGTCCGCATCGTCACTGCTTCCGCCGCTCACATCAGAGGTCATGAAGTCCCGCCGTCATCGTTACGCGCGTTCCGGGAGCGCAGAGCTTCGATCGTTTCGGTAATATTTCAAGCGTAGCAGAGAATTTTTTTTCTGCTGGCGAATGCCGGGAAAAAAGAAAACCCGGCCAGGCCGGGTTTCAGGAATGGATAAACTTATGGATCCGGTTGTTTCAGGGCAGGGCGCGGATCCGTGCGGCCTGCGGGCCCTTTGGGCCGTCCTGAATCTCAAACTCCACGTTTTGACCTTCCTTGAGGCTCTTGTAGCCATCCATCTCGATGGCGGAGAAATGTGCAAACACGTCGTCGCCGCCACTGCTGGGTGAGATGAAGCCGTACCCTTTGCCGGCGTTAAACCACTTCACAGTACCTGTTGCCATGCTTACGTCCCCCTCTTGCACTGCGGAACCGGATGGCATTCCGCGGTTGTTCCTTGAGTGTGGGGCTACACCAGCCCCGACGTACCGATCTCCAGGGGCGCCGTAACGGCCAGAAACCCCTGTCGGATTTTTATCCTCCCCTTTTTTCCGAGCATGTCAAGACAGCGTCGGGCAGTCCAAGGCGGGAACGGAGTGCGGGCAATTGTGTCAAAATTCATGCCACGGGTTCCCATACAGTTCCGCCGCTTGAATTTTTGCCGGTGGGCCGCAAAATGTAGCGACAGGCGGAGATTCGGCTAATCTTTAAAAGTAGATGCAGGGTATGAGTGACAAACTCACACAGCAGAACGATGGTCTGGTGGTGCAGGAAGCCCGGCCGCAGCTCAAGAAGCCGCAGCTCTATAAAGTTATTCTGCTGAATGACGATTATACGCCTATGGAGTTCGTCGTAAGGGTGCTGGAACGGTTCTTCCACAAGAATCGCGAAGAAGCGACGCGCATCATGTTGCAGGTGCACCAGAGAGGCATGGGTATCTGCGGTGTGTATACGTGCGAGGTGGCGGAAACCAAGGTGCGGCAGGTGATGCTGTACGCCGCCGAGAACCAGCACCCGCTGCAATGCACCATGGAGTCCGAGTAGGCCTGGTGGCCTTCCCGGACATCGACAGGCTGTGACCGGACCGCGTCCGGGGAGGTTGCAACAATGCTGTCCCAGGAACTGGAGTTTTCACTCAACGCCGCGTTTCAGTCGGCACGCGAGAAGCGGCATGAATACATAACCGTCGAGCACCTGTTGTCGGCGCTCTTGGATAATCCCAGCGCCGCGCGCGTGTTGCGCGCCTGTGGCGGCAACATGGATGAGCTGCGCCGCAACCTCATCGCCTTCCTGCGCGACAACGTTCCCGTTCTTCCGCCCGAGAGCGAGGCCGATACCCAGCCGACCCTCGGTTTCCAGCGCGTCATCCAGCGCGCCGTGCTGCACGTGCAGGGCGTCGGGAAGAAGGAAGTGAATGGCGCGAATGTGCTGATCGCGATTTTCGGCGAGAAGGATTCGCACGCCGTGTATTTCCTGCACAAGCAGAACATCAGCCGCTTCGACGTGGTGAACTACATCTCGCACGGCATCTCCAAGGTGCCGGGCGAAAGCCAGCCGGAGCTGCCGCCGCCGGAGGAAGGCGAGGAGGCCGCGGCCACCGAGAAGAGCCCGCTCGACATTTTCACCGTCAATCTCAACGAGCGCGCCCGTCAGGGCAAGATCGACCCACTCATCGGGCGCGAGCACGAAGTCGAGCGCACCATCCAGATTCTGTGCCGTCGGCGCAAGAACAATCCGCTCTACGTGGGCGAGGCCGGCGTCGGCAAGACCGCGATCGCCGAGGGCCTGGCGAAGAAGATTGTCGAGGGCCAGGTTCCGGACATTCTCAAGAAGAGCACCATCTACTCGCTCGACATGGGCGCGCTGCTGGCCGGCACCAAGTATCGCGGCGATTTCGAGAAGCGCCTGAAGGCGGTGTTGAATCAGGTGCGCAAGCACGAGCATGCCGTTCTGTTCATCGACGAGATTCACACCATCATCGGCGCGGGCGCGGCGTCGGGCGGCGCCATGGATGCCTCCAACCTGCTGAAACCGGCGCTTGCTTCCGGCGATCTCAAGTGCATCGGTTCGACCACCTATCAAGAGTACCGCGGCATTTTCGAGAAAGACCGGGCGCTGTCACGCCGCTTCCAGAAGATCGACGTGGTCGAGCCTTCGGTCGAGGAGACCGTGCAGATTTTGCAGGGCCTCAAGAGCCGTTTTGAGCAGCACCACGGCGTCAAATACACCAGCCATGCACTGCGTGCGGCCGCCGAACTGTCGGCGCGTTACATCAATGACCGGCATCTGCCGGACAAGGCGATCGATGTGATCGATGAAGCCGGCGCCAGCCTGCATCTGCTGCCGCCGAGCCGGCGCAAGAAGACCATCAGTGTCACCGATATCGAGAACATCGTTTCCAAGATCGCGCGCATTCCGCCCAAGAGCGTGTCGAGCACCGACAAGGAGGCGCTGCGCACCCTCGAGCGTGACCTGAAGATGGTCGTGTTCGGCCAGGACGAGGCCATCGAGGCGCTCGCCACCTCCATCAAGATGGCGCGTTCCGGCCTGGCGCATCCGGAGAAACCGATTGGCTCGTACCTGTTCTCCGGCCCGACCGGCGTCGGCAAGACCGAAGTGACGCGGCAACTGGCCAAGATACTGGGCCTGGAACTGATTCGCTTCGACATGTCCGAGTACATGGAACGGCACACGGTGTCGCGCCTGATCGGCGCGCCGCCCGGCTACGTCGGTTTCGACCAGGGCGGACTGCTGACCGACTCCATCACCAAGCACCCGCACGCGGTGCTGCTGCTGGACGAGATCGAGAAGGCGCACCCGGACGTTTACAACCTGCTGTTGCAAGTGATGGACCACGGCACGCTTACCGACAACAACGGACGCAAGGCCGATTTCCGCAACGTGATCATCGTCATGACTACGAATGCCGGCGCCGACCAGATGGGGCGTGCGTCCATCGGCTTTACCAAGCAGGACCACACCGCGGATGGGGCGGAGGTAATCAAGCGTGCCTTCAGCCCGGAGTTCCGCAACCGCCTGGACGCGATCATCCCGTTCAAGCCGCTGTCGCCCGACACCATCGGCCATGTAGTTAGCAAGTTCGTGCTCGAACTCGAGGCGCAGCTCGAGGAGAAACACGTCGAGATCAATGTGGATGAACGTGCCCGCGCCTGGCTTGCCAAGAATGGCTACGACCCGACTATGGGGGCACGCCCGATGGCGCGCCTGATCCGCGAGAAGATCAAGAAGGCGCTGGCCGACGAGATCCTATTCGGACGGCTGGCGCACGGCGGGACTGTGGACGTGACCGAGGAGGGCGGCGAACTCGCCTTCACCTTCGAGGCACGGGAAACCGCCGGTGTTGAGCACTGACGACCGCCAGAGAGGGCGGGAGCGCCGGAGCAGGCTTCCGGCCGACCGCCAGGAATGGAGTGGGTGCGGGCGACCGTCATGGAAGCCGTCAGTGAATGAGGCTTCCTTCACTGGACAAACGCAGGAGCAGTACTTCCACCAACGCAGGGACAGTTTTTCCGCCCCTCTCCGGCAGCACGGCTGACGGGTCATGCAGCTCGTTGCCCGCGCCGCCACGGCGTTTTCTATCGAGGCCAATCAGCCGCTCTACCAGCGTGTGCCGGCGCGTGACGAGCACGGTCGGCCGTTCAGCGATTTCATGGTGCTGATTCCGGGCCTGCGCGAACGGTCAGGCCGCGAGTTTGCCGCGAGGTTGGCGTGCCTGCAGGCCGTGCTGGTGAGTTTTTCCGAGGTCGTCTTCGTTGACCTCAATGTGCCGCTGAATCTCTTATGGGTATCGGTGCGCCCGCGACCGGGCGTGATTCTGGAGCTGTTCGGTGCCGTGAAGCTGCACCTGCCCGAGGCCAAGCTGGTCGGCCATCGCCGGAAGTGAGTAAATTCCCTCGCCCCGCTTGCGGGGGGGTTAGGGAGAGGGGATTAGTTTTTGGAGAGTACAGAGCGCCAAGGTGTGCCATGGTTTTGGCCCCTCTCCCCTTGCCCTCTCCCCCTTCTCGGGGGAGAGGAGGAGTCGGTGGAAATCTATTTTCTTACCGGGCGCGGAAGGTGATGCGTCCCTTGGTGAGGTCGTAGGGGGTGAGTTGAACCGTAACCTTGTCGCCGGTCAGGATGCGAATGTAATTCTTGCGCATCTTGCCGGAGATGTGGGCGGTGACGATATGCCCGTTGTCGAGTTTCACCCGGAACAGGGTGTTGGGAAGGGTATCGACAATCGTCCCCTCCATTTCAATGCCTTCTTCTTTTGCCACGCAAAACCTCGGATGAGTCAAAGACCTGCCGGAACTGGTTACCGGCGCCTGCTTTCTGGCGCCGTATGATGCCCCAGCAGTCCGCGTGCGTAAAGCTTTGGAGGGAAAAGAAATGCCGCCGCCCCCGGGAGGCGGTGGGTCAATCCGGGGAAATCAGCCCGCGGAGGTTTTTTTCTGCGCCTGCGCCAGCCAGCCGACATGCGGGTGCACGCTCTCTTCGCTCAGGATGATCTCCATCATGAGAAAGCGCGAAACACTGCCGTAATCCAGCATTTCCGGGACATTCTCCAGCAGGCGCCGGTAATGCTGTGCGTTCATAACCACCACATTCGGGCTGTAGCCGTGTTCCTGGCGAAATGCCCGGACAAGCCGGTAGAGGAAGCTGAGCATGGGTCGATCCTCCGGTTGTGATGCAGGTAAAAGCCTACACGGCGACAAATCCGCTCGCCTTGATCCAGAGCAAGCAAAAAAGATGCCGATCCAAGTGTGCCCGGAGGTTGTGTCGGGAGGATGACAGCCCGGCTTAACGGGAAGTGGCCAGTCGTGCCCAGCGCCCGTCCTGCAGCGCCTCTATCGGCCGGTAGTTGGTCTTGTAAGACATTTTCGGGGACTCGGCTATCCAGTAACCGAGATACAGGTAATCCAGCCCACGCCGTACGGTTTCAGCCATCTCCCACAGCACCGCATAGACGCCCAGGCCGCGCTCCGGCAGGTCCGGATCGTAGAAGGTGTAGACCGCCGATAGCCCGTCCGGCAGCACATCCGCCACCGCCACGCCCAACAGGCGGTCTTCCGCGCGTAGTTCGAAGAAGGCGGTTTCCACCTGGCGACTGGCCAGAAAGCCGAGGTATTTCTGCGGGTCGGCATCGTTCATGCCGGAGTCCGGATGACGCCCGGCCTGATAGCGGCGATAGAGATCGAAATGCGCCGCTTCGAAGCATGCCGGCTTTTGCACGACTTCGATGTCGCGGTTGCGGTTCCACACTCGCCGTTGGCCGCGCGTCGGGGCAAACTCGCGTACCGGCACACGTACTGCCACGCAGGCGTTGCAGCCCTGGCAATGTGGACGGTAGACGAGGTCGCCGCTGCGCCGGAACCCCTGGCGCACCAATGCCCCATACTCGACTTCGCTGAGAAGGCGCTGCGGATCGACGAACAGGATGGTGCTCATGCGCCCGGCCAGATAGCTGCACGGATGCGGCATGGACAGATACAGGTCCGGTTTGTTTTGGCGGATGGTCATGGGTGACTGCCCGTGTCAATCAGGTCTTGGGTCGCTATTTCGCCCTGCCAGCGGCCCGGTTGCCCGAAAAGTGTCAGTGCGCGCTCGAGTTCGGCCAGGAATGCGCGCCGCGGCATCGCTTGCGCCCCAAGGCTGGTGAGGTGTGCCGAGGGAAGCTGACAATCCAGCAACGCGAACTTCCATTCGCGCAGCTTGCTCACCAGCGCCACCAATGCGACCTTCGAGGCATCGGTTTCGCGCGAGAACATCGACTCTCCGAAGAATACGCCGCCCAGGGCCACACCGTACAGTCCACCCACCAGTTGCCGATCTTTCCAAACCTCGGTCGAATGCGCCACGCCGAGTTCATGCAACGCGCAGTAGGCGTTGACCATGTCGTCGGTGATCCAGGTACCGCCGCCCGGGTATTGTTCACGTGGCGCCGCGCAGGCCCGCATGACCGCACGAAAGCAGGTGTCGAAGCTGATACGCAGGTGGCCGCGCTTCAGGGTCTTGCGCAGGCTGCGCGAGACTTTCAGTTTTTCCGGATAGAGCACGGCACGTGGATCGGGTGACCACCACAGGATTGGTTGCCCCGGGTTGTACCAGGGAAAGATGCCGTGCCGGTAGGCATCGAGCAGGCGTTCACAGGAGAGATCGCCGCCGACTGCCAGCAGCCCTTCCGGTGTCGCGGATTCCGCCGGCGGGAAGTGCTGATTGTGGTTACCGGGCCGCAGGATGATCATCGGTACTCGGGACGTCATCACGCATGCCTGATTTGAACGGCGCATGCTCGTTGAGTTCGTCCATATAGACCTCGACACCGTTGCGCTCGCGCGCAAGAAAATCTTCCACCGCCCGGGCGAACTGCGGATGGCGCAGCCAGTGCAAGGAGTGCGTGGCCACCGGCAGGAAGCCGCGCGCAAGCTTGTGCTCGCCGCCGGCGCCGCCCTCGAAACGCCGCAGACCGTGCGCGATGCAGTATTCGATCGGGGTGTAATAGCAGGTTTCGAAGTGCAGACTGTTGATGCCTTCCTGTCCGCCCCAGTAGCGGCCAAAGAGCGCCTCGGAACCACGCAGATTGATGGCCGCGCCGGCGTACTCCCTGCCGCGGCGCGCGACCGCCAGTGCCACGGCTTCGGGCAGGTTTTTTCCAAGCAGGTAAAAGAACTCGCGGTTCAGGTGGATCATGCCGCCGTGGCGCTGGATATTGCCGGAGTAGAAATCATAAAAGATCTCCCACAGTTCCGGCGTAACTTCCGTGCCGGTGAGCATCTGCGTGTCGATGCCGGCGTCGCGCACATGGCGCCGTTCACGTTTTAGCTTCTTGCGTTTTTCGGCCGTGAAGCCGGCGAGAAATTCATCGAACGTGGCATAGCCCTGGTTCGTCCAGTGGAACTGATAGCCGCTGCGTTGCAGATAACCGCGGGCGGCGAGGGCGGCCGTATCCCGGCTGTCGGTAAAGAGCCAGTGCAGGGAGGAGGCGTGCGTCTCATCGGCGATGGCGCGCGCGCCTTGCACCAGCGCATCGATGACGGAAGACCGGTCCGCATCCTGCGCCACCAGAAGCCGTGGTCCGGAAATCGGCGCGAACGGCACGCACACGACCAGCTTCGGGTAGTAGCGTAACCCGGCGCGCTCATAGGCCTGCGCCCAGGCGAAGTCGTAGACGAGCTCGCCGAAGGAGTGACTCTTGAGCCAGAGCGGCGCCGCGCCGAGAGCCCGTCCGCTTTCGTCTTCCACGATCAGTGGCAGTGGCTGCCAGCCGGTCGCGGCCGTGGCGCTGCCGCTGGTTTCGAGCGCGAGCATATATTCGTGACGCAGAATCGGAAACTCCGGGCCGACGAGCGCGTTCCAGGATGCCGGCGGGATTTGTGTGTAGCTGGTGTGTCGGCGCAGTTGCATGCTGTCCGCCATTTTGCCTAAATCGCGGTATTACTCCACAATAACTCGAAAATCACGGGGTCTTTGCGCGCATGAACCTGCACGAGTATCAGGCCAAGCAACTCTTCACCGAATTCGGCATTCCGCTTCCTCCCGGCAAACCCGTGGCCAGTGTGGCCGAGGCGCTTCAGTCTGCGGAGACGCTGGGCGGCGATTCCTGGGTGGTCAAGGCGCAGGTGCATGCCGGCGGGCGCGGCAAGGCCGGTGGTGTAAAGCTCGTCCACAGCCGCACGGAACTGGAAGCCGCTGCCAAGGCGCTGCTCGGCAGCATACTGGTCACGCACCAGACCGGGCCCGCCGGTCATCCGGTGCATCAGCTGCTCATCGAGGCTCCGTGCAAGGTGGCGCGCGAACTCTATCTCGCCTGTCTGGTGGATCGCGGCCGCGAACGGGTGGTGGTGATGGCCTCGACCGAAGGCGGCATGGATATCGAAGCGGTTGCCGCGCAGACACCAGAGAAAATTCTGAAGCAGTTCGTCGACCCGGTGGCCGGCCTGCAACCCTATCAGTGCCGCGATCTCGCCTTCGGGCTCGGCCTCGCCGACAAACAGGTCGCGGCATTCACCCAGATCCTGCTCGGCCTCTATCGTCTGTTTCTGGAGCGCGATCTGAGCCTGGTCGAAATCAATCCGCTGGTGGTCACCGATCAGGGCGGCCTGCTGGCGCTGGATGGCAAGATCAATATCGACGACAACGCCTTGTATCGTCAGAAATCGCTGGCGGTGCTGCGCGATGCCTCGCAGGAAGACGCCAAGGAGACCAAGGCGCGCGAGCACGATCTCAACTACATCGCGCTCGACGGCAACATCGGCTGCATGGTGAACGGTGCCGGGTTGGCCATGGCGACCATGGACCTGATCAAACTGCATGGCGGGCTGCCGGCCAACTTTCTCGATGTCGGCGGCGGCACCACGAAAGAACGCGTGGCCGAGGCCTTCAAGCTGATTCTGTCCGATCCGAACGTGAAGGCGATCCTGGTGAATATCTTCGGCGGCATCGTGCGTTGCGACCTGATCGCGGAGGGCATCATCAGCGCCGTGAAAGAAGTTGGCATCAAGATCCCGGTGGTGGTGCGACTCGAAGGCACGAACGTCGAGCAAGGGCGGGCGCTGCTGAAGAATAGCGGTCTTGCCATCAGCGCGGCGGAAAGCCTGACGGATGCCGCGAAGCGCGTGGTCGCATCGGTGAAATAACAAAATCTGCCGCAGCGTATTATTCACCAGCGAGCGTGGTGGGCTGGCCCACCCTACATGAGTCAGGGATTCCTTGAATGAGTATTCTGGTTAACAAAAACACCAAGGTCATCTGCCAGGGTTTCACCGGCAAACAGGGCACGTTCCATTCCGAACAGGCGATCGCCTACGGCACCAAGATGGTCGGTGGTGTCACGCCCGGCAAGGGCGGGCAGACGCATCTCGGCCTGCCGGTTTTCAATACCGTGCGTGAATCGGTGCGCGAAGCCGGTGCCGAGGCCAGCATGATTTACGTGCCGGCGGCATTCGCCGCGGATTCCATTCTTGAAGCGGCGGACGCCGGCATCAAAACGATCGTATGCATCACCGAAGGCATTCCGGTGCTCGACATGCTGAAAGTCAAAGCGGCGCTGAAGAATTATCCGGACGCCGTGCTCATCGGCCCGAACTGCCCGGGCATTATCACGCCCGGCGAATGCAAAATCGGCATCATGCCGGGCGCGATCCACATGCCGGGCGCGATCGGCATCGTGTCGCGTTCCGGCACGCTCACTTATGAAGCCGTGCACCAGACGACGCTTGCCGGTCTCGGGCAAAGCACCTGTGTCGGCATCGGCGGCGATCCGATTCACGGCATGGGTTTCATCGATTGCATTCGCCGTTTTCAGGATGACCCAAAGACGAGAGGAATAATCCTGGTCGGCGAGATCGGCGGCCAGGAAGAAGAACAGGCTGCCGAATTCATTAAGAAGCACGTCAGCAAGCCGGTGGTGGCCTACATCGCCGGCGTCACGGCGCCGCCCGGGCGGCGCATGGGTCATGCCGGCGCCGTGATTTCGGGTGGCAAGGGCACGGCAGAGGAGAAATTTCGCGCCCTCGAGGCCGCCGGCGTACACACCGTGCATTCGCCGACGGAGATGGGTGCACGCATGCGAACGGTGCTCGGCGCATGATTCGGACAACTCAACGCAAAGGCGCAAAGACGCAAAGTAAGAACTTGAGTTGTGCGCCGGTTCTCTTTGCGCCTTCGCGTCTTTGCGTTGAGTTTTTTCAACCATGACATCTTCCCTGCGCCTGGTCATCGCCCAGCTCAACCTGTTGGTCGGCGATGTCACCGGCAATGCCGAGCGGGTGATTGCCGCGGCCAAGCAGGCGCGCGACCAACTCAAGGCACACGCCGTTGTCTTTCCCGAGCTGACGCTCACCAGCTACCCGCCCGAAGACCTGCTGTTGCGCCCGGCGCTCATGCTGCAGGTGGAGGAGGGCCTGCGACGTGTCGAGCGCGAGACGCGCGGCATCGATGTGATACTCGGTCATCCGCAGTATGAACATGGCCAGATGTTCAACGCCGCCTCGTTGTTGCGCGACGGGCGAGTGCAGGCCACTTACCGCAAGCAACTGCTGCCCAACTACAGTGTGTTCGACGAGAAGCGCTACTTCGCCCCCGGCAGCGATTCCTGCGTGGTCGAGATCGGCGGCATGCCGGTCGGGCTCACTATCTGCGAAGACGTGTGGCAGCCGGAGCCGGTGCGCCGTGCGGTCGATGCCGGCGCGCGCCTGCTGCTCACCCTGAACGCCTCGCCCTACCACATGGAGAAGGGCCGTGAGCGCGAATCCATTGTGCAGGCGCGCATACGCGAATCCGGCGTGCCCCTGGTGTACGTGAATCTGGTCGGCGGCCAGGATGAGCTGGTGTTCGATGGTGCATCGTTCGTGCTGGACGCGCACGGCACGGTGACGCAGCGCTGCCCGGCCTTCGAAGAAGGACTGCATCTGGTCGAGATCGAGAACCGGGACGGCAAGCCTGTTCCGAAGTCGCAGCCGTTGCAGCCGGCTCCCGCGCTGGAGGAGGAAATTTACCGCGCGCTGGTGCTCGGCGTGCGCGATTATGTCGGCAAGAACCGCTTTCCCGGAGTGGCCATTGGCCTGTCCGGTGGCATCGATTCCGCGCTGACTCTCTGTATTGCCGCGGATGCGCTCGGCGCGGAACGCGTCGAGGCGCTGATGATGCCGTCGCGATTCACCGCCAGCATAAGTCTCGAAGACGCCGCCGCCCAGGCCAAGGCCCTGGGCGTGGTCTACCACAGTATCTCCATCGAACCGATGTTCGAGGCGTTCACGGCGCAACTCAAGGATGAATTCAAGGGCCGCGCCCGCGACGTGACCGAGGAGAACATCCAGGCGCGCATCCGCGGCACGCTGCTCATGGCGGTGTCGAACAAGACCGGCAAGATGGTGCTCACGACTGGCAATAAAAGCGAGATGGCGGTCGGCTATGCGACGCTCTATGGCGACATGGCCGGCGGCTACGGCGCGATCAAGGACGTGCTCAAGACCATGGTCTATCGCCTTGCGGAATACAGAAACCAGCTGGGCCCGGTCATCCCGCGGCGCGTGTTCGAGCGCGCGCCCTCGGCCGAGTTGGCGCCGGACCAGAAAGACTCGGACTCGCTGCCACCCTATGACGTACTCGACCCGATCCTGGAACGCTACGTGGAAAAGGACCAGTCACCGGACGTAATTGTCGCCGCCGGCTTTGATGCCGCGACCGTGCGGCGCGTGGTCGCGCTGGTGGACCGCAACGAGTACAAGCGCCGCCAGGCGGCGCCCGGTGTACGCATCACGCGCCGCGCCTTTGGGCGCGACCGGCGCTACCCGATCACGTCCGGTTACCGGGAGAAGTAGGGCGGTTCTGAGTCTGTGCTGACGGGCCCTCACCCCATCCCTCGGCAACCGCTCCCAGCGTTGCCCTACCTCCTGCATCCATGCAGTCGTCTCCCTCAGGAGAGGGGGAGCAAGTAAAAATCCTTTGTTCGATCTGCCGTGCCTACTTGCAAATCCGCCCTTGCCCGGATAACTTCTTTCGTACAACCACCATTTCCCAGACTCCGTCATGAAGAAGATCGAAGCCATCATCAAGCCGTTCAAGCTCGACGACGTCCGCGAGGCCCTGTCCGATATCGGAGTTACCGGCATGACCGTGACCGAGGTCAAGGGCTTTGGCCGGCAGAAGGGCCACACCGAGCTCTATCGCGGTGCTGAGTACGTGGTGGATTTCCTGCCAAAAGTGAAACTCGATCTGGTGGTGAAGGAAGATCAGTTGGCGCGCTGCATCGAAGCCATCAGCAACGCCGCACGCACCGGAAAGATCGGCGACGGCAAGATCTTCGTCTACCCGGTGGAACAGGTGATTCGCATCCGTACCGGCGAGTCCGGACCAGACGCCATCTGAGGCGTATTCGGGGCATGGCCCCGCGGAACGCTCAATCCTTCTTCTTCTCGCCCTTGTCCAGTTCCGCCAGGTAGCGGCTCTCCGGGAAATTTTTCTCCAGCACGCGACGCGTGTCATTCATGAGGTCGACCAGGCCCATCTCCCGGTAGGCCAGGGCCTGCAGGCCGAGCGCCTCTTCCACGGCGGCGGTGCGCTGGTAATTTTCGATGACGTTCTTGGTGCGATTTACCGTCGCGACATAAGCGCCGCGCGAGAAGTAGTAGCGCGCGGCGTGGATGTCGCTGGTCGCCATGGCGTTCAGCAGACTGACGAGCCGCCGGCGGCTGTCTTCGGCGTACTTGCTGTTGGGAAAGCGCTGCGCGACTTCCTTGAAGGCTTCATAGGCGTCACGCAGCGCCTTGAGGTCGCGCTTCGAGGGATCGCCGGCGCCAAAGATCTTTTCCAGAGAACTGCGTTCCTCATCGAAGCTTGCCAGCCCCTTGAGGTAATACGCATAGTCCACGTGCGGATGCGTGGGGTGGGTGCGGAGGAAGCGGTTGGCGGCGGCGATGGCCGAGGCCATCTCGTCGCTCTTGTAATAGGCGTAGGCGGTTTCGAGCATCGCCTGTTCGGCGAACGGCCCATACGGGTAGCGCGCCTCGAGTTTCTCGAAGTACTGGATGGCGGTGGTGTATTCCTTGTTTGCCAGCGCGGTCTTGCCTTCGGTATAAAGGCGCTGCGCCGACCAGCCCTTGGTCGGATCCTCGTCCAGCGAGGCACAGCCGGACAGCACGAGAAGAATGAGAACCAGAATGGAAACCGGGAAACGCCGCATGCGAGGACTGACAGGGTGAGGATCGAGACCACAAGCATAACCCGAACCACGGACCGGGCGGAAGCCGGAAAACCGCTCCTGCGTTTCCGGAGGAACTACTCCCGCATTTGCGAAGGAACTGCTCCCGCGTTTGCGGAAGAACCGCTCCTGCGTTTGTCCAGTGAAGGAAGCCTCATTCACGGACGGCTTCGCGCTCCGCACTCCCGCCATCCCTGGTGGTCGACCGAAAAACTGCTCCTGCGTTTGTCCCCGTGGGGACGGCTTCGCGCCCGGCACTTCCGCCATCCCTGGTGGTCGCCGGCTCTCCCGCCATCCATGGCGATTGCGTGAACGTCAGCGAAGAAAAGCTTGCCGTTGTTCTGCCGGCCGATGCCGCGGGCCTGCGCCTCGATCAGGCGTTGGCGCGGCTCCTGCCGCAGTATTCGCGTGCCAGCCTGCAACTTTGGATTCGTGCTGAGCGCGTGCACGTAGAGGGCCGGACGCCGCGCGCCAGCGACAAGGTACATGGCGGCGAGCGTGTGCAGATTCTCGTCCCGCAGGCGCCGGCCGGCGACTGGGTGGCGCAAGCGATCCCGCTCGACATCGTGTACGAAGACGACGACTTGCTGGTCATCAACAAGCCTGCCGGGCTGGTCGTGCATCCGGGCGCCGGCAATCCGGAGGGCACGATGCTCAATGCGCTGCTGCACCACGTGCCGGCGCTCAACAAACTGGCGCGCGCCGGCATTGTGCATCGTCTCGACAAGGAAACCTCCGGCCTGCTGGTGGTCGCGAAGAGCGAGACGGCACGTCTCGATCTCATCTCTCAGCTCAAGGAACGCACACTCGCGCGCGAATACCTGGCACTGGTGCAGGGCCTGCTGGTCGCCGGCGGCACCGTGGATGCGCCGATCGGACGGCACGCCCAGACGCGCACACGCATGACGGTCAACGAACGCGGCCGGCCGGCAGTCAGCCATTACCGCATCGAGAAAAAATACCGCGCGCACACACTGTTGCGCGTCAAACTCGAATCCGGCCGCACCCACCAGATCCGCGTGCACATGGCGCATCTCAAACATCCGCTGGTGGGCGATCCGGTGTACGGCGGACGCCTGCATCTGCCCAAGGGCGCCAGCCCGGCGCTGATCGCGGCGCTGCAAGGCTTCAAGCGCCAGGCGCTGCATGCCGCGCGCCTCGGGCTGGTGCATCCGGTGAGCGGCAAGAACCTGGAATGGGAAGCGCCGATGCCGGATGACATGCGGGCGTTGCTGAAGGTGTTGGAGAGGGACGCGAAGGGGTAGGGTGGATGGTTGTCATCCCCGCATGTCATGTTTTTCGTCATCCCCGCATGCTGTAGGCGGGGATCCAGAGGTGTTGTGTCGGCTGCGCCGACGTTTTTTACGGCTTTGATGCCGCTCGCCGCGCGGCGGCGGGTTACCTTTCTTTGCTCGTGCAAAGAAAGGTAACCCAAAGAAAGCACGCCCCGGAGCCGCCGAAATCCCCTGCGCTTCTCGCCTCGACCGGGCGCGAGCCGAACTCGCCGAGCGCAAAAAGCCGCGCCCGGCTCAGACACCGGCTCGCGA